>CEGE01001595.1_pt1 | contig 11934 bp, 17 predicted proteins | sample 306311 | NCBI WGS metagenome assembly CEGE01 (sample SAMEA2755654, study PRJEB7226) | microbial mat metagenome | biome: microbial mat; feature: hypersaline; material: grass silage | place: USA | collected 2014-02-19 | depth 0 m | reverse complement strand
GGTATATCGAAATCCGTTTTAATAATCACGTCTTCGCCTAGCATGTTATTCAAGACTTTAAATGACGGTTCGCCGTTGCCTAAGCTAAACATCCCCGCCGTTTCTGCCTGAGCTAAGCCAATATTAACAAATTCAATATTAACGGGTGCGGTAGTTAACAGCGATTGATTACCGTCAGAGTCAATTAAACACCCTGCAAACTGCGTCACGGGTAGGTAAGGCATAACGCTAACCGCTTGCTCTTTGTTATCCGGTGTTAAAACAACCGTCTTTCGAAATGATAGATCCATTATGATCCCCCTTATTAATTACAACTAACGGGTATAAAAAAGCCCCGACTTAGATTAGCTTTGAGTCTAAGTCGGGGCGCAATTGATTGCAAAAATAAGTAAAGGTGTGCCTAGTAATAAGTGGTTGTGTTACCCGCGGGCGTACTAGGTGTAGGCGGTCTACTAGGGGTGTAACTATACGGTCTAGTCAGATCGTACCAGTACCCTAGATTAACGCAGATCATCGGCGTTCTGTGCGCGTTCCTTGGGTCTATATTTAAATTATCAAACGTTACCTCTTTAATAAAAGGTCTTATTTTACCTATTACTACGGGTGGTTGATCTACGGTACTTGACATAGAAATCATGTACCGATCAACGCAGTTAACCGTAGTATTAATCTCGGTGTCTAGGTTAGGGTACTCCACCCTTAGAATTGAATCCTGATTCACTTTATATTGTAAATGCCACCCTGAACTGTCCGTAACCCCTGTAAAATTAGGAGTGTGAATCTCGTTACCCGTAATCTTTTTATACGTGTAAGTTATGTTGTTACTAGACCTGTACAGGCTACCCTCGTCGGCGGGTAGTTGATCGAAAATATAGGTATCGTTGAACTCTGCACCGTCTAACGCTAAAAATGACACGGCGGAACCATAGGTACTAACTAGGGTTTCAGGGCGAGGGTATGCCCCCGAAGTATCGTAAGTTTCTATCTCTAGATCCGCGTCAAGTGTGTCGAATGGTAGATTAATCCTATAACTGGTTAAGTCTAGTCGGCGTTCACTCTGCGAAAATTGAGTGTCCTGATACGTCCACACCATACCAAAATAGTTAGCGTTTGACCGCGTGTTAAACACTTGGCTGTATTTGTAATTCTCTGGGTTATCTGTTTTATGGATCATAGCAAACGCGCCATTACTGAAGACACGATCATCAATGGTTTGTAAGTTTAACCCTGCAAACCCTTTATACTTCGCAGACCTAGTTAACCCTTTGTTGGTTCGGGACTTGATGAGTACCCCGTATTGACCGCCTACGTGCACGGTTGGTAGACCACCTTTAAGGGTTAGGTCACTAGGAGGTTCAATAACCATTTCATAAGGTGCAACGTCAACCTTATTAAAATACGGGGTTATACCCGCTCTAGACCGCATACCCGAGAATATAGGGCACTGTACCGCATAGTGTATCCTCACACCGTCAATATACGGAATTTGGTACTCATCACTAAAGTTAAAACCGTTAAAATTACGGCTATTCATTTTTAGAGTCAGCTCTAACGGATTATCGTATGGGTCTAATTGCCCCGTAGAAACGCTATCTAAGAACCACATCGAAGAGGTGCGAGCCTCGGACGCTTCAACTAACACGCCCTCGTCATTTTCAACCTGCGGTAAAAGGTATTCAATCCAAACTACAGCGGTTAAGTCAAAGATGTTCCTTGTTGAATAATCTTGACTACCTGAAATCTTGTCCACTGTTGGGATAGGGATAGATAATTTAATATCAACATAAGAATCAAAGTTACCCACATCATACGACCCCGTAACTAGAGTTTGTTTTGCTCGATCAGGGTAAAACTCATAGTATCTTTGGTTTGGGCGTTGGTCGCGGAGCATAACCTCCCACCCGCCTTGTTTAAACCCTGTACTTGGGTCTATGCTAGTCTCACAAAATACGGGTATTGTTAAAAACTCGGCGGGTAATGGTGTAGCTGGATCACGGTCTATCGCGGTAATACGTTGAAAGAACCCCTCGAATATTGCTTGTCTTATTGGGTTTATTTTAAACATGGCTTGTTACCCTTTTGTAGTCTTCGCATATCCCTTTGCATTCGACGCATATCTTTAGCTCTGCGTTCTATACAGTCGGGGCAATTGTGCGACCCTTTGGTTTTATCAATTAACTTGGTTAATTCGTCATAGGCTCCGGCACGTTCGCAACTTCTGATCAGTTCTGAAACGACATCGCCCCTATTTTGGGCGTTCGCGTACTTGGAACAAAATTTAAAGTTATCTATCAGGGTGGATAAATCGATCCCAAGACCGACTCGGATTAACAAAGATAGTATCAAATCATTCTCGGCGGTTTGATTCTTGGTAAATTTCCATTCGTGCTCATGAGGCGCGGCTTTCCCTGAATTACCGTAACTAGCAAACCCTCGGATCACTTTACACCGCCCGCTATCAGGGTGCGCATAAATAAGCCCCCATTTAGTACCGTGTAACTCTTCTTCTTTGATTAGGTTTGGCGGGCAAATATAATACCTAAAATCACCCATACCTAGATCGGGGTTAGCTCTAAACTCTTTTTGTGCATCTTTGAGAAAGTCCGCCCGAGACACTTTAGCTTCTAAAACTATTGTCTCACCGCTGCTATGTATTGCGAACACGTCAGGGTTTTCTTTCTGGCTCTGACATCCTATTTCAGAAAAGGATAAGTGCATATTACCGCCTTTAGAAGACGGAGCGCGCAAAGCCCCTTTTCTACCGATCTCGCACATTATATCGTGTGGCTTAGTGTCTTTCTTATACCGTTTTACTATGGTTTGGGGCTTCTTCTCCCCGTTAAAACTAAACGCCATATATCGACCTCTAAAAAACCCCCTTAATCGGGGGCGTTGATTTCGTGGAAGGGTTTATGTTGACAGGATAAGCACGTTCGACCAACAAACTTTAATAGCTGAAACTCTGAAAAACTATCGTAAGGTTTGTATTCTTTACACATCCAACACTGATACTTTAGATCTTCAGGGTCGCCCTTAATCGTTTGGTTAGCATCACACAAAGCCTTAATTGGATCTTTGAACCTAGCGCGGGCTTTACGTATTCGTAATAGCTCGGCGTTGGTGCGTCTGTCGTCGTACTTAGCCATAAGCTAGTAAACCCATTTAATACAACCGTCCCATTGGTTTGGCACGTCGTAAGATAGAACTGATTTACCGTTAAGTGTAAGCGTTATTTTGTACACTTCAGGGTCGGCACTGATTCGGTGAACTTCAATAACCGCCCCTAGAATGTTGCCAATTCGGTAACTGTTTTTGCTTACTTCGTCAATGTAACGTAGATCCACAATGTAGCCTTGTTTGTAGGCTTCGTCGTAGCATTTGCGGATATTAAAGGCGACGTTTTCCGAGGATCGATCTAGCTTTCCGTCGGAGTAGGCTAGGGCTAGATAGTCCGGTTTAGGCACATCGTCATTAAAACGATGATATAGCATGGCGCAATGTATTGCGGATTTTCTACCCTGTTGGATAAACTGTAGAGGCGTTTGTTTAGTTCGGTCACACGCCTCTATCAATGTTTCAAAATCTTGATTGCCTAAGTAAAGGCGGTTAATAAAACTCACATCCAGATCCGGCGAAAAACCTACGTCAATATTAGCGATTTTTAAAACGTTCTCGGCTTTTACTGTAATCATGATACTTCTCTTATTTAAGTTTGGGCGCATGGTGGTCTACTAGCCACGCCGCGACGGGGGTCGAATAGTAACGAGGCTCCTTATCAGGGGTGAACTTTGATAAGCGCCGCTTACCCCTGTTGGTTTTCCCGTTACGGTAGATCTCGAAAGTAAAGTAAAATAGGCGGCAAACCTTAGCCGTAGCTAGTAACTCGTTATTCTGATCTCGGACTTGGATCAGCGTCTCAACGTCTCGGTTATCGTGCGTAACAGCTATGTGAAAAACTCGCCCGTTACGTAGAATCATCTTACTAAATTTGTCTTTTACCGCCATATTGGATCACCGCAATAAGTTTCTTAGGCTGAATATTCTAGCCACTATTAGCGAGCGATCCTTATCAGTGCTAACTATGTCTTTAGTGTTTGGGATTAACCATAGTATTCTTGAAGCCCTTTCTTTAATGGACGCTAACGTCATACTATGGGACTCATGTTTTACTACTTCGGCTATTGATCTAGCCTGTGCGAACCTAGCCCGTTGTTCTAGCGTAAGTTCATCGTGCTTAAGTATTAAATCTAGTAGTGCTATTACAGTGCTAATGTCTGTATCTAGTTTATTTAAAGCGTTCATATTGTTTAGTCCAAAAGTTTACGCCAATTAAATACTTTTGTAAATGCGCCACGCAATTAATTGCATCAAAAAAGCCCCGCGCTAGCGAGGCTCTTTAATTAGGGGGGCGCGGTTATTTTTTAGCTTCGGGTTTAACACCCTTCGCAAGCTCGATAAGCTTTTTAACTGCGTTAGGGTTGTTGCTCATCATTTCGATGAGTGGCTTATTGCCCGATGCCTTACACTTAACAACGGTTGATACCATATCTTCGCAGAATTTAGGTGTAAAGGTGAACTCGCCGCCCTTAGTAGTCGTGAATGTAGTTGCTTCCTGCTTAGTCATAGCTTGGCGTAACGCTTCTAGGCTAAGGATTTTTGTCTCTTTCATTGTCCGATCCTCGGTGAAGTTGGTTTAAATCGGTTGGTAATATACCACTAATGATCGCCGTGTGTACATTTATGACCGCAACGGCGCGATAAGTTTTCTAGGCGTTGTTCTAGTCTCTGTCTGACCACCTTCTCGGCATCGTCGGCACTACAGCAATAAACAAAGTCAATATTAACGATACCACCTAGAAGACGTTCAACAAAACGAGGGACGACATAATAAGACTGACCCTTAAGAATATATAAAGGCGTCCCGTCTAGGTCTTTGGTTTTGTCTACAACCGTGACTTGTTCTAAATAGTCTTTATCTAAACAAACGCGTGTAAACGTCGCGCCGCGCTGGATCATATTACCAACGTTACGCGCGATCTCGGTATTGTCAGGGCGCTTGTCACGGTTAACCATATTCTTGATGAATTGCTCACGTTGAGCGCGTATATAGTCGTGAAGCATTAAACTATCACTCATGATTCTGTATCCTTACTAATAGCAAATAAAAGCCTCTCGGCGGTTTCTAGGGCGAGTTTGTTGATCTGGTTTGCCATACCCTGAGATAGTACGCCCTCTACAGGGGTCACGCTTAAGCCCTCTAAAATATCAATAGACGATAGGATACTCGCGAGATAATCACTATCCGGCTTTTCGTCTAGGATGTGCATTGCGTTCAAGCATCCTGCGACTAAGGCTTTAGCAAGATCATGATCGGCGTGACCTTCTGGTAAGGCGGCGACCATGTTATTAAGCGCGTGTACTTGGTGACGGGACAGCATAAGCGCTGCGCCGCGGATATAATCGGAGGTGATTTTATTCATTTTGTTACCTTCTTAGTTAAAGACTTTATCAAGTGTCGCCCTGTTACACTGCTGCTTGTACTGTGCCCGCAAACGTTCGGGGTTATAGTCGTCAGGTTCGAACAATAACAACGGCTTGACGTTCTTGTGAGTGTCCCCACGTATGATCCCCCATAATGATCCGTCAGAGATTCCGGTAGCTTTTAGGATCTCGCTGTAGCGCTCACCCTGATTGAGTAACGTTTTAGCCTTAGATATTTGGTCTTTAGTGTACCTCGTCTTTTTAGTCACGGGGTTGTAACCGAAATACTCAAGACTAACGCCCAACTTACTACCATAATAAATCAACTGTCCGAGGTTTATGTTTAGCTTATCCGCTAGTTGTTGTCGTGGCATTGTACCCGCTAGTTTTTTGATTTTAGCGACAAGCCTATCGCGTTCTCTTGGATCTATTCTTGGCGTGGTTTTTTGTTTTACGGGGTGCTTTAAGGGCTTGGACTTTAACGCCACATTATTTCTATGGTGATAGTATCTAACCACGTCTTTTGATGCGCCTGATATAGCGGCAATAGCTACCGCCTCAACTTTACCCATTAGGGCATAGATGATCTCAAGTTGTCGATCTGTAGTCTTTGTGTACCTCGCCACGATAACCCCCCCGATTAACTAATAAGTGAATTGATTAGATGTATGAAGCTTGACGTTTGAACGTATTGGATCAGGGTGACGCCCTGCCCACACGCGAAAAGGAATAGACCCGCCGAAACTGTCTGAATGAAAATACAACCGCCACAAACAATTGAATCTAGGCTTTTAACTCTGCTTCTACGCACTAGGCGCGTTTTAGCCCACGTATCAAGGTTAGTAATGGCGTAAATGCAGAAAAAACCGATCCCCGCTAGGATAAACAGGGCGGACAAAATAACGATTGCTTTTGAAAGTACCAACATTCGACAAGCTCCTAAGCGTAATGTTTTATAGGGTGTGAGGGGCTTTATTAGTACCCCCCTCGGCGTAAAGTATGTTTTATTCTTGCTGCAAAAAGTTCATATCAATAATAGCTTTCATAGCCCGATAAACGCGGAAATTATTAGCGCCTAACGCCTCGTCACGAATAGCGGTTAGCGTTTCTACGTTGAACGTGCTTACAGGGACTAGACCCGTTAAAGTCTTACCGTGCGATTCGATTAGCGTATCGCGAATCTCGCCACTAATTATAATAGCTTGATGCTTGGTCGCTAAAAATTGGCTACGTTTGCGCGTGATTTTAGCCCCTTTAGGGACTATGAAAAAATTAGTGATAACGTACATTACTTACCCCCTTGTTGACGTACATAAACCATTAAAGAAAAGATAGCCGCGTCTAAGTATTGCCCGCGGTCTAACGCGCTTTTAGCGAACTCTTTCAATAACTCGGGAGTACAAACTTTAGGGTTGTAAAAACCGTAGCGCCCCTCTAGTGATTTTTGATTTAGGCGTTTAAGTAACGCAAATTCAGCAAAGGCGGCTAGCTCTGTGTTAGCTTCAAGCTCAACAGATTGGATAAAAAGCGTTTTACCTTTAGATCGTGACTCAAGTAACTGTAACGCGTTAACCTGCACTAGCTTAGCGCGGCTACGAATCTCCTTTATAACGGACATAAGAAATACTCTTAGTTATGGGTGGAGTTTGAATACTAGGTTAATTGAGTAGTTTTGTAAATAGTTTAGCGGCAATTAATTGCAATAAAAAAGCCCCGCGCTAGCGAGGCTTTGTTAAACATTAGGTAAGATTTAACCGTATGTAATAAATACTCGTGCTTCGATTGCCCCGTTCGAAGGGTTAATAGTTAAGCCGTTAACAGAGGCGCGGTTAGAGAACATCAAAGCTTTAATCCCTGTACCTATATCCTCACTTGACCCTGCTGAACCTGTACCAATGATTTGATCAAAGAGCTCCCCGTTTTGGTATAGCTCTATTACTAACGTGGAACTACCGCCGTAAAGACCTCGACCGTCGAATTTAACAAAATCAGACCATGAACTATCAACACCCTTAATATAAATGATACTAGCGCCGGATGTGTCAGCGTCGTTAAATGCCGCATACCCGTCAGACGGGATCGTTGCCTGAAATGCCTCGGCACTACTAGATGAGGGTTGCGTTATCTTTAGGTCAAAGGCTAACGCCCCCGCACCAAGTGAGATCGAGCCTTTAGGTTTAGGTACTGCATAAACCTCTAGACTAGTGCCCGCGGGGATTGGTGGGATCATTGTGTTATGCCCCACGTAAGTAAACTCGTCCTCTACCGCGTAGCCGCTGTGTAGTGAATACGAGTCTAGGATTACGCTAAAATCAAAGCCATCCATAGATCCCACTAAGATAAAATAAAAGTCGTTATCACGTTGTAAGGCTATAAAATCGAAGGGCATACGTTCGGATACGTCTGACCCGACTTGATTCGAGATAACTAGTTTAGTGTTATCAACAAAGACTTGATTAGCCTCGATCCCTGCTAGGTTATCCGTGGAAATAAATGAGCCTAATTTAACCGTAGAGCTAGGCGCGGATACATCTGCGGATCCCGTGTTAAGCGCGTTGAGCTGATCTAAAAGATGCAACGCTCGACCTTTAACCGACGTTGACGAGATAGTCTCCAATAGCTCGGTTATCTCTGCCTGAACTTCTTCAGGGGTTGTAGGTACATTGTTCATGGTATCTTCCTCGTTAGGGTAACTAATTTATTGCTAGTATAACCATTAGGGTACATTTGAGTAAATAAAAAGCCCCGAGCTAGCGGGGCTACGACTTATCCTCCGCGGTTAGGTCTACTCCGCAATTTTAGCCCGCCAGTCTACACCGAAGTGCTCACGCATAACCTTGAAAAAGTTTCTAGGGCTGTCGTAAAGCTCATGTTTAGCGTCGGTGAACTCTTCTAAGATCTTAGTCGCCCCTTTAGGGCTAAACTCAATCTTAGATTTTCCCGCCACTTTCAACATGGTGTTGACTTCGCCTGAAGCTACTTTGTTTAGCGCTGTTTTAGTTAGTTTTTGCATTATTAAGCATCCCCGTTAAATTAAAGCCACACGCTTAAATTCGTCGTCACCTACTTTTTCGACGTAAAGCGCTGAAGTGTAAAGACCGCTCGCCGCTTTAGCGCGGGTGTGTTTAGGAGACAAGATCCCTAAAGGTGCGATCATTCCGTTAGATAGTTGAGCGGTAACTGCCCCACTTTGCGCGATTCGGTTGTAGGCAGCAAAATTATAGGAGGACTTCTCATTATCCGATCCTAGGAATAGCCACGCTGACCCAATAGGCGCGTTAGACGGGATCGTCACGGGCTGTAGTGAGTTTAAGATCAGGACGCCGCCCTCTTTAGGTGCCACGTTGTAGTCAAGGCGGTATTCTACCGTCATTCCTCCGTTAGTGTAGACAAGCTCATCCGAGAATGAATACACTTCGTTCGCCATAGGTACACCGAGGGCTAGCGGGTTTTCTCGGACAACTTCGTTAAGGGCGTACCCTGATAGTAAAGCCTGACCCCACAACTCGCTATCACCGTCCGCGACTCCGTTAACAATAGTAACGTCTTGAGGAACGGCGACTGACCAATAATTCCACGTTTCCATAACACCAAAACATTGAATATGCTGATCGTCCGTCTTAGCGCTTAAGACTAAGTAATCGTCGCAGTGGTTTACTACAGGGTATCCGAACGCGGGGTCAGTAAAGTGCTGCTGTCCTAACGGGATAGGCGTACCCTCTAAGAAAGAATCTAATGAGTAAATATCCATATCATGCGAGTAGTCGTTGACAAGACCTAAATACGTACCCGTTGACCCATACATGCTGTTCTCATCCATCCAAATAGCACACCCTTTCACCTTAGTGTAATTTGGGTTCGCGCGAACCATGTTTAGATCGATGTGGTGCTCTGTAAAACCAGTATCATTAATTTTCCAGTAACGGAAAACGTTATCGGTGGTATTTAGCGTAGTAGATACGCCGTGACTATACTCGTATGACGTGTTAGTCGATAAGGACTGTACAATCTCGGATAGCGGGCTACCGTCCTCGATACTAATTGCCGATTCTAAGACCGTTTCTGTTGCGTAGTTGTCAGCTGAGCTTCGGTAGGCTAAACCTACGAAACTAGAATCAGACGTGCTCTTACTGTAAACCAGAATCGAGTTCGTCATATTGTACGTGTAGCAGTGTTTGATCATTACTACGCCGCCACGACGATCTGAGCCACTAACATACAGGTTAGTTACTACAGGGGTGACGCCAATATCCCACATAGCAATCGTCTGTGTTCTATTGTTCGTAAAGTTGAGGAAAACACGGTCATTTGTGTAGTCATAAGCGACCATAGCTAGACTTTGCTCAAAGGCGTTAGTACGGCTATCAAGGGCGGGAACTGTTACCGTTGCTGCGTCACCAATCGAAACGGCGATGTCCCCACTAACGTCGAAAAGTTCAACCGAAAAGGAAGACTCATCAATCTTCTGGAAGTGAGCTACCAACGGCTTAACGCTACCGTACTCGCCGTGAATACCATTGACAGGTACATAAGCGTTAGACCCGTCATAATCAGCGGGATCGGAACCTAGCTGACAAACGTGTTGTAGGTCGGCGGTTGCACCCTGCCCGAATAGGTGAGCTTTAGCCGTGTTATTTAGATCAAAGCTAACACCAATGTACGCCGTCGTGGGCATTCGGGTGTTTGGATCTGTGTATAAATACGCTTGAGGGTTAACGCAACCACCCATTTGAGTATTCATAACCGCGGGAGTATTACCGTTGACAGGTGTTAAGCTAAAAATGTCACAATGAACTACCGAGTCAGTCGTTACAATATTAGGGTCGGTAGGTAGGGGATACGTCCCCGCGTCCATCCTACCTTTAGCATAGCCACGGATATAACCCTCCGGCGCTACTGGAACGCCACCACCGCCCCCTGATTGATTACTCATAGCCGCTTTAATCAAGTGAAAAAGGCGACCTCGATCCGTGGTAAGTGGTGTTTCTTTTAACAGTCTCTCGATTTCGTCGTTAATCTCAATCGGATCTGTTGGGATATTATCAGACATTAAAAAACCCTCTTAGTGTGTTTTAGGTGTGTGGTTACTATAACAGGGCTTTACGCCCCGTTAAAATTAAAACATAAATATGTTAGAGATCTCCGGTTGATACTGACAGGTGTAAGTGTTAACCGTTGCGTTGAATGGATTATCCCCCGATCCTAGGAATGTAACTCTAGGCTTTTCGTAAACATAAACCGTATCTTGCGCGGATTCCTGAACGTTCTCGATCTCTTCGGATACTACGTAATGCCGCGCTAACATTCTACCACTGGACTGAACGTCATATACTGTTTTTAATGCCTCAATGATACTAGGCATAGTTTCCGTTTCAGGGTCTTGGTTAACCGCGAGGAATGACCATAGGACAAGATCGTTAAATAGCTTATCGGTTAGGTGGAAGTGACAAAACAAATTCATAGCCAACTGCAAAAAGCTTGCCTGTACTTGGTGCCTATAAAAGCGGTTAGCCTTGTCCCTTGTTAGACGTTGAATAACTTTGAGTATTCTAACCCGTTCGGCTACCTCGACACGCGTCCTAGAATCTAGATCAGGGTAAAGGCTGTATTCCTCATAATCGTTAAATATGCCGTACCAATCAACCGGAAACAATAACGCCGTGTTAGTAGCTTCAAGATCCGCCGCAACGCCTAGATAACTACCCGTGACTCCGTCCAAACATAAGTTAAACATATCCTCGCCGCGATCCCGTAGAAACTTAGAAAACTGCGCGTATTCGTTTTTTATACCAAAACTAGGCGATAAACGAATAGACGCTTCCGTCAAGTTCAAGACCCAAGTTTCCTGTAATCTTGCTAAGTCTCTTTTTTTCTCGGCTTCACCTAGGATATTCACAAACTTAAAGGAAGGGGGCGCGTCACCAATAACTCTAATACGATTAGAAAAGTCACTACTCGGCGCGGTAGGTGTCCCCATAGCATAACCTGAAAACTTACTTACAGGTGTTAGAACAAGGGATCGTGCTCGCGCTGTCCCCGTGGCACGTCGTACCGTTGACTTTATGTAATTCATTAATCTGATCCTCTAGCATATCCAAGATTAGGTGCGCTTCTTTAACGTCACCCCTGTAGTACCTAGACCTAGCTTGCTGTAACCCACGCGCGAAACATACGAAACTTAGACCGCTAAACGCCGCGCGCTCACTTAATGTTATACACCGATTAGACAATTTAGATAATTGTCGGTAGTGATGGATTAAGGCACAACATGCGCCAATAGCCACTATAGCCACCACCGTAAGCGTGGTTAGCGTTACGGCTATTAAATGAAAATCCGAAGATTCGATCATGATTCACCCCTTGTTAATTTTGGATAGACCACTCTTAGCGTTATTTTTCTGCAATTAATTGCGACTACCTATATAACTTTTAGAGTAGTACCTAAGTCTAAGA
>CEGE01000201.1_pt1 | contig 11936 bp, 13 predicted proteins | sample 306311 | NCBI WGS metagenome assembly CEGE01 (sample SAMEA2755654, study PRJEB7226) | microbial mat metagenome | biome: microbial mat; feature: hypersaline; material: grass silage | place: USA | collected 2014-02-19 | depth 0 m | reverse complement strand
CGGCTGGCCAGCATGGTTTTGCCGGTGCCCGGCGGGCCGGCAAATAACAGGTTATGGCCTCCGGCCGCCGCGACTTCCAGCGCCCGGCGCGCCTGCTGTTGGCCGCGCACATCGGCGAGGTCATCCACCGGGGCGGTGGTTTTCACCGAAGCGCTGAGCTTGTGCGGGGGGATCTTCTCTTGGTCGAGTCTACCTGCCAGAGAGTCTCGGCAGGCAGCACCGGCAAATCGCCTGCCAGGGCGGCTTCATCGGCGCAATCGCGGGGAATGATCAGTGCTTTTTTCGCCCGCCGGGTGGCTAGAGCAAAGGGCAGTATGCCCGGCACCGCGCGCAGCTTGCCATCCAGGGCCAGCTCACCAGCACACTCCATGCCCTCTAGCGCTTCCACGGGAATTTGCCCGGAGGCGGCGAGGATGCCTAGTGCAATGGGCAGATCAAAACGGCCACCCTCTTTTGGCAGATCGGCGGGGGCGAGGTTTAAGGTAATACGCCGGGTATTGGGAAAATCAAAGCCCGCATTGACTAGCGCGCTGCGCACCCGTTCGCGGCTCTCTTTTACCGCCGTTTCCGGTAAACCCACCAGCGTTAGACCCGGCAAGCCGTTAGCCAGATGCACCTCAACATGCACCGCCGGTGCATCTAAACCTACGCCTGCCCGCGTGGCTACAATGGCTAGCGTCATCGCCTTTCCTCGCTGTTTTTAGGTAAAACTCTAACCCGAATGTAAGCGAAATCTACATTACCTTAAGTACTTAACCTATCGTAATTAAGAACGCTTTGGTAGCGCTTGAGTGGCCGGTTTAAAATAGTTGGGCAGCTTGTCGAGGTAATGCGGCTGCCTTAAATTATTGCGCATCACTTTTGCATTGCCACTAATCGGAGAGCGATGATGATCACTCCCATTGAAGATCACTCTACTCTGACGGATCGCTATCAAACGACTGTTCCAGCATCGATTCGCCGGGCGCTAAAGCTGAAACGGCGATACCGTATCCACTATTCCGTACGCTCGAATGGTGAAGTGGTGCTTTCCCGTGCCAGTAATGAGACTAAACATGGTCCTGTGATGGTTAATTTTCTTAACTTTTTAGAGCGCGATCTTCTGGTGTATCCAGAGAGCATTTGTCCTGTTACCGCAGGTAGTTTTGTCGAGGTCGAATGTCTCATCGCAGGCATGGAGGTAGACCTCGCAGAGGTGCTGGAAGAGAATGATGACGAATGAATTCTCTAGCGGTGAATGGATGGACAATCTATGCCCATCCGATGTTTTGGGAAAAAACCGAAATGCTCGCCGCGAAGGTGAAACGGCTGTAAAGATCCCATCGTCAATTAGGCCAACGCGTAGACGAGCAGAGTAGAACGGTTGATACAAGCATCATTCAGTCGTGGAAATGCTATTAATTAGCTTCCCTCTGTAGTGAAGGTGGGCTCGTAGTTCACAGGAAAATTTATTGATCGTGCAATAAAGCAAACCTCATGTATCCGGTGGTGGATAGCTTCTGCAGCTTGTAAATCAGTCCCTGCCTTCACCGTTATTTGAGGACGCAAAGTAGCGGATGAAAAACACCCTGCTCCTCCTCGTCCGACCTTTCCTAGCCCGACAGGGTCATCTGCATAAGATGTAACCACGATGCCTTCATCGGACGCATAATGCAGATACCAGAGCATATGGCAGGCAGACAATGCTGATAGCAAAAGGTCTTCTGGATTCATCTTTGTTGGATCACCACCTAGAAGTGGGTCATTAGAACAGTGAATGACAGACTTACCAGCTATGGAAATATCCCAAGTCCGATCAAAATCGTGATAGCCAGTCGTACCGTTCCCACGACTTCCAGTCCAAACAACATGTGAAGAATATTCATGACCCATGGTTTTGTCTCTTGGTTTTGATAGTATGTATACATGTATACACTTGCGTTGAAGGGAATGACAATGGGTCTTGTCGAAAAAATTCGAATGGAAATTTTAGAAGGACGGTATGCCCCTGGATCGATGCTGCATCAGGCTGCGCTTGCCGCTAAATATGAGGTCAGTCGTATACCTGTGAGAGATGCTTTACAGGCTCTTGCCACGGAGAAGTTAGTCCATGTCATTCCAGGAAAGGGAGCCCGTGTCATCTCTTTAACGTCCGAAGAGCTAGATGAGATCTATGACCTTAGGGTTACACTTGAGTGCGACCTTCTTGAGCGCGCTATCTATCTAGCAAATAACAGTGATCACACGGAAGTTAGCTATGCACTCAAAAAGTCATCCCTGGAAGCGGGACGCCCGGGATGGCAAACAGGAGATTGGCAATTTCACCGAGCGCTTTACTTACCTGCGCGTAGACCGCGTCAGCTAGCCATTGTCGAGGAGTTGCGGACTAGCTGTGCCTTGTATGCTAGCAATTATGAAGATTTATCATCAGAAACTAACCGCTGGTTAGATGATCACGAGGCAATCGTTCGTGCGTTTGTAAATGGTTTGATCGAAGAGGCCAGCTCCATCCTACGCAGTCACATTATCGCTTCACGCGCTAAGTTAGGCTCTAGTGGCTAAGTATAGGCTGGCAAATAGGTTTTGTCGGAGAGGAAGTTTAATGGAAGGAAAACATACGCTAAGACGATTTGGCTACTACTAATAAATTCTGAGGCAATACATTCAGATGGATTTAAGCGGAAGGAATAGGCGTTGGCTGTCTGAACTGAGAAGCGAGAAACCAAACTGTTCATAAAAGCGCTGTGCTCGCTCATCAATAGCGTCGACTACCATGGCGTAAATGGCGATCTCATCGCTGACAGCCAGCGTTCGCTTAATGGCATCGACCAGCAACATTTTTCCCACCCCGTGGGTCTGGGCGCCTTTATTAACCGCTAACCTGCCGAGCAGGGCTGCTGGGATAGGGTGCCGCGGGAGTTTACGAGCGAGGTCTTGGGGCAATTGCCCGAGTTCAATCGACAGCGTGGAGAGCGTGTAATAGCCCACAATGCTTGTTGGCTGCTCCACCATTGTTGCCACAAATACCCGACTGACACGACGCTTCACATCAAGGCGCGCCTGTTTTTGAATATAGTTATCCAGTGAGGGTACGCCGCAGTGAAACCCTGGCCTGTAGTGATCGCTGTTCAGTGGTCGTATGACCAGGTTTGTATCATCGGTCATTGGCTAGTGACACGCCGGTCATGCTCCTCGAAAGCGGCTGCCAGTTTTTTGTTAAAGCTAACCGGCTTATCCAACGCATGGAAAAAGGCTTCAGCGTCTTGGCTGTTTAGACTCATGGCTTCATGCGCATGAATGGTTTTTTCGGCATGCGCTAACGCGCTGGTCAGAATGAAATTGCTGACGGTTTTCCCTTCGAAGCTTGCCGCGCGTTCAAGCGCCATTTTGGCGCTATGTTTCAACCGGAGATTAATACGCTCTTGTTTGGCATCGGTGGCTACGTTCATGACGGATTCCTGATGTGGTTCATCTAGAATAAATGTACGTCAAAATGGTGCCTTTTTCAATTTGATGTGATCGAGGTATCCGCGGGCTAAAACGCTAAATCCGCTGGCGCAGCCTCTAGCGCCGTAGTCAGCTTCCGGGCAAAGCGCTGGGCGGAGGGCAGCGCGCCGAAGCTCCATACCGGCGGCAGGTGAATTATCCTGTCGTGCCTGACGCTGGGGAGCTGCTGCCACAGGCCGCTTTTTGCAAGCTTCTCTTCGGCTCCGGCGGGCAGCGGGTCGATGATTACCATCGTTACTTCTGGGTAGCGCGCCAGCGCTTCAATCCCTACCAGCGCAAATCCCCAGGCATTTGTGGATTGATCCCAGGCATTGGGGAGGTCGAGCTGCTCCAGAACGGCGTTGTACAAGCTGTTTTCCCCAAACACCCGCACGTGGCGGGCATCCATAAACTGCACCATCAGTAGCGGTGCGATTTCTGACTGTGAGAGGGGCCGGGATTCGCGCAGCGTGGCCATCAATGTTTGGGTGTCTTCAATAAGCTGCTCGGCCTGGGGCTGGCGCTCGGTTAACTCGCCTAGCTGACGGGTCAGGGTTTGCATTTCCTGCCAGGTATCGGTGCCGGGGGAGTAGAGCGAGAATGAAGTGACCGGGGCGATGCGCTCCAGGCGCGGTGTCAAACCGGCAAACATGGGCGAGATCAGCGTTTGCTCTGGCGGCACTTGGGCCAGTAGTTCCATGTTGGGCTGGGTGCGCAGGCCCATATCGGTGGCACTATCGGGAATACGTGGCTCGCCTACCCAGGCATGGTAGTCACTCTGCTGGGCGACGCTGCTAACCGGCGCATCAATCGCCAGCAAGGTTTCGGCAATCGTCCAGTCCACCGTGGCCCACTGCGCCTGGGCAGTAGAAACGCTCAGCATACAAACAGCGAACAGCCCGCAGCGCGCGAGCAATGAGAACAGGTTGGTGTGGCACATGGTGGTGAGAGGCCATCCAGAAAATAAGGGCTGTATTTAAACGATAATATTTATTGTTTGCAAACCTGCATTCAAGAAAAAATGCCCAGGTGGAGTGGCCTGGGCAGGTGGGGTTACAATAAATTAACGATGCTTAGATAAGGGCTTAGATAAGGGCTTGAACCGCCGCCTAGCACGAGCGTTTAGAAGCGGTAGTGAACACTGGCGGTGACGCCGCGCTCGGCACCGAAGTAGCAGTACTCCAGGGAGTTGCAGGAGGCCACGTACTCTTTATCCAATAAATTGTTCACGTTTAAACGTGTTTCGACCCCTTCTACGCCGAGTTGGCTGAGGTCGTAGCCAATGGTGGCATCCACCAGAGTGTAGTCGGGCACGGTTTCGGTATTGGCCCGGTCAGCGGCGATATCCGCGTAGTGACGCACGCCGACACCCATATCCACGCCGTTTAGCCAGCCGTCGTTGGCCTGGTAGTGGCCCCATAGCTGCACTTGGTGCCGTGGGGAGTAAATCGCGTTGTTGCCCTGGTTGCCATCATCGCTTTTGGCGTAGGTGATGTCGGTGAAGCTATAGCCTGCCTGAAGCGAGAGGGTATCCGTTAGCTGGGTTTGCGCTTCCAGCTCCAACCCTTGGGATTCGATCTCCCCTACGGCTCGGTATGGGTCGGTGGGCTGCTCTTTGGTGGCGACGTTCTCCTGACCGATATGGAACAGCGCCGCGCTGTATTGGTTTTGGCTACCGTTAGGCTGGTATTTAACGCCGGTTTCCCACTGTTCGCCTTCCATGGGCTGGAGCAGATCGCCACTCTCATCCACGAAACTGGTGGGGGTGAAGGCGGTAGAGTAGCTCAGGTAGGGCGCTACGCCGTTATCGAACAGGTAGACCACCCCGGCGCGGCCACTGAACTGGGTGTCGCTAAGGGAACTGGTATCACCGCTATCGCGGTTGGCATTGTCGATATTGACCCAGTCGTAGCGGCCACCCAGGGTGAAGCGCCAGTTATCGAGGGCTATCTGGTCTTGCAGGTAAACCCCGGTCTGGTCGATCTCATGGCGTTCGCGCACCGGGGCGTAAAACTCGATGGGGTCGCTGCCATAAACCGGGTCAAACGCATTGAGCGGCGGGAAATACCCAGTGGGCCATGACACGTCGTTTTCCCGCTGCTGGTAATCCACTCCAAACAGCAGCGTGTGATCCATAAAGCCGCTGCTGAGTGTGGCTTCAAGCTGGTTATCGAGTGTCCAGGCTTCCAGAGATTCATTGCTGCCGGAGTAGTAGCGGGTGAGCTCGTCAGAGGTCGGTGACGTCCAACCATAGCCATAGACTTGATTGAGCACTACGTCGGAATTGAGATAGCGCATCAATTGGCGGCCGGTCACCTGGTCGTTGAAGCGGTGTTCCAGGGCGTAGCCGAACATGCGTTGGGTTCGCTCGTAGGTGTCGTAATCCTTTTCACCATCAAAGAAGTTGTTGCTGATCTTGTGGCCATTATGGGCGACCACGGCTCCCTCATAGGGTACGCCGGAGTGGTAGCCGCCTTCGGGTTCATCCTGTAGGTAGGCTTCTACGGTGAGGCTGGTGTCATCGGTGATATCCCAGGTGAGCCGGGGCGCAATGGCGTAGCGCTGCTCTTCTGCCGGGCCAAACTGGGTATCCGCGGCGCTGGCAATCCCGGTTAGGCGAAAGGCCACCCGCTGCTCTTCGCCAATCGGCCCGGTGAGGTCAAAAGCGGCGCTGCGCTGGTTATGATTACCCACTCGAAAACGCAGCTCACCGCCCTGTTCAAATTCCGGCCGCTTGCTGTTCAGGGCGACCACCCCGCCAGGGGAAGCGCGTCCATAGAGTACCGAGGCGGGCCCGCGCACCACTTCAATGCTTTCCAGAAACCATGGGTCAATGCGCATACTGCTATGGGAGTTGGCATCCCCCATTACTTTCAGGCCATCCAGGAAGGTATTGCTCAAGCTGCCGTCAGAAAAACCGCGCAGTACCAGGTAGTCGAAGCGATTGGAGGCGCCTACCTGATTGCTGTAAACACCTGGCGTGTAGTCGGTGGCGCGCTGCACGGTACTTACGCCGCGGTTATCCATCTGTTCGCGGGTGATCGTGGAAACGCTCTGGGGTATTTCGATCGTCGGCGTTTCCACTTTGGTGGCAGCCTGCTGGGCAGTCACCGTGACGGTGGCTAACTCGGTGCTTTCTTGAGCGTATACCGGGGAAACAGCCAGTGCCGAGAGAACGGCGACGCTAAGCGGAGAGCGTAGAAAACGGTGATGGGGGATGAGCATGGAGGCACCTGCAATAAGCATCAATTAACCAATGTGTTAATGAGAATTATTGCGCTTAATGGCTACTGAAAGGTATGCGCAATGACAAAGGGAGTATGCGTACTGCCAAAAAACGTCCAACAGAGGAACTTAGCGCTCCAAAAACAACCCTGCGGCTTTAATGGCGATGGTGTACTTCATGGGGCGCAATGCCAAAAGCGCGCTTAAAGGCGGTGGCAAAATTGGTGGCGTGGCGGTAGCCACAGGCGTGAGCGGTTTGCTGCACGCTATAACCTTTGCGTAAGTACGCTTGAGCTTGGGTCAGGCGACAACGTCGTAGGTAGTCGAATATCGAGCAGCCGTAACAGCGGTGAAACTTGGTGCGTAGGCTGCTCGGGCTCATCGCGGCATTGCGGGCCAACTGCTCAAGCCGATAATCCTGGTTGGGGGAGTGTTCGAGCTGCTGACGCAAGTGCTCCAGGCGCTGGTGGTCGCGCTGGGTTAAACCCGGTGGCAGGCTGACTGCCTTTTCTTCGTCGCTGGACTCAAGGGAGGCGGCAGGCAGCCCATGAGCTAACAACTGGAGCGCGAGCCCCTGCCATAGCAGGCGCTGCCGCTCTACTGACCAGTTCGAAGCCAGTGCTGCCTCCAGGCTATGGATAAGGAACTGCGGCACCTGCCAAGTATGCAGTACGGGCGCTGCCGGAGGGGCAACATTGATAGGCGAACAGCTAATGGGCGAGAAAGAGAGAGGCTCTGTGCAAGCCAGAATCGATACGTTGAGAATGCGCAATCGTTGTGGCGCGGGCTGGAAGACCTCAAGCCCGGTCTGCTCGTTGAAATGGGCACTGAAGGCGTCGCCGGCCTGCAACTGAAACGACTGGTGCCCTAGGCCGACTTGGATATGGCCCTCGAGTATCACGCTGAGAAACCACGGCGCGGCACGCCGGGAAGTGGAGGCGTAAGCGTGCAGGACATCAAGATCAGAGTGTGTCACCCGCAGCGTGGGGTCTACCTCAACGTCCATCACCCGCCCATGGGCAACACAAGGCGCTGGCTGGGAGCGGTCAGGCGCTTCGGGAAAGCGGTAGTCGATCCCGAAGCGCTGACCAATAGCCAGCAGGTCATGGGTGGTTAGTGGTACGCAAGATGGCGTTATTGAGCCGAGTGTAGCCATCCCCGTTACCTCACCCTTGAGCGGTTGTCAGCGAGTAGCGAACCAGCACTCAGTACTCCATCGACCAGTTCAGGGTGTAAGTACGCCCGCGGCCCTGGTAGTCGTAGAGGTACTCTGGGCCGTAGTAGGGCGAATAGAACATGGCGGCTCGCTGACCCCAGACGGTGGAGTACTGATCATCCAGCAGGTTCTGCACTCCCAGGCTTAAGGTGCCAAAATCGGTTTCCTGGCTGAGCGATAAGTCGAGGGTGGTATTGCCATCGATCTCGCGGTCGGCATCGTCTTTCAGGTCGAAGTTGTGGTTGGCCTGCAAGCGAGCCGAACGTACATAGTCCGTCCAGCCAATAAAGGCAGTGGCGGAAGAGAGCGATGCATAGCGGGCGTCACGCTTCTCCCACTCCCCTTGGTCGTTCTCCTGCTCGGAACGCACCAGGTGCAGGGTGCCCCCTGCCTCCAGGCCATTATCAAAGTAACGGGTCACGGCGCTTTCCAGGCCGAAGTCGCGTTTCTTCTCATCGACGACGCTGACGCTTAAATCCTCGGCGTTCTCTACCGCTTTGTCCGACCAGGCGTAGTAAAGCGCTGTTTGGGTCGTCCAGTTGCCACCCTGGTAGCGCCAGCCTAGCTCTATCTGATCCGTCTCGATGGCAGATAACGGGTTGTTATCGACACTTACGTCGGGGCTCTTGCCGTAATATTTGGCAGGATCTGGCAGTTCGAAGCCCTGGCTAAACTGCAGCCAGTTCTGGTGACCGTTGCCGTAGTCGTAGAGGGCGCTGGCATTGAAGAGCGTTGCTTCATAGTCATTCTCGCCGCCAGGAATCCCCTGAAATTCATCCACCTCGACGTCCATATGCTGCTGCCGCAACCCTGCGGAGAGCTTGAGCGCCTGGGTGGCCTGCCAGTCGCCCTGGAGGAAGCCTGAAAGCCCGTCCACTTGATAACCGGGGTAGCGAGGCTCAACCCCCGATGCCTGCTGAACCAGGCCGCCGGAAGCATCCGATATGTCGGTATCGAACAGCATCTGGCTGGCATCGAAGGTTTCACGATCCAGATCGAGGCCGTAGGTTAGCGAAACGTCATCACCCAGGCGCGATTCAAACAGCGCCTTGATGCCGCTTAAATCGGTGTTTTGTTGTGAGGCGCGAAACTGCAGGCCGTCGGCGACTGGGTAGGGAAAGGCCTGGAAGCTGGACTCCTCCTCCCGGTGGAACGCCTGCAGGTAGAAGTTTTGCCCCCACAGGTTGGCGTGGTGATAGTTGACGTTGACGAGCTTACGGTCGGTTTCCGGATCGCGCTGTGAACGGTAGCCATCGCGAATTTCGGCATCGTTCAAGTTGGGCGTGGCAGCGTCGAGGTTGGGAAAGTAAACACCCCGGTCACCTTCATAGCCTGAACGGTACAGCTGGGCACCCAGTTCCAGACTCTGTTCATCGGTCAAGCGGAAAGAGAGGTTGCCCAATACATCAATGCTGCGATTATCCTGTAGGTCGGTCTGGGCGATATCGGGAAAGATTTCCTGGCCGCTGCCGTCATAGTGGCGGCCGTTGTCGCCAATGGCGGTACCCAGATAGCCTTGAACCCGCTCGTTACCACCGCTGATGGATTGTGCGAGGCGTCGATCTATGTCATCGCTGTTGTTGAAGCCGGTGGTGATGCCTGCTTCAGTACGCCAGTTCAGGCCTTCTTCACCTTTGCGGGTAATGATATTGATCAAGCCCCCCGTAGCACCGCCGCCATACAGGCTGCTGGCGCCGGAAAGCACTTCCACGCGCTCAATATTGAAGGGATCGATGGCATCGAACTGTCGGGAAAGCCCACGGGAACTGTTCAGCGATACGCCGTCGATGAGCACCTGCACGCCCCGGCCTCGCATGTTTTGCCCATAATTGGTGCGCCCTTGAGGCGCCAGATCCAACCCCGGTACCAGATGCCCCAATGCTGTCTTTAGGTCTGCACCATTGCGGGTCTGCTGTTGCAGCATCTCTTTGTCAATTACCCATACAGCACCGGGAATTTGACTGATCTGACTAGGAGTGCGCGATCCAACGACCACCATGGTCTCGTCGGCGCTAGACGCAGTATTTTGGGCGAAAACGCCATTGGAGAAGCTCAGTAACAGGCCGGTGCCAACAAGCCCAGATATTGAAACAGACGACGGCGAAAAGAAAGGCTTTGCAAAAGGCAGCTTTGCAACAGATAGGTTTGATAGTGACAGGGCGTGCATAGTGAACAATCCGCAGACGGTAAGAAAATCAAAGGCGGAGAGTATCACCACGAAAAACAAAGTCAACGATAGTGATTCGTATTTATTTTGCGGTGCGCGCAGCAATAGGCCATTTCCCTATTGCTGCTAATGAAGCTTGAACGTTAAGCGGGTTTATTCTTCTCGTCTTCTGCATCTGATTCCGGCGCATGCTGCTCTGGAACTGGTGGGGCTTCAGCTTCGAGCGGCGTGGACGTCGTTGGCGCGGAGGCATCAACGGCTGCTTCAAGGTTAGCGACTTGGCGCTCTAACGCCTCTACCCGCGAACGGGTGCGCTGCAGTACATCCATTAAAATGTCGAAATCTTCCCGTGAGACAAGCTCCAGGCGGTCGAAGGCGCCACGCACGACTTGCTGCACGCCCTTTTGAATATCTTCTGGCGCCTGGGAGGCGTTTTGTAAACGGTCACCAATCTGCTGGGCCAAGCGGCTAATACGGTCTTGAGGCGCCATCGTTCTCTCCTAGATAAACCTGCTTTAAATATTGCTTACCGGTAAGGATACGCAACAGTTGGCGAATTCGCATGTATCGCGTGCTTTTACTGCTTAACCCAGGGTGTGCATCGAAATAGAGCAGGCTACTTTTGCTTACGCTCTTTTTTGGTGCAATAGCGGTGGTGTGAGAATGGATTTGCTCAGATTTAGCTCTGAGCTGCACTTTTGATGACGGCTAATTGGCTGACTTATAAGCAAAAAAAGTCAGCTGGCACAGTATGCGCATTATCGGTTCAGGTGCTTATTCTGGCGGCTGTGCCGCTACCAATCTAGCAGGACTTATCCAGCAGGGGAGATCCGGGATGAAACTCATCACCGCTATCATCAAGCCATTTAAGCTCGACGACGTTCGTGAGGCATTGGCCGACAACGGCGTTCAGGGCATTACGGTCACTGAAGTTAAAGGTTTTGGCCGTCAGAAAGGGCATACCGAGTTGTATCGTGGCGCGGAGTACGTCGTCGACTTTCTACCCAAGGTAAAAGTGGAAGTGGCCGTAGACGACGCCCGTTTGGAGAGCGTATTGGATGCAATCTGTAGTGCGGCTAACAGCGGCAAGATCGGTGACGGCAAGGTGTTTGTGACACCGCTTGAAGACGTTATTCGGATTCGGACAGGCGAGCGCGGTGCAGACGCCGTTTAACGCTGCTTTTTCGGATCATTTCTATAGTTCAACGGGGAACTTACAATGAATGAGTTGACTGATCTGAGCTACGCGCTCGATACGTTCTACTTTCTAATTTGCGGTGTGCTCGTCATGTGGATGGCGGCAGGCTTCTCCATGTTAGAGGCGGGCTTAGTACGCTCCAAAAACACCGCTGAGATACTGACCAAGAATATCGCGCTGTTTGCCATTGCCTGCACCATGTATCTGCTGGTGGGCTACTACATCATGTACTCCAGCAGCGCTGGCGGCTTCCTGCCCAATCTGGGCTTCTTGATTGGCGCTGAAAACAGTGTGGATGCGGTTACCGCAGGCGGCGATGACGCGCCCTACTACTCCATGCGTTCTGACTTCTTCTTCCAAGTCGTGTTCGTGGCAACCGCCATGTCAATTGTGTCGGGTGCCGTCGCTGAGCGTATGAAACTGTGGGCATTCCTGGCCTTTGCTGTGGTAATGACCGCGTTTATCTATCCGGTGTCTGGCTACTGGACTTGGGGTGGCGGCTGGTTGTCTGAAGTGGGCTACTCTGACTATGCGGGTTCCGGCATTGTGCACCTTGCCGGTGCGGCGGCTGCGTTAGCGGGTGTGATCGTGCTAGGCCCACGTAAAGGTAAATACGGTAAAGACGGTTCTATCCACGCTATTCCCGGTGCCAACATGCCGCTGGC
>CEGE01003494.1_pt1 | contig 12069 bp, 10 predicted proteins | sample 306311 | NCBI WGS metagenome assembly CEGE01 (sample SAMEA2755654, study PRJEB7226) | microbial mat metagenome | biome: microbial mat; feature: hypersaline; material: grass silage | place: USA | collected 2014-02-19 | depth 0 m | reverse complement strand
TAAACAGGGCGCGAACGGGTAGGGGGCAGGTGGGCAGGCGGCTTAGCGCACGCATAACAAAGCAGTTCATCACCAGGCCGCTTTTCATATCGGCAACGCCTGGGCCAAAGCCGATATTGTCTTGCTGGGTATAGCCTCGGCCCGCCACCGTACCGGTGGGGAAAACCGTATCCCGGTGGCCCATGAGTAAGACATGGCCTTGACCCGTTCCCCCCAGATGCGCTTCCAAAATATCGCCTGAGTCAGGGCGCTGGTGGCGTATAACCGTGATGCCATCCTGCTCAAGCCACTGAGTGATCAGGTCGGCGACCGCATCGGTACCCGCTTTGTCATAGCTGTTGGAGTCGATATTGACCAACGCCTCAAGGCAATCTTGCATCGCCTGCTGCTGGCCTTCCAGCCACGCGCAAACCTGTTGGGTTAGTTCGTCTTGCATAAGGCTTTCTCTCTCATGATGTCTGATCCTTGGTCACTCAAATCCCAGAATAGCCCCGCCATTAAGATCAGTGCCTCTGAAGCGATGCTCCCCAATAGGTGTTCGTCAGGCGCGTGCTGGGAGCAGGAGGGGTAGGAGTGTGGAACCCATAGCGTGGGTAAGCCCAGGGTTTCGGCAAACACATCGTTGGGTAACGAGCCACCTAAGTTGGGTAGCAGCGTCGGCGTTTTATGGGTGGAGCGTTGCATAGAGGCCAACGCCCAGCCTACCCAGGGGTCTTCAGGATCGAGTCGTGTCGCCGCCATTTGCGACATGCGCGCAGCGCTTACCTCAATATCGTGATAGCCGTGTTGATCCAGGTGATGGCGTAAATGGACTAGAAAATTGTCCTGGTCGCTGCCCACCACATAACGCAGTTGGCAGTGGGCATAGGCCGTTGGCGGAATAGCATTGGCCGGGGCATCCGGGTTGCCCGCCTTCATGGCGAGTACTTCTAAGGTGTTCCAGCCAAACAGTCGTTCAGCGGGCGATAGTCCTGGCTCACCCCAGTCAGTGTCGATAGTGGGGGCATTGTCGCCGACGCCGACTTCCAATGCGGCGAGCGCTTTACGCACGGCTTCGGGTATTGGGTCAGGCCGTAGGCCTTGGATTTGAATAACACCGTTGGCATCCACCAGTGTGGCGAGTGCATTGGCCAGACGCACCGCAGGGTTTTTTAATACGCCACCCCAGTTGCCCGAGTGGTGAGCGCCTTCACGGGCCTGGAGTTTAAGGTCGAAATTGAAGGAACCCCGTGAACCTAAAAACAGCGTGGGAGCGTCGGCATTCAAACGCGGCCCATCTGAGCCAATAAACACATCGGCGGCGAGGCGGTCACGGTAGCGGTGGCAGATCTCTTTTAAGCCAGGGGAGCCCGTCTCCTCGCCCATTTCCAGCACGAGCTTAACGTTATAACCCAGGCGCCCGTTGCTTGCTTTCAGCACGCAGCCCAGCGCGGCTAAATTGATGGTGTGCTGGCCTTTGTTATCCGCCGTGCCACGTCCGTACCAGCGATCCCCTTGCTGGGTGATTTTCCAGGGCGAAAGCCCTTCAGCCCATTGGTCGTCATAGCCGCGGATGACATCGCCATGACCGTAAGTTAATACGCTGAACGAGGCTTCTGGTTCAAGGCGTTCAGCAAGCAGAAACGGCCCAAACCCTTCAGCCGGGTTATCAACAATGTCCCAGCTAAAACCGAGCTGCTCAATATCCGGAATGATCTGCTCAGTAAGGTAGCGGTGAAGCTCTTCCTGTCTATTCGATTCCTGGCTTTCGCTGCGGATGGCAATGCGCGGGGCAAGCTGGTCATAAAAATCGCCGCTGTCAAAGTAAGCTTTGGCATGGTCTAAGGCGTGTTGGCGCGTCATAAGCACTCCTTTTAACGTTAATTATTGATTAAATATGTTTAGGCAAGGTGGCAGGCGACACGCGCATGGCTGCCCTTGCCAAAAGCTTGACCGGAAGCATGCGTAATAGCGCTCAGCTTGGGTGTCTGCTCTGAGCATTGCGGTTGAGCGATTGGGCAGCGGGGGTGAAAAGCGCAGCCCGAAGGTGGCTGAGTGGGGTCGGGCTGGCCTGCCCCCAGGCCTATGTCGGGCACGCCTAGACCTGGCTCCGGGGTCAACGCGGAAGCGAGTAGTGCTTGGGTATATGGGTGGCGTGGTGCGGTGAAGATTTGCTCACGGGTACCCTCTTCGACAATCTGGCCTAGATACATGACCGCGAGCCGGTCCGCGAGATGTTCGACCACGGCGAGGTCGTGGCTAATAAACAGGTAGGTAAGGCCAAACTCATCTTTAAGGTCGAGCAGTAGATTGAGGATCTGCGCCTGGATCGATACATCCAGCGCGGAAGTGGGTTCGTCACAAATCACCAGATCAGGGCGCATAATTAGCGCTCTGGCAATCGCCACCCGCTGGCGCTGCCCCCCTGACATTTGCCCAGGGTATTGCTGGGCGGCGCGTTTGGGTAGGCCGACCAGGTCAAGCATCTGATCGACCTTCGCTGCCTGTTCACGGGGCGTGCCTAGCGCGTGAATACGTAGCGGTAAACCAACGATCTGAGCAATCCGCTGGCGTGGGTTAAGCGACGAATAAGGGTCTTGGAATATCGGCTGTATATGCCGGGCCAGTGCCTTTTGGTTAGCGTTAACAATCGCTTTGCCATTGATCAGCACATCGCCTGAACTAGGGGGTGTCAGCCCCAGCAGCATCTTGGCCAAGGTGCTCTTGCCACAGCCTGATTCGCCCACCAGCCCCATCACCTGGCCGCGCGGAACGCGTAGCGATACCTCATTGACTGCTTTTAGGGTTTGAGGCTTATGTAGCATGCCACCGCCCAGTTTGAACGTTTTAGACAGCGCGCAGAGTTCGAGGGCAAGAGGATCCATACTGTTTGCAGGAGAGGTGGTGTTTGTCATGACGTTACCTCCTGATCGTTTAGTGGCGCTGGGCTGGCTAGCTGATGGGCAAAGTGGCAGCGTGAAAAGTGCTCGCCTGCCACTGCCTGTAAGGGGGGCGTGGTTCGGCACCGCTCATCCGCTTGATCGCAGCGATTGCAAAAGGCGCAGCCCTCGATTTTGCCTACCAAGCTGGGCACTACGCCTGGGATCGCCTGCAAACGACTGCCTGGCAGTGTCTTGCCGGGCGTCGGTATGCAGCGCAACAAACCTTGGGTATAGGGATGGCTGGGGGCTTTAAAGAGGGCCTGTGCAGAGGCGGTTTCAATCACTTCGCCGGCATACATCACGGCGACCCGGTCGGCGATACGCGCAACGACACCCAAGTCGTGGGTGATGAAAATGATCGCCGTGCCAAACTCCTGCTGTAAGTCGCGTAGCAGGTGCAGAATTTGCGCCTGAATCGTCACATCTAATGCAGTGGTGGGTTCATCGGCAATGATCAAATCGGGCTCACACATTAGTGCCATGGCGATCATCACCCGTTGGCGCAGCCCGCCCGAAAGCTGGTGAGGATATTGGCGCATACGCTCTTCGGCGGCGCTGATGCCTACTCGTTTAAGCAAATAGAGGGCGCGATCGTGGGCCGCTTGACGCGATACCCGCTGGTGGCGGCGCAGGGCTTCGCAGAGCTGATTGCCGAGGGTGTAGGCGGGGTTGAGGGCGGTCATGGGCTCTTGAAAAATCATCGCCATGCGTGCACCGCGAAGATTGCTGCGCTCGCGTTCAGGCACCGTAAGGAGATCAACGCCGTCAAAGTTGAGGCAGTCGGCGTTTACCTGCGCCTTGCGCGGCAGTAGGCCCATTAATGCCAGCGAGGTCATGGATTTACCACACCCTGATTCACCTACCAGGCAGAGCATTTCACCGCGCTCAACGTGAAAGTCGATGCCCCGCACGGCGTGTAGCGTGCCCTTGGCTACGGGTAAATCAACCCGTAGCTGCTTAACGCTGAGAAGCGGTGAGGCTGGCGCTGTTGAGCGCTCAGTTGAAGATAGATTATTCATTGCGGCCTCCCGGTGTGCTGAGGTCGCGTAGTCCGTCACCCAGCAAGTTAATCGCCAGCACCAGAACAAACAGCGCGCTGCCGGGGATCGTAATCACCCAGGGCTGAAAGAACATATAGGTTTTGCCTTCGGCGATCATTAGCCCCCAGGAGGGCGAGGGTGGCTGCACACCCATGCCTAGAAATGACAGCGTTGCTTCGAGCAAAATGGCGTTGGCGACCTCAAGGGTGGCGACGACAATCAACGCGCCTGCAATGTTAGGAAGCACTTCGCGTAGCAGAATGTAGGGCAGAGGGCAGCCCAACGCCTGGGCGGCTTGCACATACTCGGCATCGCGCAGTTGCTGGGTGGCCGAGCGGGCGACGACCGCGAAACGATCCCATAGCAGCAGGCCTAGCAGTAGCGTAACGGTTAGCATTGATCCGCCGATCAGCGAGGCCATGGCCAGCGCCACTAACACCACGGGCATGGCCAGGCGGGTGGTCAGCAGGTAACTCACCACCGCATCAACGCGACCACCAAAGTAGCCCGCCAAGACCCCCAGAGTGGTACCAATCAGGCCGGAAATCAGCGCGACCACCAACCCAATAAACAGCGAAATTCGCGCGCCAAAGATAAGGCGGCTCAGGTAGTCGCGGCCAAGGCGGTCGGTACCTAAGGGGTGCGTCCAGCTACCGGTGTCGTGCCAAAAAGGCGGCACCATGCGATTAGCGGTGTCCTGTAAGTAGGGATCATGGGGAGCCAGCCACGGTGCTAGAAGCGCCACAATCCCCAACGAGGCAATGATTAAGAGGCCGATGGCCAAGCTGCGATTATTGAGCGTGCTGCGCCATAGACGCGTCTGCCAAGCAGGAGTTAATTGGCTTTGTAGCGCGGTAGCCGATGGGGTAAGAGAGTCTGTCATGGTGTTCTCCGTTAGCGCGCGCGCAGGCGTGGGTCGAGGGCTGCGTTGAGAATGTCGGCCAGCAGCGTCAACACGATATAGAACAGCGCAATGATCAGTACGATGGCCTGAACGACCGGATAGTCATTGCGTGAAATAGCGTTCCACGCCAACTGCCCCAGCCCGCGTAGTGAAAACACGGTTTCGATAACCACTGACCCGCCGAGCATAAACCCGAGCTCCACGGCGGCCAGCGCGACCACCGGGATCACCGCATTGCGCAAGGCGTGTTTGAAGATCACCGTGCCGGTGCGCAGACCCTTGGCCCGGGCGGTGCGAATGTAGTCTGCCTCCAGTACTTCCAGCATGCCGCTGCGGGTCAGGCGCATCATGGCGGGGGTGGCGTAATAGCCCAGTGCAACGGCCGGTAGCACAAAGCCTTGCCAGCTATCGCTACCTGCGGCTGGAAACCACTGCAGCTTGACGGCAAACACGATGATCAGCGTTAAGCCAAACCAGAAGTTGGGCATTGCCTGGCCGGTGACCGCAATCGCCATGGCCATACGGTCTATCCAGCTGCCACGTTTGAGCGCGGCGACCACACCGAGGGGAATAGACACGCCCAGCGCAATCGCCAAGGCCAATATTCCTAGGGTCATCGTCACCGGTAGTCGCTCAACGACTAGATCCATTACCTCGCTTTGGTAGTAATATGAACGCCCAAAGTCGAGCTGCACGGCTCCCCACAGCCAAGTGGTAAATTGCTGAATCACCGGGCGGTCCAGGCCGTAATCAACGCGGATTTGTTCTACCTGCTCGGCGGTGGCCTCGGGGCCACCAATGGAGAGCGCCAAGTCACCCGAGAGCTGCAGCAGACTAAAGCAGAGAACCGAAATAGTCAGAGCGACGCTAAGCGCTATTAGCGTGCGCTTGAAAACAAATGCCCACATAAAGCATCACTCCCTCGCTGTGGAAGGCTAGCCGTGGTGATTTCCACGGCTGCCGTTAACTCGATCAGATGCCATCGGTAACGTTATTTCCAGCTCGCCTCGTAGAAGCGGGGGAGTTCATCAGGGTAGGCAGTGAAGTCGAGATCAGCGGTGTGGGCGTAGTAGGTGGAGTAGGAAAACAACGGTGCCCAGTACGCTTGCTCGGAAATGCGGGCGAACGCTTTTTGGTAGTGCTCTAAGCGCACATCAGGATCTACCGAAGTATCGGCGACTTGCAGCCACTCCTGCACCTGGGTGTCCTGCCAGAGATCGTCAATGCCGCCTGTGAAATAAACGCTGACGAAAGCCGAGACATCGTTAATAGAGAAGGAGCCCCAGGCTTTGAACGACATATCGGTTTGGCCGTTACGCTGGAGCTCCAGCAACGCGGGGGAGGTCATAAAACGCAGGTTGGCATTAATACCTACGGCGCGTAGGTCGCCAATCATTGCTTCGGCGTAATCCCGTTCACGGTAGGCATGAAGGTCAATGTCGAAGCCATCGGCGTAACCGGCCTCGGCGAGTAGTTCGCGGGCTTTGTCAGGGTCGTACTCATACTCAATAACGTCTTGTGTTTCACAGCCAAACTGAGTCGGGAAGCAGGGGGCGTAGAGGGGCTGGCTGCCGCCGCGTACTAGGTCGTTAGCGAGCCCTTCCCGGTTCATCGCATGATTGATGGCTTGGCGTACGCGAAGGTCATTTAGCGGTGAATCTTCCCGTGTTGCGGCATCCAGCCCGATATAACCCACCCGCATGGTTTCGCCGCCAAGCACGCTAAGCTGAGGCATACCGCTTAACGACTCAGCTTGATCAGCAGGTACACGCCAGATCCAATCGACTTGCCCTGACATTAATTGCGCCATACGTGAGTCCGCATCGGCAATGGCCTTGAACTCGATATTAGCGATCTCCGGCTGACCAATAGGACTGTCGGCAAAGTAGTCATCAAAGCGTGTCAGGCTAACCCCATCCCCGGGGCGGACGTTGGTAATCCGGTAAGGGCCGGTACCTACGGGCTCGCGACTAAAACCCTCGATACCCACTTCCTGGAAATACTCATCGGGGTAAATTGGCATTGGGCCGGAAAGGTACTCAAGGGCTGCCGGGAAAGGCTCTTTGAGGTGAATGCGCACTTGGTAGTCATCAAGCTTCTCAACGCTTTCGATCCAGTCAACATTTTGGCGTGTCACCACTCGCGATTCGGGGGATACCGCGTAGTTGAAGGTGAATGCCACATCGTCAGCGTTGAAGGCTTCGCCGTTGTGAAAGGTCACGCCTTCGCGCAGCACAAGATCCAGGGTTTTATCATCGGCCCATTCCCATTCGGTGGCCAAGCGCGGCTCGTACTCGTTGGTTTGCGGGTTGCGGTAAATCAGCGTGTCCCAGGCCAAATGGGCGAGAATAACCCCTTCACGCAGGTTGTTATGGTAGGGGCTAACGTTTTCAGGTTCGCTGTCAGAGGCATAGACCAGCGTATCGTTGGCCTTGCCAGCTAATGCGGGTGTCGCGATGCTGAGTAAAGCAAGTGACGTAACGCAATAAAGAGTTCTCGATGTTTGCATGCCATACCTCGTTTTTTAATAAGGGAAGGTTATGAGCGTTTGGCGTACTGGCGAGGCTTGTTGTTTTTTAGATGAGCCGCCGCCTTGAATTAAAACTAATCTATTGCTTAGGAGTGCCACAAGTGCAATGTTTAGAACTTATCATTGCCGTTTTGGCAATGTTTATGGTGAGGGGGAGCCACTATGAATCCACGCGTGTTACAAGAAACGGCGTTACGTTACTTTCTCGAGGTGGTTCGCTGTGGCTCTATTAGTGAAGCCTCAGGGAAGCTAAATGTGGCGCCCTCCGCCATCAGCCGTCAGATTGCCCGGCTGGAAAGCGAGCTGGATACGCTATTGTTTGAACGCCGAGCGCGGGGCATGGTGCCCAGCGCCGCTGGGGAACTGCTGGCAGTGCACGCCCGCCATATGCAGCTTGAGGCAGACCGAATTGGCAGTGAAATCCTGGCGCTGCGGGGGTTGCAGCGGGGCAAGGTGCGTCTCGCCAGTTCAGAAGGGTTTGCGGTCGATTTTTTACCCGCGGCAATTGCGGCTTTTCGCAAGCGTTACAGCGGTATTCATTTCCACCTAATGGTGGGGCCACCCGCCCAGGCGACCCGGCATGTGAGGGAAGGCGATGCGGATATCGGCATTACCTTTAGCCTCAAACCCGAAGCAGATATTACCGTTGCCCTTAGGCAGCCCGCGCCGATTATGGCGCTGGTTTCTCCGCACCATGAGCTTGCCGTTAAAAAACATATTTCGCTGGCGCAGCTTCAGCACTATCCGCTGGCGTTACCCTCGCCAGACACGACCCTGCGCCAGCTGTTTGATATCTGCTGTAGCCGTCAAAACCTGGCGTTTGAATCAATTTTTAGCAGCGATTACACCGAGGCTTTAATCAATTTTGCCATGCTTGGCGGAGGGGTAGCGCTTGCTGGCGAAATATCCGTTCGTTATCGCATCCATCAACAGCGTGTGGTCGCCATTCCTATTCGTGACCAAGGCATGGATTTGCGCTTTATTGAAGTCCAGACTCTTGCCAAGCGCACATTACCGACGGCGACGCAGGCATTTTTAGCATTTCTAAAAGAGCATATACCGCCTGGGCAACTGCCGCTTTTGCCTCACCCGCCAGGGTCAACTGTCGATTGAAACAACTCAAGCGAGACTACTGATAACCGCTGCTTAATAAACGTCACGTCTTAGCACTCATCGCAATTGTCGAAATCTGCGCGATTAAAGGGGACGACTTCCCCAATATTCCATTCTTAGCCCACAGGCTTTAATCAATGTGTCGTAATGTCCTGATTTAGATAGCGTCGTCAGAGTAGATCCAGGAATGGATGACGCGAGGGCTTGGCCGTGTTCAAGATGCACCAAGTTATCTTGCTCACCGTGAAATATCTCTACAGGGATCGCCATGTTCTCGAGGTTGAATGGCCAATCCTTTACCATCAGCTGTGTGTCTCTAACAATACTTTCAGCCGCTATCATGTCGCCTTGTTGTGTAGCTGCTGCCAAGTTTTCTTGAAATGCTGTATAGACTCGCGAAATTTGTAGGGATTGTTGTTCCATGTCGCTTAGGGAGTCCATTAAAGCGTCAGTCAGTAGGTTGCTGTTGACTGTTAAGGTTGCCAATTGGGAGGCTAAATCCTTGGGAGCTGTCAGTGCTGCATGCCATACCTGGGCAGTCAGCCTTCCCGCGTACTTAAAAGGTGAGTCAAGCATTGGTACACAAGGCGTTCCCACAAGAATTACTCTTTGAATCCTGCCTTTGAGGGTCTGGGCGGTGGCCATGGCAAACACGCCACCTCCAGAAAAACCTAATAGAGAAAATGCATTAATTTGAAGATACTCTGCCACTGCCTGCACATCGTCTGCGTGGTCGCTAAAACTGTAGCTCTGCCATTGAGTGGAGTCACCATATCCTGGGCGGTCTATGGCAATTAGCCGTACGCTTCCAGTTCTATTGCTGGTAGTTGCCATTAATACTTCTTTTTGGGAACCAGGAATGCCGTGACAGTAAAACCAAACCGGTGCATCTGAGGGGCCTGTCTCCATGAAACTCAAAAAACGACCACTCTCCCTGGGAATGCGGTGAACTTTCATCTCATGGCTACTCATAATTAACTAATCCACCGCTAAGCAGTAATTTTCTCATTAAGTCAGGCTGACGGGTGACTTCAGTTTTTTGCATGATTGATTTTAATTGCGAGCGAGTAGTGTGTGTCGTTACATGCAGGCAAGCACTAGCCTCAGTGACGTCAAGACCTCGAACTAATAAATCGACCAAACGCGCTTCTGCTGCCGTCAGTGAGTAGAGGTTTTTTAGGCGTGCATGATCCAGAGGGATAGCCATATGAGGGTCAAGTAAAAAGACGATAATGTTGGCGTGGTGGCCCACCTTCCAGGAGGAAGGAAGAGCTGCCATGCGGCTACCAAAAAGTATCAGTGAAGCACCAGAGGCACTTAGCTGAACACTTTCGCATTGGCTCTCTGCTTTTTTTAACTTACGTGATGCTTGCATAAGTGCCGCGCCTGCTGTGCTCTCATCAATGGTTAATTGGCCATTACGCTGCCGTAGCCCAAAACAGTGGGCGGTAAGCACATCTTCAGCAGCTCGATTGTGCCATTGACAGCGAAGCTCTGAGTCGAGCATCCAGACCCCAAAGGAAAGAGCATTAAAGGCATTGTGCGCTTGTGTTAATGCGACCTGGACTTGGCTGGTAAGCCGAGTTAACTGAACCACACGGCGAAAATGCCCGCTCAAATCTTCTAGCTGTGCCTTCTCCTGCTGGGTAAACATACCCCGGCTACGCGGTCGGTGTATGCCAATATGCATAGCAGACGATTCATCGCGCTCAAATTGGGCACCCATGGCATAAAAATTACCATTAGGGCGGAAAAATAATTGATAGTGATCGCAATGCTCAAACGCCCGGTCAGAAATAATCTCGCTACTGGTATGTACTTTACCTAAAGGGCCGTTAGCTAACGATGCGCGGAAAGGGTCAAAAATGACAGCCTCATGATCATAATCAAGGCCTTGGTCTAGGCCTGTGGAAAAGGATTGGTGGACGACGGGGTTGTCGCGATCAGTGATACGCAGTGTTGCCGAAGGGGAGTCAAAATGAACGGCAACCTGTTGCAGAAAAGGAACCCAGCCGTCGGGGCAAGTGACGTTGTCATATAGCGCATGCAGAAGTGTAGATATGGTCTTTTCTTTGTTGTACACGACCTCAGCCCCTGTCTAGTGAGTGCCGGTATAAGCCACTAAGACAAAATATACCTCACTTTAAAAGCTGATCCCAGGCCTCAGTTGGAGTCCTGAAAAATACGCATATTTCCTACCTAAGCAATATGAGGCTGATCATTAATTATTTTTTAAATTCTTCACCCATATGAGTGATTTTAAAATAGATGAAGCGTGATTTACTTCAGTTTGCCTAGGCTCGATGTGAAATGATGATGTTACATAAGAAGGTATAAAACAAAGACTTTTAAATTAAGCGATATCTGAAGTAAAAGTCTTCTTAAGTCATTGCGACGAGTCTAAAAGAAAAATAGTAATCATAAGGGGACATTAATATGCAACGTATTGATAACAACGGCTCAGTACTAAAACTCTCTCTACTGGCCCTGGCCATTGTCGCCGTGGTCGGTTGTTCCAGCAACGACAGCTCTAGCCAACCCTTAAATCCGGGCGACGGCTCAGGTAGCGGTGGAGGTGAAGGTGGGAATGATGGTGGCGGTGATCCAGGGCCGGACGGTGGTGATCAGGATTTCACCTACCGCACCGTTAACCCGGCTAACGCTATTCCATCGGGTGAATCCTTCTCGTTAGATACTACGACCATTAAGCCCACTGTGCCGAATGAAGGTAGTGGAGAAGGCATTATTATCAATGCTGGGCCAACCGTTAGCGTCAGCGCGAAGGCCTTGATCACCGTGCTTGACGATACTGCGGATGGAAACGCAAGGCTTCGGCTTCAAGATCCCGATAACGGCTTAGATTTGCAGTTGTTAGAAGATAGCAGCGACCCCGGTTTGTACACCAATAGCGACGGTGCCGAGAGAGAGCTTTTTTCACAGGATAGTTCAATTTTCCCCTCCGGTGGCTTGAGCTATGCCGCTTACGGTTTCTGGTCAGTACCTGTCGCCAGTGGCAGCAGTGATCTTGATGTGGGATTCTTTGCTGGGGGGTATGCTACGCAGAATGGCGATATGCCAACCACTGGCACCGCATCGTTTGCGGGCGCGGCAAATGGCTTCAGCATTGCCTCTGATGGCAGTTCCGTCGATGTTATTGGTAACGCCAGTATGAGTGTTGATTTTGCTGCGGCTACCCTCACCGGCGCCATGACCAATATGACATCCGGTGCAGATATCGATGGAGCACTAAATAGCACCACGCCATGGAACGATGTTCGTTTTAGCGGCACGCTTACAGACAATGCATTCACTGCCGGCGCCGAAGTTACATCATCACCCAATAATGCGGCGACACTCGGCGCGGATGCTTCAGGTAGCCTCAATGGCCGTTTCTACGGCCCACAAGCCGCCGAGGCGGCAGGTACATGGGGACTCCGGGATAGCGGCGGTGGCATAGCGTTCGGCGGTTTTGGCGTCAAAAAAGACTAGTTAGAATAACTAGGTTATATCGCCCCATCCGCTCGGATGGGGCTTCGATCTTTAACCCGGCTTATTCATGAG
>CEGE01001804.1_pt1 | contig 12091 bp, 7 predicted proteins | sample 306311 | NCBI WGS metagenome assembly CEGE01 (sample SAMEA2755654, study PRJEB7226) | microbial mat metagenome | biome: microbial mat; feature: hypersaline; material: grass silage | place: USA | collected 2014-02-19 | depth 0 m | reverse complement strand
AAATATTATCAATTACCTGAATACTGCCCGCGAAAGGTATCGTTCCTCGGCTGACTTATTTATTTTCAATCCCCTGAAAAATTTAATCTCCTCTGCCCGCCACAAAAAGCCGGAAGAACTGAAGCCACTGTTGAAAGTTAAGCCACTGCGAACCATGCATAAAGAAAATGAGATCGCATTTCAAACCCCACAGATCATTCAGCTTTTCGACAGATACGCCACCTATAACGGGTCGTCTCCCTTCAAAGCATCCAGCATGCTGAATATGATTTCACACCTGGAACATGACGAAGGTGCTTATTTTCCGGAAAAAGGAATGTACAACATCGTAGAATCCCTTTATCACAAAGCACTCTCGCTGGGAGTTAAATTTCAATTTGAAACAGCGGTCACCCATCTTGTCTCTGAGAAAGACAGCATCACAAAAGTGATTGCAGAGAATAAAGAATTAGAGGCCGACATGGTGATTTCTGATGTGGATGTCAACACCCTTTACCGGGGGCCGGCACGAAAGCTGAGAATGCCCCGATCGGTAAAAAAGCCCGATCTTTCATCTTCTGCATTGATTTTTTATTGGGGAATGAACCGGACTTTTCCGCAATTAGATGTTCACAACATCCTTTTTTCGAAAGATTACCGGGGAGAATTCCGGGCCATTTTCAACAATCATCAACTTTTCAACGATCCAACGGTTTATATCTTTATCAGTTCCAAAATTGTGGAAGCAGACGCTCCCCAAGGCAAAGAAAACTGGTTTGTGATGATTAATGTGCCCCCCGGTACAGAAAAAACAGATCAGAAATGGATCGAACAGGCACGGGAAAATATTCTAAAAAAAATTCATCGGACTTTGAAAATCAACCCGCGGGAAGATATTCTTTTCGAAGAAATTGCCACCCCAAAAACCATAGAAACCAACACCGGATCATGGAAGGGGGCCTTGTATGGAAACAACTCCAACTCCATCTGGTCGGCATTTTTGAGACATCAAAACAAATCACGAAAATACCACAACCTGTTTTTTACAGGAGGAAGCGTTCACCCGGGCGGAGGCATTCCTCTTTGTCTGGCCTCTGCCGCCATTGTGGAAAAAGAAATTGAACAACAATGACAGAAAAACTGAAACAATTAGCCGGAAAACATCTGACTTCAGAAAGAATCAACCGGTTCTGGCTCATTTATTACACGGTAGGGGTTATTGGCTTTGCCCTCCCTTTCAGCCGGGAACTGTTCCAAAATCTGACAGGGATATCCATCCTGATGTCCACCGCAATCATGATATACTTCCACCGACCCTGGAATGCTGCTTTTATCGGAGCATCCATATTTGTGCTATTGGGTGGTATTTTCATTGAAGCACTGGGTGTAAACACAGGGACCATTTTCGGAGAGTATCAATATGGAGCCACTCTGGGGCCAAAAATTGCCGGCACTCCTCTGCTCATCGGTATCAATTGGTTGATGCTGATTTATATCGTTTGGCAGATTGTTGAAAAAATTGATATTGGTGGAGCCGGGCAACTTTTGATTGGTGCTAGTCTGCTGGTGGGCTACGATCTTTTTTTGGAACCCATCGCCATGAGAACCGATATGTGGGATTGGGCCGGACAACAAGTACCGCATCAAAATTATCTTGCCTGGTTTATCATCTCTCTTATTTTTCTCAGCGCCTTTAAACTGGCCAAGGTTAAATATCGTAATCCCGTTGCACCCGGGCTCCTGGCAGCACAAACCGGATTCTTTTTTTTACTTAACCTGCTCAACATCTGACTCTTCCACGCAAAAAACAATCTGTTTTTATGATAAAAGCATCACACAACCCCTTCCTCGTCTGGTTATTCAAACTATTTACCCGAATAATAATCCATTCCCGATTTCATAAAATCTTCATCGAAGGCGATACCTCATCCCAACCCTCTTCAATGCTGGTCATCAGCAACCACTTTTCGTGGTGGGATGGTTTTTTCATCCACTATCTTAACAACAAGCTCTGGAAAAAACGTTTCCATGTGATGATGCTTGAAGAAGAACTGGCAAAACGAAAATTTCTGTCAAAAGGGGGTGCCTTTTCCATTCGAAGAAATCATTCCACCTCTGCAACCTCTCTGATTTATGCTAAAAACATTCTGAAAAACGATGCACAAAATTTACTGCTGATGTATCCGCAGGGAAAACTCCAGTCGATGGCCACGCGCTACCTGCGTTTTGAGCCCGGAGTACAACACCTGGTTCAGAAGACAGGAGTTACCGTAAAAATGGTGGTTTCATTGGTTGATTTCTTTGAAAAGCCGCGGCCATCGGTATGGCTTTACCTCAAAGATTTGTATTATGATTCTGAATCAGAGCAAACCATCGAACAAAGCTTTAACATGTTCATGGATGAATGCATTGAACATCACAATCAAAACACCGATCTTTAACCAGATGCAAAAAACAGGTAACTAAGCGTAACAAATGAATTTTCTCACTATAACAGCTTTCATTGCTTTTACAATTATCGCAATCAGATGGATGACCGCCTTGCTAAACCTTCTAACCGGCCCACCTCGGTTCGTGCCATTTCAAAAGAACCGGAATGAGATTTCCATTCTGATACCTGCAAGAAATGAAGCCAACAACCTACCTACGCTTTTAAAAAGTCTGATGCATTGTGATGAATCGGTGGGAGAAATCATTGTCTATAATGATCAATCGGAAGACAACACCGCAGGTGTTGTAAATCAGTACGCACAAAACGATCACCGCATCAGGCTCATAGAAGGAGGAGAAGTTCCCTCCGGATGGAAAGGAAAAAACCATGCCTGTTATCACATGGCACAAATTGCCCGGGGAGACTATTTTCTATTTTTGGATGCCGACGTTTCGGCAACCCAGGAAGCAATTGATCTGGCATTATCCGGTCTGAAAAACGATAAGCTGACCCTCTTTTCCTTTTTCCCCCGACAGGAGATGAAAACCGGAGGAGAATGGCTATTGGTAGCACAGGTCAACATCATTCTTTTGTCGCTTCTGCCCCTGAGTGTATCGCGATACATACCATGGCCACTGATGACGGCCGCCAATGGACAATTTATGTTTTTCAACGGCCAAACCTACCGGGAATACCAATTTCATGAGAAGCTAAAAAACCGGACGGTGGAAGATATTGCCATTGCCCAATACATCAAAAAAAAGGGGTTGCGGGTAAGAACCGCTCCCGGTCCTGATGGTCTGAAATGCCGGATGTATCACAATTACCGGGAAGCACTAATGGGGCTAGCCCGCAGCGCCCGTTTCTTTTTCGGAGGGAGCATCGTTGCTGGTTGGTTATATGTATTATTCTCATCTCTGGGATGGTTACCGATAGTCCTGACACTGCAAATACATTGGATTTTAGCATATTTCCTCTTGTCAATTTCCATGCGTACTTTTGTAAGCATGGTAAGTGGTCAATCTGCCATAAGGAACATTTTGCTGATACCTTTGCAACAGGCAGCCCTGATTCATCTTTTTTATACTGCCACCAAACAACTGATTTTAAAGAAAACCACATGGAAAGGACGAAGAATATAGTTTTACTGATTCTTATTTTTTCAGGGCTGCTGAGTCAAACTACCCGCGGACAGGTTCATGATGAGTTCTTTTTTGAGTGTTATACCACCACCAATATGGAGCCATGGAAAAACACCATGGAACAGATGGCAGATGAGCGAAATCCGGACAATTACAATCAACTTTTTGAAGTGGTATTGGCCTGGTATGGCTACATCGGCTACTGCCTGGGCAATGACAAAGAAGATGAAGCCAAACAATATCTGGAAACAGGATGGGAATATCTGGATGAGCTGATTGAGATGGATCCATCCAAAGCAGCACCCCATGCACTCAAAAGCGGCTTTTACGGTTTTGAAATGGCGCTGGCACGTTACAAAGCCCTTATTCTGGGCCCCGGAAGTGTTTCCACGCTCAAAACGGCTGCTTCTATCGACAGCACCAACATCCATTACCTGGTAGAGAAAGGCAACCAGATGTACTACATGCCCTCCATGTTGGGAGGCGATAAAGAGGTTGCCCTGCATCATTACAAACATGCAGTGGAACTCATGGAATCGGACACCAGGTATCATCAGAGGCATTGGTTTTACCTCAATACACTGGTCACCCTTGGCTACTCCTACCAATCGACAGAACATATAGAGGAAGCACGCAAAACTTATCAAAAAATCCAACGCATAGCGCCCAATTTCAAATGGTTCAACGAAGAAGTATGGCCGAAATTTGTGAAAAAACACGGGGCTTTCTGATTCTTCGTCAATCATACCTGCAAAAACTCAGCACCTAATTTTTAGGTATAAAGGCCCCGATTGACTATTTTTGTTTCTCATTTTTATGCAATAAGAAAAAACACATGCAATTAAATTTAAAAAATCCAATCGTATTCTTCGACCTGGAAACCACCGGCATTAACATTGCCAACGACCGCATAGTAGAAATTTCTATCCTTAAAATAGACACTGACGGCAACGAAGAGGTGAAAACCATGCGCATCAACCCTGAAGTGCCCATTCCAGCCAAAACATCAGCCATCCATGGCATTTATGATGAGGATGTAAAGGATGCTCCCACCTTCAAAGAAGTGGGCCGGCAGCTGGCTACCTTCATGGAAGGCTGCGACATTGCCGGATACAACTCCAATAAATTTGACATCCCTCTTCTGGCCGAGGAATTTATCCGGGCAGAGGTAGATTTCGATATGACCAAGCGCAAATTCATTGATGTGCAGACCATTTTTCACAAAATGGAAAAACGTACCCTTGAGGCTGCCTACAAATTTTATTGCGATAAAAACCTGGACGATGCCCATAGTGCAGAGGCCGATACCCGCGCCACTTATGAGGTTCTGAAAGCCCAGCTGGATCGCTATTCCGACCTGAAAAACGACATGGAGTGGCTCTCCAAGTTCTCTGCGCACAACAAAAATGCCGATTTCGCCGGACGTATCATCTTCAACGACAAGGGTGTGGAGGTTTTCAATTTTGGAAAATACAAAGGCAAGCCCGTCACCGAAGTACTGGACACCGATCCCGGCTATTACGGCTGGATGATGAATGGTGATTTTCCGCTTTTCACCAAGAAGGTGTTGACAAATATTAAGCTTAGGAACGCTTTTGGAAAGGGATGAAAAATGAAAATACTTTGCATTGGCCGTAATTACGTAGATCACGCCACCGAACTAAATAATCCGGTTCCCGCAGAACCGGTAATTTTCTCAAAGCCTGACACGGCGTTGTTGCGCAACAACGACCCGTTTTTTCTGCCCGATTTTGCCAACCAGTTTCATCATGAGGTGGAAATTGTGGTTCGCATCAATAAACTGGGAAAAAATATTGAAGAGAAGTTTGCCCACCGGTATTATGAGGAAATCGGTCTGGGTATTGATTTCACCGCCCGCGATCTACAGGATCAGCTAAAGAAAAAAGGCCTGCCCTGGGAAAAGAGCAAAGCCTTTGATCATTCGGCAGTGATTTCAAAATTTGTGAATAAAGAGCAGTTCCCGGATTTGAACAACCTTAATTTCAGGTTGGACATCAATCACGAAACCCGCCAAAAAGGCAATACGGCTGATATGATTTTTAGCATTGACCAGCTGATTGCCCATGTATCCAAATACTTTACCCTCAAAATCGGAGATTACATCTATACGGGAACCCCTGCCGGGGTTGGCCCTGTAAAGATCGGCGACCGACTTCAGGGTTTTATTGAGGATGAAGCTTTCTTTGATTTTGAAGTAAAATAAAAAAGCATGGAGCATAGGGCATAGGGCATAGAGAAAAAAAGCTCTGTGCTCCTTTACCATACGGCCGACCAGGTTTCTTTTAGCTTTTTCATTGATTAATCGTATCCTTATATAATAGGCCTTCCATTTTCTTCTTCCTTGAGGTGTCACCCCTACCGGAGCTTTTCCATGCATTGCAACACCATTGCTACCAAACTGTCGCCCCGCCGGGGCTGGAACAAACAGCTTGAGGAGTACATTCATTTCAGCATTTTCTTTTCCATCGGGAATTACTAGAATTATCCATTTTTGCTGATAAAATAGGACAACCCCGGATGGGGTGACAGCTTGGTAGATAGATTGTTCAATATATGATATAAGCCCCGGATGGGGTGACAGCTGCAAATACATTTTTCTGTCAGCCCTGCCGGGGCTTCATTATCAATCTTGTCATATATTCTCTACCAAGCTACTCTCATTTTCAGGGAGAAGGCACTCTATACTCAGTGCACCTTTCCCCTTTGCTCTGCGCTTAGCACTTGGCCCACTGCCCTTAATGATTATGCCCCTGATGCCCTCCGGCACCACCCTTTTTCATTTCAGACATTAAGGCTTCTGCATTATTCACAGCAAATGAAGCCTTTTGCAAATGCTCATCATCCAGCACTACCTCGGTCATACCTGCCTGCGAAACACCAGTCATCACTTCTATGCGCTCAAAAATCACATATTCGGCATGCTCTCCTTCTTCTTCATGATCGTGTGTTTCACCATGGTCATGACCAGTCTCTTCGGCATGCTCATGCCCCACATGTGATTCAAGAGCATGTTCATCCTCATGTGGTTCTTCCACCACCCGAAAGACAAAATGTTTTCCTTCAGCAGCCACAATGGCCTCTTCGGGCAAGGCCCAGACAGCTTCATCACCATTCTGAATATAAGCCACCACAGCCATTCCAGGTAGCAAATTATCATTCCGCTCGGTTATTTCAGCATGAACCAGGGCAGTCCGGGATTCCGTATCGAATCGTTTAGATTTTTTCAGCACGGTTCCACGCATGACGCCAACTCCTGAATTGTTGGCCGGTCTAAAAGTCAACTGCTGTCCTTCTTCTATAAGGGGAAGGTCTTTTTCATAGACCTTCAGGTCGAGATGCACCTGACGGTAATCAGCCACATGAAAAACCTCTTTTTCAGCAGGCACATACACTCCGCTGTTTGCCATTACAGCATTCACATATCCTGAAACAGGCGCAAACAAAGGATAACGACTACTCATATTCTCAGGGCTTACTCCCTCAGCGGAAATATTGAGCATTTCGAGCCGCTGTTTCAGACTTTGCAACTGCGCACGGTTATTATTATAATCCGCCTCTATGCGCTGAAAAGTTCTGGCAGCATTAACACTGTCACGCAGCAAGCGACTCTGCCTGTTGTATTCCTGCTCCAGATATTTGTCCTGATTCACAGCTTTCAGGTAATCCTGCTGAAGGGCAAGCACATCCGGATGCTCAATATAAGCCAGCACCTCTCCCTTTTGCACCTGATCACCCTCAATTACACGGATATCCGTCACTACACCTCCGATAAACGGACTTACCGAAGCCTCGGAAGCCGGTGGTAAAGCAATATTTCCAAAAACCTTAACCACTTCCGAAACCTTTTCCAGTGACGGTTGTCCGGTAGTAATATTCACACTCTTCATTTGCTGAGACGTAACCAAAACCTGATTTTCATTCAATTCTTCCTTAACAGCCTCAACACTTCCGGGTTCATGATTGTGACCTTCGTGTACATCCGCTTCTTCTTCAGCATGCGCTTCTGCACTATGGGCGGAATTATTGTTATGATCAGAATGTGCTGATTCTCCGCAGGAAGGTAAAAGCACCATCACTCCAGCCATCAGCAGTAAACCTATTTTATTTAATGTTCTTATCTTCATGATTCTGTATTTCTTGTTCATTACATTTCGCTTAATAACCTCTATTCTCCGGTCATGTACTCCAGCCGGGCAACTACATTATTGTAATCGCGGAGAACTGCCAGATACTCCAGTCTAATATTTGTTGCCTGATCGAAGTACTGCACATATTGCAGGTAATCAATATTTCCGGCCTCGTACTGAAGACGGGCATTGTTATCGATCAGACCGGCCTCTTTTAGGCGACTCTCCCGGAAGAATTGAAGTTGCTTACGCAGATTCTCCAGATCATTTCGCAAATTCAGGAACCCTGTCTCCACCGATTGCTCATAGGCGCGATGTTCTTCAGAAACAATTTCAGCCTCAAGGCGTGCACTCTTGTTTTTGCCGCTCTCGCCCCAGATGTCAATGGGGAATTTCACTCCTACCTCAAAAGCATTGAACCCATCCCCACCGTTCACATCTGTCTTACTGAAACGCACAAAAGGATCGGGCCATGAACCTGATCGCAGCATTTTACTTTGAGCCTTGGCAACAAACGTATTTCGCTGCGAAACATCAAGTCCCGGATGTTGACGAAAGGATATTGTATCCAGTGATTCCAAGTCGAAATCAAACTCCGTCAAAACAGAGTCCCGAACCATTACCGGTTCCTCCGAAAAGACCACCTCCTGCAAGCGATTCAGACTGTTTTGGTAAGCCATCCGTGCTTTTTCCAATTGCTGAACGATCTCTTTGAATTTAGAGCGTGCCGAAACACTTTCCAGATAAGAAATATCTCCGGTTTGATACTTCAATTCCCCGGCTTTGCTCAGATCTGAAAATTGCTCCCGGAGTTGCTCCATCAAAGAGAGTTTATCCCGGGCAAAAAGCACTTCATTATAGGCTGTTTTTACCTCACGGATTAATGCGGCCTGCAACTGTAATAATGCTGACCTTGCACGGTCGGTTCTTTTATTTGCCAGCTTCGCGCGGGTCACATATTCCAGTGGATTGTTAAATTCCTGCTCCACCGACCAGGTTTTACGTCCACTCCCCTCATTTTCGTTTTCGAAGGCCAGTTTAGTATCCAGTAAATCAAAGGCAGCAGATTTCTCTGCCCTGCTTTTTTCTACCGTCAATTGTCCGGAATGAATACCAGGATGGTTTTCCATTGCCATTTGTATCGCCTGATCCAAAGATAATGTGGAGTTTTGTTGCCCCATCACAGGAAGTGACAACAAAGCAATCAGCAAAATTGAAAAAGTACGTCTCATTCGGCTACGATTTTTTGAAATATTATTGCCAAGTAGCGAAGGCACGCGTATTTTTTGTCCTTTAAAAGTGTAAATCACCGGCAAAAGAAACAAAGTCAGCAAGGTGGCTGTAATCAAGCCTCCCACCACCACTGTGGCCAGTGGCCTTTGCACTTCGGCACCCGAAGAGGTGGATATGGCCATCGGTAAAAATCCTAACGCATCAGTCAACGCAGTCAGAATTACCGGTCGCAGACGCATATCGGTACCGTGATAAACTCTCCGAAAAGGATTGCTCATTCCTTCGGCTTTCAGTTCATTGAAGAAACTCATCAGCACCACTCCATTGAGTACCGCAATTCCAAACAAGGCAATAAACCCGACTCCGGCAGAGATGCTGAAGGGCATTCCGCGAAGCCATAAAGAGAAAACCCCACCAATAGCCGCCAGCGGGACTGCTGAAAAGACCAACAGCGCCTGACGGGAGGAACCAAAAGTAAAATAAAGCAGCACGAAAATGAATGCCAAAACGAGCGGAACCACCCAGGAAAGCCTTTGTTTGGCACTCTGCAAACTCTTAAAGTCACCCTCGTATGAAACATTGTAACCTTTAGGCAGGTTCAGACGCTTATCCAGTTCTTGCTGAATCTCCTCCACAAAAGACTCCGTATCCCGGCCATCAATATTGATATCCACCTCCAGTTTTCGCTTTACTCCTTCACGGGATATGGCGGCGGGCCCGGCCTGCATCCTGATATCAGCCACTTCACTCAAACGCACCTGCTCACCGTTGGGTCTTTTCAGGTATAAATCCCCAATGGCATCCGGATTGTTGCGATAATCGTCTGCCAATCGCACCACTTGCGAAAACTGGCGCTCTCCCTCGTAAACGATCCCTGCTTTAGCTCCGGAGTAAGCAGACTGGATAGTCCGGTTGACCGTTTCAATATCCAATCCGTAACGCGCCAGCTGATCGCGGTCGTAGCGTACCACCATCTGCGGTAGGCCTATTACTTTCTGCACATTGAGGTCTCCAGCACCCGGAATATCCTCAATTATTGCGCGGGCCACATTACCATAATGAAACAAAGTATCCAGATTTTCACCATAGATATTTAACAGCACATCGGCAGAAGAACCGGTCAGCAAGTGATTGAACAACATCTCCACGGGCTGGGCAAAAAAGAAACTAACGCCCGGCACTTCGGCAGACATCTCTTTCTTCATCAGGGCTTCCAGTTCATCCTTGGTTTCAGCCCTTACCCACTGATTTTTTGGCGACAAATTGATGATCATTTTGGCCATTTCCAGCGACATGGGATCGGTTGGAATCTCGCCCGTTCCAATCTTGGTGGCCACCTGCTCCACCTCATCGGGGAAATTCTCCATCAGCACTTTCTCCAGCTTGGTATTAATCTCCACGGTTTCCGAAAGGGAAGTGCCGGGTTGCAGCAAAGGATGGATGGCAAAATCCCCCTCATCAAGCTGGGGAATAAAGACAGCTCCCAAACTGCTAAAGAGCAATACAGCAACCACAAAAAGTGCCACAATACCGCCAGTGACCGCATATCTGAATCGCAAAGCCATTCCCAGCATCCTCTGATAACCACGTCGAGTACTTCCGATGATTTTATCAGCCAGTCCGGGTTTATTGCTCTTTTCGGGCCTCAAAATCCAGGCAGCCATCATGGGCACATAAGTCAGACACAATATCATGGCACCAATCAGGGCCGTTCCGAAAGTAATGGCCATGGGCCGGAACATCTTGCCTTCCTGCCCTGTGAGCGTCAGAATAGGAACAAACACAATCAGAATAATCAACTGCCCGAAAATGGCTGTTCGCATCATTCGCCCCGAGGCCCATCCTGCAATCTCATTCATCTTCTGCTTCAATCCGCTTCCACTCAATTGCTGCAAATGCCGCATCCGTTTGCTAATCTGAAAGACCACAAACTCTACGATAATCACCGCTCCATCTATAATGATTCCAAAATCAACCGCTCCCAGACTGATCAGGTTGGCCGACAAATTGAATGAAAACATCACGCCAAGGGCAAAAAGCAGGGAGAGCGGAATAACAGAAGCAGTAATCAACCCGGAGCGAAGGTTTCCCATCAGAAAAACCAACACGAAAATAACAATCAATGCTCCAAGCACCAGATTTTCAATTACAGTGGCAGTGGTATCTTTTATAAGCGTAGAGCGATCCAGAAAAGGCTCAATTTGAACGCCTTCAGGCAGTGCTTCCTCCACACGGGGCAGTCGCTCTTTCACATTGGCGATTACCTCAGCGGGATTTTCTCCACGCAACATCATTATTTTACCACCGACAGCTTCTCCTTTGCCATTGTAGGTAAAAGCCCCAAAACGAGGCGCATGACCAAACTGAACATCGGCCACATCGCCAATGCGCAAGGGGGTATCTCCATTGACCTGAATTACGGTTGAGCCGATGTCGTCCAGCGAAGTAGTTAAACCTTCTCCACGAATAAAGTAAGCACGTCGGTTTTTCTCGATATAACTGCCGCCTGTATTGGCATTGTTCTTTTTCAGAGCCTCAAAAACATCGACAATGGTAATTCCGTAACTCCGGAGGCGGTCGGGATTTACGGCAACCTCATACTGTTTCAGGTAACCTCCCATAGTATTGACGCCCACCACACCGGGAATGTTGATCAGCTCCTTTTTCACAATCCAGTCCTGAATCTCACGCAAATCAGTCGCTGAATATTGATTTTCATACCCATCCTGGGCACTAATCACGTACTGATAAATTTCTCCCAGACCGCTCGTAAGAGGCCCCATAGAGGGTGCACCAGCCCCTTCCGGGAGTTTGTCCGATATCCCTTTTAGCTTTTCGGATACCAGTTGCCTCGGCTTGTACATCCCCATGTCGTCCTCAAATACCAGGGTGATATCAGACAATCCGAACTTTGACCGGGAGCGGATTTCAATGAGACCGGGCAAATTCCCCATCTCCAGCTCCACCGGATAAGTTATTAACCGTTCAATCTCCTCGGTTGCCAGATCGGGAGCATAAGTGGTGACTTTTACCTGGTTGTTGGTAAGATCGGGTACCGTATTGAGTGGCAAGTGGAGCATGGCATAGAGCCCCCACCCGATCCAGGCCAGGATGAAAAGCCCCACAATAAATTTGTTCTTTATTGAAAAGGCAATTAT
>CEGE01000378.1_pt1 | contig 12099 bp, 9 predicted proteins | sample 306311 | NCBI WGS metagenome assembly CEGE01 (sample SAMEA2755654, study PRJEB7226) | microbial mat metagenome | biome: microbial mat; feature: hypersaline; material: grass silage | place: USA | collected 2014-02-19 | depth 0 m | reverse complement strand
CAGGGGTGGCGGATGCTGGTGGAGTGTCTGTCTATTGGCCGCTGCATCACGCTGCCGTCAGGCGCCACCGGCACCGCGCGTTACGCCCTGGGCTGGAGCGGCGGTTTCACCCGCGTTCGTCGCCAGTTCAACGTACCGGTGGCCGAGATGGAAGGTGTGCAAGAGCCTCTAGCTCGCATGGCGGCATTGGCGTATATCTCCCAGGCCACCGTGTATCAAACAGCCAATATGATCGATCACGGCGAAAAACCCGCCGTTCCCTCGGCCATCCTGAAAAGCCAGTTGACCGAGTTCCAGCGCGTATTGCTTAGCGATGCGATGGACGTTCACGGCGGCAAGGCAGTCACTCTTGGCCCGCGCAACTACCTCGGTATCGGTTACAGCGCCAACCCGGTGGCGATCACCGTGGAAGGCGCCAACATCATGACCCGCAACCTGATGATCTTTGGTCAGGGTGCTATTCGCTGCCACCCTTACGTACTAGAAGAACTGGCTGCCAAAGACGCCAACGATATGCAGGCGTTCGATAAAGCCTTCTTCGGTCACGCGGGCTTGATCTTTGGTAACGCTGCGCGCGCCTTTACCCTCGGCTTTGGCATTGGTAAAGCCAGCGTACCCTTCGACGGCCCCGCCGCCGCCTATGCCCAGGATATTGCCCGCCTCTCCGCTGGCTTTGGCCTGTGTGCCGATGCTGCCATGGCAAGCCTGGGTTCAGCGCTGAAGAAACGTGAAATGATCTCTGCACGGCTGGGGGATGTGCTGTCTAACCTCTATCTCACCTCAATGGTACTCAAGCAGTGGCAGGCAGGCAGTAAAGTAGAAGGCGAAGAGGCGCTGTTGCACTACAGCTGCCGCTTCCTGCTCCAGCGTGCCGAGCAGGCGTTTGTGGAGATTTTCGATAATCTACCCAACCGTGCGCTAGGTAAAACGCTCAACGCCGTAGTAATGCCCACCGGTCGCCGCTGGAATAAACCCCACGATGACCTGGCCCGGGATATCGCTAAGCGTGTGTCTACACACAGTGCCCTGCGCACCAAGCTGCTGGAAAACACCTGGGATGCAGACGACGGTGAACAGCGCAACCCGCTGGCGCGCTACAACGCTTTGCTGGTCGATTATGACCGCGCCGAGGCGATCTACCGCACGGTGAACAAGGCGTATGCTAAAGGCGAACTCCCGCAAACGGCGCTGCATCCTGAGGCTCGTGTAGAAGCCGGTCTGGAAAAAGGCCTGATCAATGAAGAGGATGCCGACTTTATGCGTACCTTCGAGGCCGAAGTACTGGAAATGCTCACCGTGGACGATTTTGCCTACGATGCCTTTGCCAAGAATAAGTCCACGCTGATCGAGCACAACGGAAAACCTGCGGTAGCGCCTAAGCCGGAGGAAGAAAACGTTAAGTAATACCTCTCTTGTTCAAAGCGTTACCTGTAAAAAAAGCCGACTTCTGCATGCCAGGAGTCGGCTTTTTTGTGTTCACTTTCTACACCTAAATGCGTAGACCGAGGAACCAAAAACGCGTTGCAAGTTCGCAAACGATCAACTAGCCTTTCGTAAACGAAAACGATCTACCTTATCCAACAACAATGACGCTAGCGAGATCGGCATGTCCTTACATTTGCAAAATATCGATCACATCGTTAACGGTGTGCCCCATATCAGTGGGATAGACTTAGCCCTAGAGCCAGGATCCTTTAATGTGCTGCTTGGGCGAACACTTGCTGGCAAAACCACTTTAATGCGCCTAATGGCGGGGCTTGAACCACCCACCCGCGGCAAAATTATTATGGATGGCAAAGACGTCACGAACGTCTCAGTGCGTAAACGCAATGTCTCCATGGTGTACCAGCAGTTTATCAACTACCCCAGCCTCACCGTTTATGACAACATTGCGTCGCCGCTTAAACTGGCCAAACACCCAAAAAGCGAAATTGATAAGCGGGTTGGCGAAATTGCTGAAATGCTGCATATCGAGCACCTGCTTAACCGCTACCCGCAGGAACTCTCTGGTGGCCAACAGCAGCGTACCGCCATGGGGCGGGCCTTGATCAAAGATGCCGACTTAATTCTGTTTGATGAACCGCTGGTCAATCTGGATTATAAGCTCCGCGAAGAGCTACGCGATGAGTTGCGTGATCTGTTTAAAGCGCGTAACTGCATTGCGGTATATGCCACCACCGAGCCCAATGAAGCGTTAGCGCTGGGCGGTAACACGGCGGTACTGCACGAAGGCAGGCTTCTCCAATACGGCCCTACCGAGCAGGTCTATCGCGAGCCCAATGGCCGCTTTAGCGCAGAAATGTTCTCCGAACCCCCAATCAATATCGTTCCCGGTCAGCTGACCGACAGCGAGATCACCTTCGACCAAACGCTTCACTTTCCCTGCGATGACGAGCTAAAGCGTCTTGAACCGGGTGATTACGACTTTGGCGTGCGAGCTTCGCATCTCACTCTACAACCCCAACAGGCCGATGACCTGGCCCTGGATGTCCATGTGGATGTAGCGGAAATTAGTGGCTCTGAAACCTTCCTGCATGTTCGCCACGAACGCTTCCCCTTAGTGCTGCACTTAGCGGGTATTCACCAGTTTAGTGTTAATGAACCTCTGAAAGTTTACTTCCCCACCCATCAACTTTACGCCTTCGACAAGCAGGGTCACACGGTACATATTCCTGCACGTCAGGGAGGAGCTGCCCATGGCTGAGATCACACTAAAAGGCTTAGCGCACTCCTACGAAAAAACACCCAAGGGTGCGGCAGATTACGCCATCCGACAGATGGATCATGTATGGCATCAGGGCGGTGCCTATGCCCTATTGGGCCCTTCAGGGTGCGGTAAATCGACCCTTCTGAACATTATTTCGGGCCTGCTTGAACCCTCGGAGGGTGACGTACTTTTCGACGGTCAGCGGGTCAATGAGTTGCCCCCAGAAGAGCGCAATATTGCCCAGGTGTTCCAGTTTCCGGTGATCTACGACACCATGACGGTGTTCGATAATCTTGCCTTTCCCCTGCGCAATATGAATACCCCCGAGTACCGGGTGAAACCCAAGGTACTCGAAGTCGCCGATATTCTTGAGCTGACCCCTTTGCTGGATCGTAAGGCCAAAAACCTGACCGCCGACGAGAAGCAGAAGGTCTCCATGGGCCGTGGGCTGGTACGTGACGACGTAACGGCGATTCTGTTTGATGAGCCGCTCACCGTTATCGACCCGCAGCTAAAGTGGAAGCTGCGTCGCAAGCTCAAAGAGATTCACGAGCGCTTCAATATCACCATGATCTACGTGACCCACGATCAGCTCGAGGCCTCTACTTTCGCGGATAAAATTGCCGTGATGTATGAGGGCCAGGTGGTGCAATTCGGCACCCCACGTGAGCTGTTCGAGCGCCCTGCGCATACCTTTGTGGGTTACTTTATTGGCAGCCCGGGCATGAATTTTATGGCCGTGGAATATCGCGACGATCAGGTAATGTTCGGCACACAGCCACTGCCGGTTAGCGAGCAGATGAAGCACGCTGTCGCCAGCGCTGCCAATGCCAGCGCTAACAATATTAGCCATAACAATATAAAACTAGGCATCCGCCCCGAGTTTATCGCCATTTCCTCAAGTGAAGTGGCCAATAGCGTGCCGATTCAGGTGACCAGCGTGCAAGACCTGGGCACCTACTCCCTGCTGACCTTCAAACTCAACGAGCAAACGTTTAAGGCACGCCTGCCCGAAGGCCATCCGCCGGTCAGTGAAGCGGCGTTTGCGCACTTCGATGCTGCTCACGTAGCGCTGTATATCGATGAATACCTAGTGGAGGCTGGTCATGAATAACAAGGTACCCAATAACAGAGCCTGGCTACTGGTGCTTCCCATGCTGGTTTTGGTGGCCTTTTCCGCCATCATTCCGCTCATGACCGTGGTCAACTACTCGGTGCAGGACGTGCTCGGGCCGAACGCACGCTTTTTTACCGGCACTGAGTGGTTTCAAAGCATGCTCAACGACGACGCGCTGCAGGCAGCGTTTCTGCGCCAAATTTCGTTCTCGCTGATTATTCTGGCTATTCAGATTCCGCTAGGGATTGGCATCGCGCTCATTATGCCCAAACGCGGTTGGCAAGCCTCGGCGGTGCTGATCCTGATTACCCTGCCGTTGCTGATTCCCTGGAACGTAGTGGGCAGTATCTGGCAAATCTTTACCCGTGGCGATATCGGCTTAATGGGCTGGGGCCTGCGCGAACTGGGCATTGAATACAACATTACCCGTAATGCCGGCGACGCCTGGGTAACCATCATTTTAATGGACGTGTGGCACTGGACGCCGCTGGTGGCCATGCTGTGCTATAGCGGTCTCCGCTCGATTCCCGAAGCCTACTATCAAGCAGCACGTATCGACCGTGCCTCAAAATGGGCGGTGTTCCGCTACATTCAGCTCCCCAAGCTAACCAACGTGCTGGTCATTGCCGTGCTGCTGCGCTTTATGCACTCTTTTATGATCTACGCCGAACCCTTTGTACTGACGGGCGGCGGGCCGGGCAGTGCCACCACTTTCTTAAGTCAATCACTAACCACTATGGCTGTCGGCCAACAGGATTTAGGCCCTTCTGCAGCTTTCTCGCTGATCTACTTCCTGGTCATTCTGCTGGTGAGCTGGGTGTTCTACACCACCATTATGAATATGCAGAAAGACAAACCGCCGCACGGAGGTGCCTAACATGAGCTATCAACTCGAAAACACCCAGCGCGGTGAAAAGTACAACACCATTTTTAGCAAAGTTTCACCGGCCAAGCGGCGTAACCGTACTGCCCGTGCACACTGGCGCTCACGTATCCTGCTTGGCCTTTATCTGGCGCTGATGATTCTGCCCATTTACTGGCTGATCAATATGTCGCTCCAGACCAATAGCGAAATTCTGGGCTCCATGACGCTGTGGCCCCAGAACCTTACTTTTGATAACTACATCGGCATCTTCACCAACTCAAGCTGGTACATGGGCTACGTCAACTCGATGCTCTATGTAGCGATGAATATGCTGATTACCATCTGCGTCGCGCTACCCGCCGCTTACGCCTTCAGCCGCTACACCTTTATTGGCGACAAGCATCTGTTTTTCTGGCTGCTGACCAACCTAATGGCGCCACCTGCAGTATTTCTGCTGCCCTACTTCCAGCTCTACTACTCGGTAGGCCTGTTCGATACTCACATCGCCGTCGCGCTGGCTCACTGCCTGTTCAATATCCCCCTCGCTATCTGGATTTTAGAAGGCTTTATGAGCAGCGTGCCCAAGGAGATCGACGAAACCGCCTATATCGACGGCTATAGCTTTCCGCGCTTTTTCGTCAAGATTTTTATCCCCATGATCCGCTCAGGCATTGGCGTCACGCTGTTCTTCCTGTTCATGTTCTCCTGGGTGGAGCTGTTGCTGGCCCGCACGTTGACAGCCACTGACGCCCAGCCCATTGGCATGATCATGACGCGCACATCGACTGCTTCTGGGATTGACTGGGGCACTTTGGCCGCCGCCGGTGTACTCACCATCATTCCCGGCATTCTGGTGGTCTACTTCGTTCGTAACCATATCGCCAAGGGCTTTGCCCTGGGCCGTACCTGAGGAGATCTCACTATGTCTTGGATGGTATGGACAGTGCCCACCGCCATATTCTTTTCATCCATTGCGGCCATGCTGGCAGGCATGACGGTATGGGAGATCATGTCGCCCACTGTTGAACGCAAAGGTTTTTTACCCATTGCCACCACTCGCGGGGATCGGCTGTTTATCGGCCTGCTCTCCGCAGCCTTTATCCATTTGGGCGTGATCGGCTTTACGTCACTCTCCATTTGGATAGCACTAGCGGTATCAGCCGTATGGCTGCTGGTTTTAATGCGCTGGGGATAGCCCTTGGGGAAATGCCATCAGCGTTTAATCGGTATCAAGGACGGCCAAGCCATCAAGGAAGAACACAACAAAACGAGGTCAACATGCAAAAGCACGACAATAAATCCAAACTGACTAAATTCAAACTGACAACCCTCGCCGCCAGCTTGTTGCTGGCGTCGGGAACGCTGTCAGCGCAAGAGCAGGATACCCGTGCCATCGCTGAACGCTTGGTCGACGAGCACTTCCAGAACTCAACCCTGAGCCGCGAAGAGCAGATCGAAGAGCTGATGTGGTTTGCCAACGCTGCCGAGCCTTTCCGCGGCATGGATATTCAAACCGTGGCTGAAGGCCTCACGACTCACGTTTATGAAAGTGAAGTGCTTGCAGAAGCCTTTAGTGAGCTGACCGGCATTAACCTGACCCACAACATCATCGGTGAAGGTGATGTGGTGGACACCATGCAGAATCAGATGCAGTCGGGTAACAGCATCTACGATGGCTTCGTCAATGACACCGACTCCATCGGCACGCATATTCGTTATGGCACCACCATCAACCTGTCTGAAGCGATGGAGAACGAGTGGGCCGACTATACGTTGCCCACCCTGGATTTAGACGACTTTATTGGACTGCAGTACGGCACCGGGCCAGATGGCAGCCTCTTTCAACTGCCCACCCAACAGTTCGCTAACCTCTACTGGTTCCGCTATGACTGGTTTACCGACCCTGAGCTGATGGCACAGTTCGAAGAGGTCTACGGCTACCCTCTTGGCGTTCCCACTAACTGGACGGCCTATCAAGATATCGCCGAGTTCTTTACCGAGCATGTCGGCGAAATAGATGGCACCAAGGTGTATGGCCATATGGATTACGGCCGCCGCGATCCGTCACTGGGCTGGCGCTTCCACGACTCCTGGCTCTCCATGGCAGGTATGGGCAGCCCCGGCGTCCCTTCCGGCAACCCGGTGGATGACTGGGGTATCCGCGTCAACGAAGATAGCCAGCCAGTAGGCGCAAGCGTAAGCCGCGGCGGCGCTACTAACTCACCGGCCTCGGTATTTGCCATGCAAAAAGCCGTCGATTGGCTGCGTGACTATGCCCCTCCTGAAGCACAGGGCATGACCTTTGGTGAGGCTGGCCCGGTACCTGCGCAGGGACACATTGCCCAGCAGATTTTCTGGTACACCGCCTTTACTGCCGACATGACCGACCCTGCAGTCGCAGTGACCGATGACGAAGGCAACCCGCTATGGCGCATGGCTCCATCCCCCACCGGCCCTTACTGGGAAGAGGGTATGAAGGTCGGCTACCAAGATGTAGGCGCCTGGACGTTCTTCGATTCAACGCCGGAAGATCGTCGCACCGCGGCGTGGCTGTTCGGCCAGTTCACCGTGTCTAAAACGGTGTCTTTGGAAAAACTGATGCACGGTCTAACGCCGATTCGTGAATCTGACATCTTCTCTGAGCAGATGACCGAGATGGCCCCCAAATTAGGCGGCCTGGTGGAGTTCTACCGCAGCCCCAACGAGTCGAACTGGACGCCTACCGGCACCAATGTGCCTGACTACCCACGCATGGCCCCACTGTGGTGGCAAAACCTGGCGCCTGTCATGAGTGGTGAAGTCACGCCTCAGGAAGGCTTGGACAAACTGGCGTCGGATATGGACAGCACCATGCATCGCCTAGCCAGGGCCAACGTCTTCGACAGCTATGCGCCCGTGCTCAATGAAGAGCAGGATCCGCAATACTGGCTGGATCAGGAAGGCGCACCCAAAGCCAAGCTGGACAATGAAATGCCCCAAGGCACCACCGTTCCTTATGACGAAATGATGGAAGCCTGGATGGCAGCCGGTACGCGCCAAGAGTAATCACGCGTAACGCTTGCAGGGTGGGCAACCGCCCTGCAAGGGTTTCATTGGCGGCAGGCCATAGCACAAGAGAAAACACCCAGGGCACCAGGGCTATTTATTTGTTAATTGGATCCGCTATGAAACTGCGAAATCGAAATATAGAAAAATTACCTACCGAGACCTTTGATGCCCTGATTATAGGGGGCGGTATCAATGGCGCGGCCACTGCGGCGGCGCTGGCTGGAAAAGGCGCTAAAGTCGCACTGATTGATCGCGGCGACTTCGCTGGCAGCACCAGCATGCACTCCTCCAACTTAGTTTGGGGAGGCATTAAATACATGGAAAGCAAGGATTTTGCACTGGTTCGAAAATTGTGCAAAAGCCGCAATCACTTGATAAAGAGTTACCCCTCTACCGTGCAGGAGATTCGTTTCCTGACCACTATTTCGAAAGGTTTCCGCCACTCACCACGCTACCTATGGGCGGGCACCTGGCTTTACTGGCTGATGGGCAACGGCTTCACTAAACTGCCACGCCTGCTTTCGCCTAACAAGATTAAGCAGCAAGAACCCATTATCGATATTGAGGACGCCGTTGGCGGCTTCGAGTACTCCGACGCCTACCTCCACGATAATGACGCACGCTTTGTGTTCAACTTTGTGCGCCACGCGCTTAACTATGGAGCAATTGCCGCCAACTACGTCGAGTCACTCGGCGCCGAACGGGTCGGCGACCTATGGGTGACCAAAGCGCACAACGTGATGGATGGCAGCACCTTCGATATTCATGCCAAGGTATTAATCAACGCTGCTGGCCCCTGGGTAGATCAGCATAACGAGCTGACCGGCCAAAAGACTACCCATCATCACCTCTACTCCAAGGGCATTCACCTCATCGTTCCACAGCTAACCGATTCACAGCGGGTGTTGGCATTTTTTGCCGACGATGGAAGGCTGTTCTTCGTCATTCCCATGGGCAATCGCACCTGTATCGGCACTACCGATACCCATATGGAGCATCCAGAGGTAGACGTTACTGCTGACGATATCGCCTTTGTGCTGGAAAATATCAATAAACGCCTAACGCTAGATCAACCGCTCACACAAGACGACATTATCTCGACACGCTGTGGCGTAAGGCCTTTAGCCATCAAAGATGATCAGGGCAGTGACCGAGACTTTTTACAGCTTTCTCGCAAGCATGTGGTCGATACCAACATTGAGAGTGCGCATATCAGCATCTTTGGTGGAAAACTTACCGACTGTTTGAACGTAGGGGATGAGATTGCCGAAGATATAAGCCGCCTGGGCGTTTCACTTTCAGACCCCAACTTTCGGTGGTACGGGGAACCTGCCAAGCCCGTGAAACAGCAGTTTATGGATCAAGCCAAGCGTATGAACCTAGATGCCATGACCGCCTCTACGTCATCGGAGCTGCTCTCCTCTCGGCTGTGGCGGCGCTATGCCGATCAAGCCATACCGATGCTGGAGAAAATTCGTCAGGATCCCGCTCAGGGCGAAATCCTCATTGAAGGCACTGAGTACATCCGTTGTGAAATTGAGCATGCCCGCGACCACGAGATGATCACCCAGCTTGAGGACTTCCTGCGCCGCCGCGCCAAAGTTTCTCTGGTGGTACCTCATGAGCAGTTACGCCATTCCACAGGTTTAAAGGAAGCGTGTCGGGTACTGTTTGGTGACGACGCTGAAAATCGATTTAGCCAGTACTTCGAACAAAATCGCGATACTGCACTTCCGCCGACATCGACAGCGGTTTAGCATAAAAAAGCCCCCTCACCGAAGTGAGGGGGCTCAAACAATCAATAAGCGCGTCTTGCCCTACTCTTCGTCTTCAATTCGCATTTGAGAGTCCCCTGAGAGCACTTCATCCCAAGCTTCTTCCAGTGTGCAGCCTGAGCGGCTATCCACTGTGTCGATGACCTCAACGGCATGCTGCAGTGATTCACGGTTGCCCTTCAGTGCCACAACAAGTCTAGCGAGATCTTGTTTGCTGAAAGTGCTGGCGATGCTGTCGGCTTGTTGGCTCAGTTCGATGCAGTTCATTAGTAATACCTCATGGTATGGTCATCCGCTGCTTAACCGACTATCGGTTAAAAAAAGCAGCCATCTTAGTTAACGACGTATGGTGACGTTGCTACTCATGCTGGGCCGGATAAGTGCCCAGTTCGGCAACTGCGAAACGGTCACAAGCTTTGCAAGACCTTCGCCTTTAGCGCTCGGGTAATACTGAAGCGCTATGGTTCTGTAGCAGAGATCAGGGCAGTGACTCGGGATAACGAAGCACCCTCCTGATCCATGGCTTCACTATGGTTCACTGCAACAAAACCCACAATGCATCATTGGCAGCAGGGGGGGTTGTAACTCGACTACATAAACACTCATTAAGTGTTAAGTGTGTTAAAGACTTTCATGAGGGGCGCTAAAAGCGAAGAAAGGCGGCCAATGGTTTAATTGGCCGCCGCATTATAAAGAATCGAAAGAGTTAATAGATAGTGTGCTTAAGTAGGGGGCTAAATCGTTATTACCTAAGGCGTAGAGCGCACGCGCGAAACCGCATCCAACCAGCCTTGATAGAGCTGCTCGCGAGTGGTCTCCTCCATAGCAGGCATAAAGCTCTTCTCACAGCGCCACAGCTGCTCAATCTCTTCGAGGGTTTGATACCAACCTAAACGCAACCCGGCTAAGTAAGCAGCCCCCAGCGCGGTGGTTTCCAAAATCGTAGGGCGATCCACCTGGACACCCAGCATATCGGCAAGAAACTGCATCACCCAGCTGTTCTTCACCATGCCACCGTCGACGCGCAAAGTGCCTGGTGCGGCCTCCATGTCGTCGTTCATACAGTGCTGGAGGTCTCGGGTTTGATAGCACACCGCTTGCAGGCCAGCGGCGACTATTTCAGCGATACCGGTATCGCGAGTTAACCCAAAAATAGCGCCGCGGGCTTTGGGATCCCAGTGTGGAGCGCCCAAGCCGGTAAAGGCGGGCACCAGATAAACGCTGTGGCCACTGCGGGTCTCCTGGGCCAAGGCCTCCGTCTCTGACGCATCGGCAAACAGGTTCAAGCCGTCACGTAACCACTGCACCGTCGCCCCCGCCACGAAAATACTGCCCTCCATGGCATAGGTCGGCTTTCCATTAAGCCGGTAGCCAATGGTGGTCAACAGGCGATTGCGCGACAGCGAGGGCGTTTCGCCGGTATTCACAATCATAAAACAGCCTGTGCCATAGGTGCTTTTACCCATCCCCGGTTGAAAGCACGCCTGCCCCACTAAAGCAGCCTGCTGATCCCCCGCTACCCCAGCAATGGGGAGCGCGGCACCCAGCCAGTACGCTTCGGTGGTGCCAAAATCATCGCTGGAGTCTTTCACTTCGGGCAATAAATTGGCGGGAATATTAAACAGCGCCAGCAGCTCTTCATCCCACTCCTGAGTATGGATATTAAACAACGCTGTACGCGAAGCATTGGTGGCATCGGTCACGTGCTGCTGACCGCCTGTCAGCCGCCAGATTAAAAAGCTATCTACCGTTCCAAATGCCAACTCGCCCTGCTCGGCGCGCTCCCGAGCACCCTCAACGTTGTCCAGTACCCAACCAAGCTTGGTGGCTGAAAAGTAGGGATCAATCAATAGGCCCGTTTTAGCTTGAACGGTATCGGTATAGCCTTGATCGCGCAGTGACTGGCATAAATCTGAGGTGCGGCGATCCTGCCAAACGATGGCGTTATAGAGTGGCTTACCCGTTTTCCGATCCCACAGAATAGTGGTTTCCCGCTGGTTGGTAATGCCGATCCCGGCTATTTGGTCGGCGGAAACTTCAGCGTTACGCATCACATCTCGGCAAGTCGCCACCACGGTTTCCCAAATGTCTTCGGGGTTGTGCTCAATCCATCCGTCGTGGGGGAAGTGCTGAGTGAATTCTTGCTGGGCAACAGCGGCCACCTGGCCTTGGCGGTCAAACAGAATGGCGCGAGAACTGGTGGTACCTTGATCAATGGCGAGTATAAAAGAGGACATATCGAGTTCGCTTTGTTGTATTATCTTTCGATTTTGTATGATTGAAAACCTCTGATTAACGCGATGAGCGCAGGCCAGACAAGGCAAAAATCAACGAAAAAGCGGAGTTTACGGGGTGTAAATGAGCATTTTGAGGCGATTTTTAACGCTGTATGGCCAAGCGCAATAGTTAATCAGAGGTTTCCACGTTTTCGCTTTATTATCATCCAAGGCTACTCTAGCCGCCCAAAATGCTCAAGGCTGAAACTACCTCATTAAGCAATGTAGAGCGCCACATCGTGTTGCGTCAGCAAGCGCTGAATCGCGTCTGGGGGTTTGCGGTCGGTAAATAGCGCATCCAGCTGTTCCAG
>CEGE01002467.1_pt1 | contig 12100 bp, 12 predicted proteins | sample 306311 | NCBI WGS metagenome assembly CEGE01 (sample SAMEA2755654, study PRJEB7226) | microbial mat metagenome | biome: microbial mat; feature: hypersaline; material: grass silage | place: USA | collected 2014-02-19 | depth 0 m | reverse complement strand
CCATAGCACTGGCACTGATCCCAGCAGCGGTACCCAGCAGCAGGATATAGTCACCCGGCTTGGCGACACCCGTTGTAAGTACGTGGGCGAGCACAGACGGGATTGAGGCGGCGATTTGGTTACCGGTCGTTGGAAAGATATTGACCACGCGGTCACTGTTGGGCGCGAAAAGCCGCTTGATATGCTCGACCCCTGGCGCACTCGCCTGGTGGCAAATCACGCAGGCGAGATCATCCTTGCTTATTTCCGCCTGAGTGAGCGCACGCTCGATGACGTCTGGCAACGCTTTGGCAGCAGCCTTGAAGATACCAAAGGCATCCATCTCGAAATAGGAGCCGGCGACCAGCGCCTGGTAACCTTCAGCGATGCGCAACTTTGTGCCGCCCGCGCGAAGCTGCGCTAGCGCGTGGTGAGCACCATGGGTAACCGAAACGCTTGAACGCATTCCGCAGGTTGGGTCTGACGTCGCCTCAATCGCCAGTGCCGCTGCGCCATCGTCAAAGATGGAGCGGGTTTTCGGTTCCTCTGGGTTAAGCCCTGCCGACGCGATATCGCTCGCAAATACAAGCGCTCGCCGCCAGCGCCCGCAGGCAATGCCCATGGCGGCGATATCCAGTGCCACCATAAAGGATAAACAGGTCTGGTTAACATCAAAGCTAGGCACGCCGGACTGGCCAAAGCCGAGACGGTTCTGGACTAAAGCGGCTGTAGACGGAATCGGTTGCTCCATAACGCCACAACCGCCAATGATGACGTCGGGCGGTGTACTGCCCCAGCCTGCGCGGTTCAGCGCCTCACGGGCTGCCTCAGTCGCCATCATCGAGGTGGTCTCCTCCTCGCTCGCGACATGGCGCGCGGCAATGCCAAACTGACGTTCAGTCCAGCCGGGCGATTGACCTTGACGCTCGTCCAGGGCGCGCGAAGTTAACAGGGTGCGAGGGCGATAGCTGCCCCACCCGGCAATCGTAAAGTTGCTAATCATATGTCCAATTCTAATCGATTCGCTCTCATACTCTAATAAAGCTTAATATCAATCAATTAGAAATTAGACGATGTTCATTTTATGGCTAACTTAGTGGAGCGCGTAAAGGAGAGCCAATCACACGCTAAAAAAGCTCGTGATTTGCGGATAGCTGTCTGCTGCTTACGTTTGTTAAATTCCAGTTGCACCGACCGTGGCGAGGCCCAGGGAAAGAGCCAACACCGCTAATAGCCTCACCCACCACAGAGTGAACTGCCTGCGAAACAGGTTTATAACAAACAGCATACTTCCTACTATCCCAACTAAAACACCTACTCCAACGACTATCGCCCCTGGCTCGCCACCGAGAAAGTAGGCGCGCATTATTTCGGGAAACAAACTCCAGGCAAAAGGGATGAGCAAAGCAACGGCAATACTTGCTAAACCAGTAACTAATGCCGCGACTTCGAGCCTAAACATAGCACTCCAATATGTATTTAATGCCGCTTCTCACGGGTGGCAAAAACGCGGAAATGTAGAAGCTATGGTATTCGATACTTGACCGACTGTTTTGGCGCAAAGACTTTGCGCTAAAACTAACGAAGCGCGACGATGAAAAAAGCGAACCAGGCTGAGAAGTGCGCCACCTGACGGTGCGATAGGTTGTATGTCTTTATGATTGCATTTTCTATAAGTCGGATTCATGGTTATAACATATAACGTAGCTTTGGCATCTGGCGCATGGATTGTGTATGCAGCCACAAAGGGCTCGGTGTCTCAATTAAACATAACCTACGCCCCTTGAGCAAAGCACCGCTTATAGCCTTCCAGCTGTCAGACCGGCGGCACCATCGTCAATGGCTGAGGTAAGATCCCACTCGATCACATAAGGCATGGCTGCGATGAACCACGACACCGATCAAAAACCCCGGCGCTGGCTCAATAGTGCCACCCATCACCACTGGCTGACCCGCGAAGGGGTCGCATTGTTCGAATTCCATCGTCAGGCGCGTCTGGCCTCTGGTGGTTTCGCAGTACTCGATGGTGACGGGCGCATTCCCGACGGCGCCAGCGCCGACACCATGCTCACCGCACGCATGGCGCACAGCTGTGCCCTGGCGGCACTACAAGGCCTACCAGGTGCTGCAGCACTGGCCGAGCACGCCATTCGCGCTTTGTCTGGCAAGCTGCGCGACGAGCATCACGGAGGCTGGTTCGGGGCCGATCCCGCCACCAGCGACGACCGCACTAAGCAGTGCTATACCCATCACTTCGTCGCCCTCGGTGCCGCCACTGCGACCCACGCCGACATTCCCGGCGCGGCTGCTCTGCTCGAAGAGGCCATTGGGGTGATCGACACCCGCTTCTGGTCGATGGATGAGCAAGCTTTCGTCGAGAGTTTCAGTCAGGACTGGAGCGAACTGAGCGACTACCGCGGCGGTAACAGCAACATGCACGGCGTAGAGCTGTGCTTGGCCCTAGCCGATGTGCGCGACGAACCGCTATGGCTTGACCGGGCGCTAGCCATCGTTGAACGGCTGATTCACCACCACGCGGCTCCCCAGGATTACCGCATCCTCGAGCATTTTCATGGCGACTGGTCAGAATGGCCGGAGCACAACGCCGACTGCCCCGACGACGGGTTCTATCCCTATGGCGCCACGCCGGGTCACGGTTTCGAGTGGTCGCGGCTGATGCTGCAACTGGAGGCGGCGCTTGAATCTCGCGGCCGCGCAGCTCCTTCTTGGCTATTCGCTGACGCTGCGGCGCTATTTGACGCCAGCCTGCGTGATGGCTGGGCCACCGACGGCACCCCAGGGCTAGTGTATACCGTGGATTGGGAGGGTCGCCCAAACTCCCTGCGGCGTCGCCACTGGACTCACGCCGAAGCACTGGCCGCCGCTGCCGCGTTTCTACAACGCACCGATCAGACCCACTACGAGCGCTGGTATCGGCGGCTTTGGGATTTCATCGACACCACCTTTATTGATCGCGCGCGGGGCGGCTGGTATCAGGAGCTCGACGGTAAGCTGCAGATCGACACTGCCGAAGGTGACATCAAGCCCGATCTCTACCACGCTTACCAGGCCACACTGATACCGCGGCTACCCTTGGCACTCAACTTGGCGTTGGCTGTCGAGAGGCTGTAGTAGCTCAACCTTTACCCGAACTGATCGTATTATGACCACCTGAGGTTAGCTGCCAGGGTAGTGGTCACTGTGGCTAACCTAGTTATTTTTCGACTGTCGCTAATCGTACATACTCTGGAACTCTTTCCTTGAATAATTTAATGAGTCCAAGCTGCATTAACTCATAGTGATCCGGAATAGATTCAAAGCTCCCCCTAGGCCCGGCTATACGGCCGGCCTGAAGCGCAGCGATGACTTTGACGTATCGAAGCGGAGGCATTCGAGTGACGCGCCTGGCTAGCTGCTCCTAAGCATGTACGCCCGATGCTTCCGCTCTTCTCGCATGATATAGAGGACGAGAACCCACCTCTCATCCATTTACCCAACAACCAGGAGGAGAACATGCAGACAATCAAACTAGGCGGAGAAAGCGTACCCCGTATAGGCCAGGGCACCTGGCATATGGGCGAGAATGCCGGACAACGGCAGGCTGAGGTCAGGGCGCTGCGTGAAGGTCTGGATCTGGGCATGATGCTGATCGATACCGCAGAGATGTATGCCGAGGGCGGTGCTGAAGAAGTCGTTGGCCAAGCGATCCGTGGCCGGCGCGATGAAGTGTATCTGGTCAGCAAGGTCTACCCGCACAACGCCAGCACCAAGGGCGTTCAGGCTGCCTGCGAGCGCAGCCTGCGCCGATTGGGCACCGACACTATCGATCTATACCTGCTGCACTGGCGCGGCCAGTACCCGCTGAGCGAAACAGTGGAAGCCTTCGAACGGCTGCGCGAACAGGGCAAGATCTTGCGCTGGGGTGTATCGAACTTCGACATTGACGACTTAGCAGAGCTCAGCGAGCCAGCTTGCGCCACCAATCAGGTGCTCTACAACCCCGAAGCACGGGGCATTGAATACGACCTGCTGCCCTGGCAAGCACAGCAAAATATGCCGCTCATGGCCTACTGCCCCATCGGGCAAGGCGGCGCGCTACTGCATGATGCCGCCCTGCAACGCATCGCCGGCAAACACAGCGCCACCACCGCGCAAGTCGCCCTCGCCTGGGCACTGCGCCACCCAGGCGTGATCGCTATTCCTAAAGCCGTAAATCTGGAACACCTCAAACAGAACTTTGATGCCGATAAAGTCAGACTCGACGACGATGATCTGGCACAGATCGATGCCGCCTTTCCTCCGCCAGCGCGCAAGCAGTCATTGCAGATGGTGTGAGGAAGAGTCATTAACGGCCCAGCACTGGAGTGATGTCATGTCACTGCCCGCCCCACAACCAAACGCCTGGATTCGCTTTCTCGCCCACCTGCTGTTTATTCTGGCGGCGTGGACGCTGTTCATTAAATACCTGTTTCCCATTGGGTACGGGCTGGCATACGGCGAGCCCTGGGCAAGGCATATCTATTGGGATCTATGGCCACTGGCGCACGTTTGGCTAGGTTGGGCGCTGCTCGAACGGCCTAGCTATACGCGTGCATTGGCGGTGGGCATGTCCGTCATTGAAATCCTCATCATCTGTACCCTGTTCGTCCGTTTTCTCGCCGACCCTGAGTGGTCGATCTGGCGTACCAACTGGTTTGTGAATAAGGTATTTGTGCTGACATGCTTTGTGCTGGTGTTGGCTGCCACGGTGCCGATTCAAAAAAACCTGAAGGAGCGACCGCTATGAAGCATCGCATCACGCGCAGACAAAGCCTTACGCTCATCGGCGCCACGCTCACCGCCATGACGCTCCCAACCGTATCACTTCTTGCCAACACGGGCGGGATGCAACAGAAGACCTTTGCGGGCACGGACAAAACGCTGCCGTTATCGGCATGGGCACTTGGCGAACATTCAACGTTGGCAGTGATCCGAAGCTGCTCAATGTGCGTACCGAAGTAGTTAAGGCATTCTTCGAGCATGACGGCGGACTGATCGACTCTTCGCCCATGTATGGCTCGGCGCCTCCAATCACCGCAACTGAAATGCAGTGCCCTCTTTATTAGTTACTAAACAGGCTGCCGCCACCGCCAAACCAAACGATGGGCATTAAACATCAGCAGGTTGCCACTCACAATCATTGCTAACCCTATAAGTGCATCCGCATGCCACTGGTAACCCTCGAACACCGTTGACAGCGCCAGCGCAACCAAAGGAAACAATACCGTCGCATAAGCCGCCTTACCGGCACCAATACGGCCGACCAGCATAAAGTAGGCACCAAAGCCTCCCACCGATCCTATTACCGCCAAATAAACCAGGGCACCTAGATATCTCGGTTCCGCTGGCAGGCTGAAACTGGCTCCCTGAGCCCAGGCAATCAGCCCCATCAACATCCCCCCATACAGCATAGCAAAGGCGTTGGTGGTGTTGATTTTCAAGCCGCATCGCTGGTGCCTGACCGACACCATGTTACCCAGCGAAAACCCGTAGGTACCCAGCAACGTCAAACCAATGGCGCCCAGCAGTTCCCACGTAGCCTCAACTGTGACCAGATCCTGCCAGAAAATCAGCGCCATGCCCGGCAGACCAAGGGCCAAAGCCAGGTAAAATACCCGCGGAACCGGTGTGCGAAAGAATAGGTAGCCATTGGCCGCATTAAACAGTATCGACATAGAAAACAGGATGGCAATTAGGCCGCTGGGCAGATAACCCGCAGCGGTATAGAAGCAGTAGAAATTCAAACCAAAGACACAGCCCCCCTGCAACAGGCAGAAAAGATGGTCCCTGGTATGCAGAGCCTGGCGTCGGCGCAGCAATGTAAGCCCGGCCAACAGCACCAGCGCGGCGATGAGAAAACGATAGAATACCGAGACCGGCACCGCCACCTCGCCCACTTGCCAAGCGATAGCCAGCCAGGTCGAGCCCCAGATAAGAACTGTTGAGATATACAGAAGGCTATTCATGGCTTGCCATTCCCAGAGTGGTTAGTGTCAGCCATAGTATCGGCTCACCCCGGCTGGCTAGCTTGCCTGCGTTTGCGCCAGTTTGTCTATTCTTGCGGTTGAATGGTTCGCTGAATTGAGTTTCGTGCTGAGCCTGAGTACTGTTAACGCAGTTCCCAGGAGCCGCCCATGTTCACCGACACTTTGAGCCACTATCCCAGGATGAAACAGACGCAGGCGCGTCTAGTAAGTAGCACCCAGCTAAAAAATGGCATGGCGCTGGCCCGTTGGAGTAACCAAGAAGACCGTATTGAGAAAATTCACTCAAACCACCACACTCTGAGCGTTTATCTGAACGGCGCGGAGAACTCCCTACGCAGGCAGGGATCACAAACCATTGCCAGCGAGACCAGCAATAGCGTGTGTTTAATGCCCGCCAATCTGATCACAAGTTGGGACGTGCATGGGCCTATCTCACTACTGCATTTCTATTTCAGCGACACTCACCTGAGTCAGTTGATCGAACAGGTATGGGATAAAGATGGCCGAAGCGTGCAACTGGACGAAATCGACTTCGCCCAGGATGCCCTGCTCACTCAGCTGTTTTGCACCACCCTTGGCCAGAGCAACTGGCAAGACCCGCTGGATCAATTAGCGCTGGATTCCGCCACCCAAACGGCATTGATACACACCCTACGCCACTATAGCCAGCGCCGACTGCCAACTCTGCGCCCAACCGGTGGACTACCTGCGTGGCAATTAAAACGAGTGGTGGAGTTCATTGAGCATCACCTGAACCAACCCCTTACGCTGGCATGCATGGCGGGTATCACTGGCTTAAGTGACTACCACTTCGCCCGCATGTTCAAACAAGCCACTGGTTACCCACCACATCGCTATGTGCTGCACCGTCGTCTTATCCGGGCGCAATACTTGTTGGCGGAAACATCGCTAAATATGACTGAGATCGCACTACGCTGCGGTTTTGGCTCCAGCAGTCATTTCAGCAACCGCTTTCGCGCAGAGACAGGTGTCAGTCCTACTGAGTATCGGACGCAACAACGTAGCTAGGATTCTTACGAAGACTGCCTGCTACCCGCCCCGCTTTAGGACTTTGTCGCCGTCGCGTTTTTCTTTCAGCGCTATGCAGCGCTCAACTGGGCCGGGGGCTATATTGGAGACGCTTTCATTGCCCAGGCCATGCTGCTGGTATTGATGGCGTTAACGGGATGGGGAATGGATAACACGCCACGCGCAACAAACTCACCAGTTGCTATAGGCATAGCCATCAGCCTCTTCGGCCTGATCATAATGCCGCTGATGGCGCCGCTAAGCGGCGGCACCTGGCACCTGGCACCTGGCACCTGGCGGAAGTGTTCGGCATTCATGCCGCCCCCACAGCAGTTACCACGCTGGGCCTAGCCCTTATCATGTTCCAGGGTTTCGCCCTATAGAGTGGCGACGAAGAAGCCAAGGAAAGGGCGGCCACCAGACGCGAACTGCTGCGACTTGTTATATCTTGTTAACTAACTGCAAAGTCTTCAAGCGCTTTTCCTGTCAAACGGTAGCCTATCCATTCATTTTGCGGTTTTGCGCCTATTGACTCATAGAACTGGATCGCAGGTTCATTCCAGTCAAGTACGTTCCACTCGAAACGGCCGCATTTTTTCGATATTGCAATGTTAGCAAGATACTTCAAAAGTGCTTTTCCAGCCCCGACGCCACGACATTTTTTAGTAACGTACAAATCTTCAAGATATAGCCCATACTTACCGAGCCATGTTGAGAAATTGAAAAAATAAACGGCAAAGCCAATAGGTTCGTTATTGAAATAACAGATAACGGCCTTAGTCGTCGTATTATCGCCAAACAAAGCGTTTTCTATATCCGCGACTGTCGCTAACACTTCATGCTCTGCTTTTTCATAAGTCGCAAGTTCTATGACAAATTTATGGATTAAAGCCGAGTCTTCAATGGTAGCTTGCCGGATTTCCACTTCTGACATTACCTACCTCCGTATCTTGTAATCATGTTTGTGTTCCGCTTGCTGCGCCACCAATTCGCACGCAACCGCTCTCGCGCTACTCTACGCTGGCGTTATATAAGATCACCTCATCTCCAGCCCCATAGCCGCTAATCACGGCCGCGCGGGAGACTCCCAGCGTTGATTGATACAGCTTCTCTGCGAAGTTGCCTTCCGAAGTGGTCACCATCACCGCCCCCACATCGCAGCCCTGGCGACGCACGTGGGCCTTGAACGGCGCTAGCGACTCCACAATGAGCTGCTTACCCAGCCCCCTACCTGCTGCTTCCGGGTGAATGCCGATTTGCTCCAGCTCGATGATGCTTTTTTCCCGAAAGCCGTTCTTAACGCACCAAAGGATATAGCCACGCACCAGACCGTCCACCTCCACCACGTAGTAAACGCCCCGTGGATAGGTGTTAAACGACGACTCAATCCACAGCGCGTGATTTTTCTCACGGGGGAAACACGCCTGGTACACCTCGGCGATGGCGGCAATATCGTTTTGTTCTGCTGCTCTTACGCTCATTCTAAAGTCCTTTTTTCTTTGAGAGCCCGTTGCTATCGGCTAATACCCACCCTTTCAGGGGCTTACATCATGACTTTTTCGAATCCAAAAAACTCTAGCTTATGTACCTTACTGCCTACCCGCGCCCCGATGCTTCGCGCGACCTGCGATCAAAGAACCAATGACGATGAGCACGCTGGCACTCAATACGGCCACCGTGGCCTCGCCGTATCCCGCCAGGATCAGTAGCACCACCGAAATGAGTGGCGCGCTGTAGGCTAGGGTGCCAAGTAGCTGGATGTTCCCGTGTTTGACGCCATAGTCCCAGGTAAAAAATGCGATTCCAACCGGCCCGAGGCCCAGCCCAACCACGCCTACCCATTGCATCAAGCCATCCGGCCACACCGTCTCTTCCCACAGCATATGGCACCCTAAAGCCAGCAGCGCCGTCACGCCGCAGAACCAACCGACGGCATCGGTTGGCACTGAACGCACCAACCTGCTGAGCACGGAGTAAGAAGACCAAATCAATGCACACGCCAGCGCTACCAGATAACCGGGCAGGTTCTCCCAAGCAAATCCGCCTGCATTTCGGCTGATCAACAACCAACAACCCACCAGCGCCACCAAGGCGCCAACGATAGACTGAGCTCGCATCCTCTCGTCCGGTAATAGGGCAGACAGCAGAACGATCAGTAGCGGCCAGAGGTAAGCCAACAGGCTGACCTCCACCGCCGGTGCTAGCGTCATCGCCTTGAAGTATGCAAAGTGATAACCGAATAACCCGACGATACCGATACACCAGGCAAACGGCGACTGGCGTATATACCGAACGCCCGTATGGCCAGCCAAGACCCAACGTCCACCCATCAACAGAAACGCAATGCCGAAAGTCATGGCCATCAGCTGGAACTCTGGAATATCTCCGCCGGATAGCTTGGTCAGCAAAGCCAAAGTACCCCAAAGCAGAACGGAAATGGATCCGATCCAGGTAGCGGCATTCACGGTTGCCATGTCACTCTCCCCCAAGATTCTCATGCGTTAGCGGTTGCGGGAGAGCGTATCCATGGCATCAATGAGGATCTTTTGAATCCTGGCGGAATTATGTCGAGAGACGGCGGAAGTGACTAGGCGGTTTGCCAAAGTGACGTCTGAAGCGGTCGCTGAAGGCCGATAACGACGAGTAGCCTACCGAATCAGCCACCCGCTGAACGCTGAGGCCTGGCTGTTCCAGAAGCCGCCACGCCTCTTTCATTCGCACTTCTGTGAGGTATTGATGAGGCGTCACGCCAACCTGATGGCGAAAAAGATCGTTCAACTGCCGAATACTCAGATGGGCCACGTTAGCAACCTCTGCCATGGAAATCGGTTGGTGGAAGTGATCATCCAGAAACTGTTGCGCTGCGTGAACCCTGCGATCCAGTTTCAATTGACCTCCATGGCGCTCCTGCAGCAGCTGTATCAGTAACAGCAGCATGTGATGCTGGGTAACGTTCGATCCAGCCCCGCTCATGGCCTGAGCATGTAGGAACTGGACGTAATGGCGCAATGCCGAATCAAGCTCCACGAAACAAGGCAGCTTATCTAGCGCAGGAGCCAGCCCCTCAGGCAAATCAGCCACCAAAAACCGATTATCTTCTGTTGCAGCAAACCCATGGCCGCTTCCTGAAGGGATGATGGCCGCACGGTGCTGTGCCACCTCCCCCGCCATGGAGTCTACTGACAGGAACAGCGTGCCGACCAGTGGCAATACCAGTTGATGATGGTCATGGGAGTGACTTTTCACTTCATCATCATAGGTACGTATGTGCAGGCCGATCTCTGGATATTTCATGACCTTACTCAGCAGTCGTGGGCATATTCACTTCCTTGACCTGATTCCTCCAGCCTTAGGCTGTGCGTTTTTAGGCAACGCTCGCTTGGTGGATGGAGGTGGCATCCAGCGAGAGGATTCTCTTGGCTCGGCGCATATCGATAGTGATGATGCTGTAGTTCAGCAGTCTTGGTAAAGCGTGGGGAAGAAAACCGTCAACAACAATGACAATTTACAGGCTATTTACATGCTGTAAAACGAACTTCACGCGCTCATCAATAGTGTCACGCGGCACTTCCAGCGTTTTGTAACCCCATTGCGAATACCAGCTTTTCATCCCCTCGAATACCTTGAGGGACTCCTCGAACGTTTGATCACGCTCTGAATCTGTACCGTAAATGTCTTCCCATGGCGGCAGAAGAAAAACAACGGGATTATAGGGGAACAGTTGAACATAGTTGGCGATGCCCGCCCGTGACAACGCGCTCTCCGCATCAAGCATGTACAGCGCATCCAGCACCCCACGATCAAAGAACGTGGCCTGCTCGCCAACAGCGACACGCCGGTACTTTTCAATATCGGATTTCAGAATATCCTGAGCGAAAGAGACCGGGTCTGGCCGAGGTGATAGCTCCGCCGCCAACCGTTCCTTGATGATGCTTCGGGCAGACTCCGGTATGACGCGATAGCCCCGTTTCTCTATGGCATCAAGGAGCGTGGTTTTGCCACCACCGGGGCCGCCGGTGAGTACGAATCGATGGTTCATATTATTTCTAATGCTAAAGCGCAGAGGTGACTTTGACGTATCGAAGCAAAGGAACCCGAGTGACGCGACTGGTTAACTGTTCTCAAGCATGTGAGCACGAAACTGCCGCTCCTCTCGCATGACATAGAGGATGATAGCCCGCTGTCATCCTCACGATAAAAACACGACACGGTGGAACCACTAACTCCCTGTATACCGAATCAAGAAGCTCTAGAGGAATCCGCCTGGATTGGGGAAAATCTTCCAAACACTCGGTCTTATCAAAAACTTCTTGGATCAGATAACTTGCGGCAGCAGAATTATCCAGGGCAATGTACTCAGCAAGCGCATCCAGTTCCTGAAGGGCGGGCTCCGTTCAGATTACTTCAGCCATTTACTCTTTTTTCCCTGGCCTCACTCTGGCTGTACGCTCTTCCCTCAAGCACAGCACGCTCTCCGTGTGAGAGCCCTTTAAGCAATTCAAGCCGACGCTGCATAAACTCAGAATCCTGCACATCGACAAGATATGCCGATGGCTTACCATGCTCCGTGATCAGTATCGGCTATTTGGACAGATGCAGGTCAGCCAGAATCTTTGTGGCTTGGCGCTTGAGATTTGTAACAAGCTCAACTTTCATGGGTTCACCCTGAGTCAGGCTCTAATAATGCCACTATAGTATCACTTCTCAGAAGTCGCAGTCCCAGCTAACGCCGCCCAGCATGCGCGACTACGGAATGGAGGCGAAGCCGCAATGCAGTAACCGTAGCTGTGACTGGCATGGTTAGATTCTGTCCTTGTAACTCGGTAAACTTTCAAGATAGCCCCGAAGTCCGATATTGCCCTTGAGAACCTGATTCCGTTTTAGAATAGAGTCTACGTCTGCGAGATCAATAGGATCTTGCTTTCCGTCAGGCCAATTTGCGAAATCATGAATAATGATTGCAGAAGCAGGTTCAATCCCCAGTTGCCTATTGGGTTTCGGCTCGTCTCGGTAATAATTTGGCAATAGCGGGGTCGGCGTTTTTAAACCTTGGCCGCAGAAATTGA
>CEGE01002664.1_pt1 | contig 12103 bp, 10 predicted proteins | sample 306311 | NCBI WGS metagenome assembly CEGE01 (sample SAMEA2755654, study PRJEB7226) | microbial mat metagenome | biome: microbial mat; feature: hypersaline; material: grass silage | place: USA | collected 2014-02-19 | depth 0 m | reverse complement strand
CATTGCGAGCAGAGCGAAGCAATCTTTTTTCATAACAATAGTTTTTTCCGGACAATAGTGAATTTCTATGGTTTGTCTTTTCTATTATGTGATTGTCTTTCAATGTGTTTTGATTCTGAATTGTCTTCATTCCTCAACCCAAAAGAACTTCTGCCTTCTGCCTTCTGCCTTTCTAACTAACTAACTAACTAACTAACTAACTAACACTAAGTACCTCGGTGTTGATAATCTCCACCGGCTGAAACTCATGTTTCATGGTGATATTGTGGGTGGTTAGGTACTCAAATAACCGTTTTACAGCTTTTTCTGATTGTTCCATTGGTTTCTGACCAATCAGAAAGTGGATGATGCCTTTTTTCAGATAGTCCGTGTTTTTCCGTGTTATCTCATAACCAATCAGGATGGCCTCAACTCTTTTCTTTTCCAGATATCGGGCAATGATGTGTGTCTTAGCACTGGAAACCAAAATTGCCCCGATGTTAGGGTTTTGTTGCAGAATCTGATCCATTTTCTCTTCAACGGCATTTTGGTCCGTGGAAGCGATCTCCACGGTAATTTTCATGCCATTGTTTCTTCCTGCATCCAGAAAATAACTCAAAAAACCCTGATTTCTGCGATTCAGGTGCTGCGTGTTTTCCAGATCTTTGGCCAGGTTTACAATAAGAATGTCCTTGTCGGTTGCCAGACCAAAGTCTATGAGGCTTGCAGCAACTCTTCCTCCCTGAAATGCATCTTCACCGATGAATGCCGTACAGTTGGTGTTATCGATAAAAGTGTCGATGAAGATGTAAGGAATTCTTTGTTGATCAAGATCCTCACAAAACCTGATGGCCTCCTTTTTCAAAATGGGGGCCATGATGACACCATCTGGTGGAACAGTCAGAATTTCATTGGTCTTATCTATGAAGTCAGCCTCGTTATGCAATTCAAAAAGACGGTAATCAATTTCGATGGAGAAGGGATGAAGGTCCCGGATTGCCTTCTCTATTCCTTTGGGATGGGCAAGCCAGTAAACATTATCATCTCCTCCGCGCGGGATCAGTACTGCAAATCGGTATGTTTTTTTTGTTGTAAGGGCCTGGGCTACAATGTTGGGTTGGTAATTCATCTCTTTTGCAATGGCCAGAACCCTTTCTTTGGTCCTTTTGGCTACCTCACCGCGATTATGTAATACGCGGTCAACGGTACCAATTGATACATTTGCTTTACTGGCGATATCTTTTATTCTAACCTGCTTCATTTATTTGAAATGTCGTTTGTTAACCCCGGGGGGCTCTAAAGGGACTTCCGGTTTTTAGCGGAAATCCCGGAGGCAAACTTTTGTCTTCTGTACATTACTAATCTCATTCCTCACCCCTCATCTCTCATTCCTCATTCCTCATTCCTCCCCCCCTGTCAGTGACAAATACCCCGAGGGTACTTGCCACTGTGCCGGGTAAATTAGTATCCAAAGAATTCAGGAACCCAAAGAGAAATTTCAGGTATAAAGGTTACCAGCAACAATACCACAAACATGGCAATGTAGAATGGTATCAGCGGTTTCACCAGATCCTGAATTTTCAGTTTTGCTACGCTACATCCGATAAACAACACTGCTCCAACCGGAGGTGTTACCAATCCCACATTCAGGTTCAGAATCATAATGATACCGAAATGGATGGGATCAAGCCCTAATTGAGTGGTTACAATGGGTAAAAAGATGGGCGTGAAGATCAAAACTGCAGGAGTCATATCCATAAATATTCCCACGGCCAGCAATGCCAGGTTGATAATCAACAGAATCACAAACGGGTCTGATGAAAGAGAAAGCAAGGCTTTACTAACTGTTTCCGGGATATTTTCGAACGACATTACCCATGACAACCCTATGGATGCTGCAATCAGCAACAATACCATTCCTGCAGTGCGTACGGTATTGATAATAATCTGCGGAAGATGTTTGAAGGTGATTTCCTTATAGATGAGTGCCAGCACCAGGCTGTAAACCACTGCAATGGCAGCAGCCTCGGTGGCTGTAAATATACCCGCAATGATACCGCCAATTACAACTACCAGCATCATCAGACTGGGAATGGCATCAAAAAATTTCTTTACTCCGTCTTTGAAAGGGATTTTATCGCCCACCGGGTACTTTTTTCTATAGGCGTAAACTGATCCTACCAGCATGATGGCCAGACCTGTTAAAATACCGGGTACGTATCCGGCAAGGAATAATGCAGCAATAGAGGTTCCTCCACTTGCCAGTGCATAAACGATGAGAATGTTACTTGGCGGGATGGAAAGTCCTGTGGTGGCTGATGTTACGTTAATGGCCGCAGAAAAACTCTTGTCGTATCCCTCTTCTTTCATGCGCGGTCCCATGATGGTTCCAATGGCTGAAGCGGAGGCTGCTGCCGATCCGGAGATGGCACCAAAAAGCATATTGGCGGTAACGTTTACAAGGGCAAGACCGCCCGGAAGACGCCCTACAAGTACTTTTGCAAATTCAATGAGCCGCATGGCAATTCCTCCCGAGTTCATTAATTGTCCTGCCAGTATGAAGAACGGGATGGCCAGGAGGGAAAAGCTCTCTAATCCTGTTGCCATTCGTTGTGCCATGGTTGAGAACGCGGGTAATACGTCAAAACTGACAAGCATGGTAGCCATAGCTGAGAGCCCGATGCTATAGGCAATAGGTGTGCCTATTACCAGGAAAAATATAAATGAAGAGACCAGGACAATAATGCCCAACATATCTAATTCCATGATTCTATCTTTTTATTTTTTTGTTTGCATTGATCAGATTTCGGATGTCGTCGAGGGAGTAATAAATCATCAACAATCCACTCAGGGGAACAATGGAGTAAACAAATCCCAGCGGAACCTGAAGGGCAGAGGAAACCTGCCCCATCTGAAACCTGGTGTAAACCAGCCATGCCCCTCCGATCACCATGATGCTCAGGCTAAAGACGATGATCAGAAAATTGATGAATACCAATAGTTTGTTTTTGTTTTGTGGCTGTAGTTTGTCGGGGAGTATATCAATGGCCAAATGTTCATTTTTACCTTTTACATAGGCTGCACCGGCCATCCCCACCCAAATCAGCAGAAAAACTGCCAACTCATCGGTAAAGGAACTGGGATTGGACAACAAATAACGGCTGGCAACCTGCCAGACCACATCCAGCACCAGTGCACTTGTCAATATGACAAGAAAGACCTCCAGTATTTTATCAATTTTTGCTCTCAGATGCATATCGATATTCAATTTAAGTTTTGACTCTTTTCTTTATTTTCCTCTGCAACGGAACTGCTGTCCCTGGTTGCCGGTGTTTGGTTTTCTGCTGCTCTGATGCGTTCTATCAGTGCACTTAACTCTTCATTGTCTTCGTAAAGATCATAAACGCTCTGAACTGCATCTCTGAATGGCTGTTTGTCCGGAATGATGATTTCCACACCTTCTTTCTCCAGAGCTTCCAATGCTTCTTTTTCCGACTTCATCCACTCTTTTCGCTGTACCACAACCGATTCACGTACGGCTTGCATCAGCCACTCCTTTTCCTGCTCATTCATTTTTTTCAGGGCATGGGTACTCATGAGTAGCACATCGGGGATTCGCGTGTGTTCATTAAGTGTATAGTAATCGCAAACTTCATAGTGGTGAGACAGATAGAAGCTGGGTGGGTTGTTTTCTGCTCCGTCAACAACTTTTCCCTGAAGGGCAGTGTATAACTCTCCCCATGATATTGGGGTGGGGGAACCTCCCATAGCTCTGATCATTGCAAATGAAGTGATACTTGGCATTACCCTCATTTTGAGTCCTGACAGGTCCTCCGGTTTGCGGATGGGACGAGAGGTATAGAAACTGCGTGCTCCGGCATCATAGAAACAGAGTCCCTGAAGCCAGTATTTTTCACCTTTGGATAGGATTTCCCTGCCAAGCGGCCCGTCCATGACGGAAAATGCATGTTCCTGATCGGCAAAAATATAGGGAAGACCAAAGACCTTGTATTCCTCAACAAATCCTTCCAGCGCAGCGGCTGATACTTTTGTAATGTCAAGGCTTCCCAGCTGAAGCAATTCAAGGCTTTCGCGCTCCGAACCCAAAACGCCGTTGGGATAAATGTCTATTTTTAGCTTTCCGTCAGAAAGTTCGTCCACTCTTGTGGCCATAAATTCCATGGCAATGTGCACCGAGTGCTTTGTGTCGAGTGAGTGTCCCAGTTTCAATACTCTCACATCCGATTTTAAGCCGCATCCACCGGCAAAAATCATCAGTACAAGTAAAGAAACAATGATTTGTTTGTTCATCATCAGAATAATTTCTTTGTTTTGTCATCCCCTAAACCAGATGGTTTTCAGGGTGTCATAGAATCAGGTCGTTGAATTGAATGGAGATGAGGCCCGTCTGCCTCCGTTGAAGCCGACGGGCCCGGTGTTTACACATTGTATGTTGTGGAAGCAGTGGTTCCACCGCGTCCGGTCCAGTTGGTATGGAAGAACTCGCCTCTTGGCTTGTCTAAGCGTTCATAAGTGTGGGCACCAAAGTAATCTCGCTGAGCCTGCAACAGGTTTGCCGGCAGACGATCGTGACGGTATCCGTCGTAATAATTCAGTGCTGTGGCAAATGCCGGAGTGGGGATCCCGTTCTCTATGGCTTTAGACACTACCCTGCGCCAGCCAGCCTGCGCCTTATCAACCACTTCTTTGAAGAAAGGTGCCAGCAGGAGGTTCGTGAGGTTGGGATCAGCGTCGTAGGCCTCTTTGATTTTGCTTAGGAATACCGAACGAATAATACATCCTCCCCGCCACATCAAAGCAATGCCACCGTAATTGAGGTTCCAGCCATGCTCTTCTGCTGCAGCACCCATCAATGCGTAGCCTTGAGCATAAGAGATGATTTTTGAAGCATAAACGGCATCATGCAAATCCTTCAGGAATGCTTTCTTGTCTCCCTGAAATTCCGGTTTTGGCCCTGAGAGGATCTTTGAAGCTTCTACACGTTCTTCTTTGATGGCTGAAAGACATCTGGAAAATACGGCTTCCCCAATCAGAGTAAGCGGAATACCAAGATCCAGTGCTGAAATGCCGGTCCATTTACCGGTTCCTTTCTGACCTGCAGTATCCAGAATTTTTTCCACCAGGGGCTCGCCGTCTTCATCTTTGTAGGCCAGGATATCACGGGTGATTTCGATGAGGTAGGAGTCCAGCGGACCTTCGTTCCACTCTTTGAAAACTTCGTGCATCTCGTCGGCCGACATCCCCAGCAATTCTTTCATGATGTGGTAGGCCTCGTTGATGATTTGCATATCGCCATATTCGATTCCGTTGTGCACCATCTTCACAAAATGTCCGGCTCCTTTTTCTCCGACCCAGTCGCAGCAGGGAGTTCCGTCTTCAACCTTGGCAGAGATAGATTGGAAGATGGGTTTAACAGCGTCCCAGGCTTTGGGCGATCCTCCGGGCATGATTGATGGTCCGAGCAGGGCGCCTTCTTCACCTCCGGACACGCCGGTACCAATGTACAGAAGTCCCTTGCTTTCGACATATTCGGTGCGACGTGTTGTGTCGGGGAAGTGTGTGTTTCCGCCATCAATGAGGATGTCACCCGGCTCCAGCAGTGGTATGAGACTGTCGATCAGCTTATCTACTGCAGGTCCGGCTTTAATCATCATCATCACCTTGCGGGGACGCTCCAGCGACTTGACAAGTTCTTCAAGGGTATGTGTGCCCTTGATATTCTTGCCTTTGGCTCGTCCTTCCACAAAGTTGTCCACTTTTTCGGTAGTGCGGTTATATACCGATACCTGAAAGCCCTTGCTTTCCATGTTAAGGACCAGGTTTTCGCCCATTACGGCCAAACCAATCAATCCTATGTCTGATAATTCTTTCATGGTTCTATGTCTTTTAATGTTCTTGTGTTTGTGGATGCTTTTTGCTTCATGCACCGCTCTTGGAAGTCCCCCTTGGGGGGATTTAAGGGGCCCTTAATCTGTAAAACGATCTTTATGGGCCCACAGGCCAACTGCCGGGTTGGAGATGTAAAAAATCTCCTCTCCGTCGGGCATGATGTTTTTTCCGTCTTTCAGTTTCTCCGGATTATATTTTTTTGTCATTTCTTGCAAATCGGCATATTTGAAATTGACGGATTCAATTTCTTCTTTGGTCAGATGCCCCGGACAATAGGTGATGGAAAAACGATCTTCCGAACTGCCGTGAATCAGGTGGGCTGCAGCGCCCAGATTGTCTCTCAGCTCCTGATTTTCTTCGGTTGCTTTGAGAGTGGCAGGGGTGCCAAAATAACCATATTTCCTGATTAGCTGATCAATGGTTTTGTCTTCACCGAACTCCTTAAGTCCGGGCGCCAGTACAATCAATTCGCCTCCATCGGCAAGGGCCATTCGGGTACGATAGATGCTTTTATTGCCCAGCCAGGTGCTTTTAAACTCAGATGGATCAAGATATACCACCACTTTTTTCAGGGGTTCATCCACCATCTCAAAGTTTACTTTTATGGATAAGTCAGCGGCCAGCTCAAATACCTCTTCATCATCGCCAATAAAAATACCGCGAGGAACAAGATTTCCTCCCTCATCACGTCCGATTACTGTTTGTACGTAGATGATTGGCAGATGAGATGCAAATTGTTCGGATGCATAGTTCAAAACGCGTCTTACAGGGTTGTTGGCGCGTCCCATAATTCTTTCCATTCCGTAAGCTGCTCCGATAAAATGACTTTTGTTGATGCCTTCAGAGCCACCTGTTCCAACAAAAATGTTCTTGTTGTAATTGGCCATTCCAATCACTTCATGGGGAACGACCTGGCCGATGGAAAGAATCAGGTCATGTCCGCCTTCATTCAGCAATTTATTTACCTGGGCCGGCCAGTCATAGTCTATTCGTCCGTCGGTGATTTCCGAAATGTAACTTCCGGGCACTACGCCCAGGGTTACAATGTCGTTACGCCAGTCGTGTATTCTGAACAGCTCTTTGGGAACTCGCGGAAACATATGATCAATCTGCTCATCTGTCATGGGACTGTGCGTTCCCAGCGCAGGCAGAATGTCTGTCAGGTTCTCCTTGTAGAAATCATAGGCATAAGTGGTCAGTTCACCGGCTTTGGAGTGATACCTTGTGTAATCGGGTGGCACGGCAATTACCTTTTTGCGGGGCCCGATTTTGTCCAGCGCTGTAAAAAGGGCATCTTTTAAGTCCTGCGGACTTAATGCCGTATCTTCTGATCCGCGTTGAAAATATATCATAGCGTTTGTGTTTTATAAGCTTCTTATCGTTTCACCCGGGCATTTCCGCTCCAAAGACTCCAGACCATATCCTCATCCGCGGGTTGTGCGTAATCTGTGAGGAATGTGGTGGCCAAAGCTCCGGTTGCCCATCCGAATTGTATCCATTTCTCAGGAGCCCACTCCTTTAAAATTCCATAGAGCAAACCTCCAACGAAACCATCACCTCCGCCAATGCGGTCGAGTACACGAATGGGGCGTGGTTCTATGACCTCCCAATTATCGCCCTGGAGCATTATTGCTCCCCACAAGTGTTCGTTGGCACTAATTACTTCGCGAAGCGTATTGGCAAACACCGATGCATTTGGGAAGGCCTTTTTGACCCGCATGATCATCTCTTTGAAACTGTCGATTTTTTCACCGATGGCTTTTCCGCCTGCCTCCGGGCCTTTGATACCCAAACAGAGTTGAAAGTCTTCTTCGTTTCCGATTAAGACATCCGAAACAGACGCAATTTCAGTAAAGGTGTCCCGAAGCTCTTGCTCCCGTCCTTCCCAGAAAGAGGCACGATAATTCAGGTCGAATGAAATCAGCGTACCGTGTTTTTTGGCCGAACGAGCTACTTCAAGACAAAAGTTACTGGTTTCGGGCGATAAGGCAGCAATTAATCCTGACAGATGGACGATTTGTACACCTTCTTGTCCAAATATTCTTTCCAAATCAAAATCTTTGGCGTTCAGAGTGCGTCCTACTTCTCCGGCACGATCGTTTTGAACCCGTGGTCCGCGACCACCGTAACCGCTGTCGGCGATATTAAACTGGTGACGGTATCCCCAGGGATTTCCCTGCTCAACTTCGGGCCCTTCGTAGTCCATGTGGCGGTTGCGCAGATTGCTTTTAATAAATTGAGCCAGCGGACTGTCTTTCACAAAAGTGGTAAGCACCTTTACCGGAAGTCCCAGGTAGGAGGAAATACTTGCTACGTTGGTTTCGGCACTGGTTGCCTGCATTTTAAAAGTGTCGCTGCTGTGTACGGGTTGACCGTTTTCAGGGGTAATTCTCAGTCCCATACTGGTGGGGACTACCATTGAGTATTTATAGTTTTCTTTTAATTGTAGGTTCATTTCAGTAGATTTTAAAGATAGATTATTTGCTATGTTCATTGTAAACTGCACCACTTTTTCTGATGCCCATTTCCAAACCTCTGAGTTCTGCCATTCCTCTTAAAAGGCCAATTGCTGAATAGCCGGGGTTGGTTTTTTTATTCAAATCATCTAGAATTGTGTGCCCATGATCGGCTCTCATAGGAATCATTTCGTCCCGACGATTCTGCGCATGCCTTTTTTCTTCCTCTTTGAGTACATTGCACATTACGCTGTACATATCCACATTTCCCCGAAGGTGACTGGCTTCGTGAAAACTATTGAAGCCATCACGTTGAGTACTCCTTAAATGAAGGAAATTAATTCTGGAGCCTATCCTTTTTATGATTCCTGGTAAGTCATTGCCCGGTAAAACACCCAGTGACCCGGTGCATATACAAAGACCATTGTAAATGGAATCGACAATGCTTACGATATATTGAAGGTCGGATTCTGTGCTAACCACCCGTGGCAGACCAAAAAGCGGGATTGGTGGATCATCCGGGTGAATGGCCAGACGAACACCGGATTCTATGGCCACCGGGACAATTTGTTCCAGGAAGTATTTTAGGTTTTCCCGATATTGTTTTGCGTCAATAGCATCATATTCACTGAGTTTGTTTCTGAAGGTTTCGATATCATATCCTTCCTGTCCGCCCGGGAGACCGGCGATGATGTTTTTTTGAAGAATATATTTTTCTTCTTCACTCATGGAGCTGAAGCGGTTTTTTGCTTTTTTGATTATTTCTTCCGAATAATCTTTTATTGCCTGGTCTCGTTTGAGAATGAACATGTCGAAAGCAGCAAAGTCAATATAGTCAAAAGCGAGAGCAAGGGCACCGTCATCGAGTTTCATTTCCAGATTTGTGCGCGTCCAGTCCACCACCGGCATCCAGTTATAAGTGACCACCGGTATGCCTGCTTTACCCACATTCCGAATGCTTTGCTTGTATTTTTCAATCCATTTGTCCCGGTTGCTTTTGCCTTGCTTTATGTCCTCATGAACGGGAATGCTTTCAATCACCGACCAATCCAATCCTCTTGGTTGAGGTGGTGTAATATTATCGTTCCATTCGATTATTCTTTTTCGTTCTTCTATAGCATCTAATGTCCACACTTCTCCAATGGGAATATCATGCAATGCGGTAACAATTCCGGTTGCACCTGCCTGCCTTATGTCCGTCAACGATACCGGGTCATCCGGTCCATACCATCTCCACGTTTGTTCCATAGATTCTGCCTGTTAGATTTTTTGTTAATTAGTTTTAAACTCCGCTATATGCACTGAAGCCGCCATCAACAGGAATGACGATGCCTGTGATAAACTCTGACCAGTCGGATAACAGGAATGTAAGAGCTCCTGTGAGTTCCTCAGGGCTTCCATAACGTTCCATAGGGGTTCCGTTCATAATTTTTTGTCCTCTTGGCGTGGATTCTCCTGTTTTTTCATCCACCAGTAGAAAACGGTTTTGGTTGGTAAGCAAAAAGCCGGGTGCTATGGCGTTGACGCGAACTCCTGTTTTTGCAAAATGCACGGCCAACCATTGGGTAAAGTTGTTAATGGCTGCTTTGGATGCTGAATAGGCAGGAATTCTTGTCAATGGCCGGTAAGAATTCATGGAGGAGATATTGACGATCCCTCCTTTGCCGTTTTTAACCATATCGATGGCAAAAACCATCGAAGGCAATAAGGTGCCCTGGAAATTCAAAGCAAAGGTCTTATCAAACCCTTCCAGCTCAAGTCCGAAAAAAGTGTCCTCAAGGTTTTCGAGGTCTGATTTTTCAATTTTCTCTACTTTGGAGGTTGCGGTAGCTGCATTTCCTCCGGCCCCGTTAATCAGGAAGTCGATGTCTCCCAGTTTTTCATTGATCTCTTTTTTTGCAGCCTCCAGCAAGCCTTTATTTAGTACGTCGGCAGCAAAACCGATACTTTCTGTGCCGTAAGTTTGCGTTATTTCAGCCGCCACTTTATCAGCGGTTTCTTTGTCGCGATCCAGAATGGCGGTTTTAACGCCTTTCATTGCCAGAGCTTTGGCCATTACAGAACAAATTACGCCGCCACCTCCGGTGATTACGGCCACTTTGCCTTCGATGTTGAGTTCTTTGATTGGTGCATTCATAGTTAAGCAGTTTTAATTTCTTTGATGGTATTGATTAGTTGGGTTACCTTGGCAGTTAATGCAGCAAAGTCTCCTTTTTCAATAATCTCTTTGGGAAATAGTTTAGATCCCATTCCGACACAGGTAACACCTGCATCAAACCATTGCTGAAGATTTTCTTTAGAGGTGTCCACTCCGCCAGTGGGCATGATATTGGTCCATGGGCAGGGACCCTTTACACCTTTTACGAAAGATGGGCCACCAACTTCCGAGGCCGGGAATATTTTTACCAGTTCGGCACCCAATTCCTCAGCCTTTCCTATTTCAGAGACAGATCCGCAACCGGGTGCCCACATGACTTTTCGGCGGTTGCAAATGCGAGCCATATTTTCATTCAGAAGGGGAGATACAATAAAATTGGCTCCGGCCTGAATGTATATAGAGGCGGTGCCTTCCTCCACTACTGAGCCGGCCCCCAGAATCATTCCGGGCAGCTCTTTTAGTGCATATTTGTTCAGTTCACTGAATATTTCATGGGCAAAGTCGCCCCTGTTGACCCATTCAAAGGTCCTGATTCCTCCATCATAACATGCTTTCAGTACCTTTTTTGCTACTTCAATGTCTGCATGATAAAACACAGGAACCACGCCTGTTTCCTGCATCTTCTGAAAGACTTCTATTCTTGTATATTTTGCCATTTTTGGTAATTGTAATTGTTGAAAAAATGTTACATTCTCATCCTTAATAAGACACTATTCGACTGTCCGTTCCCGAGGTGAATTCGTGGTTAAATGCAGAGAAACTTCAACCTACCAATTATCTAACCTCTCCAGCTTCTGTCTTCTATCCTCTAATTTCTAACCACTAATCTCCAAACTCCAACCTCCAGGCTCTATCTCGAAACCCGACCGGAAGCATCGCCTCCCATTAGTTTCTCAACCTCTTCCACGGTCACCTGATTGAAATCACCGGGGATGGTGTGTTTCAGGCAGGATGCCGCAGTACCAAACTGTAGTGCTTTTTCATCGTTGTCATAGGTAAGTAAGCCGTAGATCAGTCCACCCATGAATGAATCTCCACCACCTACACGGTCCACAATGTGTGTGATTTGATAAGTGGGGGCAGTGTAAAGATTCTTACCATCGTAAAGAACCCCTGACCAGCTGTTGTGATTGGCACTTACCGAACCTCTTAATGTGGTAATCACTTTCTTCACCCTCTGGTATTGTTTCATGATTTGCTGTGAGACACTTCTGTAGGCTTCTGCTTCCACATGACCGCCGGTTACATCCACTCCTTCGGGTTTGATGCCCAATACCATTTCGGCATCTTCTTCATTGCCGAGTACCACGTCACATCCTGCTACCAGTTCAGGCATTACTTCACCGGCCTTTTTGCCGTATTTCCAAAGGTTTTTCCGGTAGTTTAAATCGCATGAAACGGTTACCCCCCTGTCATTGGCTGCTTTGATGGCTTCCAGACACACATCGGCAGCTTCCTGCGAAACGGCAGGGGTGATTCCTGTCCAGTGAAACCAGTCAGCTCCGTCAAAAATTTCATCCCAGTTGAAGGATCCCGGTTGTACTGACGAAAAGGAGGAATGCGCTCTGTCATAAACTACTTTGCTGGCACGTGCTACAGC
>CEGE01001650.1_pt1 | contig 12258 bp, 11 predicted proteins | sample 306311 | NCBI WGS metagenome assembly CEGE01 (sample SAMEA2755654, study PRJEB7226) | microbial mat metagenome | biome: microbial mat; feature: hypersaline; material: grass silage | place: USA | collected 2014-02-19 | depth 0 m | reverse complement strand
CGCCAGTGCGCGGGCAATCGCGACACGTTGTTTTTGTCCGCCACTGAGGCTAGCCGGATAGACATGACGCTTATCGGCTAAACCAACTAAATCGAGTAACTCGGTGACTCGGGTTTCGATCGCGTCACTGCTCGCGCCGCTCAGTTCAAGCGGTAGAGCGATGTTGTCGAAGACCGATCGCGATGACAGTAGGTTAAAGTGTTGGAAAATCATCCCGATTTGACGGCGAGCTTGGGTCAGATCGCGATTGGATAACGCGGTGAGGTTAACGCCTCCTACCTTTACCGTGCCGCTGGTTGGGCGCTCGAGCAGGTTAACCATTCGGATCAGCGTACTTTTGCCGGCACCAGAGGCACCGATCACACCAAATACTTTTCCTTTCGGGATAAATAAGTTGATGTCGTTAAGGGCATGAATTCGGCGCTCCCCGAGTTCGAATACCTTGTTGAGTTTGGATATCTCAATCATCACATGTCCTTGGCGATAAATTTGATCACAGCCGACTGACTCAGCGGTCTATCCCGCGCTCTTGCTGTCGTTCTGGTTATTGATGCTATGAGTTAGGTAAAATGAAGTCAATGGATATTTTTACTTCTGGACGTCTAAATGGCAATAAGGCTAATCAGTTGGTTATAAATAAAACAGTCAACGAGATCTCAAGCATGCTTGATCTCATCGACTAAAGCGTGTTCACTAATAGCCTTTCTAACCCTTTGTTCTGATTAAGTGATATGCCAACTGCCTTGATTGATACCACGATGTTGACGCTATTTATTCCCACCTTCTTTTTTGTGTCAATCACACCGGGAATGTGTATGACACTATCCATGACCCTGGGGATGACTATCGGAGTTAAGCGTAGCCTACATATGATGTGGGGCGAGCTCATTGGCGTCGGCCTTGTGGCGATTGCGTCAGTGGTAGGGGTGGCGGCCGTGATGCTGAACTATCCTAGCGTGTTTCAAGTGTTTAAGTATGTGGGGGGCGCGTATCTGGCGTATCTCGGCGTACAAATGTGGCGATCGCGTGGCAAAATGGCAATCCCAAAGGAAGAGACGTCGGCGCCGAATGATATCTCTGCGTTATCGTTGGCGGCACAAGGTTTTGTCACTGCGATAGCCAACCCGAAAGGCTGGGCCTTTATGATCTCACTGTTGCCGCCGTTTATTAACCCTGCGATCTCATTGCCCAGCCAGCTGAGCGTGCTGGTATTGATCATTCTTTGCACGGAATTCAGTTGTTTAATGTTGTATGCCAGCGGTGGGCGCACCTTACGTCAGTTTTTGCAGCAAAAGGGTAATGTGCAATTGCTGAACCGAATCGCCGGCACCTTGATGATCGGCGTCGGCTTTTGGCTGGCGTTGGGGTAATTAACGGCCGTGATGGTGTGTAATCACTCTGCAAAATAGTGCTTTGGCGGTCGCTAAAATCGCATCCGGGAAGTCATAGTCAGGGTTGTGCAGCTGTGGGTGGTGCTCGCCGCTGCCAATGCCAAATAATGCGCCGGGCCAGCGGGCAAGAAATTCGGCGACATCTTCTGACCAACGCATGGGCTCCTTAACCCAGTGAACCTCTAACCCCAGCGATTGCGCCGCGTTGACCACGACTTGGTTATGCGCTGTGCTGTTTTCGGCGGCAATAAACGGCTCGTGCCAACTTAGATCCACGGTTAATTTTGCTCGGTCGGCGATAGCGTTTACGTGATCGACTAACCGGGTTTGCATGGCATGAAACGTGGCGTTGTCGTCGCTGCGTAGGGTCGCCATTACGGTGGCCTCGCCGGGCGCAACGCCAAACGCGGGGTCGCCAAGTTGGGCGTGAACTAGCGTCACTAAGCTGAACGTGGAAGGATAAGCGTCAGGAAGCTGTGTGAGCATACGCATCACGTCACTCATGGCGTTTGCCGGACTGACCCCGCGCTCTGGGTAAGCGGCATGGGAGGTTTTGCCGTACAACCGAATCGCAACGCCGGTTGAGGCGCAGGCAAAGGTACTTGGGCGCACCACTATCTGATGTTGGGCAAAGCCTGGCAGATTATGAAAGGCATAGACATTGTCGATGTGGCGGGTTGCTAAAAGCGGATTGGCACACAGACGTGCCGCGCCTTCGCCGGTTTCTTCAGCCGGCTGAAAAGCGAGAATGACAGTCCCCTGTTTAGGGGGTGTTTGGCATAGCTGAGCAGCGACGGCAAGCAAGGCGGCAGCATGGCCATCGTGACCGCAGGCATGCATGATGCCATCGTGACAGGATGCATAATCAAGTTGGGTGTGTTCGTGAATGGGTAACGCATCAAAATCGGCGCGTAACAAGGTGGTTGGCCCTGGCTCGCGACCTGCAATGTCTACCACAATACCATGACCGCCCACGCCGGTATGGGGGGTGAGACCAAAGTCGCATAGTTGGGCGGCAATGGTGCGGGCACTTTGCGCTTCGTGATTCGACAGTTCAGGGTATTGGTGCAGGGCATGCCTAAACGCCAGGGGATCAAAATCAATCGCCATCATCGACTCCAAAACAAGGATGGAAAGGCTATGCTAGATCGCTTTGGGGCGTCACGTTGTGAAGTTAAACGCAAAAAAAAGCCAGCAACATGTGCTGGCTTTTGCTCTTTCTGGGCTGAGCGTGGGTTACGCTTGGCCGTTGTCTTCGGCTTGCTTAGCCTGAATCGCTGTCAGTGCCACGGTATAGACAATATCGTCTACCAAGGCGCCGCGAGACAGGTCGTTGACTGGCTTACGCATGCCTTGCAGCATTGGACCGATAGAGACCAACTCGGCAGAACGCTGTACCGCTTTGTATGTGGTATTACCTGTGTTCAAGTCTGGGAAGACGAACACGGTGGCTTTACCGGCAACAGGCGAATCTGGCGCTTTTGATTTCGCGACATTTTCCATGATAGCGGCGTCGTACTGAAGCGGGCCATCGATGATCAGATCAGGACGCTTCTCTTGGGCAAGACGGGTGGCTTCGCGGACTTTATCCACGTCTGCCCCTTTGCCTGAGCTACCGGTCGAGTAAGAGATCATCGCTACGCGCGGTTCAATACCGAATGCCGCGGCAGAATCGGCAGATTGGATCGCGATTTCAGCCAGTTGTTCAGCATTTGGATCCGGGTTAATCGCACAGTCACCGTATACCAGCACTTGCTCAGGCAGCAGCATAAAGAATACTGATGAGACCAAAGAAGCGTTCGGTGCGGTTTTGATGATTTGCAGCGGTGGACGGATGGTGTTAGCGGTGGTGTGAACCGCGCCAGATACCAGGCCATCCACTTCGTTCGCTTCTAGCATCATGGTACCCAGTACCACGGTATCTTCGAGGTGCTCTTGGGCAATAACCTCGGTAATACCTTTGCTCTTACGCAGCTCGACCAAGCGTGCCACGTATTTATCGCGTGCTTTTACCGGATCGATAATTTCGACGCCAGCGCCCAAGGTGACACCTTGCTGATCGGCAACGCGTTTGATTTCTTCTGGGTTACCCAAAAGCACACACTCGGCAATTTTACGCTCGGCACAGATAGCGGCGGCCTTGATGGTGCGTGGCTCGTCACCTTCGGGTAGCACAATGCGCTTAGCGGCTCGACGTGCAAACTCGGTCAGCTGATAACGGAATGCGGGTGGACTGAGGCGACGTTCGCGGTTTGACCCTGAGCTGAGTGATTCAATCCAGTTGCCATCAATGTGGCCAGCAACGTGGTCGTTCACAAACTCAACACGGGCTTTATCGTCAGCCGGCACTTCAAGGCTAAAGCTTTGCAGATTGAGCGACGTCTGCCAGGTGTTACCTGCAGTGGTAAATACCGGAAGGCCGGTTTCAAACGCGCGGTCACACAGGGCTTTTAATTGATCAGGGATGGCATAACCACCTGTCAGCAACAAGGCACCGATTTCTACGCCGTTCATCGCAGCTAGACACGCGGCGACGATCACGTCAGGTCGGTCAGCCGAAGTCACGAGCAAGGAGCCTGGGCGGAAGTGTTCAACCATATTAGGGATTGAACGCGCACAGAAGGTAATGCTCTTGATGCGACGTGAGTGAATTTCGCCTTCGTTGATAATGGTGGCGTTCAAGTGCTTGGCCATATCGCTAGCACGAGTGGCGATCAGGTCGATTTTCCATGGCACACAACCCAGTACACGGATTGGGCTGGAGTTGAAAATCTGCATCACTTCAACGTTGGTTGGACGTGCGCCGTCCGCTTCGTCAAAGATTTCTGACAGGTCAGGGCGCGTGCGACCTGCATCATCAACAGGCGCGTTAAGCTTGTTGATGATCACACCTGAAATGTTGCCGTTTTTGCTGCCACCAAAGTTGGTGCAGGCAAACTCGATACGCTCTTTAAGCTGGGCAGGGTTGTCAGTGCCTGGGGTGGTCACAAACACGATTTCTGCATCCAGTGTTTTGGCGATCTCGTAGTTGATCTGGTTCGCGAAGGGGTGGTTACGTGTGGTGACCAAGCCTTCGACGAGCGCAACTTCTGCGTTTTCAGTGGCACGAGTAAAGCGCGCGAGCACTTCTTCGAGCAGCACATCTTCTTGATCCGAGCGCAGCAGGTTTTCGGCTTGGTTCATTGACATCGATTCGGCGACTCTCATATCACTGTTGGCGTGAATGATTTCCGTCGTCAGATCGGTGACGTCAGTGTCGCTACCGTGATGTGGCTGAGCAATCGGTTTAAAAAATGAGACGCGGACGCCTTTACGCTCCATCGCTCGCATGACGCCAAGGCTGACACTTGTCAGGCCGACGCCGGAGCCGATTGGAATTAGCATAATAGTACGGGACACGTTGACTTCCTCTTACTATCTGGTTGGCGTGCCGGATGGTCCGGCACGAATACAAAAACGGCTGAGTGGAATCAGCCGTTGGAAATGGTCTTACAGGCCAGTTAGGCGCGCAGTGTCTTGCGCAATCACCAACTCTTCGTTGGTTGAAATCACCATCGCAGGCACGCGGCTTGCGTCGGTAGTGATCACGCCTTCGCCGCCAAAGCGGGCTTTCAGGTTGCGCTCTTTGTCGACCTCAACACCCAGCAGAGCTAGGCGCTCGAGTACCAATTCGCGGATTGGGCCTGAGTTCTCACCGATGCCGCCGGTGAAGACAATTGCGTCCAGGCGGCCGTCGAGGGTCGCGGTGTAGCTGGCTACATACTTGGCAAGACGGTGGCAGAACACGTTCATTGCACGTGTTGCTTCTTCTTTCTCGCCGTAGTTATCTTCAACAAAGCGGCAGTCAGAGGTCACTTCGGTCAAGCCTTGCAGGCCAGACTCTTTGGTGAGCATGGTGTTGATTTGCTCAACGCTATAACCGAGTGCATCGTGCAGGTGGAAGATAATCGCTGGGTCTAGGTCACCAGAGCGGGTGCCCATTACCAAGCCTTCCAATGGGGTCATGCCCATTGAAGTATCGACCGATTTGCCGTTTTTAATCGCACATACTGACGCACCGTTACCAAGGTGGCAGTTGATGATGTTCACTTCGTCGACAGGCTTGCCAAGTTGCTCAGCGGCCGCGTTGGCGATAAAGAAGTGAGAGGTACCATGCATGCCGTAGCGACGAATGCCGTGCTCTTTATAAAGATTATAAGGCAGCGCATACAGATAAGCTTCTTCTGGCATGGTTTGGTGATACGCGGTATCGAAAACAGCGACATTTTTCAGCGCAGGGAAGGCTTTTTTCGCCGCCTCAATGCCAACGATATGTGCTGGGTTGTGCAATGGCGCGAAGCTCGCTGCATCGTGGATCCCTTTGAGCACCTCGTCCGTAATCAATGCTGACTGGGTAAAATGCTCACCGCCATGAACAACGCGGTGACCGATAGCACCCAAGTTCTCGGCCAGTTCAGGCTTCGAGGCCAGAATTGTGTCTACAATGAAGGTGAGGGCTTCAGTGTGCGCGGCGCCGTTGCCCAGTTGGGCTTCATGCTTACCGTCCATTTTCCACTTAATGCGGGCTTCTGGAAGGTTAAGGCATTCGGCAAGACCGGTAAGATGCTCATCGCCTGATTGTGCGTCGACAATGGCGAACTTCAAAGAGGAGCTTCCGCAATTGAGTACGAGAACCAGCTTTGACATGTATGACTACCTATGTTTCGTGAGACAGAGTGTATGGAATAAAAAGGATAGTGGACAAATTGAGACACTACCTTTTCAAAAAAGAATTATCTCATGCCTTGTCGCGGGGAAAGAATTATCGTTATCCGTCCTGGATAAGTGAACGCTCCATTGAGTACAACCGGATTGGGTTGCGAGACAATCGAATCCGAGCAACAATGATAAAAGTGCGCTAAGGATAGCGTGACTTGATCCAGATAACAAAAATTTTTTGAGCGATATGGGTTAAATTTTAAAGTTTTTAAACAATTTGTTTAGTTTTTATTGTAAAAGTTGAGTGACAGCCCCTTTCGGTCACACTTAACAAGTGGGGTAGGTATGACAACGAACAAATCAATCTGGCGCTGCCTGCAAGACGGTCAGAAATACATGCAAGAATGGCCGATGAAAAAGGAATTAGCGCCGGTTTTTCCTGAAAATCGTGTGATCACCATAACGCGGTTCGCGATCAAGGTCATGCCTGCTATTGCCGCAATCAGTGTGTTGCTTCAAATGGCAGCAAACAATGTACAAGGCATGCCGCAAGCGGTGATTGTGGCGCTATTTGCGCTGAGCTTGCCGCTTCAGGGGCTGTGGTGGCTGGGACGCCGCCGTGATACGCCGCTGCCGCCGGCTTTGGCGGGGTGGTATCGCGAACTGCATCAAAAGATCACCAGTGAGGGGCACGCGATGCAGCCGATAAAAAGCCAACCGCGATACAAAGAGCTAGCGCAAGCATTGAGTCGGGCGTTCAAAGTGGATCGCGCAGCACTAGAGCGCTGGTTTTAACCTAACCGAAATGCGCCGCTCACCCAGGCAACACACGCCGACCTCAGGGTCGGCGTTTTTATTGGTCGTGATGGATGCGTGGCTTAACGACACTGCGGTGCGCCTTGCCCTTTCATTTGGCTGACTGCTTCGCGCATTTCATCCATCGACTGCCAGCGCTGGGGCAAAGGCATGACCTTTAAGCGAAGATCCTTAGCGTTGTCGGCAAGCTTGGCTTGATCACTCACCGCGGTGATCAGTGCAATGGTCAGGTCGGGATTTCGCGCTTTTAATTGTGCGGCCGTTCCTAATCCTTCGGCAATATGAAAGCGGCCCGCGATGTGGACAATTTGGGTATCAGGGTGACGGGCGTGATAATCGACCATGCTTTCTGCCATGGTGGCATCCCAGGCGAGTTGCGCGGCAAATTGATCGTCGGTTTGGGTGGGAGTGCCATGATGCATGTTGGCTTTAAACTGACGTTTATAAGGTGAGTCTTGGGTATCAATCGTCGCGGCAAACCACTGACGCTGCTGGTCCGGCAATTTATCTAAGTAAGCCAAACCTTGTCGACCAATACAGCTAACCATGCGTTTAGGGGCGTTAGCGGCAATCACGTCAAATTGACGCTGTTTAGCTAGCTCGATCAACGGGCGATAGCTGCCATTGTAGTTGTCCCATGCATTGGCTCGACGCTTAAGCGTGTCTTCGCCAATGTCGCCGGCAAGGTATTGATTCACCACTGGCTGGGCATCACGGCTGAATTGCTCCATGGAAAGCGCGACAGAATGACGTGAGGCAAGTTGGTTGAGCAACTCGGTTTGAAAACGGTGCACCCCAGGATGGCTGTGCCATTCACCGATCAGAACAATATCCGCTTTTTCGACGTTGTCAGCCACTTGAGTCAAGCTAAGTGACTGCCCTTGGGCGGTGGTCACTTGATAGTCAAATAAGGTATTAATAGACGCCGATGTCGGTTGCGATGCCGCTGCGACACTGACGGGGCTTAGTACTAAGCTGGCCGCCAATAGCCACTGAGTGGCACGCAGTGGCAAAAAGCGCAGTTGCAAAAAGCGGTCAATCACGCCCTTTTTTGTCCATGGTGAGCAAGTGTGCATCACGCTTCTCCTTTGGCCGAGTCAATCTCTGTGTGATGACGATACACACGCAAGGTAAAGTCGGCTTCACAGTGAAAGCCGTTGGCATTGGCTAACGTTTCACGCCATTCATCGGAGGCGCGCCAGGCAAGCGGTGTCATCTGCAGCAGGGTGAGGGCTTGCTCGCCTGTTAATGTCATCGGGTAATGCAGTGAGCGCTCACTTTCAAGCTGGAAACCGGGCAGGGCCTCTGCTGGCGTTTCGTGTAACCGGACCTCATCATAGATACCCGCCTTAAGCTGAAATAGATGACGTGGACCTGGGGTGACGGTGACAACAACGCCACCGGGCTTGATAACACGATCAAGCTCGTCGCCATTGCAGGGCGCATAAATACGCACCACACCGTCAAGGCTGTTGTCGGCAAACGGCAAGCGTTGCGATGAGGCGACCGAAAACTGACATTGTGGATACCATTTCGCGGCATAGCGCACGGCGATTTTGGCGATATCCAGCCCATAAATAGACCACTGTTGTGCGGCTGTCTGATCCGCGATGGCGTGGGTGTAATACCCTTCACCACAGCCCACATCCAAGATTGTCTGGTGCTCGCTATTCAGTGCCTGGGTGAGGGCATCAATCATCGCTTGGCGCATGGGCGCATAATGGCCAGCGTTTAAAAATGCGCGGCGGGCTTGAGTCATGGCTTTGTTGTCGCCCGGATCTTTGGAGCGTTTAAATTGCACCGGTAATAGGTTGAGGTAGCCCTCTTTGGCGCGATCAAATTGATGATTGGAAGCGCAATAAGCACCACGTGGCTTGGCTTGCAGGGGCTGTTGGCATAGCGGGCATCGATAAATCATGGCAGAGTCTGTGTCTTGTCTTTGATGCGCTTAAGGGTACGGGCTTGTGTGACGTTCGACAAGTTTGCGCCGTGAGAAATCAAAAAGCCGCCCACAAGGACGGCTGCATTGTTACCTTTTCCCTTTCACTAGGCGGCGAGGATCTTTTCGATCTCGGTTAGGCTTAAGTGAAATTGACGCGGGCACTGACGCCAAACGTCGAGCATACGACGGTATTTGTCACGCATTGGCATTTGACTGTTAAAGCAGTGCTCCCCTTGATCAAACTGCGGATAGAGCCCCTCAGTATCGACTAAAAAGCGCACATAATGCACCAAAGCCCCTTCGGTTGCTGCGTCAAAGCCCCAGAACTGCACGCGACGTGGCGATAATGCCGCTTGGTTGGTATCGTCAAGGAGGTGATAAGAGGCCTGCATCGCATGGTGCATTTCCATGATATCAATCACTTCGCGGCATTGGGTTTCGCACAGTGCTTCAAACTGGCTGATCACCTCGGCCATTTGCAACGCGTAGCCGCGCTCAATGATGGTTTGTAGGCGACGGTACTTTTCGCCATTAGAGGGATCGAGGTGGCACATTAACTGGTACTGGTTAGATAAAATTAAACGTTGTGCAGGGGTCATATCCATTGCGGTTGGCCTCTTAACTCTCGAAGTTACAATAGTCGTTCATCAAACGATGAGGGTATGGACAGAGATTAGCAGCTCTTTATCGCTGAAATCTTGATCTGAGCTATGTCCGTAGCACGTTTTTCACCCGCGTAAGGGATTGGGTAAAAGATCGTTCATGAAGGGGACGTTATGTTTGAGTGGGCTGATGTCAGTGGTTGGCAATGGATAGGTTGGTTAGGCTGGGCAGGGGTATTATATGGAACCTATCCACGTGAGTTTTTTCCTAAACTGCGCCAGGAAGTGGGTTATCAGCATTTAGCGTTTTCATCGGCGGTGGTGCTGTTTGCGCTTTGGGCGTTGCAGGCGGGGATCAAAGAGGGGCTCGATATCCACTTTCTGGGCGTGACCACGTTAGCTTTATGCCATGGTTGGCGCATTGCCATTTGGATTACCACCGTGCCGTTGGCACTGATGGGGCTTTTTGGTTTTGTCCCCGTCGCAGATATGGGGATGACGGCGCTTACCACGGCGATACTGCCTATTGTGTTCAGTTATGCGATTTTTGCGCTGACCTACCAGTATTTAACCCGCCACCTTTTTATCTATATTTTTATTGCGGCGTTTATCGGTGCGGCGCTGACCATTGTGTTCCAGTTATCGGTGACCTCGCTCTGGTATTGGGCTGCCGATCGTCACAGCTGGCATGAAATTGTGCATAACTACCTGCAAATTGCGTTATTGATGTGGTTCCCCGAAGCGCTGCTTAACGGCATGGCGGTGACGGTGATGGCGGTGTATCGCCCCCATTGGTTACGCACCTTTTATGACAGAGAGTATTTGTCGCCAGAGCGTTGATGGCACAGTGCTTGGGTATTAACGGATTCTATCCATTAAATTTTCTTATTGAGACCAATAAAAACGTTCGCTGTATTTATCTCAAATAATGGCACATATTAGCGGCCCCGGCCGTCCGTGCCACTTATCTGAGAATTGAACGAACTGTCATGAATAATCTATCCTCTGCACAAAATGGCAGCGGCATGGCCCTGTCTGTGTTTCCATGGGTGCCATTAGTGAGCTTAACGGCATTTGCGGTCGCGAGTGGCTATTTGATGAGCTTGATTCCATTGGCGTTAATGCCGCTTGGGATGCCGGCTGAACTGGCCGCCTGGCTGGCGAGTGCCTTTTATGCAGGATTATTGTTTGGTGCTTTGTGGAGTGCACGTATCGTCGCGCGGATGGGGCATCGACAGGCATTAGTGCTGTTTATGAGTGTGCTGCTGCTGTCTATTGCCGCGATGGCAACGATCAAAGCGCAGGGGATATGGTTAGTGTCACGATTTGTGGCCGGTATTGCGGTCGCAGGGGTGTTTGTCGCGATTGAATCATGGTTATTGATCGCCGATTCAGAGCGTCAACGGGCTAAGCGTTTAGGCTTTTATATGGCCGCTTTATATGGTGGTAATGCCTTGGGTCAGCTGGGCGTCGGTTATGTCGGTGTGACAGGTGCTCAGCCGTATTGGTTGATCGGTAGTTTGGTCACGGCGGCGATTATCGTGCCCTTATTTATGCGCCATGGTGAGCCGTCGCAAGCGATGATGGGCCCTATTGAGCACACAGGCACCTTAAGAGCCATTCGTAAAGCTGCCTATATCGCCTGCATTGTGTCGGGGCTCACCTTAGGCGCGATCTATGGTCTATTACCCCTTTATCTTGCTGAACGTGTTGACGATCATCAACAGATTGGAGCAATGATGGCGTTAGTCATTGTTGGCGGCATGGGCGTTCAGCCGTTATTAGGTGCCATCTCGACCAGAGTGAATCGAGTCCTGTTGATGTTCTATTTCTGTGTGGTGGGATTGCTTGCCGTAGCCATCATTATACTTGCTAACAGCAACGGGTGGCTTGGCGTCGGGCTCGTGATGCTTGGTGGCGCCGTGTTTGCCATTTATCCCATTGCGATTGCTTATGCGTGTGCCTCGCTGGCGCCGGGGAAAATTGTCGCGGCCACTGAGGCGCTTCTACTCGCGTACAGTGTTGGATCCGTCAGTGGTCCGGTATTGGCGCATCAAGCATTTTCTGGTGAGCAAGGGTTGATGATGTACTTGGCCAGTTGCTTGCTTAGTACCGCGGTATATATGTGGATCGCTTATCTGAGAGGGCGTCGGCAAATGCCTAACTTGAGTGCCGCCTGACAACGTTGGGGAGCTAACACGACACGCGGAAGCTAACACGACACGCCTCAGAACCGTTCTGAGGCGTGTTTTTATTTTTGGTTAGGCGCTAACAAGTCCTTCTTTTGCATCGGCAGGGAGAATATCCATGGCGTTCCCGTATAACGGTGCCAAAGCTCGAACCACATCTGAGCGGCTGATAACGCCAACCAAGATGTTGTCTTTCATGACAGGATAAACGTGCGGCCTAGACAGTGTTTGTGTTTTCGCGCGCTCTAGTGCGGATTGGGTGGTAAAGCGCGTGGCAATGCCCGCATCACTGACCGGATACAGCACTTGGTTGTCAATGCTCATGTACTGCGCCAGTTCAATCACGGATTGGTCTGCCTCAACGGTCTGTACCTCCGTGCGCATTAAATCTTCGACTTTGGTGTCCATGTCGGGTTGGTAATCGTTCCACCATAAATCAACAAAGACATCTTGCACCGAGAAAAAGCCAACCAATTCATTTTGTTTATCGACGACAGGCGCGCCTTGCAACTGATAGCGGTTGAGTTGCTCTAATGCATCGGCCACAAACTGATGGCTTTGCAAGGCACAGTGGGCAGGCTTCATGTTTTCTTCAATGGTTAAGGTTTCTTGGGTCATAG
>CEGE01000685.1_pt1 | contig 12371 bp, 10 predicted proteins | sample 306311 | NCBI WGS metagenome assembly CEGE01 (sample SAMEA2755654, study PRJEB7226) | microbial mat metagenome | biome: microbial mat; feature: hypersaline; material: grass silage | place: USA | collected 2014-02-19 | depth 0 m | reverse complement strand
GTTTAGTAATAAGCCTTCAAAATGGGACTCAAGTCTTAGCGGATTTGACCGATACCGTTTTATAGTGAACGCATTTACACGAATGCGCTATTGTCACCCAAACGCCGAGTTGGATTTAACCCGTAAAGATGATCCGAATCAACATTCGTCGCAGGATGACTTGCAACCATGGTTTAACTTTTGGTCAGGCAGCGACTATCGGTTATTATTCGGACATTGGGCTGCATTAATGGGTAATACCCATCGCCAGGACATTCTCGCGTTAGATACCGGGTGTGTTTGGGGACAATACATGACGCTGTACGACCTGAGTAACGACAAATTTTACTACCAGAATGCGTTTAGTGCTTAGAATACAAAGATAATCATTGCTGTGCTGAGGAAGGTTTCATGAAAATAACGGTTGCTATGCGAGTGATTGGTGGCTTTGCCATCATAACCCTGCTTTTACTCGTCATCAGTTTGAGCTCACTGTTCAACATTAACAGCATTGGCTCATCCGTCGACAACGTTAACGACAAAGCCATGCCTGCTCTGAACGAAGTGGCGGCCATTAAGGTTGATACGCTAGAACTTTCGGGTCTTCAACTCGAAACTTATTACGCAGAGTCATTATCGGCAATAGAATCATACCGCGGCGAATTTGACACTTCCGAAGAGTCGCTTATGAGCTCATTAGAAGACCTTCAACGACTAATCAAGGGTGAAGGGCAAAGCGCACTTATTAACAACACAGAAGCTGCAGTAACACAGTACGTTGACCTTATCGATCAACTGTTTAACTATCAGCGTGAGTACCTTGAACTTCGAAGCACCACCGCCGATCAGCTTGACGAAATAGCCTTCAGTATAGATGACGCAGCCATCATGCTACTCGACACCATGGATATGTCGAATAACGAGGTTGTTGCGCGCGAAGCCAGCAATGTTGAGTCATCATTGTCTAGTTTGATAACTCTAATGTACGACTTAAACAAAACCAACGACCTCGACTCAGCAAATGTTATTAAGAGCGAAATTGATATCAATATCGACAGCATTCGTCCTCGTCTCGACGCATTAGACAATGAATCGACAGGCAGTGCTGAGCAAATGGTCGACGATGCAGTAACAACAGTACGCAACGCCATTGATCAACTGCAGGGTGCTGGCTCTTATCCAGATAACGTTATTTTGCGCCAGCAACGTCGTGTCGATGCAGGCCAAACTCTTGATCAGGCACAGCAACAGTCTGATACTCTGATGACGCAAACCGACGAGCTACAAACTGCCGTCCGCGGCATAGCCGAAGACAGCCGTAACTCAGCAGCCGATTCAATTTCAACCAGCAGCTGGATAAACAGCATTATTACGGTTATTTCTATTGCATTAGCCGTGCTGATTTCCTGGTTAACTGTACGCAGTATCAGCCGACCTCTGTCGCGTGTTAACCACATGCTGAATATTATGGCAGAAGGTAACCTGACTGAGCGTGTTGATTATGACGCACAAGATGAATTTGGTGAGTTGGCAACAAACACTAATAAGTTAACGGGTAACCTTCGCAAGCTTATTGAAGGCATAGCGAACCGTGCTACACAACTGGCAACGGCAGCCGAGCAATCATCAAATGTATCTGACGAAACTACCAACGCAATAGATGAACAACGCCGTCAAATTGAGCAGGTTGCAACTGCGACCCAGGAAATGAATAACACCGCCAGTGAAATGGCTGAAGGCGCTGACCAGGCTCTACGCGAAATTCAGCATTCTGACGATGAAGCAAAACGTGTCCGTGAAATTTCAGATAAAAACCGCTCTACTATTGAGCAGTTAGCTCACGAAATTCAGGGCGCATCCCAGGTCATCGATCAACTGTCTGAGAACAGCAGTAATATCGGCGGCATCCTGGATGTTATCCGCGGCATTGCTGACCAGACTAACTTACTTGCGTTGAACGCGGCTATTGAGGCCGCCCGAGCCGGCGAGCAAGGCCGAGGCTTCGCCGTAGTAGCTGATGAAGTTCGCACGCTAGCAAGCCGTACCCAAGAGTCGACTGAAGAAATTCAGGATATGATTGAAAACCTGCAGAATGACTCGAAGCGCGCGGTAGAAGTTATGAACCGTGGCCGCGAACAGGCCGAGCTTAGTGTTCAGCAGTCGGACGAAGCAGCCCAGGCGTTGCAGTCAATTACGGAATCGGTACATCAGGCATCTGATAGCAGTAATCACATTGCTAATGCCGCTCAAGAGCAAAGCCGTACCGCTCACGACATTAGTGAGCGACTGGAGTCGATTGTTTCTATTGCCGAACAAACCGCTTCCGGCTCTAAGCAAACAGCCCAGGCTTCTAATGAAGTTGCCAAGCTGGCTGATGAGCTGCAAGACTCTATTAAGAGCTTCCGGGTTTAACACCTGTAAAAAGAGTAGTTATAAAAAAACGCCGGTCACTTTTAAGGTGACCGGCGTTTTTATTAGGCAACTGTCTAATTAGATTGTCAGTGTTAGCTTCGCAAAGCGACGTTTACCCACCTGATACACCCCAGAGTCTTTATCGGTGCATACGTAGTTTTTATCGGTAAAACGTTCGCCATCAAGCTTCACTGCATTTTGTTTCAGCATTCGTAATGCTTCAGACGTTGACTGAACAAGCCCCGCTTCTTTTAAGACATTAGCAATACCCATACCTTCAGAGCCGACCGCTATGGTCTTTTCTTCAATCTCGTCAGGCAGTGCATTTTTCTGAAAGCGCTGAATAAAGTCCTGTTCGGCTTTTTCTGCGGCCTCATCAGAATGGAAGCGTGCGATAATCTCTTTCGCCAACAGCACTTTGACATCACGCGGGTTCTTGCCCGCAGCCACATCGGCTTTCAAGCCATCTATTTCTGCAATAGAGCGGAAGCTTAGAAGGTCAAAGTAACGCCACATTAATTCATCCGACACTGACATTATCTTACCGAACATGTCGTTGGGTGATTCAGTAATGCCAATGTAGTTATTCAGCGACTTCGACATTTTCTGAACGCCATCCAGACCTTCCAGTAACGGCGTCATAATGACCGTTTGCGGCCGCTGACCTTCTTCTTTTTGCAGTTCACGCCCCATTAACAGATTAAAGCGTTGGTCTGTACCGCCTAGCTCGATGTCGGCTTTCAGTTCGACAGAGTCCCAGCCTTGAACCAGTGGATACAAAAATTCGTGAATCGCAATAGACTGGTTATTTTGGTAGCGCTTTTTAAAGTCATCACGCTCTAGCATGCGGGCAACTGTTTGACGGGCTGCAAGTTTAATCATGTCCGCAGCGCCCATTTTCGACATCCATTCTGAATTAAAGCGAATGTCTGTCTTTTCAGGGTCGAGAATTTTAAAGACTTGCTCTTTATAGGTTTCGGCATTAGCCGCCACTTCTTCCGGTGTTAGCGGCTTGCGAGTCACATTTTTCCCCGTTGGGTCGCCAATCATTCCGGTAAAATCACCAATAAGGAACACAATTTTATGACCAAAGTCCTGCAAGACTCGCAATTTATTAATTAGAACCGTGTGACCCAGGTGCAAATCGGGAGCGGTTGGATCGAAGCCAGCCTTAACAATCAGAGGCTTGCCACTTTCCAGCTTTTCCGCCAATTCTTTTTCCAGCAGAACCTCTTCGGCACCACGTGTAATCTCAGCTATCGCCTCTGCCACTTCTGTTTTCATCAAACCTCTCCATCGATTGCCCAGTCAAACCCATTATTTTACGCCATTCTTAACACTGTTTTAAGCGCAGAAACTGGTATTCTGCGTTTTTTCGTATTATCCTCGAAACCATAAGGTTATTCTGAGGTCGTAAACGAGTACACCCTGTGTATCGTTTGCATGGGTAATCATAATAAAGAAAGTTTGTTCTAAAGTGCGCTAAATATGACATTGAAAGTAGTTTCTCAAATGCAGCGGATGTTCCTGCAGCTTCCGCATTCTCATAAAATACTAATCAGCGCGATTAGTGTTGCCCTACTCATTTTGTTGGTGATTCCTTCAGAACCGGCTACGGCGTCAAAGAACACAGCCTCCGTTGATCAGCTGGTTCCAGGTAAACGTTACCAATTGGAACTGGCCTTTGAGAACAACGGCAACAGCGAAGACAATTCAGCACAAGAATTGCATTGGCAAACCTATCAAATCAAGTCTGGCGATAACCTGGCTGACATTTTTAGTAAGTTAGGTTTTAGTGCACAAGAGCTTTACCGCGTCACTGAGTCAGGTGAAGAAGCGAAGCTATTGCGTAAAGTACACCCCGGTGACTTACTGCGCTTTGCAACCGATTCAAGCGACAAACTGGTTCAGTTAGCGCACGATATTAACGGTACCGACACGCTCATTATCACCCGTCAAAAAGACAGCTTTGTCGCAGAAGTCGAAACCAAAGACGTTGAGGTGCGTACCGAGTTTGCACACGCCGTTATTGATTCCAGTTTCTGGAACGCGGGTATCGGTGCCGGACTAACCGATAACCAGATTATGCGAATTGCGAATATTTTTGGTTGGGATATCGACTTTGCCCTCGATTTACGTAAAAACGACGAGTTCAGTGTTTTATTTGAAACCCACTATGTCGACGGCGAATTTGTCGGTTACGGAAAAATTCTTGCGGCGGAGTTCGTCAACCGAAACGAACACTTCCAGGCCATACTGCATGACAATGGCCAATATTACACGCCAAACGGGCGTGCGATGCGTAAAACATTCTTACGTTCGCCGGTTAACTTTACGTACATAAGCTCAAGCTTTAACCCTCGCCGCTTGCACCCGGTTACAGGCCGTGTGCGTCCGCACAACGGCATTGACTACGCCGCATCGACCGGCACGCCTGTTATGTCATCTGGCGACGGTAAAGTTGTTCAAGCCGGTTATAGCCACTTAAATGGTAATTATATTTTTGTGCAACACGGCGAGCGTTATACCACTAAATATTTGCACTTAAGCCGAAAACACGTCAGAACTGGCGACCGAGTCAAACAGGGCCAGGTTATTGGTCGTGTAGGTGCGACAGGCCGCGTAACCGGTGCGCACTTGCATTATGAATTCCTGGTTGATGGGGTACACAGAAACCCTCGAACAGTTGAGCTGCCACAAGCCAAATCACTGGCGGAGTCGGAGCTGCCATCATTCCGCCAGCAAGCCGACCAAATTATTGCGATATTAAACGACAATAAACGTGTTTATCTGGCAATGAGATAATGTCCGAACGTTATATTGGCTTAATGTCAGGAACCAGCATGGATGCAATAGACGCCGTGCTGGTTGATATAACGGCTGATGGGCACCTTAGGCTTAATGCGTCACACAGCTATACACTTCCCTCTGAATTACGCACCCGGCTATTAACACTCAGCATTAGTGATCAATGGAACGCGGATGAGCTGGCAGAGCTTGATGTGTTATTCGCTGAGCATTCCGCTGTTGCCGTTAATAAGTTACTGAGTGAAGCCAAAATTCCGGCGAAAAGCGTCACAGCTATAGGCAGTCATGGCCAAACAGTTCGCCACAAGCCAAGTCATAGCGCTCCGTATACACTGCAATTAGGCGACCCTTCTAGGCTGGCTTTTAAAACTCAAGTTAATGTCATACACGACTTTCGCCGCAAAGACGTAGCGGCCGGCGGTCAGGGCGCACCATTAGTGCCCGCTTTTCACCAACATGTTTTCGCTCAGCCGGGGAAAAGCGTTGCCATTGTCAATTTGGGGGGTATTGCAAACATCACCTGGCTAGGGCCACAACAGCAACTGCTTGGTTTCGATACCGGTCCGGCAAACACCTTAATGGACCAGTGGATACAACACTGCGATGCGAACAAAAACTATGATGAGAGCGGTCATTTCGCTCGTCAGGGCAAGGTCATTGACGAACTTTTAGAGGCTTTACTGAAACACCCTTTTTATTCCCGCACCGCGCCCAAGAGTACTGGCCGTGAAGAGTTTAACCTGTCCTATTTAAAGCCGCTTATTAAAGCAAACTACCCGCCTGAAAATGTGCAAAGAACCTTGCTCGTGCTAACCGCGGAAACTCTGAGTAACGAACTTAATAAATTACCGACCAAGCCTGAACAAGTTTATTTTTGCGGCGGCGGCACCAAAAATGAATTACTTTTAACAGAAATTACTCAGCGCCTTGAGACAAAGAAGTACGACACGACACTGGCATTAGGGGTTGATCCTCAATGGGTTGAGGCAATGGCTTTTGCCTGGTTAGGTTGGTGCTATGAGCATAAAAAACCGGGGAACCACCCTGCTGTGACAGGTGCAGCCGCCCCGGTTGTATTAGGCTCTAAAACTTTATTTTATTGAGCCGACGAGTGAGCCTTACTCTGCACCAAGCGCTTTAAAAGCATCACGAGTCAGGTTTTCATTGTTACCGTCTTTACCAACCACGATGCTGTCTTCAATACGAACGCCACCATACGGTCTTAGCTCGTCCACTTTGTCCCAGTTGATATCATCACTGTCTTTGTGCTCTTCAAGCAGCTGGTCAACGACATAAAGCCCCGGTTCAATTGTAAAGACCTGACCTTCTTCAATGTCACGCAATAAACGCAAGAATGGGTGACGCTCACTACGCTCATAGCTGCTGCCGTCGTCAGACTTCAGGAAGCCACCAACGTCATGAACCTGTAAGCCAATAAAGTGGCCAAGACCGTGCGGCATAAAGGCACTGGTATAACCCTTGTCGTAAATACTTTGTGCATCGCCATTGATAAAGCCAAAGTCACTCAGGATTTTAGCTACTTTCAGGTGCATAGACACATGTAAGTCGTAGTAATTAACGCCCGGCTTAATTTCGCTGAGTAACTCTTTCTGAGCACTATCCATTGCTTCTACTAAGTCAGCGTAAAAACCTTCTTCGTATGCGTATGAACGCGTGATATCGGCACAGTAGCCTCGGTAACGTGCCCCTGCATCAATTAAGAACGAACGAAATTGCTTCGGCGGCTCTGTGTCATAGACATCGTAATGTAAAATCGCAGAGTGACTGTTTAAAGCGACAATGCTGTTATAGGGCACCTGTGACTCACGAAAGTTAATGGCGGCCAAATACGCGTGATGAATTTCCAGCTCACTTTTTTCAGCGTAGAAAGCTTCTTTTGCGGCGACATGCGCTTTTGCTGCCAGCTTATTGGCTTCACGCAAGTTCTCAAGTTCCCACTCGGTTTTAATGGCTCGGTGGAAGTGCAGATGATCAATCAGGTTTTGTGGGTTACGCGCTTTTACGTTCCAGCTATGAACCGGCTCTGCAAAATCCTCACCGATAAACGCTGTATTCGACAGCTCACTGCCGATATCGTCAGTCATAATACTGAGGTCATCGATAATTTTTAGGTCGACATACTGCTGCCATTCTTCTTCGGGTACATTAACCGGGGCGTGCCAGAAGTCTCTGGCCTGGAATAGATAAACGGTAGGACGCTGACTGCCTTTGCGATAAAAAATCGCACTTTTGGGGCTTTCAGTAACAGGTACCCAGTATTTAAACAGCGGGTTGACGCGATAAGGCGGCGCGTTGTCGTCAAGAAAATCGACTCGTGGCTGACCTGAGTAAACCAGGGTCGATTCAAAACCGGTATCTGCTAGTGCTTTGTCGAAGCGCTCACAAACCGTTTTGATATGTTCAGCGTATGCACTCATAAAAAAACCTCACAACAAATGGTGAGGTCATTTTAGCGCAAATAAGCCCAGTTTTCAGCTGAAGCAGACGTCCTGTAAAGACTAGATAGAAAAGCTTGAACCACAACCACAGGTAGTAGTGGCATTCGGGTTATCGACAAAAAAGCGAGAGCCTTGCAAGCCCTCTTCATAGCTGACAATACCGCCCATAAAATACTGGAGACTCATGGGATCCACTAACAACGTGACTCCTTCTTTTTCCACCTGCATGTCACCCGGGTTAGGGGTTTCGTCAAAGGTGAAGCCATACTGAAAGCCCGAGCACCCGCCGCCCGTTACATAAACGCGCAACTTAAGGTTCGGATTTTCTTCTTCCGCAATGAGTTGGCTCACTTTTTTTGCGGCTTGTTCGGTAAACTCAATAGGTACCGCTGTTTCCGCAGAACTGCTCATAGTGTTTCACCTTTGTTGAACTCTATCGGCATTTTCTCTTACCTGACTATTTTGGTCAAGTATCGCCGTCGGTTCTGACGTTCGGCGCCGGTTTACCTTTGCGAATGTCCTTCCAAAAAAACGAACGGTTCAACGTGCCGCGACCACCATCGGTTAATGTCACCGATACGTCAATACGCTCAGGCACGAAGCCCTCGGGCATGAAGAAATCACCTTCGTAAATCGAAAAATAACGCATGGTAAAGGTACGGTCGTCGCCGCTAATGTTGGCAAGCTTCATTAAATCAAAGCGCTTTTTCTGACCGTCGATGCGGCCAACCAGGTCGATGGCGACACGCCCTTCGACAAAGCGCCTGCGTTGCTCAATTTGCAGAACCGCCAAGGAGAAGTGGAAATGCTTATCTGCCTGGTTTGGTGTCACTGTTATGGAGTCGATAGTCACGCCACTTTCCTGCAACTCAGGCGCCATTATCTTTTGGTAAAAAGCGAGGTCTCGACGTAATGCGTAGTTGTCGTTTTGTAGCGCAGTTAACTCGTCTTGCAGGCTTTGGTTCGATGAACGCTCAATATCCAACTCTACTTGCATAACATGACGTTGGTATTCCATCTGTTCCAGGCGCTCATACATATCATCAAGTTGTGCGGACTGTTCGCTGACCGTTTCTTTTAACGACTTTGCATGCCAAACGCCGGCAAGATATGCCAGATAAGCAAACAGAATCAGTAGACCTGCCACCGCGAAGAAAACAGGCAGCCTTCCGAACCTTTTTTGCCAATATTTGAGATTAAAGTACTGCTTCATAATGCTCGCTCATTTCCATTAGCCGCTTATGCTGATATGTTATTGATAAATATGCAAGCCTCGAGCCCGGGTTTCGTTTAAGGAACAACACTAAATGGCGCCTTTATTACGACAGCAGTTACGCAAACAATTGGCCATGCCAACGACAACAATTGCTATCTGTCTATTAGGGCTTGCCGGGGGCGTACTTGCTGCTTTAATGATTGCCGGTTTCCGTTTTGCTATTGAGTACGGCGCTCATCTCATTGGTAACGACACTTACTGGCAAGAACCCTTGCCGACAACGCTCCGTTTTATCATACCCATTGCGGCGGCGTTATTAATTTACGGTATTTTTCGTTTGTCAGGCTCGCGCTACGTGCGCATGGGCATTCCCTATGTTATTCATCGTATGAAACAACATTACGGCATGCTTCCATGGCGCAGCACCGTTAACCAGTTTTTTGGTGGAATTATTGCCCTGATTGCCGGCTACAGTGTCGGCCGCGAAGGTCCCGCGGTTCATTTAGGAGCCGCCGCATCGACTTGGCTCGGCTTCCATGTCGATGCCCCTAAAAACGCCTTACGCACGCTTGCCGCCTGCGGTATTGCAGCGGCTATTGCGGCCTCTTTTAATACCCCACTTGCCGCTATGGTATTGGTTATGGAAGTGGTACTGCGGGAATACAAAGTCCACGTCTTTATTCCGGTCATGCTGTCGGCCGTCGCCGGGTCTTTAATCACCGAAGAGATTTTCGGCGTTGCATCAGAGCTGGCCATGCTATCGGCACAAGACATTCCGACCACTCAATTGCCTTGGGTGGTTATACTGGGTGTCGTGTTAGGCGTCGTCGGCGTTATCTTCAAAAAACTCATGCTGGATGTCATGGACACCGTGAAAGATATGTCTTTACTGACCCGGCTATTGTTCGCGGGCATTATCACCGCGTCTCTGGCTGTTATTATTCCAACCAGTTTAGGTCCCGGGCTAACCGCTATTGAGCAGGTGATTAATCACCAGGGCGAAATGTCACTATTAACAACCTTATTGCTTGCTAAGCTATTTGCCGCTGCCATTGCTCTTGGCATGGGTATCCCCGGCGGGTTAATTGGTGCGGTGTTCGGTATTGGAGCTATTATCGCCGCGGTCTTTGTCGGCGCTGTTGACGTACTGGGTATTCAGCAAGCTCTGTCTTTTGACAGCTTTATTCTATTGGGTATGGCCGGTATTCTGGCGGCCTGTATCCACGCACCTATGGCAGCATTACTGGCTATTGTTGAGTTGTCGCGCAGTGTGGAAATTATTATTCCGGCGATGCTGGTAATTGTGCCTGCCTACCTGATATCCAGCCAGCTGTTTAAGTCAAAGTCGATTTTTATCGCTCAGTTAGAGTTACAAGATCTTCCCTACCAGTTGGCACCTGTGCATGTGGCGCTGCAAAAAACCGGCGTTGAAAATGCCATGGAAACCGACTTTAAACTATTGCTTGAGCCCACTCAGAATGAGTTGGTCGACTCGCTCGAGTCCGCTCAGGCCAAAACCGTTATTGTCATGTCAGTCGACGAAGACAACCAACCGCTGTACCGTCTTGTCTCTTATGACATTACTGCCGGTGACAGTCCAAGTTTGAGCTATACACCCATTAAGGGCTTGCGTATTACATCAACACTGGCTGAAGTGTACGATGAAATTGGACAACAACGCCGCGGTGCGGTGTATATTTATGAGTCAAACGGTGAACACCCATGTGGCATAGTCACCTGGGAAACTGTCCGTAAAGCATTACAAAGAGAGTTAGCATGACGTGGATTTTATGGGTTAAAGCACTTCATATTGCCTTTATGGTTGCCTGGTTTGCGGGTATTTTTTACTTACCTCGACTGTTTGTGTATCACGCCATGAACGCCAAACCTGCGGTGCATGAACAGTTCTGTGTCATGGAAAGACGCTTATTATTTTTTGTCACACCTTTTGCTATTCTAACCCTGGTGTTTGGGCTGGTATTAATTTTTGCCTACGGCTCCGAGTGGTTTGCCAGCAGCGGTTGGATGCATACCAAACTGGTACTGGTGACACTCTTATACGCTTACCACGGCTACTGCTTCAAGCTTCTGAAAGACTTCAAAAACGGTAAAAACACGAAAAGTCACCGTTTCTATCGAGTCTTTAACGAACTACCTGTTCTGGCGCTTTTTGCGATTATTATTTTAGCCGTAGTGAAGCCGTATTAGATTCTAAAACTGGGCTGACTTTGCTATAGTGTGCGTCCAGTGACATTCTGCGGCAGAGGCGCACCTATTGATGAATTTCACCGGTTCCAACATTCTCTCAGTCAACCAATTCGACCGAGACAGTATCGACTATATCTTTTCCGTTGCTGATAAAATGCAGCCCTACGCCCGTCGTAAAAAACGCACCCGGGTATTAGATGGCGCCATTCTCGGCAACCTGTTTTTCGAACCTTCGACTCGTACCCGAGTCAGTTTCGGCACTGCGTTTAACCTGCTAGGTGGCGAAGTTCGCGAAACCACAGGCATGGAAAGCTCAGCTATTGCCAAAGGCGAGTCTTTATACGACACCGCCCGGGTACTCAGCAGCTACAGCGACGTTATTGCTATGCGCCACCCTAAGTCCGGCTCGGTGAAAGAGTTTGCCAGTGGCAGCCGGGTACCGGTGATTAATGGTGGTGATGGTGCCAACGAGCACCCGACTCAGGCACTTCTCGACCTGTATACCATTGAGAAGGAGCTGGCTTATCACCAGCAGAGCATCGATAACATGCACATCTGCATGATTGGTGACTTAAAGTACGGGCGTACGGTGCACTCGCTGTCGACACTATTGTCCATGTATAAAAACATTAAGTTTACGCTGATTTCTCCGCGTGAATTGTCGATGCCAGAGTCCGTCTTAGCCACTCTGGAGAACGCGGGTCATCAGGTCACTGTCACAGAAAAGGTCAACGGCATTGTCGATGCCGACATTGTGTATCAAACCCGTATCCAGCAAGAGCGCTTCGCAAGTCCCGAAGACGCTGATCAATATCGCGGTAAATTTCGTTTAAATCAGGAAATTTATACCAAGCACTACAAACCCAATACCGTCATTATGCATCCGTTACCGAGGGATTCCCGAGCAGAAGCGAATGAGCTCGATAATGACCTCAACCAGAACCCAAACCTGGCAATTTTCAGGCAGGCTGATAACGGAGTGCTCATTCGAATGGCGCTATTTGCACTGACATTAGGCGTGGTTGACCAGGTCGACAAACACGAATGTGATGTCATCTGGTACAGCGAAAAAAGCCAACTATAAAGAGGTAACTGCGGCATGAGTCGTTCAGAAGATTTATTCAAACAAGCACAAATTAGTATTCCCGGCGGCGTTAACTCGCCTGTTCGCGCCTTTAGTGGCGTAGGTGGCACACCCATATTTTTTGAAAGCGCAGAAGGCGCTTATATGTTTGATGCCGACGGCAAACGTTACATTGACTACGTCGGTTCATGGGGACCAATGATTC
>CEGE01000858.1_pt1 | contig 12389 bp, 16 predicted proteins | sample 306311 | NCBI WGS metagenome assembly CEGE01 (sample SAMEA2755654, study PRJEB7226) | microbial mat metagenome | biome: microbial mat; feature: hypersaline; material: grass silage | place: USA | collected 2014-02-19 | depth 0 m | reverse complement strand
TTACTGGTCTGCCTTTTTTTATTGCCTAGAGTTCGGTGAGAGTAGTCAGAAAAGCTCTCAGGTTCAGCGTCTCATCCCCCCTGAAGGCCATCGGTTCGCTTTTATTCTAAAGCCAAAGCCAGCGAATCTCGCTATCCAATACAACAGAGAAAGCCGTTATCGAAAGGCAGCGGCTTTTTTGTGCCTGAACCCTTACACCGCCAGCTGCTCACGCCAGCGATCCCATTCTGGTGTAGATCCAACCATCTCAAACAGATGATCCAAAAAAGCGCTTACCTTGCGGGTGTGCAGCCGACGCTGGGCGTAGAGCACGTGGATATCGCGCCTGCCTGGCACGACTTCACATCGCCACGCTTCGAGCAGAGGCAGCAGTTTGCCCGAGGCCAGCTCATCAGCGATCAGCCAGGTGGGAAACATCACCAGTCCCTGCCCCATTAGCGCGGCACGCACCAAGCTCTCGGCATCGTTGCTATACAGGCTGCCGTCGACTTTGTAAGCAAAGGCTTGCGGCTGCTCGGCATGATGGAAGTACCAGCGCTGACGACCCATTTCACCTTGGTAGAGCAGGCAGTCGTGGTGTTCAAGGTCATCTGGGGTATTGGGCCTACCGCAGCGCTGTATATAGGTGGGGGCAGCAACCACAACGTAGTTCATTGACGCTAGGCGGCGTGCCACCAGCGTTGAATCGGCCAATTCGCCGACACGAAAGGTAATATCGATGCCCTCGCGCACCGGGTCGGTCAGTTGATCGGTTAACATCAGTTCGGCTTTGATCGCCGGGTAGCGGCGTTGAAAGTGATGCAGAATCGGCACGATTTGGCGCTGGCCGAAAGCCACGGGAGCATTGAGGCGCAGCACGCCGCTAGGCGCTGTATTGGGGGCCGTTAGCGCTTCCGTCGCCAGGTCGAGTCGTTCAAGTATCTCGCGAACTTCCTGATAGTAGCGCAAACCTGCCTCGGTCAGCGTCACGGCGCGGGTGTGGCGATAGAACAGTTGCTGACCAAGCGCCTCCTCTAAAGAGGCAATCTGACGCGAAACCGACGACACGGCGCGATGAAAGTGGCGTGCGGTGGCGGTAAAACTTCCTGTCGCGGCGACGCGCTCAAAGATGCGTAGCGCATTGAGATCCATCGAGTTGCTCCTAGCGCAATAAAGATTTGCGATTTTTCCAATTGTAGCAATGATTCTTGGCGACCAGACTGCTTTTCATCGGACACAAAGCACATTTCCACTGCCCGTTCCGAAAATTTTGTCTACAAAAGGAGTTAACGATGCGCAAAGGCACCGCATTAGTCGTCGGCGCGACCGGCATCACTGGTGGCAACTTAGCCAGCTACCTCACCGCTAGCGGGTGGAGTGTCTATGGATTATCTCGTCGCCCCTCTGATCAAGCAGGGGTAATTCCCGTCGCTGCCGATCTGTTAGATCGCGAGGCTACGGCGGAAGCACTGGCGGGGCTACCCATCACCCACGTGTTTTATTGCACTTGGGTGCGGCGCGAAAATGAAAAGGCTAACGTCGAGGCCAACGGCGCAATGATGCACAACTTGCTCGACGCTCTGCAGGGCGCAAGCTTAGCGCATGTCTCGCTGGTGACCGGCACCAAGCAGTACCTGGGTGCCTTCGAGAACTACGGTAGCGGTAAAACCGAGACGCCGTTTCGTGAATCAGCGCCCCGCGTACCTGGCGAGAACTTTTACTACACCCTCGAAGACATCATGTTCGCGAAGGCGGATCGGGACGGCTTTAGCTGGAACGTGCACCGACCACACACGGTCATCGGCTATGCCCGCGGTAACGCCATGAACATGGGCGTGACGCTGGCGGTTTACGCCTCTATCTGCAAGGCAACGGGCAAGCCGTTTACCTTCCCTGGCTCGCAGGTGCAGTGGAACGCCTTGACCGATCTAACCGATTCGCTGGTGTTGGCGCGGCAGATGGAGTGGGCGGCGACCACGCCCGGTGCCCACAATGAGGCCTTTAACACGGTCAATGGCGATGTGTTCCGCTGGCGTCGACTGTGGCATGAAATTGGCGAATTCTTCGAGCTTGAAGTAGCCGACTGCCCGGAAACGCCACAGCCGCTCGAAACCCAGATGGCCGACATTGCGCCTACCTGGGCCGAGATTGCCAAACAGAACGAACTCGTTGAAACCGATGTCACCCAACTGGCTTCCTGGTGGCACACCGATGCCGACCTGGGGCGCGAGCTTGAGTGCGTCAACGACGTCACCAAGTCGCGAGATTTCGGCTTTGATCACTTCCGTGAAACACGCGCGGCGTTTTTCGATCTGTTCGCTCGCCTACGCGCGGAGCGCATCATTCCTTAAGTAATTTCAGAAGCAATTTCAGAAACAATGCCAAAAATAGTAGCTCCTCCAGGGCGCCTAACCGCGCCCTGTTTCTGTTTTATCAGGTTCACGTAGCTTGATACCCACTAGCAGTGAGTTTTATTTCCCTCCTCTTCCTTGAATCCACCGGCATATGCCTGCATATCATGGGGAACTATTGTTCATTTTTTGATGCCGAGTCTACCCATGCAAATTATCGATCCCCGCTCAGGTAAGCCGCTTACGGCGGATACCGGAAGTGCTGACGCTACCGCGCCTAACGCTGAACAAGCGGCGGTGCGCCCTGAAGATGTCATTATCGAGCTCAATGCTGGCAATATTCAGCAGGTGCTTGAAGCGTCCATGCAGGTGCCGGTGCTAATGGGCTGCTACTCGCCGTCCAACGCAAGCAGCAGCACCCTGCTCGCGGTGCTGGAGAAGCTGGTGGTTGAGTACGCGGGCGCTTTCCTGCTCGGCAAGCTCGATATTGAAGCAAACCCCGAAATCGGCGGCCAACTGGGCGTGCGTTCTGTGCCCGATGTGAAGCTGATTAGCCAGGGCGGCTTGGTGGATGGCTTCCAGGGCGCTCTGCCGGAGAAAGAAGTGCGCGAGTGGCTCAATCGCTACTTCCCAGCCCCCGGCGAAGCGCCGCCTACCCCTGAAGAGCAGGCGGAAGAAGCGCTTAAAGCCGGTGACACCGCCGCTGCCCGCGAGATTTATCAAACCCTAATGGGCCAGTACCCAGAGCACTATGCCTACCAGGTAGCCTTCGCACGGGTATTGGTGGCCGAAGGGCGCGGCAGTGAGGCCCGTGAAGTACTCGATAACCTGCCCCCGGAAGAGCGCGACGCGGCACCTGCGCGTGGCGTACGCGCCAGCATCGAGTTTAGCGAGCAGGCACTCTCAGCCGAAGAGATTGCGGCCCTGGGCGATCGTACCGATAGCGAAGCGCAGTACCAGCGCGCCCTGCGCCAAGTGGCCGACGGTCATTATGATGAAGGGCTGGAGGCGCTGCTGGCACTGATGAAGCAGGATCGCGCCTATAATGATGACGCCGCGCGTAAAACGCTGCTGCAGGTATTCGACGCCCTGGGCGCCGACCACCCGCTGACCGTTGCTTACCGCCGTAAGCTCTTTGCGATGCTGTACTAAGGTCTTCTGAAGGCTCTCAATCCTGCTTCAGCAGGGAATCCATACGAGACAGCGCCGCTTCCAGCTGGGAAGCGGTGGTACCAAAGTTAAGCCGCACAAAGCCGGGGTAGCCAAAGGCCGCCCCGTCCGAAAGCGCTACTCCCGCCTCTTTCAGCAACGTCTTGTAGGGCGCCTCACCTAACCCTGCCTCGCGCATATCCAGCCAAGCCAGATAGGTCGACTCCGGCGCACTCCAGCGCACGCCCGGCCAAGCCGCTACGCGCGCCTGCAGCGTCTCACGATGCTCACGTAACACGCTTAACAGCTCCTGGCGCCAAGGCTCGCCGTGTCGATACGCTGCTTCCGCCGCGACCAAGCCGAGCACGTTGCCATCGGGCAGTAACCCTTTGGTAGCCGCCGCAAAGCGCTCACGCAGTGCGGGGTCGGGAATCACCGCGCAGGCGCTGGTTAAGCCCGCTAGGTTAAAGGTTTTCGACGGTGCCCATAGCGTAATGGTGCGCTTCGCTAATTCAGGAAATGCCGCGGCTAACGGGCGGTGCTGGGCGCCTTCGTCCAATAACAGGTCGCAGTGCAGCTCATCGGAGACCACCCAAAGGTCGTGGCGCTCCACTAGCTCAGCCAGCGCTGCAAGCTCCTCATGGCGCCACACTCGCCCCGTAGGGTTGTGGGGCTGGCACCACAGCAGCAAGCGCGTACGTGGCGTAATAGCGGCCTCCAAGGCATCAATATCGAGCTGCCAAGGCTCATTGGGTGCTGAAGGCGCTGCCAGCATCGCCTGCTGGGGTAGTCGCCCGGTGCGCTTTGCAACCTCTAAAAATGGCGGGTAGATCGGCGCTACCGTCAATACACCGTCGCCTGGCTCGGTCAGCGTTAACGCGGCCAGGTGCAAAGCTGGCACGACGCCCGGCAGCCACTGCTGCCACTCCGGCTGAATGGGCCAGTAGTAGTGGTGGGCGCTCCACTGGCACAGGGTTTCTGTTAACGTAGCAGGCACTTCGCCATAGCCATATACACCGTGGGCCACCCGCGCCTGCAGTGCATCAATCACCTCAGGCGGGGAGCGAAAATCCATATCGGCGACCCAAAGGGGCAGTACGTCGTCGCCGTAGCGGTGCCATTTTTGCGATGCCCAGCCACCTTCAGGGTGGCGTCGCTCCACAGGCGTGGCAAAATCGTAGGCCATGAAAAATCTCACTCATTCAATAGGGGTTGTGCCAAGCATGCCGCAAGATGACTTTTATACCAAGATGCGGGCGGGGCTATCGGCGCTGTTGCGGCAATGGCGCTCGCTTGGGCAAGCGAATACGGATCAGCTAGCGCTCATTTTGGCTGAAACAGCACGGGTAGCTAAATTAGGTACACCCGACGCCACGCCCAGCGGCGCCACCCTGGAGCAGTGGAGCCAGGATGAGCTAGGTGAAATGCCGCTATGGGCGCCGCGCACTGCGGTCTTTCTGCTCAATCAAATGCCCGCTCGCCCGACCCCCGATAGCGACGCCGAAGCCTGCGCCTGGGCTTACTGCTGGCTGCGCAACCGTTCGTTTGATTCACTCCAAGCGGCGCAGGAGGCGCTCCCCGCGCACTTGAAAGCGCCCCTAAAAGATGCCCTTGAGGCCGCATGGCGCGACCAGCAAGGCCTGCGCTTGGTTTAATTAAAAGCGCGCGCTGACAGCACCCAAACAAAAACAGCAAGGATGACGCCGCATGATTGAAGTCCCTCTCACTTGGCAGCTAGCGAAATTAGGGCTCTCGATCAGCATGGTGCTGGGGCTAGGCGCGATTGCTGTGCGTGCTAGCCCGCGCATGGCGGGCCTGCTGGCGGGCTATCCGTTAGGCACGGCCTTGGCGCTATTTTTTATCGGCTTGGAAATTTCCCCTCAGTTTGCGACCCAAAGTGCGGTGCATACCCTGGCGGGCTTTACGGCCACAATGGCGCTAGGGGCCGGTTATTGGATGGCAGGACGACAGCCGGGCGTTAAAGGTGTCATTGGCGGCGTGGCGGGCGGCTTGGTTGCCTGGCTCGCCGTTAGCACGCTGCTCGCTCAGTTTAACTTCACGCGTTTGAGCGGCACGCTGGTGACGCTATGCGCCATTGCTCTGTTCAGCGGCTTATTTCGCAGCATTACTGATGTCAGGATACCCGCCAGCAGAACGTTTTCGTTACCGGCGCTTGCCGCCCGCGCGGCACTTGCCACGGTGATCATATTTACCATTACCAGCCTGGCCCACTGGCTGCCGCCCGCCTGGGCGGGAACATTGGCCGCCTTTCCCGTCACGATGCTGCCTTTTTTGCTGATCCTACACCTGAACCATGGGGCAGCGCCGGTGGCGACGGTGATCAAGCACTACCCGATGGGACTTGGCTCGCTACTGAGTTACACGCTATGTGTTTCCTATACTTACAGCACACTAGGGTTGCTATGGGGCACATTGGTCGGCTTCGCTGCTGCCACGCTATGGCTGTTGGGGTGGATGCAACTCATTGCGTGGTATCAACGCCGCACCGCTTGACCAAGCGCTTGCTTGGGTTAATCCTAAACGTTGCCGTTGCGATTACCCCTACTAATAACCTGTTTTTTTAATAACAAGGACAAGCCATGTTTACCCGTACCATTGAGCCCGCCTTTTACGATACTGACGCCTTAGGGCACATTAACAACACCCGCCTGCCAGCGTGGTTTGAGCTTGCCCGAAATGACTTGTTCAAACTCTTTACCCCTGATTTAAACCCCAAGCAGTGGCGCTTGATTATGGCGCGCATGGAAGTCGACTACCGGGCTGAACTGTTTTACGGTCACGATATCGAAATACGTACTTACTTAACGCGATTAGGCAATAGCTCGTTTACAGTCACCCAAGAGGCGCGGCAGCACGGCAAGCTCACTAACCTGGGCCATACGGTTATGGTGCAGTATGACCACCAGGCCAAGTGCGCCATGCCTATTGAGGGTGACCTGCGCGAGGCGCTAATGTCGCACCTTCAAGACGCGCCTGAGCCCGCCTGATCGACGCTGCCCTGCACTACCGGGGCAACAGGAGCCTTATAATGGCAATCCGCTACAACCTCTGGATAGACCCTGACAACGTCGCCCAGCATCGCGCCGTGGAGACAGACCTTGAGCGCTATTTTATTGAGCGCTTTGCCGACTATCCGCATATCCGCTTGTTTGGTGCCGATCCCTACGATTATGATGCCCCCTTCAATCGCCTTTATGACGTGCTAATGGCACGAGCCGCTGAATACTGTGAGCGGACGTGGTGCTATGTCGCGTCGCCTGAACAGCTCAATCGCTGCTTTTTCCGTGCCGTTGGCCGCTCGACTAAATTTGTTCAAGACGACCGTTCGTGAGAGACCAACCCAATGGTGATACGCACCAACCAAGCGCCTGACGAACGTCAGCTCGCCATTATTGCCCAGCAGCTTGGCCGCGCACCGCGTGGTATCGAAGCGGTAGCCGCCACCGACGGTGAAGGTACACCGCTAGTACTGCGTATGGCGCCGATTGTCGATGGTAAACCCTTCCCCACCCTGTATTGGCTCTGTTCCGATGTTCTGAAAGTTGAGATTTCCCGCATCGAAGCCGTTGGGGTTATCAAAGCGCTCGAACAACGCCTACAGGAAGAGCCTGAATTTCTTGAGGCTTACCAACAGAGCCATCGCGACTATGTGACCGCTCGCTGGGACTATATGAGTAATGCTCAGCGTGAAGAAGTCGCTAAGCTGGGTTACACCAACGTGATGACCGAACGCGGCATTGGCGGCATTAGCAACTGGCATCAGATACGCTGCCTGCACACCCAGTACGCCCACCACCTGTGCGGTGATAATGTGATTGGGCAGTGGATGGATGAGCATCATCAGGTAGACCGCTGTTTACCCTAAGCCCCTTTTAACCTAAGCCTCGTAGTAATCTCGTTTTCTTTTTGGCTACGGTTTTAGTCACGTTCATTTTTTAACGACAGGAAATAAACGAATGGCTCGAATTTGCGTTTATCTTGGCTCCCGTGAAGGTAACAGCCCTGCCTTCCGCCAGGCCACCAATCAACTGGGGCGCACCCTCGCTGAACGCGGCCACACGTTGGTTTATGGTGGGGCACGCGTTGGCCTGATGGGCGAGCTGGCTAACGCAGCACTTGAGGCCGGTGGTGAAGTCATTGGTGTGATGCCCGACCACCTGGTAGAGCGCGAACAGGCCCACTTTGGCTTGAGCGAGCTGATTCGGGTGCGCAACATGCACGAACGCAAAGCCACCATGGCGGCCAACGCCGACGCTTTTATTGCCTTACCCGGCGGGATTGGCACCTTGGAAGAGCTGTTTGAAATATGGACGTGGGGCTATCTAGGCCTGCATGAAAAACCGATGGGGTTGCTGAACATCGACGAGTTCTATTCGCCGCTACTGACCTTTTTAGACAGCACGGTTAGTCATGGCTTTTTGGCGTCTCCCACCCGCGAAATGCTGCTCGATGCACCGTCCCCCAATGAGTTGCTTGAGGCGCTGGAGGCCCAGCTATAAAACTGGTGAGGGAAGAGTTACTAACGTCCCGGGTGCTCGGTGAGCTTGCGGGTATGCTGATAGGTAAGCTGCAGTAAACGGGCATCTTCACCTGCCCGGTGGCGGTGAATACCCTGTTCGGCGATCAGCGCTTCTTTGGTGTCGCTCCACACTGCCTGCTGCTCTTCGCTAAGCAGAATTCTTAGCGCCTCAAGGCGAAAACGCGGCAGCATACCCGCATGATGGAAGAGCAGCGACAGCCAGGTATTGTCGTACCCCCAACTATCGCTGTACGCCTTACCCAGCTCGCGTAGTTCATCGTTCAGCCAGTGGGCGACCTGGCGTACCGGGTAGCCCTCCTGAATAAGGCGATCACGGGAGATGCCATGCAGCAGTTCAGCCTTGGGATCCCAGTGCGTCCACTCTTCCAGCGGTTGAATGAGAAAAGCACAGCAGCTTCCATCGGCACGGGCGATGCCTACTTCAATGGGGTAGCTGCCGCGCCCAAATCCGGACGCTTCAATATCTAGCACTGTGGGTAGCGTCTCGGACACAACCTTCCTCACTCAATCAAAACGCGGTAACGCTTCACGCAGCGGCCACGTTATTTAGTGTCGGCTGATCCGCCTGTCGCTGCCAGTAAGCCGCACGCTCACCATCTACCGCCAAGCCTAATTCACCCAGGCGATAAGCGCGAGCAAGCCGCTCTGCGGCGAGATAGTGCCCAGACTGGGCGGCGCGTGCGTACCAGGTCACCGCGTAATCTTCACGGCGCGGGTACTGGGCACAGCCATGTTCGTGGATTTGTGCCACCTGGTACTGTGACTTTACATCCCCGGCATGCGCAGCTTCCAGAACGTACCGCGCTCCGCGCGCTTTGTCCTGGGGCGTCTGACTGCGATGAAACAGCATATGGCCGTATACGGAGAGCGCGTCTGGGTGACCCGCTTCCGCACAGCGCTTAAACAAGCGCATCGTTAAACGCTGGGTCCGCGGTGAACGCGGCAACAGCCAGTGATTATGAAACAGCCGTTCAGCTAGGCGAAATTCTAGCCGAGTAAACAACGTTGATGCCTGCAGCATGGCAAACCACCCTGCCTGTCGTCTGTTGGAACCTTGGGCTAGCAGTCACAAAAATAGCTGCCAACCACACGAGAAACCGGCCTTTAGCCGGTCGATGGGCTGGCAAGCATACGCCTGCCTTTGCGACGACTCAACCCCATTAATTTGCTGCTTGCAATGAGCCTCGCTAACATGCCATTCATACGCCGTTTACCAGCCTGGTAATGGCGGCTTATCTTGTGGCAATTCCGCCTTAGTAAGGAGATAAAAATGCAAACGCGCCCACTTGGCAGAACCGGCATGGAGGTAAGTCGACTCTGTTTAGGCACGATGACGTTTGGCGAGCAAAACAGCGAAGCTGAAGCCCACGAACAGCTTGATAGAGCCGTGGCGTTTGGCATCAATTTTATTGATACCGCAGAAATGTACCCCGTTCCGCCCATGGCCCAGACCCAGGGCTTAACTGAGCGCTATATTGGCAGTTGGCTTAAGCAGCGTGGCGCCAGGGACGATCTGATCATAGCCACCAAGGCCGCAGGCCCAGGGCTTGACCATATACGGGGTGGCCCGCGTTTAACCCGTGAGCATATTCATCAGGCCATCGATACAAGCCTGGAGCGCTTGAACACCGATTACGTTGACCTTTACCAACTGCACTGGCCCGACCGTCAAACCAATTTCTTTGGCAAGCTAGGCTACGTTCATAGCGAAGACGAAGATGTGACGCCGCTAGAAGAGACGCTTGATGCGCTGAAAGAGCTGGTTGATGCAGGCAAAGTACGGGCTATTGGGCTCTCTAATGACACGCCCTGGGGTGTGATGCGCTCACTGCAGCTTGCCGATAAGCTAGATTTACCGCGTGTGGCGTCTATTCAAAACCCCTACAACCTTCTAAATCGCTCTTTTGAAGTTGGTTTGGCTGAAATTGCCCACCGTGAAGATGTCGGTCTACTTGCTTATTCACCGCTAGGGTTTGGGGTACTCTCAGGTAAATACCTGAATGGCGCGCAACCACCCAAAGGTCGTTTGACGCTGTATGAGCGCTTCAAGCGTTACACCTCGCCCGAAGCCGAGGCGGCCACCCAGGCTTACGTTGCGCTTGCTGAAAAGCACGAGCTAGACCCTGCGCAAATGGCGCTGGCGTTTGTTAACTCTCGCAGCTTCTTGACCAGCAATATCATTGGTGCGACCACCATGGAGCAGTTGGAAAGCAATCTTACCAGCGAGAGCCTCAAGCTGGACAACGAAGTGCTAGAGGCAATCGAAGATATTCACCGCCGTATGCCCAATCCCTGTCCTTAAAACAAACAGCCCTTAAAAACAGCCGACTCTCATAAGGCTATCACCGCTATAGCCTCGGCCTTTGCCGAGGCTTGGTATACTGAGCCCACTTATATCAGGCTTTTATTTATCAGGGCACGACCAGGAGCATGCGATGCTGAGCGTTATCTCTCCCGCCAAAACGCTGGACTTTGAAACCCCACCGACCACAGAGCAAGTGTCACAACCCGACTTTCTGAAACACAGCCAAGCGCTTATCACTATTTTGCGTGATTACTCGCCGCAGCAAATCAGCGAACTCATGGGTATCAGCGATAAATTGGCGGGCCTGAATGCGGCGCGTTTTGAGGAGTGGCACCCTCCTTTCACTCTGAGCAATGCCAAACCTGCTGCACAGGCTTTTCAGGGCGACGTTTATACCGGCCTGCAAGCAGAAAACTTCAGCGAAGCGGAGAACCGTTACGCACAGTCGCATCTGCGCATACTTTCTGGCCTATATGGCCTGCTGCGGCCGCTGGATTTGATTCAGGCCTACCGCCTGGAAATGGGCACCAAGCTGCCTAACAGTGCCGGTAAGGATCTGTATGCCTATTGGAAGCCCATCCTGGCACCTGCACTTAATGAAGCCATTGCAGAAAGCGGCTCCAACGTGCTGGTTAATCTCGCCTCGAATGAGTACTTCAAAGCGGTAGATACCAAGCAGCTTAATGCCCGGATCATTACGCCGGTGTTTAAAGATGAGAAAAACGGCACCTTTAAAATCATCAGCTTCTACGCCAAAAAAGCGCGTGGACTGATGAGCGCTTGGCTTATCCAGGAACAGGTCAACGATCCAGATGAACTCAAGGCGTTCGATGTGGCAGGTTATCGTTTCGATGCATCGGCATCCCAGGGGGATACCTTCGTTTTCACTCGTAAAGAAGCCGATCGCTAAAGCGAATGGCCTAATAGAAACGTACGGGGCGTGACGCGCGCGGCTTTAAAAAGCGCTGGTGCGCCTCTTTGAACAGCGCTGTATCGCAACGGTGAAGCCACTCATAAGCCACCATATCTGCCGTCACCGCCACAGCACCGCTCGCGCAGGCGCGCTCACGGGCAAACGCAGCCTCTTGCGGGCGTCGACTGGCAGAGGCGTCGCTCAGCCAGTACAACTCGTAGCCTGCCTCTAATAGCCCTAAACCCGTTTGCAGCACGCAGATATGCGCTTCTGTTCCACACAGTACAATCTGTGTTTTACCCGTTGCGTTTAGCGCTTCACGAAATTCAGTTTCCGCCATGGCCCCAAAATGCTGTTTCTGCCAGAGCCGATAGTCATTCAGGCAGGCGAGCAGTGATGCCGAGGATCCTCCCAGTTTTTCTGGAGACTGCTCGGTTAACCATACAGGCACCTCAAGCAAGCACGCCATTTCGCCTAGCCAAGCCGCTTCATTCATGGCTTCTTGACCACCATCGATTACAGGCAGCAGACCCGCCTGGAAATCGACCATTAACAACAGGCTTTTATCGCGTTGTAGTAGCACGTTGCCACCTCATTTTTATCGTTATTCAGGCTAACCATAATAGACGCGATACAAACAATAAAGCAGCCGCTTTTCAGCGACTGCTTCGGTTAACTCATCAAACAAATGCTCGGCCTAGTTCTCGGCCGCTTCTTCCATATCTTCGCCGAGCTCTTCCATGCTCTCCCCGGCATCTTCTGCGGCGTCATCAATGCTTTCACCCGCTTCTTCAGCAGGCCCTTGATCATCACAAGCGATCAGTCCGCCTGCCATCAAAGCCATAAATAGAGCGATTGCTAACTTCTTGGCTACTTGCGTCGTCATACCGTTTCTCCTCCTGAGATTTTACTTCTGGGTACGTGCAACATAATACTAGATGCTGCGTGGCAACAATACCATGCCGAATGCACAAGCTATTGTTATATATGGCATAAAACACCAGAAAATCGCACGTTAGTGTGAGGTGTGAGCAGGGTATTCGTTAGATACCCCTACACCAACGTTTTCTACTCACTATTCCCCCTCTCTCCTCACTCTTTACCCCTCACGCCCATGCAAAAAAAATCCCC
>CEGE01001960.1_pt1 | contig 12425 bp, 15 predicted proteins | sample 306311 | NCBI WGS metagenome assembly CEGE01 (sample SAMEA2755654, study PRJEB7226) | microbial mat metagenome | biome: microbial mat; feature: hypersaline; material: grass silage | place: USA | collected 2014-02-19 | depth 0 m | reverse complement strand
GTTTTTAATAGTTATGCAGGTGTTATCGGCCTAAAGTGCACAAACTTTAGCCATTTTTATTTTTTTTGCTTAATATTCAGATAATTAGCAAATAATGATTAGCTTCATAACATACGTTAATGTTTTCAATGGGCTAGATGTCCATTGTGGTGGTGTGGTGGCCAGGGATGGCCCGTTTTTAAGCAAGTCGCTTAACCACAATCTTCGGTTGCCCTGACCTAATACCGCCTGGTCAGGGCGACCTTTTTTGTTTATGGGGCGGTTGAACATTCCTGCCCCTCACTGTCGTCCTCTGGATCTAGACCAGACAATTCCTGCTCTCCTTGTTATTTGCTCTTGTTAATTGCTAGCGCCATAGGCGTATCATGCTCCAAGTGTTCAAGGAGAATGGCAAGTATGGTTCGATACCACTCATTTTTTAGCGCCGTCTTGCTCCTGCTCCCTCGATTGGCACACTTCGCTTGGCGCGTATTACGCAATTTCCTGAAAAATCACGGCGTCCTGCTGGCAGGCGGGGTGGGCTACAACATATTGCTCTCTATTGTGCCGCTTTTTGCAGTGCTCGTTGTGCTATTAACCCAAGTGGTAGATCAGCAGCACTTACTCAATGTGCTGGCCGTGCAGGCACGCCACATGGCGCCTGCCCACGCCGAAGTGTTGCTGGAGGCGGTTCGCAGCCTGCTGGATTCGCGGGAGGTGATCGGCATTCTGAGCTTTCCCATCCTGCTCCTGTTCAGCTCATTCGCTTTTCGTATGCTCGAAGACGCCCTGGCGATCATTTTTCATGCGCCGGATAGCCCGCACATCAAGCGTAGCGTTTGGGTGTCGGTGATGTTGCCCTACGCCTTTATGGTGGTTTTGGGGGCGGCGCTAATGGTTCTTACGCTGGTAGTCACCCTGGCTAGTTCGCTCAATACGCTGGTAATGCTGCTATTTGAACGAGAACTGCCATTGGCGGGTTTTTCAGAGCCTGTGCTTAATCTGGCCAGTTTTATCGGTGTGTTTCTGCTGTTTAGCGCAATCTACAAAGTGCTGCCGGTGGTGCGTATTGCCTTACGTCGGGCAATCGTAGGCGGCTTTGTGGCAGCACTGCTGTGGGAGGGCGTACGGCTATTGCTGGTTTACTATTTCGCCAATCTCTCATTCGTTAACGCCGTCTACGGTTCACTGGCGGCGCTGGTGGTCGTACTGATTAGCCTGGAGGTGGGCGCCATCATTTTACTGCTGGGCGCCCAGGTGATTGCCGAATTGGAACGCAATACCCGCCTTGGCCTGCCATGGCACGTCGACCCAAACCGCCAGCCGATTACCCGGGTCGATTGAGCAACCCGAGCGTGGCTGAGCTAGTCTTTAAACGCTGATCGCAAAACCATGATATAGGGGGTGAAAACGATGACGTTGTTCGATCTAACAGGCCGCACGGCGCTAATTACCGGTTCATCTGGCGGGTTAGGGCTTGCGATGGCACGCGGGCTGGCGCAGTCAGGCGCTCAAATCATTATTCATGGGCGTAATCACGACAAACTTGAAGCCGCACGGCACGCGCTCTCCGAGGAAGGCCATCATGTGCTTACAACGTCGTTTGATGTTGCCGACGAAGCCGCCATTGAGCAGGCACTTAAAGCGCTGAAAGACGATGGGATCAGTATCGACATACTGGTCAACAACGCAGGTATGCAACTCCGTCGCCCACTGCTTGAGGTCGAACTCGACCAATGGGAAAAGGTCATTAACACTAACCTGACCAGCACGTTTCTACTGGGTCGTAATGTTGCCAGGCAAATGATTGAACGCGGCCAGGGCGGCAAAATCATTAACATTGGGTCACTGATGAGTTCTGTCGCGCGGTCAACCGTGGGGGCTTATACGGCTTCCAAAGGCGGGGTGCGTTTATTGACCCAATCCATGGCAGCAGAATGGGCCGAGCATGACATTCAGACTAACGCTATCGGCCCAGGTTACATGATCACGGAAATGACCAAGCCGCTGGCCGATGACCCAAAATTCAATGACTGGCTGATTAATCGCACCCCTTCCAAACGCTGGGGAGTACCCGAAGACCTTGTCGGCACCGTAGTTTACCTCGCCTCTCCGGCGTCGAGCTACGTTAATGGACAGATCATTTATGTCGACGGCGGCATGTTGGCCGTTATTTAACGCCACGGCGCTTAGTGCATCAGTCAGCCAGCTACCACTAAAAGGCCGCCAAACATTTGGCGGCCTTTGTACACCGAGAAATTCCTAGAGGGCACTTGTATCCGCGGAAGCCACGGTATCAGCCTGCGGGCGCCGCTCATCGAGCATCCCTTTATCGAGAATAAAGCGGATGATCTCCTCAAGCCCTACCCCGTCATAAAGATTGGTGAACACAAAAGGCCGCTCACCACGCATCTTTTTAGAATCACGCTCCATCACCTCTAATGAGGCGTGTACCTGCTCGGCGATGTCGATCTTATTGATGATCAGCAGATCCGATTTGGTAATGCCAGGCCCACCTTTGCGGGGGATTTTGTCCCCGGCGGAAACGTCAATCACGTAGAGCGTCAGGTCAGAAAGTTCGGGACTAAATGTCGCCGAAAGGTTGTCGCCGCCCGACTCCACCATGACCAGTTCCAGCTTGGGATGGCGCGCCTGTAGTTCGTCGATAGCCGCCAGATTCATCGAGGCGTCTTCACGAATCGCGGTATGCGGGCAGCCGCCGGTCTCTACACCCAAAATACGATCCGCCGGGAGCGCATCGTGCTTGAGCAGAAAATCGGCGTCTTCGCGGGTGTAGATGTCGTTGGTGACCACAGCGATATCGTAGTAATCCCGCAGCGCTAAACAGAGTTGCTTGAGTAGTGCGGTTTTGCCGGAACCAACCGGGCCACCCACGCCAACGCGTAAACAGTGAGTCATTGTTCTCTCCTCAATCGATAAGCTGATTAACTTCTAGACTTTTTATCTATTAAAACCGTTAACTTCTAAACAAGCGTGAATACTGGGTTTCGTGTAGCGCACTGGCCAGTGCCAAACCGGGCAGCACGGGGCCTAATTCGTCATCCTCCAGCGCCAGAGCCTGATTGACGGCATTCACTAGCGCTGGGCGCAGTTGTTCGATCACTCGCTGGGCAGCGGTGTGGCCAAGCGGCAAGGCTTTACAGGCCACCGCCAGCTGGTTCTCCAGCCACGCCCAGGCAAAGCCCAGCAAGGTGTGGCGTACAGACACGCCGCGGGTGTGGGCAGTGTAGGCAAACAGCGTGACGTAGCCTGCCTGGGGCGGAAGCAAGGGCGTTAGTAAGTCTTTACTTTCCAACCCTTCCTCTCTTGGCAATAAATCCAGGCTTCCCAACAGGCGCTTAAGCGAGGCGCCCAGCCTGCTATCTTCGGCGGCCAGCTCGGCGGTTTCCCGGGTAGCAGCCAGCCACTCATCCCACTCACCAATTGATGGGGAATCTGCTTGGCTAAACGCTTCGTGCAACCGCGCCAGCACCGGCAGTTCGCAGCGGGTTAAGCCATCTTCCAGCACGCCGTTTAGCCACTCGGCAAGGCTCGCTTCATCGCGCACCCAGTCGAGCTCAAAGGCGCTTTCCAGGCCTTGTGAGAAGGCAAAGGCACCAATCGGCAGCGCAGGGCTCACCAACTGCATCAGCCCCAGCAGCGCTAGCTCGTCACTTTGGCTTTCTAGCGCGGCGAGTTCAGTGGGCATGGTGATGCTCATGGTCGTGCGAATGGTCATGGGAGTGATCGTGCCCGTGGGAATGAGAGTGCCCGTGGGAATGAGAGTGCCCGCCACCCACTTGGTTATAAGCACCCGGTTCCGGATCGAAGGTGGCGTTGTGGTGCTCTAGTTCGGCACCTAACAGCTCGGCGAGCTCTTCCAGCACGTGGTCTGGCGGGAAGCGTACCCAGCCGCCCTTGTCATCTTCACCCAGCGCCAGCTGTACGTGGCGATTGCCCAAGTGGTAGGCCAGCCGCGCCAGGGGTAAGCCAGTACTCACTCGCGCGGTCACCACCGGTTCTACGGCGGCGCAGACACGCACCACTTCACCGCTTTCGGCTTTTAGACCTTCGCCACTGCGCAGCACCGGGCCACGATCCAGAAACAGCCCCAGCTCGCGGCCGCTATCGCTCTTGGTTTTTAAGCGCCCGCGAATGCGCAGCTCGAAGGGCAGCGTGAGCGTATCGCTGGCGGCGCTCTCCTCTACTGGCCCTAAACGTTCTATTAGTTTTAGCATTGCGATCATCCCGTTGAAATTATCCGCGCCTAGCCGGGGCAGCTCTACGTGAGGGCGCTGTGAATACATCCTTGTAAGCTACTTTTGCCATCCATGGCAAAAGACCCTCACTACGAGCTACCCCGGCTAATCTGACTGTGGAGGTGTCGCCCACTCTTTTCAGAACAAATGATAACGCTGAGCCAGCGGCAGTTCGGTGGCGGGCTCGCAGGTTAAAATTTCACCATCGCAGCGCACTTCGTAGGTCTGCGGGTCGACGGTCAAATCGGGGCAGGCATCATTGAGCTTCATATCTTTTTTGCGTACTTGGCGCACGTTTTTGCATGCCGCCAGTTCGCTATTTAGCCCGAGGGTCTCTTTAATACCTGCATCCAGCGCGGCTTGGCTGACAAAGCTGAGTCGGGTTTGGCTGGCTGCGCGGCCAAAGGCACCAAACATATAGCGGTAGTGAACCGGCTGCGGGGTGGGAATCGACGCATTGGGGTCGCCCATAGGCGCCGCCGCAATCATGCCGCCTTTGATCATCATCGCGGGCTTGACGCCAAAGAAGGCCGGTTTCCATAGCACCAGATCCGCCAGTTTACCCACTTCGATGGAACCCACTTCGTGGGCAATACCGTGGGTGATCGCCGGGTTAATAGTGTACTTGGCGATATAGCGCTTAGCGCGAAGGTTATCGGCACCCATCGCTTCGTCTTCCGGCAGCAGGCCGCGCTGCACCTTCATTTTGTGGGCGGTTTGCCAGGTGCGGCAGACCACTTCACCGACCCGCCCCATGGCCTGGGAATCCGAGGCGATCATCGAGATCACGCCCAAGTCATGGAGAATATCCTCGGCGGCGATGGTTTCCCGGCGAATGCGTGAGTCGGCGAAGGCCACGTCTTCAGGGATATTGGGATCCAAGTGGTGGCACACCATCAGCATATCGAGGTGTTCATCGATGGTATTGACCGTGTAGGGCCGCGTTGGATTGGTAGACGACGGCAGCACGTAGGGTTTGGAACAGGCGGTGAGAATATCAGGGGCGTGTCCGCCGCCCGCGCCTTCGGTGTGGTAAGTGTGAATGCAGCGCTCTTTGAACGCGGCCAACGTGTCTTCGACAAAACCCGATTCGTTCAGGGTATCGGTGTGGATCGCCACCTGCACATCGTAGGCATCGGCCACGTTGAGGCAGTTGTTGATCGAGGCGGGCGTGGTGCCCCAGTCTTCGTGCAGCTTGAGCCCCATGGCGCCCGCTTCCAGCTGGGCTTCCAGTGCTTCTGGCAGGCTGGCATTGCCCTTGCCCAGAAAGCCGATATTCATGGGCATATCGTCTACCGCCTGGAGCATTTTGCCAATGTGCCAGGGGCCGGGGGTGCAGGTGGTGGCATTGGAGCCCGTGGCCGGGCCGGTGCCGCCGCCGAGCATGGTGGTCACACCGCTCATCAGCGCTTCTTCGACCTGCTGGGGGCAGATAAAGTGGATATGGGAATCGATACCGCCTGCCGTCAGAATCTTGCCTTCACCGGAGATGATTTCGGTGCCGGGGCCAATGATGATCTCAACATCAGGCTGTACGTCAGGATTGCCTGCCTTGCCAATAGCGGCGATGCGGCCGTTTTGAATGCCCACGTCGGCTTTGACGATACCCCACCAATCCAGAATCAGTGCGTTGGTAATCACGGTATCCATCACCGTGTCGTCGGCGCGCTGGCTTTGACCCATGCCGTCGCGGATGACCTTGCCGCCGCCGAACTTCACTTCATCGCCGTAGTGGGTGGCGTCTTGTTCGACTTCAATCCAAAGCTCGGTATCGCCTAGGCGTACGCGGTCGCCCACCGTGGGGCCATACATATCGGCATAGGCTTGCCGACTGATCTTATTAACCGGTTTCATTGTTTACCTCCGTCGAGCGCGCCCATGACATCGCCGCGAAAACCGTAAATTTCGCGCTTGCCCACAAAGGGAATCAACGTGACTTCGCGGGTCTGGCCAGGCTCAAAGCGAATCGCCGTGCCTGCGGCCACGTCCAGACGAAAGCCTCGGGTTTTATCGCGATCAAACACCAGCGCCGGGTTAGCTTCGGCGAAGTGGTAGTGGGAGCCGATCTGGATCGGGCGGTCGCCGGTATTGGCCACCTCGACGCTAATCCGCTCACGCCCCGCGCACAGCTCGATATCACCTTCTTTTAACTTGTACTCACCGGGAATCATCTACTTGCTCCTTCGTTCTTGTGAGGAGTGAGGCGTTAGGTGTGATGAGTAACACCGCTCTTCACCACTTACTATTCACCCCTAACCATTCACTTCTCACCCCTCACACAATAGGCGTATGCACAGTGACCAGCTTGGTGCCGTCGGGGAAAGTGGCTTCCACCTGCACTTCGTCGACCATTTCAGCGACGCCGTCCATCACATCCTCGCGGCTGAGAATCTCGCGGCCATAGCTCATTAAGTCCGCCACGCTACGGCCATCCCGGGCACCCTCCATAATTTCAAAGCTGATCAGCGCCACCGCTTCCGGATAATTGAGCTTTAAACCACGCGCCTTGCGGCGCTCCGCCAGTTGGGCGGCTGAGAACAGCAGCAGCTTGTCTTTGTCTCTCGGGGTTAATTCCATGGGGCATTTCTCCAGCAGTGCATCGCATTGATGCCAATTAGGTTAGCCAAATTCGTGGTGTATGCGCTTCACGCTTAATCCACCGGGGGCGCAGCAGTTGCCAGGCCTGTTCGCATAACGCCCAGGCTTCGTTGCGCGAGTTGCCCAAATAGCGCAGCAGCAGAACACCCTGGCGGTGGGTAACCGCCCAGCGCGGGTTATCCGGGAGCGCTTCACGCAAGGCTTCAATGGCCGCAGGCGCGTCGGCAATCCCCACTGCCCAGAGCGTGGCCTGCACGGTGGCACCGCCCTGACCCCAGCGCCCGGCAAAGCGTGGGTGCAGCGGGTCTAGCGGTTGACGCTCTAGCCACAGCGGTTTGCCATCCAGGGTTAAACGAAAGTGCTGCTCAATGCGCCCGGAAACATAGGGTAAGTCACTGGCGGGGCGGCCCAGTGCCATCACTTCCCAGCCCAGGCAGCGGGCGCTGCCGTGAAGATCAATTTGGGTGCGCTGCTCGCCCTTGGAACCATCAAAGGCGATGGTCTCCTGGGGCAGCCACTCAAGGGTGCCGCCATCTTCCACGCTTAATCGGGTGTGCTGCGTCCATGCCACGCCCTGGCTGTCGGCTTTATAGAGTTTATTGGCAGCCGGGGTCGTCAGCAGCGCATGGGCACCGCCCTCTACATGAGCACTAATAGTAAGCGCATCGCCGCTGACTAAACCGCCCGGCGGGTGTAGCACATAGACATGGCAAGCCTCACCACTCCCTTCCGGGTAGAAGGGGCGCTGCACCCGCAGTGGCCCCTGATGGCGCGCCTGCACCATGCGCGTGGCGCCGTCGCGATGGGCGAAGGTGAGCGCTAACGAAGCCGCCCAATGGCGGCCTGCATCGAAGCGGTGTCCAGAGGCGATGTGGGGGTTGGCGATATCGCTCAGAATCATGGGTGGCTATCGCTTCCTTACAGTGAGCTTTTCACTAACCACTGCAATTAATGCGCCAAAATGGTGAAAAAAGATATTCCTCTTAAAGGACAACAGCTTGTGTCTTTTATCTATTACCCGCCAATTACTTCAAGCACCAAAAAAGAACATAAAAACGAACAAGCGCACCAAATCAGAGCAATTATCAACATTGGCATGAACTCTAGCTCGCCAGCCTCAGCAGAGAATTATTGTTTGACGACCAATAAATGGTAAGCGTTGCACACTTTATCGTTGTTAAACTGATGGACACATAGTCATAAACAGAGCTCAAAAATGACACGCACCCATCACCCTGCCCCCACCTTCCAGTTGCGCTTAGCGTTAAACCACGATGTTGTGATTGGCCCTGGCAAGGCTGACCTTTTGGAAATGATTGATCAAACCGGCTCAATCTCCGCAGCGGGCCGTGTGCTGAAAATGAGTTATAAAAAAGCCTGGCAACTGCTCGAAACTATGAACGGCTATTTTTTATCCCCCCTGGTAGTAACTAGCTCCGGTGGAAACTCTCGTGGTGGGGCATACCTGACCGAGACGGGTAAGCAAGTGCTCACCCACTATCGAGCCCTGGAAAAACAGTTAGTAATAGCACAGTCTGACGATGCAAAAGCGCTGCTAGCGCTTCTCTCACTTCCTGATGCTTCCTCGTAAGACAATCATTGACCACCATCAAGCCGCAGCCATCTGTCATTGAATAAACGTTTGGTGTTCTGTAATCTCCCGCTATATCCAAATGGAAATAACGGGGTGGAATAATGCCTACCGGCTTTGTTAACAAGTGCCTGCTAGCCAGCGCTATTCTAATTAGCTTTCCAGCGGCATCGGCAGTCGCGAGCGACAATGTGCACATTGCTGCCGCGGCGTCGCTGACCAATGCCCTAAACGATGCCATTGCCGTTTATGAAGCCAATAATGACGTTGATGTAACCGTCATTTATGCTTCGTCATCTACCCTTGCTCGACAAATTGCCAACGGCAGTCCTGCACAGTTATTTCTTTCGGCAAATGTCACATGGATGGATTGGCTTGAAGATCAGGGCATCAATGTCCAGCAGCGTAGGGATTTACTGCAAAATCGATTGGCGCTAGTGAGTGCCAGTAGTAGCGTGCCAATGCAATTTTCTCCTGGGGAAGGCATCGCTATTGAGACTCTATTAGGCGAGCGCGACCGCCTATCCGTGGGAGACCCAGACCATGTGCCGGCAGGTATCTATACCCAACAAGCGTTGGAGACCCTGGGCGAATGGGAAGCCCTGGCACCGCGCTTAGCCCGTGGCAATGATGTGCGTGCTGCATTAGCGCTAGTAGAGCGCGAAGAAACACCAGTAGGCGTGGTGTATCAAACGGATGCTTTTGCCAGCAATGCCGTAAGAGTACTTGGGTTATTTCCACTCGCTAGCCACGATTCCATTACTTACCCCATTGCCCTGATTGATGCCGAGCAAAATACAGCTGCTGTAGCGCTAAGGGAGTGGCTTACCAGTGGAGCAACCCTTGATATATTTGCCGAGCACGGCTTTGATACAAGCATCAGTACACCATGATACTTTCTCCAGCAGAGTGGGAGGCTATTCGGCTAAGCTTGCTGATCGGCTTAGCGGCAGTTGCATGGATATTGCCGCCGGGCATTGCCGTCGCTTGGTGGCTAGCCCGTCACCATTTCCGCGGGAAAGCGTTAGTCAATGGTTTAATACACTTACCATTGGTTCTACCGCCTGTCGTTGTGGGGTATTTACTATTAACAGGTTTGGGCAGGCAAGGGGTAATCGGCCAATGGCTTCACAGCAGCTTCGGCGTATCGTTGCCATTCACTTGGCAAGGGGCAGCCGTTGCTAGTGGCGTCATGGCGTTTCCTCTGCTAGTCAGGGCGCTGCGCTTATCCCTTGAGGCCGTTGACCCCAAACTCGAAGCGGCCGCCAGCACGCTAGGAGCTAATCGTTGGCGGGTATTCGCCACTGTCACATTGCCACTGGCGATCCCCGGACTGCTAACTGGCACAGTACTGGCTTTTGCCCGCGCGCTTTCCGAGTTCGGTGCCACAATCACTTTCGCCTCCAATATCCCTGGCGAAACGCGCACGTTACCACTGGCACTCTATACACTCATTCAGATGCCCGGTCAGGAAGCCACTGCAGCACGGCTATGTTTTCTCGCCATCATTATTGCCCTGCTCTCGTTAATTGCCTCTGAATGGCTAGCACGCCGCACCCAGCAGCGTTTAAAGGAACGTGATGCCCATTAACCCAACGCTCTCTGTGTTACCTCTCAATTCATCACTATCGCTTTTTGTTGAACAGCGCCTTGGCAACTTCCAGTTGCAAGCATCATTAACGCTGCCCGCTAGCGGCGTGACCGGCATTTTCGGAATATCAGGAAGTGGAAAAACTAGTCTGCTGCGTATTATTGCAGGACTTGATAAACCTGACGTAGGTAAACTGCAACTAGGCGACCAGATACTGCTAGACACCCAGCAGAGCCTAAATGTACCGGCTCACCAAAGGCGTATTGGTGTTGTTTTCCAGGAAGCACGTCTTTTCCCTCACTATAGCGTGCAAGGCAACCTGACCTACGGCATGCCTAAACGAGCAACTCCCCGCTTTAATGAGGTTGTCGAACTGCTCGGCATCGGGCATCTACTCTCGCGGGTTCCAGGCACACTTTCGGGCGGTGAAGCACGCCGGGTCGCTATAGGTAGAGCGCTACTGAGCGACCCTCAGCTACTGCTAATGGATGAACCTCTCTCAGGGCTGGATGGCCCACGCAAGCAAGAACTCTTGCGCTTCATTGCTCGATTGACGCATCAGATTAAAATCCCGGTGATTTATGTCAGCCACGACCCTGGAGAAATCTCTGCGATTGCTGACCATCTTGTACTGATGAAAGAGGGGCTCGTCATCGCTAGCGATCCATTACATGACCTTTTGCAACGCTTTGATTTAACACAGGAGCTGGGAGGATTCGATGCTGCCTCGATTATCGAAGGTCGAGTTGTCGAGCACGACGAGGCGTATCAACTAACCCATCTTGCGCTTAATAAGTGTCATCGATTAATAGTGCCGGGCATATCAGCGCCTGTCGGCAGCTGTTTGCGCGTACGTATCTTTGCGCGGGATATTGCCTTGGCACTGTCACCGACAAAGGACACCAGCTACCGCAATCAACTCACGGCTACCATTGAAAAAATGGCAACGTTGCCCACCAGCCCACACTCGGTGGAACTGCTTTTAAACCTTGGTTCTATTCACCTTAGGTCACGCTTAACTCGCAAGTCCTCAGATGAAATGAAACTCGCTATAGGTAAGCAGGTAACAGCGCTGATTCGCAGTGTATCGATCTTGCATTACTAATGCGCATCATAGGGGTTACTAACTGATTTAGAAGTAGTTTTATCTGACACCAATAGTCCCCACGTGTCAATTGGCCGCACAATTCTCACACTCTCATAAAGAGATTTCAGCTAAAATTGCGAAGCAATCTATATAAAAAAACATAACACTGCCCACAAAGTGTATCGAGTAAATGCAGCTATCACGTTCAATAGGGACTCTTTGGTATCGCATAGCGCTTTGTATGGCGTTTGTGGCGATGCACCTCCTATTGGCCGGGCCGCTGATTTCGCAGTATCAAGCCGGTGATCAACATCACGCTAACCAGGACACTAGCCACCTATCTAGCCACCAGGGCGGGGGTCATCATCAGCACGCGACCCCGCAAGCAAGTAAACACCATCATTCAAGTAATGCTGAGGCGGTAGAGCCGGTATTCAATTGGTTTCACCAATGTGGCTACTGCACCGTCTGGCAACAGTTTCCAACGGCTCATACCTTTCTTCCCGCGATCAGCCTGCAAGCGTTTATCACGCACGACCAACTGCTGACGCAGCCGACACAGGCGATGCAGTCCTGTGATAACTACCCCCACGCGCTAACGCGAGCACCGCCCTTTTTTCGACGTGTATAACGCCACATCGTCAGCCCTTTCAGCCTGAAGCTCGCTTCTGGCTGGCGGTTGTCTATATCAAAAAAAAGGGATCATCATGTCACACTCAACTATTGTGCATGGCGTCGTCGCGCCTGCCCGGTTAAAAAACCGTTTTCAACGACACGCCCTGACACTAAGCATCGCCGCGGCATCAAGCTTGATTGTTCAAGGCGCATGGGCACAGTCATCTACCACTCACCACGACCATCATGCGTTAAACACGATGGTCGTGACCGCTGTACCGCTTAGTTCACCACTTACGGTGGAAACTGACCCACGCATACCCCGACAACCGGCCCCTGCCAGCGACGGCGCCGACTATCTTCAGACTATTCCGGGGTTCTCTGCCATTCGGAACGGCGGCACTAACGGTGACCCGGTTTTCCGTGGCATGTTTGGCTCACGTCTACGCATACTGACAAATGGTAGCCAAATGCTAGGCGCTTGCCCGGCGCGAATGGATGCGCCGACGTCTTATATCTCACCTGAAAATTACGACAGCCTCACTGTCACCAAAGGGCCGCAGTCGGTTCTGTGGGGGCCTGGCGCTTCAGCGGCAACGGTGCGCTTCGACCGCGGCCCTGAGGAGTTCGATGAAGCCGGCGTACGAGTGGATGGCAGCGTCATGCTGGGTACCTATGGGCGATTTGATCGCCGCATTGATGCCG
>CEGE01000310.1_pt1 | contig 12470 bp, 9 predicted proteins | sample 306311 | NCBI WGS metagenome assembly CEGE01 (sample SAMEA2755654, study PRJEB7226) | microbial mat metagenome | biome: microbial mat; feature: hypersaline; material: grass silage | place: USA | collected 2014-02-19 | depth 0 m | reverse complement strand
CGTAACAGGCATGGCTATTAGTGTGTTTGATCTTTTCCGAATTGGCATCGGGCCATCGAGTTCCCATACTGTGGGCCCGATGCGCGCGTCGCGAGATTTTGCCTTGGCGCTTGGCGATACCCGCGTTACCCGGCTGGTGGTAAGGCTTCATGGGTCACTTGCCGCCACCGGGGTGGGCCACGGTACCGATCAAGCCGTCATCATGGGGCTGATGGGCGAAGCACCAGAAAGTATCGATCCAGACACGATTACGTCGCGGTTAAAACAACTTGCCGAAGGTGAGCCGCTGTTGTTGGCCAATGGCCAACAGATCGCTTTTGACGCTCATAACGATGTCGAATGGGATGAGGCCTGTTTGCCGTTCCATCCCAATGCCATGGTGCTGAGCGCCTATTGTGATGACGCGCTAGTGGCGACCAATACGTTTTACTCCCTCGGCGGCGGTTTTTATGTCGATCAAGCCAAGGCAGATCAAGGCGAGGTCGGTGAAGATGCTACTGAACTGACTTACCCCTTCAATACGGCGGCCGAACTACTCGCACTATGCCGGCAGCATCAACTGCGTATTAGCCAGCTTATGTTAGAAAACGAGAAAGCCTGGCGTAGCGAATCGGCCATTCGCGAAGAGCTGCTGACCATCTGGCACGCCATGAGCGATAGCATTGAGAATGGCCTACGCGCTACAGGCCATTTGCCCGGTGGATTAAATGTGCGCCGCCGTGCGCAACTGCTCCATCAGCAGTTGCTTCATCCACCGGAAAATCAGCGTCTGATCGTGTCGAGTTTTACCGTGATGGATTGGGTTAACGTGTTTGCGTTGGCAGTCAATGAAGAGAACGCCGCCGGGCGGCGGATGGTCACTGCGCCGACCAACGGCGCAGCAGGCATCGTGCCCGCCGTATTAGCGTACTACTTGAAGTTTGAACCCGACGCTAGCGAAGCTGATGTGGTGGATTTTCTGCTTACCGCCGGAGCAGTAGGCATTTTATGCAAAAAGAACGCCTCCATTTCCGGTGCCGAAGTGGGCTGTCAGGGTGAAGTTGGCTCCGCTTGTGCTATGGCGGCCGCAGGGCTTGCCGAAGTGCTAGGCGGCTCACCTGGGCAGGTGGAAAACGCCGCTGAGATCGGCTTGGAGCATAACCTCGGTTTGACCTGCGACCCGGTCGGCGGGCTTGTTCAAGTACCCTGCATTGAGCGCAATGCGATCGCCTCCGTCAAAGCTATAAACGCTGCACGAATGGCGCTGCACGGCGATGGAGAGCACTTTATATCGCTGGATAAAGTGATCCGTACCATGCGCGATACTGGTCGTGACATGCAAGACAAATACAAAGAGACCTCCAAGGGCGGGCTAGCCGTCAATGCCATCGAGTGCTAGGTCATCAAGTGCTAGGCCAGCGGATTGGGAGGCAGTAAGCTGTCAATATTGGCGACTAGGTAGTCGACCAGCTGGCGGATTTTGGGTGACAGGTGACGGTGGCGAGGGTATACCGCCCAGACAGCGGTATCGTGGTGCTGAAAAGGCTCAAGCACGGCCACCAACTCACCGCTGGCCAAGTAGGGCGCTACGTAATAATCGGGCAGTTGTGCAAGGCCGAGCCCCTTACGTGCTGCGTCTAGCAACGCCGGCCCAGAGTTGCCCGTCCAGCACCCCTCGACACGTACCTCGCGTCGTTGACCGTTGACTTCAAACAGCCAGTTGGGCCGTGAGCCAATCAAGCAGCGGTGCTGGCTAAGCTCGCTCAACGTATGCGGGCGTGGCGCTTGGCGAAAGTAGCTGTGTGAGCCGACGATATACTCGCGGCGGTCGCATAACCGTCTGGCGATCAGGCTGGAATCCTTCAACACCCCCATCCGTATGGCAATATCGTAGCCCTCTTCAATTAGCTCCACCGGCCGGTTAGTGAAGTGCATGTGAACATCCAGTTGCGGATGTAAACACTGGAAGTCATTAACCAGCGGTGCGATAAAACGCTCGCCGAAGGTGGTGGCCGAGGTAAGTTTAAGCAGCCCATTGGGGGTAGCCTGAAGTTCGCTAAGCGCCTGCTCGGCATCGCGTAGCCCATCAAATAGATGGCGGCAGTGTTCCACGTAGGTAGCGCCCGCATCGGTTAAGCGGATCTGGCGGGTGGTGCGATAGAGCAACTGCACGCCCAACTGGTTTTCGAGTTGACTGACCAAACGGCTGATATGCGAGGTCGATACCTTTAGGTGGCGGGCCGCAGCAGAGAACGTGCCTAAACGCACCACCTCAACAAAGGCTTCGATACGGCTCCAGTGCTGCATACTATCTCCCTGGGTTGATAGCGATTGTTGCTATGTGGCAATAATCTTATGAGTGTATCCCGGTTTATCAAGAGCGCCTAGCTGGCCTACACTGCTAGCATAGCTAGCCTATCAATGGAGCCTTTTACTTATGTCTATATCTTTATCTCAGTGGTCTTGCGGGGTGCTAGCAGTGGCCGTGAGCGCTGGTTGGGCAGTCAGTGCCCAGGCAGAGCTACCCACCCAGCAGCAGGAGCAGGCGCCAGGTTGGTTTCGCATGATGGTTGGGGAGTATGAGGTAACCGCGTTATACGATGGCCATACTGCTATTGATACCTCCTTGTTAAAAGGCATGGAGCAAGAAGAGATTCTCCGCCACTTGGATGCGCTATTTATCGATGCAGAGAGTGGCATGCAAACCGCGGTCAATGCCTTTCTTATTCACACTGGCGAGAACCTTGTGCTGGTCGATGCCGGCTCGGCTGCCTGCTTTGGCCCCTCATTAGGTCAGGTGGAGAGTAACCTGCGCGCTTCTGGCTACTCGCCGGAGGATGTTGACACGATGCTGATGACTCATCTTCATCCTGACCACGTGTGTGGTTTGGCCAATGAGGAGGGTGAAGCGGTTTATCCCAATGCTGAACTGCGTGCCAGCCAAGCGGATGCCGATTTTTGGCTGGATGAGGAGCGTGCAGCACAGGCTCCCGAATCTGCCCAGCCCTTCTTTACCATGGCCCAGGATGCGGTAGCGCCTTATCAGGAAGCTGATCGTTTCAACCCCTTCACGGCTGGTGATGAAGTTCTGATGGGCATTGTTGCCCAAGATACACATGGCCACACCGCCGGACACTCAAGCTTTATGCTCAATAGCGATGATGACGCCATGCTGGTATGGGGGGACGTAGTACACAGCTACGGCGTTCAATTTGCTGATCCCACTGTCGCTATCGAGTTTGACTCAGACCCTGAGCAAGCCATTCGCACTCGAGAAGAAGTGCTCGAAAGCGCGGTTGAAGATAAGCACTGGGTCGCCGGTGCCCACATGCCATTTCCCGGCATTGGTCATATCGTAAAAGATGAAGAAGGCTATCGCTGGCTGCCGATTGAATTTGGCCCAGTGGCTACTGACGAGTAACGCCTTAGTTTTTGTTTTTGAAGTAATGAACATTTAGGAGTCAAAATGAAGTCACGCGCAGCTGTTGCATTGGAAGCGGGTAAGCCGCTTGAACTGGTCGAGATTGATGTCGAAGGCCCGAAGGCGGGGGAAGTGCTGGTTAAAATGGCCGCGACAAGCGTTTGCCATACCGATGCTTACACGCTCTCCGGTGCTGATCCCGAAGGTAACTTCCCTGCCGTGTTGGGCCATGAAGGTGCTGGCGTGGTACAGGAAGTCGGCGAGGGCGTTACCAGCCTTAAGCCAGGCGACCATGTTATTCCGCTTTACACCGCTGAGTGTGGAAAGTGTAAATTCTGTTTGTCGGGCAAAACCAACCTGTGTGGCAGCGTGCGTGCTACCCAAGGTAAAGGGGTCATGCCTGACGGTACCTCGCGTTTTTCACTCGAGGGCAAAATGCTTCATCACTATATGGGCACCTCCACGTTCAGCGAGTACACCGTGTTGCCTGAAGTCTCCCTGGCGGTGGTTTCTAAAGAAGCACCCATGGATAAAATCTGCCTACTGGGCTGCGGCGTGACCACCGGCATCGGTGCGGTGCTCAATACCGCTAAAGTAGAGCCGGGCGCCATGGTGGCGGTGTTTGGTCTCGGGGCTATCGGTTTGGCCGTCATCCAAGGCGCGGTCATGGCCAAGGCGGGGCGTATTATTGCTATCGACGTCAACGCTGATAAATTTGAGCTGGCCAAGCAGTTTGGCGCCACTGATTTTGTGAACCCCAAAGAGTATTCAGATCCAATCCAGCAGGTCATTGTCGATTTGACCGATGGCGGCGTTGACTACTCCTTTGAGTGTATCGGCAACGTCAATGTGATGCGCTCAGCGCTGGAGTGCTGCCACAAAGGCTGGGGTGAATCGATCATCATTGGTGTCGCTGGAGCCGGTGAAGAGATCTCCACACGGCCATTCCAGTTGGTCACCGGGCGGGTCTGGAAAGGCTCCGCCTTTGGTGGCGTAAAAGGACGCAGCGAGCTGCCGGGCTACGTTGATCGTTATATGAACGGCGAAATCAATATCGACGATTTCATTACCCACGATATGCCATTCGAAAAGATCAACGAAGCGTTTGAATTACTGCATGCGGGTAAGAGCATTCGTACCGTGCTGCATTACTAGGCCTAGCATTATTAAGTAGTATAGAAAGCACGTTTGAAACGCTAAAACGCGGTAGGGTAGACCTGCCGCGTTTGCTGTATTTAAAGGAACCTGCCCATGAGCATGAGTGAAACTCTAGAACTGGTGTCTGCCAACCGTAGTTTCGGGGGCTGGCATAAGCGCTACCGCCACTATTCCCGTGCGCTGGACTGCGACATGATCTTCGCCGTTTACTTGCCACCCCAGGCGGAAAACGAGCGCGTACCGCTGCTGTGGTGGCTCTCGGGGCTGACCTGTAATGACGAAAATTTCATGCAGAAAGCGGGCGCTCACCGTATTGCCGCTGAGCTGGGCGTGGCGATTGTTTGCCCTGATACCAGCCCACGGGGCACCGACTTGCCCGGCGAGCATGAAAGCTATGATTTAGGCTCTGGGGCTGGGTTTTACGTCAATGCCACCGAGTCACCCTGGAAGCCCCACTATCGCATGTACGACTATGTGATTGAGGAGTTGCCTTCTGTAGTGCGTCAGCACTTCCCGGTCAATGGGCGCGAATCGATTAGCGGACACTCGATGGGGGGGCACGGAGCATTGATCCTGGCGCTGCGTCATCCAGGTCGTTTCCGCTCTGTGTCGGCCTTCTCACCGGTGGTGAACCCGATGAACTGCCCTTGGGGGCAGCAGGCGTTTAACGCCTACTTGGGGGACGATCAGTCCCGCTGGCGTCAGTACGATGCCTGTGAGCTGGTGGCCAACGGCGCATCACGCCAGCGGCTGTTTATCGACCAGGGCGAAGCGGATCAATTCCTGGAAGAGCAGCTTCAGCCAGAGCGTTTAGAAGCCGTTTGCGAAGAGCATGATCATCCGTTAACGCTGCGCCGCCAGCCGGGCTACGATCACAGTTACTTCTTCATTGCCTCGTTCATTGAGGATCATCTGCGCTATCATGCAGATCACCTCATGAAGCGTTAAGGATAACGGGATGCTCAATCGCTTGCTGCGCCGTTTTATGCGTCTGCTATGGCGGATTGTATGGCGCGGCGTTTTAGCGTTTGTACTGTTGTCGGTCGCGCTGGTCTTGTTGTTTCGGGTCGTTCCACCACCGGGATCGATGGTGATGGTCGAGCGCAAAATTCAGAGCTGGATCCACAGCGATCCGATTCGTATACAGCGCGAGTGGCGGGGGTGGGATTCGCTCTCGGTGAACGCTAAGCTGGCAGTGATTGCCGCGGAGGATCAGCGCTTTCCACACCACGGCGGGTTTGATCTGGTCGAACTGCGCCGCGCATTGCAGGCTAGTCGGGACGGCGGACGACTGCGCGGTGCCAGTACCTTGAGCCAACAAACGGCTAAAAACGTTTTTCTGTGGACAGGTCGCAGCTGGACGCGGAAGGGGCTAGAAGCGTGGTTTACGCTACTGATCGAGATACTCTGGAGCAAGCAGCGTATTTTAGAGGTCTATCTCAATGTCGCCGAGTGGGATCGCGGTGTGTTTGGCCTAGAAGCCGCTGCTCAGCACTATTTTGGCGTCTCTTCAGCTTCGTTAACTGAGCGCCAGGCAAGTCTTCTCGCGGCTATCTTACCCAGCCCGCTGACGCGCAGCGCCGCACGCCCCGATGCCCAGGTTGAGCGGCGAAGTCAGTGGATTCGCCAGCAGATGCGTAACTTAGGTGGGGCTGATTATTTGCAACATCTATAGCTATTTTTATATAGCTATTTTTAGCCACGCTATTCGTATTTAGCGTCGTCAATTTCCGCGAGTGCTTCCAGATTGGGATAGGAGAAGTAATAGCCCTGCTACATGGGAAGACCCAAGGGCAGCAGGCCGCGTGATTCCTCACGGGTTTCAACACCTTCAGCAATTAGCTGAGTGCCCAAGGTTTTTGCTAGTGCCACCAGGCTATGCAGTATGGCTTGGTAGCACTTGTCGTTATCGCCCCCCAATTGATGATCGGTTGAAACACCATCGTGAATGCAAAAGGTACCGGAGAATTGCAACGGTTACAGTGTCCGTTCACCCTGGCACAGTGGTGTTGTGCTGACATGTTTAGCCAAGCCCTGGAATAAAATTATCGACCATTATAAAAATCGGGTCATCGCCTACTCGCCTTAGGGCCGGGTTTCCGTATCACCATCACTACCCCAGTGATGGCCACCAACATACCCACAAGCCCTAACAAGGGAAGGCGTTCGTCAAAGAGCCACCACGCCTGAAGCGCCGTGACTGGCGGCACAAGATAAAAAAGACTCGCTACACGCGAGGCTTCCCCCTTTTTAATCAAGGCCATGAGTAACAGAATAGCTGCAATTGAGAGAATCAACACCAACCAGCCCAGGGTCAGCACAAAGGTGCTGCTCCATTCCACCTGGCGGGACTCAAAAAGCAGGGCTCCAACGCCCAGCAGAGCGCCCGCTGCTAAGTACTGAATCACCGCCCCTGAAAGCAGCGGCATGCTGGTGCAGTATCTTTTCTGATAGAGCGTACCCAGCGAAATCCCCATTAACGCGGCGGTGACACACAGCAGAGCACTAATCCCGAAGCCGTCAAACAGCGACTCACCCAGCTCAAGCTTACTGCCGAGGACTAAACTAATACCTATCAGGCCCAGCGCTAGCCCTGTCCATTGGCGCCAAGAGAGCTGCTCACCCAGCAGTGGGCCAGCGAAGGCGGCGGTCAGAAGCGGCTGCAGCCCCACCAGTAAGGCCGCTAAACCGGCGGGCATGCCCAGGTAAATGCCATAGAAGACGCCACCTAAGTAAGCACCATGAACTAGAAAGCCTGATATGGCGATATGTGTCCATAGCCTGGGTGATGAGGGCCAAGGTATCCGCATCACGACGACCAGCGGAGTCAGTAGCAGTAGCGTGAGTACAAAGCGAATAAACAGAAACGTAAAAGGTTCTGCGTAAGGCAGGCCGAACTTTGCACCAATAAAGCCAGTGCTCCAAAGCAGAACAAAAAGTGCGGGCATGGCGGCAAGCCCTGCTGAATGTAAGTCGTTTTTACGTAACTTGCTGAATATACTAGACATATTATTTCCGTGGTGGCGTGTTTAATTCGTCTTTTAGATACATTTAGTTCTTTTTGTTACTATCTTTTACATAAAAGATTGAACCTGCTTGAGCATGGCGCGTCACAGAGGGCACATACACAACGCAATATTGAGGTTTCTTCTATGCAACGTATGACTGCTCTGTTCTCCGCTGCTCTGCTCGCGACCGGTTTGATGACGGCCACCGCCCACGCGCAGGAAGAGCAGCAAGGCGCTGCACAAGATCCAATGGCAACCCAGCAAGCTCCTGCCCAGGATTTTTCTGACGACCAGCTCCAGCAGTTTGCCGATGCTTCTCAAGAAATTGCGGTTATTTCTCAGGAATATACCCAGCGTCTGCAGGAAGCGGAAGATGAATCAGCGCAACAGGAAGTGCGCACCGAAGCTAACGACCGCATGATCGAAGTGGTCGAAGACAGCGGCCTAGATGTTGATACCTTCAACGCTATTGGTCAATCCATTCAGCAAGATCCGGAAATGATGCAGCGTGTGCAGGAAATGGCTAACCAGTCATAAGTCATACTGCTAAAAGTGGCTGATGTGTTTTTGCTAATTTGGTCTGGCTAATATAGCAACCTTTATTTAGCAACGTTAATATTAGTATGGTTTCGGCCACCAAAGCCCGGTGCATGACTGCACCGGGCTTTTTTTGTGAGCCGATTGGCCTACGGTTAGTTTTATTATCCTTAGTGGGGTTTACCTAACTTAGCCTTCCCGCCACACTTTAGATTATGCGTTGATTATCCCGCCTATTGACCGGCAACACCAAGGAGTCCGTATGGATGTCGAACTGTTAGAAATACGCCAACATATGGGACGGTTTCCCCCTTTTGATGGGCTGTCGGATGATCTCCTTGATGCCATTGCTGAGCAGGTGGAAGTGAGCTACTTCAAAACAGGTAGCAGCATATTAACGCTTAACGAGATGCTCAATGATCTTTGCTATATCCGCAGTGGCGCTGTGGAGGTTTATCGTAGTCAGGGCGAGCTGTATAACCGCCTGGGCGAAGGCGATATTTTCGGTCACTTCAGCCTCTTGCGTAACCATAAGGTGCGTTTCCCAGCCCAGGCGATCGAAGATACCCTGATCTATTTTATTCCCAAGGCGGTCTTCCTGCGATTGTGCGAGGAGGATGACCATTTTGCGGATTTTGTCGAGTTGGAGCGACCGCGGCTTGAGAGCGCTGCCGAGCAGCAAAAGAAATCCAACGACATGATGGTGACGCGGATACGCAAGCTGCTAACCCGCTATCCAGTAATGGTGGAAACGTCTACCAGCGTTCAGCACGCCGCGCAGCAGATGAGCGAGGCTCAAGCCTCCGCCCTGCTGGTAATAAAAGAGGGGAGCGATAACCCGCGCTACAGTTTTAAAGATAGCGAAGGCCAAACTTGGCAGATGTGCGGTATTTTAACCGATAGTGATTTTCGTACCCGCATTGTGGCCGAGGGGCTATCGCCACAAACCTCCGTCGGTGAAGTGATTTCCTCGCGGCTAATTACTATCCAGTCTGACGCCTCTGTTTATGAAGCGATGCTGACGATGTTGCGCAGTAACGTGCATCACCTGCCTGTGCTCTATCGTCAGCGCCCTGTGGGCGTAGTGCATCTCTCCGACATTATTCGCTACGAGACCCACAGTGGTCTCTATCTGGTCAGCAATATTTTTAATCAGTCCAGCGCCCAGGGGCTGGCACGCTTGGCGCCGGATGTGAGCGCGGCGTTTGTGCGTATGGTGCAAGAGGGCGCTAACTCGCAGATGGTGGGTAGCGCCCTTTCCACGATCGGACGCAGCTTTACTCGACGGTTGCTGGAAATGGCTGAAGCAGAACTTGGCCCCCCGCCGGTGCCTTATTGTTTTATGGTGAATGGCTCAATGGCCCGCAATGAGCAGAGCATCGTCACTGACCAGGATAATGCGCTGATCCTCTCCGACGAGTTTAATCCCGAAGAGCATGACGACTACTTTTACGCCCTGGCAAAAATTGTCAGCGATGGCTTAGATGCCTGCGGTTACACCTACTGCAAAGGTGACGTTATGGCGACCAACGTTCAGTGGCGTCAGCCGCTCAGCGTTTGGAAGGGGTATTTTCAGGATTGGATGGCCAATCCCACGCCTGAACGGCTGCTGCACAGCTCGATTTTCTTTGACCTGGATAGTTGCTATGGCGAAGACCTTTATGTGGAAACGCTGCAAGATTTGATTGCCGAGACAGCGCCAAAATCACCGCTGTTTTTAGCCGCCATGGCGCGCAATGCCTTAAACCGTACGCCACCGCTGGGGTTTTTCCGTACCTTTGTGATGGAGCAAGATGGCAAGCACAACAACTCGATCAACTTGAAGCGCCGGGGAACTGCGCCGATGGTGGATTTGGTGCGTATTCACGCTTTGGCCTGCGGTTCCAAAGCGCAGAACTCCTTTCAGCGCTTGAATGACATCAGTAAGACCCAACTATTGGCGACCGGCATGAGCGACAAGCTAAGTTATGCGTTTGAGTTTTTATGCATGTCGCGGATTCGCCATCAAATGATTGACCTACAAGAGGATCGCCTGCCGGATAACAATATCGAGCCCGAAAACGTGGCGGACAGCGAACGCCACACCCTGAAAGACGCTTTCCAAGTGCTTAGCAACGCACAAAAATTTCTGAAGTTCCGCTATCCCATGCCTGCACAACGGCAGGGGCGCTAAGATGCGCGGTATACGCCCACGTCAAAAAATCGTCCAGGCCGATTGGAAGGGCTATATGGCCCAACGAGCGCAACAAGCGAAAAATCCTGCCCTTCAGCAATTCTTTGGTACGCCGTTGCCTGATCCTGAAACGCCCATTTCTGAGGTGCCCATGGTGGCGCTGGATATGGAAACCACTGGGCTGGATGAGAGGCGCCATGCGATTGTTAGTATTGGCCTCGTGCCCTTCACGTTAAATCGTATCAAATTGGCTGAGCGGCGCTATTGGGTAGTGAACCCTTCGCGGCCGCTAGCAGAAGCCTCAATTACCTACCACCACATTACCCATTCGGAGATCGCCCAGGCGCCGGACTTAGATGCGATACTGGACGAACTGCTGGCCCAGCTAGCAGGTCGCCTAGTGGTCGTTCATTTTCGCAATATTGAACGGCCTTTTTTGAATGCAGCTGTCAAAGCCCGACGTGGGGAAGGGGTGCTGTTTCCGATGATTGATACCATGTCGCTGGAAGCGCGGATGCACCGCCAAACCCTATGGGCGCGGTTCCGCCGCTGGCTGGGTCGCCCACCGGTTTCCATCCGTATGCATGCGAGTCGTGAGCGCTATGGCTTGCCCCCTTATCAAGGACATCATGCCCTGGTGGATGCATTGGCCACCGCAGAGCTATTGCAGGCGCAAATAGCCACCCATTATCGACCTGAAACGCCATTGAAAGATATTTGGTGTTGATGCTTAGCTGTCGACATACCAACAAAAACGGGCAACCCATTGGTTTGCCCGTTTACTAGCTAAATTTGAACAGTACCAGCAAGCTTTAAACTTATGATTGGTTTAAAACCATGGTCGGTTCAAAGCATCGCTAGACGGCTTTAGGTTCGCTCATCAACCCCTTGATAATGGCATAGCAGGCCACTAGCAGAATGATGGTGAACGGAAAGCCGGTAGAAACAGCCATGGTTTGCAGCGCTGTCAGGCCACCGCCTAGCAGTAGCGCAATGGCAATCGCGCCTTCGATGATCGCCCAGAAAACGCGCTGTGGCGTCGGTGCATCGACCTTACCGCCAGCGGTGATGGAGTCAATCACCAACGAGCCAGAGTCAGACGACGTCACGAAGAACACGATGACTAGCACAATGGCCACGAATGAGGTGATTTGTGATAACGGCAGCTGCTCGAGCATTATGAATAGCTGCAGATCAACGCCTGCATCGCGAACGGCCTCAATGCCTTGGCTGACATACTGATCAATGGCTGTGCCACCAAACGTGGTCATCCATAGTACTGATACAGTGGACGGCACCAGCATCACCGAGACCAGAAATTCACGCACTGTACGACCGCGGGATACCCGCGCAATAAACATACCGACATACGGAGACCAGGAGATCCACCAGGCCCAGTAGAAGGCTGTCCAGCCGGATGCGAAGTTGCTGTCCTCTCGCCCAACAGGGTTCGCCAGCTCAGGCAGATAGGTCAGATATGCCAGCAGATTGTCGAAAAAGCCGGTGGCTATCGCAAGCGTGGGTCCGACAACAATCACAAACAGCAGCAACAAAACGGCCAGCACCATGTTGATTTCGGACAGCCGCTTTACCCCGGCGTCCAGCCCGGCCAGTACCGACACCAGCGCAATCGCCGTGATCCCGATCACCAGAACAATCTGCGTCGTGTTGCCCAGCGGAATACCGAACAGATAGTTTAGACCCGATGCAGCCTGAGAGGCACCGAAGCCCAACGAAGTGGCGAGACCGAACAGGGTCGCCAGCACCGCCAGGATGTCGATGAGATGGCCCGGCCAGCCCCAGACCCGTTCACCCAGAATCGGATAAAACACCGAACGAATGGTCAGCGGCAGCCCCTTGTTGAAGGAGAACAGCGCCAGTCCCAGCGCCATGACGGCATAGATCGCCCAGGGGTGCAGCGCCCAGTGGTAGATGGTGGCGGCCATGCCCAGCCGGGTCGCGGCTTCGGCATCACCCGCAGCTGCGCCCAGTGGCGCCCAGTCGGTGCGAACGCCGTTCTCGATACTAATGCCACCAAAGGCCGAGCTGAAGTGGGACAGTGGCTCCGAAACGCCGAAGAACATCAAGCCGATACCCATACCAGCAGCAAACAGCATGGAAAACCAGCCGGCGTAGCTGTAATCCGGTGTGGCTTCGGTCCCGCCGAGGCGTACCCCCGGCCAAGTGGGGTGAA
>CEGE01000621.1_pt1 | contig 12570 bp, 9 predicted proteins | sample 306311 | NCBI WGS metagenome assembly CEGE01 (sample SAMEA2755654, study PRJEB7226) | microbial mat metagenome | biome: microbial mat; feature: hypersaline; material: grass silage | place: USA | collected 2014-02-19 | depth 0 m | reverse complement strand
TCGATACTCCAGCGTACCCGGCGTGCCTCAGGGTGTGCCTGCATCAGCCCGGTGAACAGTGGCAACGCGTGCTGCAGCGCGGGACGGTGCGGGCTTTGCAACAGCATCTGGGCGCGGAACAGGCCGGCACGCTTTTCCATCACTGCAGGAAAAGGGCCGATGCACTGCACGCCTTGAGGCAGCAGCTGCTGTTGTTGTGCGAGTTCACGCAGGCTGATCAGGAAACTCTCTGCCAACCCCTGTCGGTTGGCTTCTGCTCGGATCAGGGCGTGATGGGAAAAGGGTGGCAGGTATCCGGCATGACGCAGCCGCAACTCCTCGCTGGCAAAGGCTTCATAGCCGGCGTGTACCAGCGTATTGAGCATTGGATGTTCTGCATGGAGGGTTTGCAGTACTACTTCACCGGGGTGATCGGCGCGACCGGCACGGCCGGCGACCTGCAGAATTAACTGGGCGGTTTTTTCCATGCCACGAAAGTCCGCACTGAACAGACCTGCATCCGCGTCCAGCACTGCTACCAGCGTTACCTTGGGGAAATGATGCCCCTTGGCCAGCATCTGAGTGCCTACGAGAATACAGGGGGTGCCACTGTGCACCTGCTGCATGATTCGCTCCAGCGCGTGCTTGCGCTGAGTGCTGTCGCGATCGACCCGTAATACGGGGGTGTCGGGGAAGTGTACCTGCAGGCGGTCTTCTACCCTTTCGGTGCCGCTGCCGGCGGGTCGCAGCTGGCTGCTGCCGCAATGAGCGCAAGTGCGTGGAATGGGGGTTTGGCGGTCACAATGGTGGCAATGCAGGTGGGGAGGCTGACGGTGCAGGGTCATGCGCGCATCGCAGCGGGTACAGTCGACCGGAGTACCACAGTCATGACAGATCAGCGCCGGTGAAAAGCCGCGTCGGTTCAGGAACAGCAACACCTGGGTGCCCTGATCAAGATGTGATCGGATCTGGCTGATCAGCGCTGCCGAGAGGCCAGCGTCCAGCGTCTGCTGTCGAATATCCAGCAGTTTGAATACGGGAGGGGTGGCATTGCCGGCGCGACGGGTCAGGTGCAGATGCTGATAGCGACCACTGCGTGCATTCTGCAGGCTCTCCAGTGACGGAGTGGCGCTGCCCAGTACAACGGGGATCTTGAGCTGATTGGCGCGGAAGATCGCCAGATCGCGGGCGTGGTAGCGAAATCCGTCCTGCTGCTTGAACGAGCTGTCATGCTCTTCGTCCACAATGATCAGGCCGGGACGACACAGGGGCGTGAAAATGGCTGAGCGCGTACCAATCAGGATGCGGGCGCTGCCTTCGTTTGCCCAAAGCCAGGCATCCAGGCGCTGGCGGTCGGTCATGCCGGAGTGCAGTGCCAGTACAGGCACCCGAAAACGTGCCTTGAAACGGGACAGTGTCTGTGGCGTCAGGCCGATCTCCGGCACCAGTACCAGTGCCTGCTGGCCGCGCTCAAGGCAGGACTGAATTGCCTGCAGATAGACCTCGGTCTTGCCTGAGCCGGTGACGCCCTCAAGCAACAGAGGGCTGAAACCCTGTGCCGCGCGAATGGCCTCAACCGCCTGTGCCTGCTCATCATGCAGTGTCAGTGGCGCTTCACGGATAACCCCGTCGGTGAGGTCGGCATGCGGCAGGTCAGGGTGGTGCTCGAATGACTGTGCGAGCCCCTTCTGCTGCAGCGATTTGAGCAGTGCCGGATCACCGCCCTCGGCACGCAGAGCATCTGCGCTGATGCCACCGGGATGTTCCAGCAGCAGTTGCAGCAGCTCTCGCTGGCGGAACGCGCGCGCAGTGATGGCCTCCAGTGTTGCATCAGGTGCGGCGTGCCACAGTGTCTGGTGCGCAAAACGTGCAGGCTGGCCCTGGCGCAGCAGTACCGGCAGGGCCTGTTGCAGCGCATCGCCAAGAGGGTGTTGATAGTAGCCGGCTGCCCAGCGTGCCAGCGCAAACAGATCATCACTGAATACAGGAGTCTGGTCCAGAACCTCGCTGACCGGCTTGAGCTTGTCGAGAGGGAATTCACTGGTGGTCTCGATCGAGACCAGAATGCCAATGGCCTCGCGCCGGCCAAAGGGGACCCGTACTCGGCAGCCTGGCTGAGCGGGGGTCTCATTCAGGGGCTGTCGGTAGTCGAACAGCCGGTGCAGAGGTGTTGGAATGGCGACGCGGTAGATCAAGATCTTGGTCCTGTCAGTGAAAGGTGTCGGTCGGCAATGCTGTGGCCCCGAGTCTAGGGCTTTTGAGCGTTACAGGGAATGGTTGAACGGCATGCTCGAATTGGCTTGCTCGCAGTGGGTGGGCTGCGTATAATTTCGCGCCTTAACTGTAAGCATCGCGGTGCTCTTCTATTGGAGTGCTGACTATTAAATGTGCGGTGCCTGGCGTCAATGAATACGACCGGGTGGCGGCACGCCAATTTTATCGAGGTTCAAGATGAAAGCTGGTATCCATCCGGAATACAACGAAGTTACCATCACCTGCTCTTGTGGCAACGTGATGAACACCCGCTCTACCATGGGTCAGGACATGCTGGTCGACGTGTGCAGCCAGTGCCACCCGTTCTACACCGGCAAGCAGAAGGAAGCGACTTCCGGCGGCCGTGTTGACCGCTTCAAGAAGCGTTTCGGTGGTCGTGGCTTCAAGTCTTAATCGACTGCGCCAGCGCACATCAAGAAAGGCACTCCATGTGGGTGCCTTTTTTGTATCCGTGCTTTGGTTTTTGCTGTCTCCTGCGGTTTGGGCGCAATGTCCGCTGCTGCCGGGTGGTTTTGATGCCGAAGTCGTGCATGTGTACGACGGGGATACGGTTCGCCTGAAGTCAGGGCAGCGGGTGCGTCTTATCGGGATTGATACCCCTGAGGTCGGGAATGACGGGCGTCCGGATCAGCCCGGTGCACGTGAGGCCAGTCGCTGGCTGGAGCAGCGTGTAAAGGGTCAGCAGGTATATCTTCTGCCCGGAGCCGAGCGTCAGGATCGCTATGGCCGGTTGCTTGCCCACCTGTATTGGCGTGATGAGCTGATAGCGGAAAAAATGCTGCAGCAGGGGCTGGGCTTTGCTTTGGCGGTGGGTGCCAATACCCGTCTTGCCGATTGTCTTTTCAGCGCAGAAACGCCTGCACGCGTTGCATCTGAAGGTGTGTGGCAGCGCGCGCCTCGTGCCGCAATGGAAATTGATAAACCCGGTTTTGCACTGGTTATTGGGCGTATCAGCCGAATCACTCAAACTCGAACCGGTTACTACATCGATTTGGATGATCACCTGGCTCTGTTTCTGCCGGAAAAGCTTGGGGTAGACCATGCGCGAATGCAGGTGGGTGACCGGATCGAAGCCCGTGGCTGGGTGCAGGATCGCCTTCAGCGGCAGAATCGGCTGAGTCATGGCCAGCAGCGCTGGCTGCTCAGAATTACCGCAGACCGGCACCTTCAGGCCAACTGAAGTCTATATTTGCATCGCCTAAAGTGCGGTTGTTGTCTATATGGCTTTTATATATGATGCAAGACCGTCTATTTACAACCTTAGTTGGAAACAGCAACCATGTCTCAAGATTTTAAACAAGCCGCCCTCGATTACCACGAGTTCCCTCGTCCGGGTAAGATCAGTGTAGAGCTTACCACCTCCGCTGAGACTTCCCGCGACCTTTCTCTGGCCTACTCTCCGGGTGTGGCCGAGCCTGTGCGTGAAATCGCGAAGGACCCTGATGCGGCTTACCGTTACACCGCCAAAGGCAACCTGGTTGCTGTTATTTCCAACGGTTCCGCCATTCTGGGGCTGGGTGATCTGGGACCTTTGGCCTCCAAGCCGGTCATGGAAGGCAAGGCGCTGCTGTTCAAGCGTTTTGCCGGTATTGACTCCATCGATATCGAAGTCGATGCAGAAAGCCCGCAGGCGTTCATCGATACTGTTGCGCGCATTGCCGAAACCTTCGGTGGCATCAACCTTGAAGACATCAAGGCGCCAGAGTGCTTCGAGATCGAACGCGTATTGATCGAGCGCTGCAAGATTCCGGTTTTCCACGATGACCAGCACGGTACAGCGATCGTAACCGCTGCCGGCATGATCAACGCACTGGAGCTGGCCGGCAAAAAACTGGCGGATGCGCAGATCGTGTGTCTGGGTGCCGGTGCTGCTGCCAGTGCCTGCATGAAGCTGCTGATCAATATGGGTGCCAAGGTCGAAAATATCTACATGATCGACCGTAAGGGTGTTATCCACTCGGGTCGTGATGATCTTACTCCTGAAAAGGCCGCTTTCGCGACCGAGACCGACAAGCGCACGCTGGAAGATGCCGTCACCGGCGCTGACGTATTTGTAGGCCTGTCTGGTCCGGACCTGTTGTCACCGGAAAACCTGCTGAAGATGGCGGATAACCCGATCGTCTTCGCCTGTGCCAACCCGGATCCTGAAATCAAGCCGGATCTGGCGCGCGCGACTCGCTCTGATGTGATCATGGCAACCGGTCGCTCAGACTACCCGAACCAGGTGAACAACGTGCTGGGCTTCCCGTTCATCTTCCGTGGCGCGCTGGACGTTCGTGCAACCGCCATCAACGAAGAGATGAAAGCGGCAGCCGTGCGTGCGCTGGCTGATCTGGCCAAGCAGCCGGTTCCGCAGGAAGTGTTGAATGCCTACAACCTTATGGAGATGGAATTCGGTCGTGAGTATATCCTGCCGAAGGCGACTGACCCGCGTCTGCTGGGTGCAATCTCCAATGCGGTTGCCCAGGCCGCTGTCGACACAGGTGTTGCGCGTCTGCCGATGCCCTCGCACTACCCGATTCAGAGCGTGAAAGACATCTGATCACGGATTGAATACGGACATAAAAAAACCGCCAGTAGGCGGTTTTTTTATGTCCAATGCAGGCGTTGTTCTAATAGCCGAAGATGGCCTCGGTCGGTGGTGCCTGCATCTGCTGCTCAGGGCTGCGGGCTATCTCTGAGGGAGCATCTTCGGTGCGGAAGTATTCGCCAATGGCATTGTCCTGCCCGGGCCAGGCACGCAGGCCGCTGGCCGGGTCTATGGCGATGCGTACAACGCCTTCGGGTGCCGCGGGAGGGCGGTCAGGCAGCCCGGCAAGTGCCTCTTCCATATAGTCGATCCAGATCGGCAGGGCAGTACTGCTGCCGTACTCGCCTCGCCCAAGAGGAGATGGCTGGTCAAAGCCAACCCAAACTGTTGTTACCAGGTCGGGGCTAAAACCGCTGAACCAGGTGTCCTTTTGCTCATTGGTAGTACCGGTTTTGCCTGCCAGGTCTGAGCGTTCCAGGACGCGAGCTCGCGTGCCAGTGCCACGTGTAATTACGTCGCGCATCACATCGTAGATCAGAAATGCATTGCGCTCGCTGATGACGCGAGGTGCAACAGGTGTGGGAGCGTTTGTAGAGCCCTGTGATGCTGCAGCAGGCATTGGCTCGGAGGTATCGGTCAAAACCGCTGTTGCAGTTGTGGTTTCGATGTTGGGTGCATCACAGTTGTGGCATACCGTTACGGGATTGGCCTGCTCCAGCACTTCGCCTTCGGCATTCTCGATTCTATCGATCAGATAGGGCTCTACCAGATAGCCGCCATTGGCAATGGCAGCATAACCGCGTGCAATCTGCAATGGAGTGGCGCTGGCGCTGCCAAGCGAGAGTGAGAGGTTGGCAGGCAGTTTATCGGGCTCGAAGCCGAACCTGAGCATGTATTCACGGGCCTGTTCGATACCCAGTGCGCGCATGATGCGAATCGATACCAGGTTGCGTGATCGGTACAGGGCTTCGCGCAGGCGCATGGGGCCGTTGAACTCGCCATTGTCATTTTCAGGGCGCCAGTTGCCTTCAAGGCTTACATCGTGAAACACGATAGGGGCATCATTGATGATGGAGGCGGGTGTGAAGCCGTTCTCAAGCGCAGCGGTATACAAGAAGGGCTTGATGCTGGAGCCTGGCTGGCGGTAGGCCTGAGTCGCGCGATTGAACTTGTTGTGATAGAAGCTGAAGCCGCCAACCAGTGAGCGTATGGCGCCATCCTGAGGGTTCAGGGCGACCAGAGCGCCTTGAACCTGCGGCATTTGGGTCAGGCGCAACGTGCCGTCGGTATCGGGCATCACGCGGATGATATCGCCTGCCGAAAGTACGTCGGTTGCCTTTTGGGGAGCCGGCCCGGTCCAGTGTACGCTGCGGAAAGGGCGTGCCCATTTGATGCCGTCCCATTTTAGTTCGGCCGGCTCGCCGCTACCCAGCAGCAGTTGAGCGGAGTTGTCCGTCACGGACTTGACCAATGCTGGCTCCAGGCCAGCAAAGGTGGGGTATTGGCGCAGCTGGTTGAGCTGGTCAGCTTCACTGCTGAGGCTGTCTAGATCCAGGCTGGCTTCAGCACCATGGTAGCCGTGACGATCGGTGTAGGCGAGGAGTCCCCGTCGCAGAGCATCAGTCGCTTCCTGTTGCTGGTGACTGTACACCGTTGTCCAGACGCGGTAGCCATCGGTATACAGTGCTTCGCCATACCGCTCAAACAGTTGCTGGCGTACCATCTCGGCAATATAGGGGGCATCAAGCTCGATATCGCTGCGGTGGTAGCGTGCATTGTCCACAAAGGCGATGGCTTCGGCGTGTCGTGTGCTGTCAATGTAGCCCAGCTCAAGCATTCGTCCCAGAATCCAGTCACGTCGGGTGGTTGCACGAGCAGAGTTGGTGATCGGGTTGAACGCGGAGGGAGCCTTGGGAAGACCGGCAATCATGGCAAGCTGAGCCAAATTGAGCTGGTCGATGCTCGATCCATAGTAGGTGTTGGCGGCTGCTTCGATGCCGTAGGCGCGGTGCCCCAGATAAATCTGGTTTACATAGAGCGCCATGATTTCCTGTTTGCTGAGCTTGGTTTCGATCTGCAGAGCCAGTAGAATCTCGATAAACTTGCGTTTGAATGTCTGTTCGCGAGTGAGGAAGAAGTTTTTCGCCACCTGCATGGTGATGGTCGAGCCGCCACTCTGGATGGCACCGGTTGAGGCTAACTGAAAGGCTGCCCGGCTCAAACCCTTGATGTCGATGCCGAAATGCTCGAAAAACCGTGCATCTTCAGCCGCCTGTAATGCGTGAACGAAGTCGGTCGGGATCTGCTCGTAGCTGACCGGTACGCGTTTTTTCTCGCCGAATTCGGCGATCAGTTTGTCGTCGACCGAGAAGATCCGTAGTGGCGTTTGAAACTTTACGTCGCGTAAAGTTTGCACATCCGGTAATTGCGGGCTGAAATAGTAATAGACTCCTGCAAGTGCGGCGGTGCCAAGAAGGACGCCGATCAGCGACAAGATGAGGAACCATTTGAACAAGCGGCTTAAAATTCGCATGCTAACCTTAGAAAAATTCGGTAAAAAAATAGAGCTGGGTCATTATATAGGTGTATGCCAGCTGGTCTACAGTAAACCGACAGTTTAAATCGCGCCCGAATCAGGCTACATTGTTAGCGTTTGCGGGACTTCACCTGATTGATATAAGGAAAATGTCGTGCTCAGCTTATTCAAGCAAAAGTCTGCTGGCTGGGTGGGAGTGGATATCGGGTCCTCTTCTGTCAAGTTGGTAGCACTCACAAAACATGGACAGTCATATCAGATTGAAGGCTATGCGATAGCGCCGTTGCCACCTACGGCGGTCGTTGATGGTAATGTGGAGATCCCTTCGGCAGTATCGGATGCAATTGAGCGTGGCCTCAAGACGTGTGGCGTCAGATTGACGCACGCCGTTACTGCAGTGCCTTCCTCCGCTGTCATAACCAAGCGTCTTGAGATAAGTAATGCATTTGCAGGCTTGGACCTAGAGGATCAGGTACAGGTTGAGGCAGACCAGTTCATTCCTTACCCGCTGGACGAGGTTGCGTTGGACTTTGAAGTGCTCGGTCCAGTTAACAAGGCTCCTGGGCTGAACGAAATACTACTCGTGGCCTGTCGTCGTGATGATGTGGATAGTCGTGAAGATGCCATTAACGGCTCAGGTCTGAACTGTGCAGTGGTTGATATCGACACTTATGCTATTGAACGCACGTTGCCTTTGCTTGAGTCAGAAATAGACGCGAATGCCGTTGTTGGAGTGGTTGATATAGGCGCAGCCACTTTGACGCTCAATGTGTTTCGTGGCAATCGCATCATCTATAACCGCGAGCAGGCGTTCGGCGGTAATGATCTGACCAATATGGTCCATCAGCATAAGGGTATTGAAGTGGCTGAAGTTGAGAGGCTCCTCAGTACTGGAAAGCTCGACGCCGAAACCATGGAGATCCTGGTTTTGCCGTTCCGTCAGAGTGTGGTGCAACAGGTGTCGCGTGCGCTGCAGTTTTATTATTCCTCCGGTTCCCAGGGGCAGCTGAGTAAGCTCTACTTGGCTGGTGGCACTTCAGGTCTGAAGGGGTTGTCCGAAATGATTGAAGAAGAGATCGGTGTGACAACACGGGTTGCCAACCCTTTCGATACCATGCAGATCGGACCCAAGATCAATACGGCCCGACTGGAAAAGGATGCCCCAACTCTCTTGAAGGCGTGCGGGCTGGCTCAACGAAGCTTCGAAATTTAGGGATCACAGGGATTATGTATGGCGCGTATTAACCTAAGACCCTGGCGCGAAGAACGCAACGAAAAGCTGCAGAAGCGTTTTATCGGCAATATGGTCGGTGCGGCGCTGCTCGGTGTGGTTGTCGTGCTGGGCGTCAGTTACTACTACGACCTTCAAGCTGATCGGCAGGATGTGCGTAACAATTACCTCCGTGCCGAAGTCGTCAAGCTGGACCAGAAAATCAAGGAAATTCAAGAGCTTCGTGCCAAGCGTGAACGTCTTCTGGAGCGCCTCAATGCGATCCAGCAGTTGCAGGGCAATCGCCCGGTTATAGTGCGAAACTTCGATGAAATGGTTCGGGTGCTGCCAGACGGCATCTACTACCAGAGTCTTGTGCGCCGAGGAGAGGTTATTACTATCGATGGCCTTGCTGAAGATAACAATGACGTATCTTCCTTGATGCGACGCTTGGATGGATCAATCTGGTTCAGCGAACCTGACTTGAGCCGAGTCGACAAGTCTGAAGGCCTGAAGCGCTTCAATATGAAGGCAGGTATGACCCGCCCGAAAGCAGAGGAGGCCAACTGATGCAAATGAGCGGTCTCAAAAAAGCCTTCCAAGGCTTTGATGTCAATAATGTTGATGTCAATCAGGCGGGTAACTGGCCCGTTGGTATCAAGGCTATTGTCTACATTCTTGTATTTGCCATTATTGTGGGGGCTGGCATTTACGTACTGATCAAGGATAAGCACGTTGCCGTGGAGCGTGAAATGACCAAAGAGCAGGAGCTGAAAGAGGAATATCAGCGCAAGGCTTTTCAGGTCGCCAGCCTTGATGCTTTGCGCAAACAGATGGCGGATGTGGAGAGTCGGTTCGCCGAGCTGCTGAAGCAGCTTCCGACTGACAAAGAGGTACCCGGTCTGCTGGAAGACATTACTGAAATAGGGCGCTCAGCGGGTCTGGAGTTTGACTTGATCGCCTTGCAGCCTGAGAAGCGCGAACAGTTCTACGTCGAGTTGCCCATACGCATTCTGGTGCGTGGCAACTATCACCAGATGGGTGAATTTGTCAGCGGTGTGGCTGCGATCAAACGTATTGTCACACTGCACGACTTTTCGCTCAAACCCGGCGGAGATAACGGTTTGACCATGGAAATCAGCGCGAAGACATACCGCTATGATGATACGAAATAAGGAAGGACAGGTAGTGCGTCTTGGGCTGACCCTGTTGCTGTTGTTGCCTTTGTCAGGCTGTATTTGGGTGGATGACACCGAAGACTTGGAGCGTTACACCCAGGAGCAGCGAGCGAACCCCAGTGGCAAGGTCGAACCTCTGCCAACATTCAAGCCCTATGAAAGCTTTGTGTATGAGGGGGCAAGTCTTCGGGACCCCTTCAGGCCACTGATTCGAAACGATGGCTCTGAACGAGACTTTACGGCGGAAGATAACCTTGCTCCTGATGCCGAACGGCCCAAGGAGTACCTGGAAGGCTTCTCTGTGGATAAGCTGACGATGGTAGGTACTATCACCGTTCCGAGGAGCGAAGTCTTGTGGGCATTGATCAAGGACCCTAACAATGAGGTGCATCGGGTTACAACTGGCAACTACCTAGGCAATGACTATGGTGAAATTGTCTCGGTTGGCGAGCGCAGGCTGGAACTTGTAGAAATTATCTCCAACGGACGAGGCGGTTGGATGAAACGTCCCCGTACTCTGAATATTGAAGAGCAGGATTGATAAGGATGCAGACCGTGAATACATACAGACGGACCGAAAACCACCGGATGCAGACCGGACGCCAGGCTTGTTTCTGGCTCCTGCTGAGTGTGCTGGCGCTGGCCCTCATTGGGCGTACGGCAGAGGCCCAGGATGCAGCACTGAAGAGTGCCTCTTTCGTCTCTCTGCCCGGTAAAAAGGTAGAAGTACGGCTCGATTTTGATGTTCCGCCACCGGTACCCAAGGCCTACATGATCGAGAGCCCTCCACGGCTAGTGATGGACTTCTGGGGCGCACGTAATGAAATGGCACGCAAGATGCTCTCTGTCAAATCAGGTGATGTTGACAGCCTGCACTTTGCAGAAGCCAACGGGCGCCTGCGCATCGTTACCAACCTGACGGGTTCTGCCAGCTACAAAACCTATACCGAAAACAACAGTCTGTTTATTGAACTGGGTGGTCAGAGTGCAGATATCGTACGCGGAACCAGTGCGCCAGTAATTACTGCAGCGCCAGCAGCTGTGCCGCATGAAGGGGCCCGCATGCCGGCAGCAGCAGATGATCGCACCCGAGTCCGGGGCATCGACTTTCAGCGCATCGATGGCAATCGTGGTCGAGTGACTATTGATTTAACAGACTCTCAGTCTGGCCTTGATATCGTTGAAGAGGGTAATAATGTCGTTATAAATCTGCTGGGTGCAGGGCTGTCTGATGCACTTGAGCAGCGCCTGGATGTACAGGACTTTGCTACACCAGTGTTGTTCATCGACTCGATGGTGAAGGGCGAAAATGCCACTATCCTGATCAAGCCTTCGGCTGAGCCCTATGATTATATGGCATATCAGAGTGGTAACCAGCTGGTTGTGGATTTCAAGCCTCTTACCCGTCAGGAGCAGGATGAGCAGCGAAATTTGTTCCCCTATACCGGCGAGAAAATCGACCTGAACTTCCAAAATGTTGAAGTTCGCACGGTGCTTCAGATCATTGCCGAAGTCGCCGAGAAGAACCTGGTGGTCAGCGATAATGTTCAAGGAAGTATCACGCTGCGTTTGAAAAACGTGCCTTGGGATCAGGCGCTGGATATTGTGCTGAAAACCAAAGGTTTGGATAAGCGTGAGGCAGGTAATGTATTGCTTGTGGGTACTGCGTCTGAGATTTCTGAGCGTGAAGCGTTGGAAATGCAGAGCCAGCAGCAGGAGAAAGAACTCGCACCCTTAGTGACTGATTTTATCCAGATCGACTATCGCAAGGCCTCTGAAATTCGGGAGCGTTTAACAGAAGCGCAACTGATATCTGAAAGGGGGTTCGTTGTTGCAGATGATGAAACCAGTCTTCTGATGATCCGCGACACTGCGAAGCAGATGGAGCAAATAAGGCGTACCATTAAGCGGTTTGATGTTGAAATTGAGCAAATTATGGTACAAGCGAGGCTCGTAACAGCAGAGGTGAACAATACCAAGGAGTTGGGTATCCGGTGGGGGGCTGGTGTTGTCGGCGGCGGTGATAACCATCAGTGGAAGATAGGTGGGTCACCAAACGCACCTTCAACACCTTTTGTCGACTCGACAGATACTATTCCTGGTAATCTGATGGTAGATATGGGGGTGACACCGCAATCTTCGATAGCTATTGGGTTTATTAACAATTCATTACTGTTGTCGGCAGAGTTGTCCGCTCTTCAGACTGACAATAAGGTTGATATCCTGTCTCAGCCGAAAGTGCTGACAACGAATGGCAAAACAGCCATCATTCAGGCGGGTCAAGAGGTTCCTGTTCAGAAAACAGAGGATGGCACTGTTTCGATTGAGTACAAGGATGTTGTGCTTAAATTGGAAGTTACCCCTCAAATTATTCCTGGTGGGAAAATCTCCATGGATATTCTGATTAACAAGGACTCTTTAGGTGGCACTTTGTTTGATAACATCATCATCAACAAGCAGGAGCTGTCTACCACAGTTGTTGTTGGCGATGGCGAAACACTGGTGCTCGGAGGTATTCTTGAGACTGAATCAAGAAACAATGTTTCGAAGACCCCAGTGCTGGGTGATATTCCAGTCATTGGTAATCTATTCAAAACCCGCTCGAACAATGCTGAAAAGCGCGAACTCTTGATCTTTATTACTCCCGAGATGATCCGAGAGTCGCTCAGACGATAAGAACAGAGTTGTAAAAATTTGAACGTTTTCCTTATTGGCCCTATGGGTGCTGGCAAAAGCACCATAGGGCGTTTACTTTCTCAAGAGCTTGGGTTGGAATTTCACGATTCTGACCGTGAAATAGAGACGCGCTCCGGAACCAATATCCCGTGGATTTTCGATGTCGAAGGCGAAGAGGGCTTTCGTC
>CEGE01000108.1_pt1 | contig 12610 bp, 8 predicted proteins | sample 306311 | NCBI WGS metagenome assembly CEGE01 (sample SAMEA2755654, study PRJEB7226) | microbial mat metagenome | biome: microbial mat; feature: hypersaline; material: grass silage | place: USA | collected 2014-02-19 | depth 0 m | reverse complement strand
GGGCGATAGCTCATGTCGCGAATCGCGCCGATCGGGTCCGGCAGCGCCGCGACCTGGCGCAACCCCTCGATCATGCCGTCAATACGGGCCGGAGTAAGCTCAAGCCGGTCCAGCAATGCGTCATCCAGCCCTTTGTCGCGACCGTTTTCCATATCGGTACGGTTTGCCTCTGCCAGCGCTTCACGGCGGGCATCAATCGCCTCAGCCATGGCCAGCAGAGCCTTGTTCTTACTGTCGGTGTCAGCACGGGCCATCAGACGTGAAGCCGCGCGTGCCTGTTCACCGAGTTGGGTCATATACTGTGCTACATCCATCATCGTCTATCCGCTTGGACATTGTCAGCCGCACAGTATAACGCCAGTGACACAAAAGGTCTTTTGGTGCTGCAAAAAGCTGGTTTATGCTGCGGGGGTATTGCTGTGACCTTGAGATGATTGTTGCTATCATCGGACATCTATCTTTCGCTATCAGTCACCCGATGCAAGAAGCCCCCATGGAGCCACAAGACGACACTCACCACAGCCCTCGCACGCTGTCCCTACGCGCATTGCTCTCGGTCGCCCTTATTCTGCTGCTGAGCCTGTCCCTGGGCGGTGTACTCGAGTACCTGCGCAGCAGCGACCTTGCACGCCAGCAGACCAATGAAGTAGGTATGATGTTTGGCCGCAGCAGCGCCATCCTGATCCAGCCGCTGGTACTATCCGATGACCGTATCAGCCTGAACTTCATGTTCAACGAACTTGCGGCACAACCCCTGATCAGCGGTTTACGACTGACCGCTCCAGACCAGACCCTGATCGCGCTGGCGGGGCAGCCTCAGGGGCGTGGCCACAGCCTTGACCTGGTGCAGGGGGACGAAGTCATTGGCCAGCTGACCTACTGGACCAACCCGACTCCCTTCGAACAGTTACTGCACCGACAGCTGCTGGAAACAGCACTGTTGCTGGGTGGCAGTCTACTGTTGACTGCATTGCTGCTGGGCCTCAGCCTGCGCCGCCAGCCTGTTTCGGACCAGACCGAAGCCAAGCCCGATTTCCGTGAACTGGTCAGTGAACTGACCCCTGCCGCTTCCCGAGACTCCATTCCGGCTTTCAGCTTCGACGACATGGACAACACGGGTACGGAGCCCCGTTCACCAACACCGGCAGCGTCAAACAATACAGACCCTGTGACCAAGAGGCAGCCACCTGAGCAAGCTCAAGTTGAAGCCGAAATCAAACCCTCTCCCGCACAACCGAATCAGGACTCGCAGGGCGATATGGCGGCTGAGTCCGCCCCTCTAAAGCCTGAACAGGAACTGGAAACCGAGCCGAAGGCTGCATATCCGTTAGATGACCGCCGCGAGCCCAGTTTTGATACAGATGAGCTGGTGTCACTGCTTAAGCCGGAACGGGATGATGCCCGCATGCCCAGCTTCATCCCTCAGGTACCGCACATTAGTGATCTGGCCGATGACAGTGACGAGGCGATGGTGCCCGACACCGATGAGATGGAGTTGGAGGAGCACACGGGACAAGAGGAAGAGTATACCCCCTTGCATCCCAACCCGTTGAAGCTCGGTAGCAACGAGGAACAACTGGGCCTGTACAGTTTCGAACACGAACTGGAGCTGATGCTGACTCCCGATGAGGCAGGTTACCTGCTGCTGATCGACACCCGAAGCGCCCACTCCGACAATGTGGAGGATGACGAGCGCAATGCACTGCTGAAAAACTACCGAACCCTGGCCAACTCTGTGGCCCGCATCTACAGCGGCAGCATCGAGCCGATGAGCGATGGCAACCTGCGCGTACTGTTCACCAACGCGGATGACAAGGACAGTCATGGCATCAATGCACTCTGCTGTGCCATGTTGTTCACCCATCTCTACAAGCAGTACAACCAGAGTCAGATTCGCGCTTTCCAGCCGGTCATGAACCTGCACATGGCCCTGGTGCGTGGCGCACATGATCGCATCGAACGGATGCAGGAGGAAGCCCACTTCCTCACCCGCACCACTCAAAGCAATGAGCTGATCAGCCATACGGCGTTGACCGAAGCGCCGCTGCTGAAGGAGAGCCTGCTGCAGAAAGCGGATATTCGGCGCGAGGATGAAGACAAGGTGCTGATTCTCAGCGTCAGCGAATCCTATCAGGCCCTGCTGGAGAAACAGGCAAGACACCTGCTGAGCAAGCTGAATGAACGTCAGCAGGGGGCACAGAACAGCCAGCCGACCTCCTGAGGAGGCTGGCTGGCAAGCTATCAGTCGCTGATGACCTCCATGCCATCAACCCGCTGATACCCCCGCGGCAGCTTGTTGCCGCGACGGCCGCGTTCACCGCGATAGTGTTCCAGTTCGACTCCCTTGAGCTTCAGGTGCTGGCGACCGGCATGCACCATCAACGTATCCTCAGGCCCCAGCAGCATGATATGGGTCATGAGCTCTTCACCGCTGGCGGCACGCGCCGAAGGAATGTTGATGATCTTGTTGCCCTTGCCGCGCGCCAGCTCGGGCAGCTCTGATACCGGGAACACCAGCAGCCGCCCTTCACTGCTGATCGCCGCCAGTAATGCATCACCACTCGGTACCAGCACCGGCTGCAGCACCTTCGCTCCCTTGGGCAGGGTCAGGGCGGCCTTGCCGTTTTTGGTTTTGCTGGTGAGCTGATCAACCCGGGTGACAAAGCCGTAACCTGCATCCGAGGCCAGCAGCACCGCGTCTTCGTCACGGCCACAGACCAGTGCATCCACCACCGCGCCCTTGGGCAGGCTGATATGACCGGTCACCGGCTCGCCCTGTCCCCGTGCCGAAGGCAGCGCATGGGTATCCAGCGTATAACTGCGCCCGGTCGAGTCCAGCAAAACGGTCGGCTGGTTCATCCGCCCGGCACAGGCCAGTTTGAAGCCATCACCGGATTTGTAGCTGAGCCCCGATGCATCAATATCATGCCCCTTGGCTGCGCGAATCCAGCCCTGCTTGGACAGCACCACCGTGACAGGGTCGGCGCTGAGCAGATCCTTTTCACTGAAGGCACGCGCCTCGCCGCGTTCGGCCAGAGGCGAACGGCGGGCATCACCAAACTCCTCTGCCGCCGCTTCGATCTCTTCCCGGATCAGTTTGCGCATCAACTCATCCGAGCCCAGGGTTTCCTCCAGACGCTGGCGCTCTTCACTCAGCTCGTCCTGCTCGCCCCGGATCTTCATCTCTTCCAGTCGCGCCAGGTGACGCAGCTTGAGATCAAGAATTGAATCGGCCTGCACATCGGTCAGGCCAAAACGGCGCATCAGCTCATCTTTCGGCTTTTCCTCCTCCCGGATGATGGCAATCACCTCATCAATATTGAGGTAGGCCACCATCAGGCCTTCAAGAATATGCAGGCGATCGCGCACCTTCTGCAGCCGGTATTCCAGTCGTCGACGTACCACGCTGGTCCGCCAGCTGAGCCACTCCGTCAGGATCTGGCGCAGGTCCTTGACCTGCGGTCGGCCATCAATGCCGATCATGTTCAGGTTGACGCGGTAGCTGCGCTCCAGATCCGTGGTGGCAAACAGGTGCGCCATCAACTGGTCGCAGTCGACCCGGTTGGAGCGCGGCACAATCACCAAGCGCGTCGGATTTTCGTGGTCGGATTCGTCACGCAGATCACTCACCATCGGCAGTTTTTTCTGCTGCATCTGGGCGGCGATCTGCTCCAGCACCTTGGCGCCCGACACCTGTGCCGGCAGCGCCGTCACCACAACTTCGCCATCCTCCCGGCTCCAGATCGCACGCATGCGGAAACTGCCGCGGCCGGTGGTATAGATTTGACGCAGATCCGTCGCTGGCGTGATGATCTCTGCCTCAGTGGGCATATCCGGACCACGCACAATATTGCACAGGTCTTCCAGCGTAGCCTGAGGATAATCCAGCAGATGACAGCAGGCGGAGGCTACCTCACGCAGGTTGTGCGAAGGGATATCGGTCGCCATGCCGACGGCGATGCCGGTACCGCCGTTGAGCAGCACATTGGGCAGCCGTGCTGGTAGCACTTCCGGTTCGTCCATGGTGCCGTCAAAGTTGGGAATCCAGTTCACCGTGCCCTGCGCCAGCTCCTTCAGCAGCAGCTCAGCATAGGGTGCCAGCCGCGATTCGGTATAACGCATGGCGGCAAATGACTTGGGATCATCCGGCGAGCCCCAGTTGCCCTGACCATCCACCAGCGGGTAGCGGTAGCTGAACGGCTGTGCCATCAACACCATCGCTTCATAGCAGGCCGAGTCACCATGAGGGTGAAACTTGCCGAGCACATCACCCACGGTACGGGCTGACTTCTTGTACTTGGCCGTGGCCTTCAGCCCCAGCTCCGACATCGCATAAACGATACGGCGCTGAACCGGCTTCATGCCATCGCCGATATTGGGCAGCGCCCGATCGAGGATGACGTACATGGAATAGTCGAGATAGGCTTTCTCGGTAAAGTCGCGCAGTGACAGTTTTTCGGTATCACCGTCAAAGGTGGTCTCTACACTCATCAACTGATCCTTGAACACTGGATTCCGTTAGCGCAGGCAGCTGTTCCAGCCTGCAGATTGGCAGGGAGTATGCCAGCTCGACAGGAAAAGCGCATCCTGAGCGCTCCCGTCCGTGCATTTTTGCGTATAGGATAATAGAAAAGAACAACCACCGAGGAACCGCCCATGTCACAGGACAACAATCGCCTGCTGCTGGAGCTGGAAAAACAGCGCCGCGACATCAACCGTGAAATCATCAACCCGAAGATTCCCGAGCTGAGTCTGGACAGCCTGAAGCCCGTACTGTCGATGGTAGCGCATGCCCGTGCGGCCTATATCAGCGAATTGATCGACATCGCCAACATCAGTGGCGGTAACGCACCGTCATCTGACCAGATCAAGCAGCTGAAAGCCTGCCGTGAACACTTCGATGAGCTGGTGGCGGCCATGAACGCCCTCGAAGCCGTTATTCAGCGGGATTATCTGGATGTGAAGAGCCGGGGGCAGTAATGCGTCGACTCATCATGCTGTTGCTGGCCCTTGGTCTGTCGTTGCCAGCACTGGCTGAGCATCCGCTGAGTGGCAAGCTCTGGCGCTTGTCCGAGCAACGCTTTGTATCCGAGGCTGAGCTTTTCGCTCAACTGCCCACGGATGGCTGGTTACTGCTGGGCGAGCAGCACGACAATCCGCACCACCATCAGCTGCAACGGCGCTGGATAGCAAGTCTTGCCGATCGTGGCCAGCTGGGCGCCGTCGCTCTGGAGATGGCAACAACAGTGCAACAGCCGCTGCTGGATCAGGCGCTGATGCGTGGCAGCACCACCACACCAGACAGCTTGAACTGGAATGCGGGCTGGAACTGGGCGCTGTATGCCGATGTGGTCCGCCTGTCACTCGACCGAGCACCCGCCGTCATCGGCACCGACCTGACCCGTGAACAGCAACGCAGTGCCTATCAAGAGGGCGCACCCTCCGGTGACATGGGAGAACTGCACGCCAACTACATGCGTCGACTGCTGTTCGAGAGCCATTGTGGTCAGCTTCCCAAAGACTCGCTGGAGGGGATGCGGCAGGTGCAACTGGCCCGGGACCAGCAGATGGCCGAGCGTCTTGATCAGGCACAGCTTAAGGCACTCAGCGGTGTCATGCTGACCGGCACCATTCACGCCCGAAATGACCTGGGGATTCCGCTCTGGCTTGAAAAGCCGGCGGTTACTGTGTTGCTGACATCAGTGCAGGAGGGACGCCAGGAACCCTATGACTATCTGCCGGAAAGTTATCCCGGAGCACCTGCAGCCGCTAACTATCTGCTGTTCACCGATGCCATTGCCGAGCGCGATTACTGTGCTGAGCTGCAGTCTTCACATAGAAAAACGGAATCTTCCGGATCCTGACGGGTCACTGTACCAGTCCTTTTTGCCATGGAGTCTGCGATGCTGTCACTGTCCATCGGTCCCTTTGCCATCTCGGCAGACCGCCTTGCCCTGCTGATCGCCTTTCTGGTTGCCTTGTTTGCCGGCTGGGTGAGCAGTCGCCGCGCTGGCAGAAATCCGGAAAGCGCCCTGTTCATCACCCTGCTGCTGGGACTGATCGGCGCTCGACTGGGATTTGTGCTGCGGTATGCCGATGAGTACCTGTCGCAGCCTGTGCAGATCCTCGATATTCGCGACGGTGGGTTTTGGTGGGTCAGTGGTCTGCTCACCGGGTTGGCCTGCGCCCTGTTTTTCGGGCTGCGCCAGCCTGCACTGCGTCGCCCGCTCACCATCGGGCTGGTGAGCGGCGCACTGTTCTGGGCCGCCACTGCACTGCCGCTGCAGTTGTTGCACAAAACGACTGAAGCGCTGCCGCCCTTGAGCTTCAACACCCTCAGTGGCGAGACCGTGAGCTTGCAGCAGTTCAGCGGTCAACCGATCGTGATCAACATCTGGGCCAGCTGGTGCCCTCCCTGTGTGCGTGAGATGCCGGTGTTGGCCGAAGCCCAGAGGTCATTACCGGATGTACATTTTCTGTTCGCCAATCTTGGAGAAGATGCACAGAGTGTGAAGGGATTTCTGCAGCAGCTGAATATCGAGCTGGACAACGTGCTGCTGGACCAGCGGAACCAGCTTGGGGCGCACTATGGCTCTCGCGCTCTGCCCACAACCCTGTTCATTGATGCACAGGGACGGTTACAGGATTCTCATTTGGGCGAGCTGTCAGCGGCCAGCCTGAGGGACAAGCTGACCGTCATTCGCGCTCAGCTACCCCAGTAGCGCACGTTGCCGGTATCGATGTGAACAAAATTGGAGCTGGTGTAGAGGCCTACCCCACCAGCCTTCGCCTCGCAGGCGATTCGGTGCAGCTCTTTCAGCGATGTTCCGGGCAGGCGAATATCGATCGCCTTGCCCTGCATGTGCAGGCTCTTCTTGGCCACGCCCCCATTACCGTTGCTGCGCAGCTGGTTATTGGTTTTCGGTGATCGGTAGCCGGACACGATCTCGAACGGATTGTTGATGTTGCCGCTCTCCACCCTGATGGTGTGCAACAGGTCCAGCAGCCGAGGATCAATTGGATGAATTTCGCCAGTGCGGAAATCACGCAACAGGTAGTTGATCTCATCCAGACTGGAGCTGAGGTAGCGCCCTTCTGCCCAGTACGTGGTTTTCAGTTGCTCACCGGTATGCAGATGGCTGAACTGCAGTTTACGCTCGAACAGAGGGCGGATATTGGCTGCCGCCTGTGGCACATGGAGGGCAGCTGCCGTCAGTGCCAGCCCGGTCAACAGACGGCGACGTTGACGACATTCCGGCGCCGTTTCGGCACCCGATCTGATCTGGCGTGGGGTGAACAGCATGCAGCACCTCGGAAAAAATTGACAACTGTATGATTAATAAACAAATCTGGTTGAATTTTACCCAATAGCCCTGCCATTGGCTACTGTTTAAGCACAGTTTGTGCCAGTGCACCCTGTTCAGTCTTCGGATCAAGCACCTCCGGCAGAGGCCCCAATGCCTGCTGCAACTGCCAGTCCAGCCCGTACACATCGGGGTGATAGTGTCCCTGCTGTTGCTCATCCACCCAGACGGTCAGATAAACCAGATATACCGGCAGTGGCCGCTCAAGCCTGAGCGTGTGGGTACGGGAGGTGTTCAGCGCCTGCTCCAGAGAGCGTTCACCCAGCAGCCGCTGGGCAAGGTCTTCAATTTCGTCCACTCGAATACAGCCTGAGCTGAACGCCCGCTCGGTGGACTCGAACAGCGTCTGCTGCGGGGTATCGTGCAGGTAAATACTGTAGGGGTTTGACATGCCGAAGCGTATACGCCCCAAGCTGTTCAAGGGGCCGGGGCGCTGCCGCAACAGATACGGGAAATTTCGGCGCGACAGGCTCTCCCAGTCTATCCCTTCGGGGTCAACCGGCTGCCAGCTGCCATCTACCTTTTGCAGTACCTCAATCTGTTGGCGAGCAAAATAGTCGGGATCCTTTCGCTGCTTGGGCAACAGATCCTCAACCGCCAGGCGGAAGGGCACCGTCCAGGGTGGGTGCATGATGAGGTGGTCCACGTCCGACTCGAACGACAGGGTAGGACGGTGCGGACGACCACTGATGATTCGGTATTGCTGTACCGCCCTGTCCTGCTCAACCAGTGTCATTGAGTAGGTCCCGGTTCTGACCAGCAGGTAACGTTCGCCCAAGTCCCTTGGCAGCCAGCGCCAGCGCTGCAGGTTGACCCGTACCTGTTGCAGCTGCTGCTCCGGCGAGCGCTGTAGCGCTGCGCGGGTCGCAGGTCCCAGAATACCGTCGGGTTCCAGTCCCTGCTGCTGCTGGAACGCCCTTACCGCATCCACAACAAGTGGGGTATAAACCTCCTGCGGTTCAAACGAACTCTCTGCCGAATTCAACAACTCCTTGCGAATCAACAGCTCACGCACTCCCACAACCACAGAGTGGCTCGCCCCCGTGCGCAACAGGCCATTCATGCTCAAGTCCGGCGCCACCCATGTCTCGCGATCAGTCCGCTGTAACAGCTGTGTATAGTGTTCAACCAGACGTTGATATTCGGCTGACCGGGGCAGCAGTGCCTGCAGGGTTGCCTCCACCTCTTCTGTCGCGGATGCCTGCAGCAACAGGTCGACCGCATCAAGCGTACGTGGCTGGAAACGCCACAACCGATCATGCTCCTCGGCAGAAGGGGTTACGCCGGCCAAATCCCGCGCCAGACGCATGAAACTGTCACTCAACAGAAGGTCATTCAATACCGGTTCCGGGCTCATGGCTGATCCGGCCGAAAACGGCTGCTGCAGCCGCGAATACTGATAATTTGACGGATCAAGCCCATGTTGCAGTGATGCCCGGATCCAGTGTTCCAGCTCCTGTTGCATCACCGTTTTCGCTTCGCCACGCGCATTGCTCCACAGCAGCTGCCCGCCGGAGCGCTCATACAGAGACTGCAGCGCCGGCCAGTCAAGCCTGTCGGTTGCCGGCAGTTCGCCGGCAGCACCCGTTTGCAGCAACTGCTGCAGGTGCTCCTCAACCGATTCTGCAGCCTGTAACGGCATTGCGATCACACATAACAGCAGCAATGCAGACAGACGCTGACTCACAGCTCGCAACATTTCGACCTCGTTCGGTATTTGCCTTCCTTCACTATAGCCTGTTTTCGGTTAGTGATATGCTGATACACCTTTACATACCCCGGCACCCAAGGGTTCTGGCGGTTATTTTCACGCAAGCCGTAATTGAAGGAGTCAAAGATGCAGAAATGGATAGGGGCGGGTGTACTGGTCGTGGTTGCAGGCGGTGGACTTGCCTGGCAGCAGGGCTGGCTGGGTGGCACCGCAAGCCCGGCCGAAATGACGGCACATGTACCGGCCGATACGGTTATGTATCTTGGCGGCAGTGCCGATCCGGCACTGATGCAGCAAATGCGCAATACCCCGCTGATGCCGGTCTCACAGAGTGAGCTGAGCGAACTGATTCAGGAGCTGCACAACGCGGGGGAAGACAGTCCCGCCGCCCGCTTTGCACGCCACCTGCTGGCCGATCTGCTCACCCACTCAACCACCTACGGTGCACTGGTGGATCATTACGGCTTTGACCTCACCCGCCCACAGGCGATCTACATGGACGGTCTGGTACCGGTGATCCGTCTGGGGGTGACAGATGAAGCCACCTTCTGGGCGCCGCTGGATGAAGCCTCTGCCGCCAGCGGGCTGCAGCCTCGCGATGAACAGCTGGGCGATGCCCGTGTGCGTACCTGGCGCCTTAACCCGGACTCAGACCGCAGTGTGGACCTGGCGGTTCGGGTTGCCGACGGCACTGCCACCATCAGTTTCTTCATCTACAGCGATGACACCGCGACCAAGCGCCTGCGCATGGCACTGGATCGCCCGGAGCAGTCACTGGCCGACAGTGGCGAGTTGAAAGAGATCCGTAAAAGCCACGGCTTCGACTCCAGCATGACCGCCTTTGTGCACCTGGAACGGCTGGTACGCGGTGTCATGGAGCCCGGCAGCAACTCCCTGGCGCGCCAGCTCCACCCTGCCATTCGTGATGCCAGCGGCAAGCCGATTGAACAGCATATGGAAGCCAGCTGCCGCAACGAGCTGGTAGCCCTTGTCAGCCAAATGCCGCGTCTGGTGGCCGGCAACACCGGTTCGACATCCGGCAGCACGCTGTCCAGCCGTACCGTACTGGAGCTGAAAAACGGTAATGTGGTGGAAAACCTGAGCAAACTCAGAGGCCATATCCCGACCCACAGTCAGGATGCCGAAAACCAGATTCTGGGGCTGGGCCTGGCGCTCAATATCGACAATCTGGTACCGGCCAGTACGGCACTGTGGAACCAGTTTGTTCAGGCCGATTTCAGCTGCCCACAGCTGGTCAGTGCCCAGCAGCAGATGTCCAATGCCAGCCCGGCCATGATGGGGATTTTTGCCGGCATGGCCCAGGGCACTTCCGGTGCCGGCTTCTCGCTGTATGATCTCGAGCTTAGCCCCACCCAACCGGTTCCTGAACACTACGACTTCCTGTTCAGTATCGCCACCGCCAACCCACAGCCGCTGCTGTCACTGCTGGGCAGTACACCTTTTGGCCGCATGATTCGCATTCCGCAGGATGGCAGCCTGAGTGACATCGACCTGTCGTTCATTGCCCCTGGCATGAGCATCAGGGCCGGCATTCAGGGCAACCATATCGTGGCGTTCAAGGGTGAAAAGGCGCAGCAGGCTGTGGACAGGATCAGCTCCGAATCGCTGGATGCCAACGGCCTGACCAGTCTGACTGTCAACTATCCGCGCCTGGCGGATCTGGTGGATCAGATCCCCGCACCTCTGGCTGCACAGATGGATACCGGCACGGAAACAGGCTGTGTCGCTCAGGTTCAGCTGTCTGAATTGCTGCGTTCACAGGCCGGAAGTATCGGTTACCACTCCGATATCAACAGTCAGGGCTGGGTGACGGATATGGATATCCGGCTTGAGTCCGAACCTCGTCAATCCGTTGACCCTGTCGGTAATTTCGTTGTCGTCGACAAGACCTTTGAGTGTGAAGTGGGTGAAGAGGCCGGCTACGAAGAAATTCGCAAGGATGGCACCGGACGTTACGTTTATGCCGACACGGACTGCGAGCTCTACCAGAGCAATTACAACTGGAGCATTGAAGGCCGTACGCTGAAGATCAGCACCATTGATGCGCAAAACCGCGAAAGCTGCTCTCAGGAATGGGCTCCGGCCGAAGCGACCAACTCACAATGCCTGCTGATTTCGACTGACAATGGCTTCCGCTGCCTGTTCGATGGCGAGCAGGGCAAAACGTTGCTGCACTACATCCCGGAATAACCAGACTTGTGCACCATGCAAAACGCCGGGCGATTGCCCGGCGTTTCTGTTTTGGCTGTCCGCTTCGGTTCTGGCTGAACGGAGGCTACACCACCTCAGCCAGATTGCCCTTCTGTTCCAGCCAGCGCTTGCGATCCGGTGAGCGCTTTTTCGCCAGCAGCATGTCCATGATCTCCATGGTGTCATCGCCACTGTCCAGCGTCAGCTGCACCAGCCGGCGGGTATCCGGCGACATGGTGGTTTCACGCAGCTGCAGCGGGTTCATCTCGCCCAGCCCCTTGAAGCGCTGCACGCCGATTTTGGCGTTCTTGCGCTCGGCACGGATCCGCTCCACGATGCCATCCTTCTCGGCATCATCGAGGGCGTAGTACACCTCCTTGCCGAAGTCGATGCGGTACAGCGGCGGCATCGCCACATAGATATGACCGGCCGACACCAGTGGCTTGAAGTGGCGTACGAACAGGGCACAGAGCAGCGTGGCGATATGCAGGCCGTCAGAGTCGGCATCCGCCAGAATACAGACCTTGTTGTAGCGCAGACCGTCCAGTTTGTCAGAGCCGGGATCAACCCCGATCGCCACCGAGATGTCATGGATCTCCTGTGAGCCCAACACTTCGGCCGGGTCCACTTCCCAGGAATTGAGAATCTTGCCGCGCAGCGGCATGATCGCCTGAAACTCACGGCTGCGGGCCTGTTTGGCGGAACCGCCCGCGGAATCACCTTCCACCAGAAACAACTCCGACTGGCTGGCATCGGCACCGGAACAATCCGCCAGCTTGCCGGGCAGCGCCGGGCCCTGGGTCACTTTCTTGCGCACTACCTTGCGCCCGGCACGCAGCCGGCGCTGTGCGCTGGCGATCACCAGTTCGGCCAGTTTTTCACCCTCTTCCACATGACGGTTGAGCCACAGAGAGAAGGCATCCTTGATCGCACCGGAAATGAACGCCGCAATCTGACGTGACGACAGACGCTCCTTGGTCTGACCGGCAAACTGGGGATCGCGCATCTTGGCCGACAGGATATAGCAGCAGCGGTCCCAGATATCATCCGGGCTCAGCTTGACGCCGCGCGGCAGCAGATTGCGGAATTCGCAGAACTCGCGCATCGCTTCCAGCAGACCAGTACGCATGCCGTTGACATGAGTACCACCCTGCGCGGTGGGGATCAGGTTGACGTAGCTTTCGGCCGTGACTTCGCCACCATCGGCCAGCCACTGCACCGCCCATTCAACCGCATCCTCTTCCCCCTGCAGACTGCCGCTGAACGGCTCGGTGGGCAGCGTTTCGTATACCTGTGTGGTGCCACGCAGATAGGCGATCAGCCC
>CEGE01003182.1_pt1 | contig 12748 bp, 8 predicted proteins | sample 306311 | NCBI WGS metagenome assembly CEGE01 (sample SAMEA2755654, study PRJEB7226) | microbial mat metagenome | biome: microbial mat; feature: hypersaline; material: grass silage | place: USA | collected 2014-02-19 | depth 0 m | reverse complement strand
GGCAAGTCGACGCTGCTAAAACTGCTCACTGGCGTATTGATGCCTGACGCAGGCAGCTTACAGATCGATGGTCGAGTAACCGGGCTTCTAGAGCTTGGTACTGGCTTTAATTCAGAGCTCAGCGGCATCGACAATATCACTATCAATGCACTGATGTTGGGTATGACGCATGGGGACATCGAGCGTCATAGAGACGCCATCATCGAGTTCTGTGAGCTAGGCGAGTATATCCATGAACCACTGCGGACATACTCCTCCGGCATGGTCATGCGGCTAGGCTTTGCCATTGCCATTCACGCCGATCCCGCCTGCTTTTTAGTCGATGAAGCGCTTTCGGTTGGAGATGGCTACTTTCAACAAAAGTGCATTCAGCGTATCCGCCAATTTAAGCAAGAGGGCGGCGCTATAATGTTTGTGTCCCACGACCTCAATGCAGTCAAAGTACTTTGCGACCGCGCGATTGTATTAGAAGGAGGGCGTTTAATTCATAACGGCGACCCGGAAGGTGCTGTTAATCATTACAACCGAATTATGGCCGAGCAGGCAGAAGGCGATGACCTGCGAGAAGGTGAATCCGGTGCCTTCGGTACCCAAGAAGTCGTGGTAACCCACTGCCATGTACAGGGGCAAGATAGCCAAAGCTCAATGCTTGCTAGTGGCGAAACACTGGAAATTCATTTGCGCTTAAAGGCCAGCGCTGCACTTGATGACATCGCCCTTGGAGTACTGTTGCGCGATCGGTACGGGCAGGATGTGTTCGGCCAAAATACCCATCAGCACAAGCAAACACTGGTCATGAGTGAAGGTGAGGAGCTTGATGTAGTAGTGCGTATTAAGGCCAACATCGCACCCGGCAAGTACACCCTCTCTGCCGCACTTCATTCAAGTGACCACCACCTGGAAAACTGTTACTGGTGGCATGACAGTCTCGATACCTTTGAAGTGGCGGGCTACCGGTTCAGCAAGTTTTCAGGTATGTGTCGCCTAGACTGCGCTTTTGAAATAGGCCGCCAGCATGACAAATGTTGAGCAGGATATAGACACGTTGGTTAAGCGTCTCAAAGACCAAGCGATGTTGGCGGATACACAAGATTCGCTGGCAATTGAAAGCTGGCTCTGGTTATGGCAGCAGCGCCTTGTGCCTATTTTGCAAACACAACAACATCGACTTTACGATCCTCGTGCGCCGCGCCTAGCCGAGCTATTGAGTGCTCATCTAGATGACCAGGCATTTGTCGAACGCGCCTATAGCTTCCTAATGGGGCGTATGCCAGACCAGCAAGGGGCTCGTTATCATAGCGAGCTTGCAGCCCGTGAAGGTCGAGTTGCCACGTTAATGATTCTGCTGCAAGCGACTGAAACACAAGACTACATAAAGCAGGAGCGGCTAGAGTTGCCCCGTGGACTGCTCCGGCTCAACCGCTGGCATCGGCGGTTAACGGCGCTGTCTGGCGTTTGCCGTAGGGGGTTGTGGGGGTGGAAAGTGATTGTCAACTTACTGTGGCGCCGTTATCAACAACGCTGGAAAGAAGAGGGCGAATTTTATGATATTTTAGTTCATCAAGGGCAGCGCCGTGAGGAGTATCAAGCGTTAGCTATAACGCTCACTGAAATGGCTGATATACAACAAAAAATGATGACTCTAGGCATTGCACTGCCAGATATTTCACGACCGGGAACATCATTATCACAAGCGGCAACATCGCAAGCAAAGCCACCGATTAAATGGCTAAGCGACGAACAGGCTGCTGCCATGGTTAAACTGTTGCGCGATGCTCTACGAGGGTTAAATGCCAACCACAAGGAAGCACCGTGAAGCTACTCGTGACAGCTAACCATACGCCTTTTATCGCCGGCGGTGCCAACTATCATGTGGAAGGATTAGTGGCGGCGCTAAGGCGTTATGGGCACCAAGTGGAATGCCTGCGCCTACCGTTTCACTATGGCGAAACACAGATTGAACGCCAAATGATGTTTGCTGAGCAACTCGACCTTACTGCTCCAAACGACGTGTTGGTTGATCGTGTTATCAGCCTGCAATTTCCTACCTATGGCTTACACCACCCCGCACATGTGGTTTGGTTAATGCATCAGCACCGCGTTTGCTATGAGCTTTACGACCCCAAACAGGCAAGTCCCGCACTGGCCGCATTAAAACCCCAGGTAGAAGCGTTTGACCGGCGCCACCTTGGTGGGGCCAAGCGCCTGTTTGCCAATTCCCCCCGTGTGGCAGAACGCCTGCACTATTATAACGGCTTAATAGCGGAACCGTTGTACCATCCTCCTCACCAAGCTGAATACTTTACCTGCGGTGATGACTGGGGCTATGCGTTTTACCCTAGCCGACTGGAGCCGCTGAAACGTCAAATGCTATTGATAGAGGCCATGGCGAACACCCGGACGCCCATAAAGTTATTGCTCACCGGTGAAGGCAGTCAGCGTCGCCAGCTTGAAGAACAGATTGGGCGCTTAGGCTTGGGTAACCGAGTGCGGCTATTAGGGCATATTTCCGAGCAGGAGAAGCGCACATTATACGCCCATGCGTTAGCTGTAGCGTTTCCTTCCTTTGATGAAGATTATGGTTATGTCACATTAGAAGCAATGCTAGCCTCCAAGCCCGTCATTACCTGCACTGATAGTGGTGGCCCCACAGCATTTGTTGAGCACGGCGTGACTGGCTGGAAATGCGAACCATGCCCTCAGGCACTCGCTGCGGCGTTGGATGATGCTTATGCACACCGCGCTCAGGCTAAGCAAATGGGTAAGCAAGGTCGTGAGGCCTATTGCGCGAAGAAAATTTCTTGGCATCAAGTTGTCACAAAGCTGGTATACAGTGAATAAATGGGGCGAACAAACGGTTGGGCGCTGAGCTCAAAGCGAGAACTGGATCGGTAGCTCGATACCGCAGCAGTGATTGCGTTGGGTCAGTTATTTGTCAAAAAAAAGCAATAAAACGCCCAGGAAAATTTGACCTAAAGGCTCAAGCAGCTATTTTGATACGAGTTTATTCGCCAGGTTAAAGAGGGCGCCTTCTCAATCTAAGTATTGCAAGAATTGCTCGCATCGCTTTATACTGATTATTAGCGATCAGTGTTCGAAAACGTGGAGTTCAGCAAAAAAACTTCACGAGAGGGTTCTGACACAGCTGGCTTGACGTTAGCGCGAAAACCTAAAACAGGTTCCCTGTAGTAGGTTTTGACGTTGAGTGCTTATTGTAGTAGGTGCTCACACAGGTAGCGGTAGCCTGTGTTGCTTTTGCAACCTTGTCACGGTCATAGCAATTGACTTATCTTGATGTGTGACATTACATTAGGCGTGTTCCAGTTGATGTTAGTAGTGTAGGAGGATCAGCCAATCTGCTTAGTCAGTACGCTGAAAACTATGCTATTTAAGGAACCTAAAAATACCTTGAGCGCTCAAGGTGATAAGAGCCGCCTTTGTAGGTGGTATCTTTCTTAAGCAAGGAGACTATAGTCCCATGGCAACACAAGAGAATTTGAATCTGGCTCAACAATTATACGTAGCCTATTATGGCCGCCCTGCTGATGCAGAGGGTCTAGAGTTCTGGGCAGAGGAAATTGAAGCCCGCGGCGCGCAAGCAGTTGTTGGTGCTTTCGGTACTTCCGAAGAGTACACCACTCGTTTTGGCGACCTTGAAAACGAAGAACTGGTAAACGGCATTTATCAGCAGTCTTTTGGTCGTGATGCTGACGCTGAAGGCCTTGCTTTCTACGTAGAGAAGTTGGAAAGCGGTGAGCAAGATTTGGCGAGCATTGCATTAACCATCGTCCAGAATGCAACCAACACTGATGAGCCAGATGCCGATACGCTGGCAAATAAAGTTGCTGCAGCCGACCTCTATACCGAAGCGGCAGGTGATGATCAGTCAGGCACCGCAGCTGATAACTATGCTGCTGAGTTCCTAGCCGGAATTGACGCTAGCACTGACCTTGGCGAGTTGGACATCGCTGAAGTTGTTGCAGGTATTCCTCAGCCGACTGAACCTGAAGAGCCGACTGAGCCTTCTAATCCTGGCGAAACGTTCGTCCTGACTGAAGGTCGTGATAATTTAACTGGTACTGACGCAGACGACACCTTTGTGGGTCTCGTTGGTCAAAACCAGAACGGTGCCGTTTCTAACGCACTGTCTACTGGTGACATTCTTGACGGCGGCGCTGGTCGCGACAAGATCGAAGCTAGCCTGATTAACGATCAGAAAGTAGATGCTGGAGACGTTAATTTCGGTACTGATGCTTTATATGTCGCGCCGCGTACTACTAACATCGAAGAAACACACATCGAAGCATTGGATGGCGTGGTTCTGGATGCTGGTCGTATGGACAGCGTTGAAGAGTTCTGGTCTGACAACAGCGATCGTTCAGGTCTCTTCATTGATGACGTGCGTCTGGGTAGCAAACTGTCCGTCACCAAAGACATCACCTTCGGTATGCGCAGTGTTGATACTGATTCCGACCTGCGTGCCGCGTTCGATACCAACTCGCTGACCAAAGAAGGTCCTCAGCAGAGCAACTCTCAGTTGATGGTTCGCGTTGCTGACGTAACCACCGCAACACCTGAGACGCCGCTGGCTAACGTTGAACTGACTATCGGCTTTAGCGTTGATGGTGAAAACTACGTTCTAGAAGACGTGCGCTCTACTGACGGCACTTATGCTGGCTTGCAAGAAGCGGTTAAAGCACAGTTGGACGAGCTGGGTCTTAACGGCTACAACGTTGAACTGGCTAACCCTTACAACCAAGTAACCGTTGCCGGTAACACTGTGAACCTGCCGTTCACTGCCCAGGAAATCCTGGTTACCGATCCGGAAGGTAACGCTTTCTCTAACGTTAGCTTCGACTACAACAGCGTTGAGTCTGTTGACGATGAATTCCTGGTAGCCGGTACTGCACAGCCGGTTGAGCCGGACGTCAGCACTACCTTGATCGAAACCAATCTGATTCTCGACAACGCTGGTCGTGGCTCCACAGCTGGCGATGCCATCATCGGTGGTATGTCCAACTCTCAGAAAGTTATCGAGAAGCTGAACCTTGAAGTTGATCGTAGCAGCAAGGTAGACAATGTTCTTACTGCTCACGGCATGACTGCAACTGGTCAATCTGAGCTTGTTGCTTTCGAACAGATCGAAGTAACTTCTGGTGCTGCTGAAGGCGACCTGTCTATCGAAAACGTAGGCAATGTCTACAACTTCGACGCTACTGCTTTTACAGGCGAGAACCTTTCTGTAGCTGGTCAAGCAGGTTTGGATTCAACTGCTAATGACTGGGCGCCGAACGCTGAAAACAAGGCTCACGTCTATAACACCAGTGCCAGTAACGACAGCATCACTGTAGATTACTCCCTCGACAAAGCTGCTGAGTTCAACGGCTTCTCACTGGGTATTAATACAGGTGCGGGTAACGATACTGTTCACACCATTGCTCAAGGCGCTGACGACTTCAGTCTGCCTAACCAGCAAGATCTGCAACACAACGTTGTGGTCAACACTGGTGAAGGCGATGACGTTGTTTGGACTGAAGGCGCAGGCGGTGTATTGATCAGCACTGGTGCTGGCAACGACACCATCTACAGCGACAACAGCGGTTTGTCTCAAATGAACAGCGATTTGGGTGCCACTTGGTTGGTTAACACTCAGAACACTGCATTTGATGACCTGCGCGGCAACGCGGCTGGCCTCTCCTCTGGTCAAACCACACCTGCTGGCAACGATATTCCTGCTGTACTTTACGGCGCTCAGCTGACTGTAACACTGGCCGGTGCTAGCCTTGGTGGTGCAGTAACTTCTGCTGCAGCTGATTCTTTCGACAATGGTTTCGAAGGTATCATCAACCTGAACGATATCCTGGGTGACCGCGTCTTCGGTGATCAGCGTGATATCAATGCTGCAATTGCACAGGTTGTTAACAACCATAAAGTGCTTAGCAAGCTGCTGGTTGCTGAAAACGGCCCAGACAACAGCCTCGTGATCCGTTCACAGGTTGATGGCCAGTTTGAAGCCGATGATCTGCAAATCACCTTGTCACCTGCTGGCGTAAGCGGCATGAGTGATTCGGCTAAAGGTCGTCTCGAGTCTGCCATCCGTGAAGAGTCTAATGACTCTAACTTCGACGGCACTGACGCTAACCTGCAAGCCGTATTGAATGGCTCTACCAGCGCTGCTCACGGTATTAACGGTATCGGTACTGGTGGTGGCGTTCAGGCTGACACCTATACTGGTACAGCCTCTACTGCTGACAACACCGGCAACGAAATCAATGCTGGTTCTGGCGGCGATGTTATCGTTCTGTCAACTAACGATGTCAGCAACGAAACCATCGTATTTGAAGATAACTTCGATCGTAACACCGTTGTTAACTTCGACGCCGACGGCACTAGCACTGGCGCTGATACTCTGGACTTCACTGCCTACCTAGGCAACGAAGAATTCCAGGGCAGCACTTCTGCAGAGTCGCGTGATACGTTCGCTACTGTTGGCGTTAACGGTGGAACTACCGTTACTGCTAACAACGTTATCACCATCAACGACTTTGCTGCTGGTACTGGTAATGCTGCAGATGAGACTTGGGGTGGCTTGACAGCAGAAAATCTGTTGGCTGCTATCCAAAACGGCAACAACGCTGGTTACGGCAGCATCGTCGACGGTACTCTCGACGTATCTGCCAATGTAGCTGACCTTGTTGGCAATACCGTTAAATCTGTAGTGATGATCGAGAACGATAACAACGCTGGCGAATACAAAGTGTTCGAACTGACCGGTTCTGGTGTCAACGACGCCAATACCGCCAACGAGTTCACTGATGCGTCGCTGGTTGGTATCGTTGATTTCGGTAACGAAATCGATGCTTCTGCTGTTAACCTTGCGTAATAGCGGACGCACTCCAGGTGTCGGTCTTGTACCGACATCTGGTTCCTAAACGTTATATCTTTGTTGATATACGTATGGGATAAACTGAACCCCGATCCTTGGATCGGGGTTTTCTTGTAAAGGAGATAGCATGTCAAATTGGGTTACTTTATCGCGTCAACAGCATGCATCCATGCGTTATTCGCCGCGCCAGAACTATCGGTTCACCGCGGATCAGGCAGTAGCACCGATTCTGGCAGGAGAACTGCGACAGGCTTTGACGCAGTTCGTTATGGGTTTTATTAAGCGTGAAGAGCGCTATCATCTTGTTGCGTTGCTTGGTCGAGCAGCGCATTCACACCACTATATCCACCCCGAGGATGGTCGTTGGCTAGGGACGTATGTTCCCGCCCATTTTCGTGGTTATCCTTTTGCAGTAGCGAGGCGGCAGGACTCAGATGAAATGGTGCTGCAAGTCCATGCCGATCATCTGTTGCAACAGGGGGGGGAGCCACTGTTCGATGAGCAGGGAGAGCTGACAGAGTCGGTAAGGCAGCAACTCGACTTCGTTGGTGAGTGCGCCAAGAACCGCCGCCTTACTGACACTGCCTGCCAGACACTTGCTGAGCAGGGCATCTTGAAGCCATGGCAAACTACTGAAGACGGGCCAGGCATTAAAGGGCTTTATAAAGTCGAAGAGGAGGCCCTGAATAGATTGACAGCGCAGCAGTTGCATCAACTGCAGGGAGTGCCTTTGGCGGTAGCCTATGGTCAGATGTTTTCCATGGCGCAGCATGACCAGTTGGCACAGCGTGCTGCACTGCATGCCAAAATAGGCATGACTGAATCAGTCGATGAATTATTTGCAGACGATAGCGATGATCTGCAATTCGATTTTGGATAGTAATTTAATTGCATGCGCTTGTTTCTGCATTGTTTGAGTTTACTTATTAGACATTCAAACAATGTATGCTATACAGCTAACGTTTTGTCAATTACAGACACGCAAAGATACAATGTTGGTAATGCCCAGCACGGGATAACAGCATAATTGGGTTGCGGTGAATAATTAAGCTCATTCCGAGAATATCAGAAAAATTTTATTGGCTTTTAACGAAAAGTTATGAGGCGGCATCTCGCAGCGTAGAAAATATTCTTAGCAGTCCAATGTTGCTTTATAAGGTAAGCCATTACTGGCTTGTTCAAGAGGTTTATCCATGACCCGTTATGTTGGTACTGATAGCAATACCTTTCCTTTCTCAGCCGTGGCTTACTTAGAAGCTACCTTTCATGATGGTACACGGGTCTCAGGCTCGGGTACGTTGGTCGGTCGTAACGATGTACTGACGGCTGCCCATGTGCTTTATGATCCCGTATTGGGGGCTGCTACTGATGTAGAAGTGGAGTTTGGCCGCGATGGTGGGGCACGTCCTTATGGCACCTTTCAAGCGGCTGGGCTTAATTATTATGAGTTAGATGTTGAAGAACCAGGGTTTTTGTCACCGTCCGAAAGCGAGTATGACCTTGCTTTAGTCTCGTTAGGCGATGCCATTGGTGATGATATTGGTTGGTTTTCATTGGGGGATTATGCCTCTGGAGAGACCTATCGTGTGACAGGTTATCCCGGTGTATATCGTGATGCCAGTGGCCCAAGGCTTATGGAAGACAATAGTGCCACAACACTTATGTCTGGTTATGACTTAATAGACCTCAAGAACTTTGAAATTAATCCTGGCAATAGCGGTGGGCCAGTATGGTACTCATCAAGTGACGGCCCAGTGGTAGTAGGCGCCGTTTCGACTGATGAATGGGCGGCTGACGTGAGTGCTCACTTAGCAACACTTGATCAATGGATTAAAGATAATGACAGCTTGATTTCTCCACTGCCAAGCCAAGACGTTGAGAATAGCGCGTCTTATGTGGAGACGTTTGAATCCCTGCTAGCTGCAGCGGGTTGGGAGTGGTCTGAGACGCTTGATCAAGCGCTGCAAAGTCGAGATGAACTACTTCGCTACCCTGGTTTAGAAAGCACTATCGATCCAGTGCTACGACTCTATACAGGTCTGCTAGGGCGAGAGCCGGATAAAGAAGGTGTTGAGTATTGGGTATCACAATTCAATGCGGGGAGTAGTTTACGCGTTTTGGCGGATAGCTTTGTGGTATCGGAAGAGTTTACCTACTTGTCAGACCAGCTAGGCGGTGGAATGCAGGGGCGTATTGAGGCGCTTTATAACAGTGTCCTTGGCCGCGATCCGGATTCAGCGGGTCAGGCATACTGGTTAGAGCAGCTCGCAGGGGGGCAAGTAGAGCTGGCAGACATTGCGTTAGCGTTTACCAACTCGGCAGAGTATGTGACCAGTAGCTACTCTCTGGTTCAGGGGGCAAAGCTGTTAATGTGGGGCGTTGATTTGCAGGCTTTAGACCCAGAAGCGCTTGGGTTTGACAGTCGGCCGACGGCAGCTGAAGAGGAATTGGCTACTGCATTGGTACGTTTGTATACCGGTGTGCTAGGGAGAGAACCTGATGAGGAAGGCTTCGACTATTGGCTTGAAGCGTTAGCAGGTGGCAAATCACTTACGTCTACCGCTGCAGACTTCTTTGCAAGCAGTGAGTTTTTGGATAGCCAAACTGAGACGACGGCAGAGGTGCTGATCGACTCTCTCTATGAGCAGGTTTTAGGACGTGCCCCAGATGCAGAGGGAGCCGTCTATTGGCAGACGCAACTACAAAAAGAGGCATTTGATGGGGGGGATTTGGTGTTAGCGTTTACGAATTCTGATGAATACATCAATGCAACTCAAGCTAATGTTGATGCATATGTTCAACAGCATTACGAGCAGGGTCTTATTGGGGTGCCGGAAGATATCGAGACATACCTGCTGGGCTAGAAAACATAGCGACTGAATGAATCCGACTGACTAACGCCAGAGGCGCAGGACGAATCTTTTTACCGTGCTGATTGAATTGAGTACAATGCCGCGTTGATTTTAAGCGACGAGATTGGGAAGTGATGGCGAAATTACCGAAAAGTATCGTTATTGAAGGGCGTCGCTACCCCACGTGGGCATTAAGTGCCAAAGCGCGAAAACAGCTGATCAATTTAGGCCTTGTAGATGCGCACATTGCAGAGCTCCATCAACGGTTGGCGCATCACCATGTCGCTCGCAAGCATTATCAATTACTGTTGGCAAGCGCGTTGCCAGATCCTCATCGACAGCCTTCGGTATCCGAATCCCCCCGATACTTCTGGCAAAGCGTTTCAAAAGAATGGGCGCAAAAGCATTGGCCCATCAGAATGGCTACATTTCGCCTGAGCGATTTTGAATCGACTAACGATTACCGGCAAGATGATCGAGTACTATGCTACGTGAAAGGTCATGGGGTAGTGGGTTGGGGAGTGGTTGAGGAGGACACTCACTCAACCAAAAGGCATTTGGTCTGGCAAGTCGGCGTGCCAACGCTGGATGCCGCACTGCCTGCTAAAACGCTAAAAGAATTTTCGCTACGCCACCCTAGTCGCCCATCTCAGGCGTTGCCAGCTACGGCCGATATTGATGGGCTGTTGACAGCGCTTGATACCAAAGCAGCGTAGTAGAAGGTTTGTTAGGTGCACACCGCTTCGACATTTATGCGCGTAGCTGCAATAATTCACCGCTAATTTGTATTACCCTAAGGAGCTTTGTATGGCGAAGGATAAAGCACAAACCGTTACTATCGACGGCAGTGAATTCAATGTGTCAGATCTATCTGAAAATGCACGTAATCAGCTACTCAACCTGCGCGTGACTGATCAAGAAATTCAACGTTTGAATCAGCAGTTAGCTATCGCCCAAACGGCTCGTACAGCCTACGCGCGTGCGCTAAAAGATGAGCTTCCTGAGCAAAAGACACACTAAAAGAAGACATTAGTCAGGTATGGCCATCTTGATCTACAAGCCAGTCAGCTAATGTTGACTGGCTTTTTTATTGTGCTTCTGGGTAGGTGGAAGCCAGCCATACTGTAATGAAAAAGAGGATAGAAATACTCGTGCTGGAGCATAGAGGTCTCTGACGATGACTTAGCCAGCACATAAGCCCAGGGTGAATATTGACAAATAGGGTGCTTGTCTCTATTCCTTAAAGGGGTGTGAAAAGGATGGCTGTCACTTTCAGCCTTCTGCGTGAAAAATATAAAGGTGCTTAGTAAAGTGCTGTGACTAGCGGTAGCTGCCTATTTTCAGCTTCGCTAATGACGCTCCACCGGCGATACAGGGAACGATATGTAGTGATGCCTGGAGGCATTAATGATGACAACTCTTTCCATTGAAAAAAATCTACAAACTCTTTATTTGGGTGTCCTAGGGCGCGCGGCTGATCCAGACGGGTTTAATTATTGGCTAGAGCAGGTAGAAAGCGGCTCAGTGGATATGGATGGTGTGTCGGCGTTTATGTTGCAGTCTGAAGAGTTCCAGGCAAGGCGCATTGAACTGTCAGGGCTGGAAGATAATGAGTGGATAAACGAAGTTTATCAAAGCCTGTTTGCTCGTGAAGCAGAGGCAGAGGGTATTGAATATTGGTCGGAGCAGGCTAGTGCTGGGCTCTCTCCCCAAGCGCTGTTACAGGCTCTAATTGGGGGCGCTAGCCCGACAGATGCAGAGGCGCTCGAGGCCTATGCCTCTATTGCTAATTTTTATTCGTCCAGTGTTGATGCTGATAGTTACGATGCAGAACGCTCTCTTGTGCAGGATGGCTTTCGCAGCAATGAACAGCTTTATCAAGACCTGGAAGCGTTAGATGCCACCTATGATACGTTGAGCTTAGAGCAGGCGGGTGAGTCGCTGGAAGGCAGGCCCTTATATAGTGCCACGGTAGGCGAAGGGGCGCGCCAATTAATGATCGTGACCCAACAGCATGGTGATGAACCAACTGGGACAGAGGCGGCCATGCATTTTCTAGAGTGGCTGAGCGGTGACAGTGAAGCTGCTCAAGCATTGCGTGAGCAAGTGACGTTAACCGTGATGCCACGAGTAAACCCTGACGGTTTTGAGCGCTGGGAGGGGCTCGTTGCAGGTGAATTAGACCCTGAAACAACCATCGATCCCCGTCGTAACTCCGAGGACATTGACCTCAACCGTACCTGGGATTCTAGTGAAGTGATTGATGCATCATTAATCCCAGAAACCACCGCTGTTAGGCAGGTGGTCGAAGCGATTCAACCTGAATTAATTCTTGATTACCATAACCAAAATAACTACATCAACGAGTCAGGCAAGCTCGACACGATGTCAGTCTTGTGGCCAACCAATGATGACGTCGATCCCACCATTACCGCAACAGCACAGCAAGCGGCGGTAGCTATATCACAAGGGCTCGATGATTTTGATTATGGCTACTTGTCACTGTTTCCCGGTGGCGACACGCCACAAATAGCACGCAATGGAATTGCTATTGATGGTGTGCCTACGCTCCTCATTGAGCAACGGGGCCTGGAAGAGCTGAGCTTAAAAGCGCTGGAAGGGCTAGAGCTAGATTTTGATGCGGTTTCTAGTGCCATAGTACTTGAGGGCGTACTGAGTATGCTAGGCGTTGTAGAGGCTATGGGGCAAAACAGTTTTGATAGCATTGATCCTGCTTTGGCAACACTGATACCTGAGCGCGGTGAGCGAATTGAATTTGACGAGATTTACGCTGAAGAGATCGAATGGGCAGGCGAGGGTGAAGAGTCTCATCAAGGCGAGATAGTCGCAGGGCTGGATACGCTGATGGAAAGTACGCCCATTATTGGCACCTCTGAGCCTCTTCACCAAGAATTGCTAGTGGCTTAAGGATAGATTTGTAGCCCATTAGGATTGAGTATCAAAAAAGCTTCCCCATAAGCTCTGAGTTTGAGTAGGGGAAGCTTTTTTA
>CEGE01001634.1_pt1 | contig 12799 bp, 12 predicted proteins | sample 306311 | NCBI WGS metagenome assembly CEGE01 (sample SAMEA2755654, study PRJEB7226) | microbial mat metagenome | biome: microbial mat; feature: hypersaline; material: grass silage | place: USA | collected 2014-02-19 | depth 0 m | reverse complement strand
GAAGCGAGGGTCTTTTGCCATGGCCGGAAAATGTTCCCAACAATTCCGGCATTTCCGCCATCCATGGCGTTCAGATGGCAAAAGTAGCGCCCAAGGACGGGTTTACAGCGCCCTCGCGTAAGCCTGTCCTCGGCACCGAGGCTTATAGTTATGGCAGCGCTAAGAAGCTAATTATTCTTCTGGGAAACGCAGCGTATTCAGGCTCTTTTTAACTGCTTTGAGCTGTTCGGCGAGTTTCGGCCCGCGGGTTTTGGCCACACCCACGGCGAGTACATCGATCAGCACCAGATGGGCAATGCGCGAGCTAAGCGGGGTGTAAATCTCGGTGTCTTCATGAACATCGATATACAGCGGCAGGCTGACCTCTTCGGCGAGTGGCGAGCCGCTGGGGCACAGGCCAATGACTGTTGCACCCGCCTCGCGAGCCAGGCGTACGCTGGCGACTAGCGCTTTGGTACGGCCGGTTTGTGAAATTGCCACCACCACATCGCCATCGTTCAAGGTCACTGCCGACATATTCTGCATATGCGGGTCGGCGTAGGCAGAAGTGGAGATCTGCAGGCGAAAAAACTTGTGCTGGGCATCAAAGGCCACTGCACCGGAAGCCCCAAAGCCATAGAACTCGACCCGGTTGGCCATCGCCAGGGCGTTTACCGCACGGCCCAGGGCATCGTTATCCAGCCGGTCACGAACCGAGAGCAGTGTACCCACGGTCGAATCGAAGATGCTGTGGGAAAATTCAGCGACCGAGTCGCTGTCGTTCATGGAGAATTGCGCGAACTGACTGCCGCTGGCCAGCATTTGCGCCAGCTGTAGCTTGAAATCCTGAAAGCCATTGCACCCCAGCGCACGACAAAAGCGCACCACGGTAGGTTCGCTAACGGTGGCTTCGGTGGCCAGATCCACAATGCGCATGTGGATGACCTCTTCGGGGTTGCGCAGTACAAAACGCGCCACTTTTTGCTCGGAGCGTCGAAAGTGCTCCATGCGGCGTCTCATTTCATCGAACAGGGCGCGACTCACGTTCAGCTCCTTGGGTGCTCAACCAACAGGTAGTCAACAGTACGCCAATATACAGTCGTTTTAAACGACCGTTTCTGCCTATCTGCTCACTGTGATGCTTCGTATTGCTTCAATGCGATAAGGACAGTATGCCTCAATGAGCCCATAGGGCCACAAACTATTAGGCAGCGATCCAACAGCGTTTAAGGTCGTTAGTCAGTTTTTTTAAGATTGGTCATCATTTTGTCAAGTAGGTTATAGTAATAATTGAAGTGCCGCACTGCATCATCACAGTCGTCACGGATGCAGGTGGACGAAGGCATATTCATCTGGAGGAACGTCGATTATGAGAAACGTCGAACGAATCACCTCGGTTAAAAGCGAATTGCTCGACATCTTTATGAGTATGGAAGTCGATGAGCATGCCCAGCGCCAGCGCAGCGCTGCCCAACGCAGCTTAAGAGCGCGGCGGGGTATTGAGCTTCATCGTGAGTTTCAAAAGTTATCGCGGGATATCGCCCCCTTGCCCGATGAAGATCGGCAAGAGAGCGAATTGCACTAAGTTTTAGGATGCCAAGAGGTTAGGGGCGCAACTATTATCTGCGCAGAACCTCGCTGCCCTGCCGGCTAGCAGGGCCTTGGCGGCTCAGCTTAGATTAGCCCTGTTACGAACACGGCAACAACGCCAGCGGGCGCTACATAGCGCGCGATAATGTTCCATACGCTCTTGCCGGTCGCTGAAAGACCCAGTTCGTCTTCCACGCTGCTGCGCTCCAGGCACCAAGCGGTGAATAGAATCGCACCCAGCCCCGTCAGCGGCAGCATTATTTTGCTGGTCAGCGTATCCAGCAGGTCAAACACGCCCAGTCCAAACAGCAGCGGTTCGCTCCACACGTTAAATGACAGCAGCGCTGCAATACCCAGCAACCAAGCACCCACACCGGCCACAACGGTAGCCATGACGCGGCCTAGCGGCGTGCGCTCTTCAATGAATTCCACCACGGGCTCAAGCAGTGAAATGGCCGATGTTAATGCCGCAAACGTCAGCAGCAGAAAGAACATCAAACCTAAAAGTAAACCACCATCAATATTGCCAAAGGCCAGTGGTAGGGTGACGAAAATCAGCCCTGGGCCCGAAGCGACATCCAGATTATTAGCAAACACGATCGGGAAGATAGCTAAACCCGCGCCTAAAGCGATGACGGTATCCATGATGATGACCGTGCGGGCGGTTTGCAGCAGATCGATCTCTTTGTCCAAATAAGAGCCGTAAGCCATCATGATGCCCATACCCAGTGAGAGGGTGAAGAAGGCGTGGCCCAAGGCGGCTAGCACGGTTTCTGCTGTGAGCTTGCTCCAGTCCGGGTTGAACATATACGTCAACGCCTCGCCAAAGTGGCCGGTTGTCATGCCATAACCGATCAGCACGACCAGCAGTAGTGCGAGGACTGGCATCAGAATGCGTACAGCGCCTTCAAGGCCTTTGGTAACGCCGCGGGCGACAATCCCAATGACCAGCAGCATAAACACGGAGTGGCCCAGCAGCAGCAACCCAGGGTTACTCAACATGCCATTAAATAGCGCGCCAATGCCATCGGCATCTTGACCGCTAAAAGCACCGCTCACCGAGTTGACGGTGTAGTAGAGCGACCAGCCGCCAATCACGCTGTAAAACGACAAAATCAAGAAGGCCCCGACAATGCCGCTAATGCCCACGATGGCCCAGGCTTTGGGCTTTTTCGCCGTGCGCGCCAGTTCTGACATGGTGCTGGCGGGGTTCTTCTGGCCGCGCCGCCCCAATAGCCACTCAGAGACAAGAATGGGCAAGCCGATCAGCGCGATACAGAGCAAATATACAAATACGAAAGCAGCGCCGCCGCTTTCACCCACCATATACGGAAATTTCCAGATATTCCCTAGACCCACCGCCGAACCAGCGGCGGCCAGCACAAAGGTCATTCGCGATGACCACTGCGCATGCGCAAGCTTCGCCATACATCACCCATTAAGTCGATTGTTGTGTAAGTCACTGCGTGTTGAACACGCTAGTTTTCGGAAAATTGCGTCATTGCCAGCGTGCTTTTCCGAAAGTAAGCGCAATTTATCTGATCGACCGCAAGCATGCCAGTTAGCTGGCCTAAAAAGGTGGGTTAAAACAGTTGGCTTTGCTTTTCACCCGCAAAGGGGCCAAGAGCGGGTAATGGCGTCACTTCTCCTAGTGCGTTATAGAGTAAACGGGCCATGTGGGGAGACTCGCGGTTATCCGCAGTATGCACAAATAAGAAAGGGGTTTTCCCCTGACTTATCCACAGCTTTAGGCGGTCTTTCCAGGCGGTGAAGTAGTTGCTATTAATCGTTTTGTCAATATGGCCAATGAAGCGAATGACAGGAAAATTTGCCGTGGAAAGCACGTGTAGCGGGAGTTTCGGCTTTTCTTGCTGGGCATGGGCCAAGCCCATATGGCCATTTGACGGGGTTGAGAAGAGCGGGCGGACGTCGAGCATCACGCGGTTGGCCGAATAAGTTATCAACAGGCGGTTAAGGGCAATTTCGGCGGCTCCTTTGTGGAAAAACTCAGGGTGGCGAACCTCGACCGCGCAAGGCAAATGGGTAGGCCAAGCGGCAAGTAGCGCTTCAAGCTGGGGAAGCTCTTGGGGGCCGAAATCTCGTGGTAGTTGCACCATGGTGGGGCCAAGGCGGTCGTGCAGAGGTCCTAGCGCCGCTAAAAATGCCCAGGCCTCCTCTAACCGCGTTAGCCGTTGATCGTGGGTTACGCTGGCCGGTAATTTAAAACAAAAGCGAAAGTGGGATGGTGCCTGGCGCGCCCAGGCAGCAATGGTGTCCGGCTTTGGGGTACCGCTATAAAAGGTAGTGTTGCCCTCAACGCTGGAAAACACCGCCGCGTAATCGCTTAGCAGCTCAGTTTTGGCGTGGCGTGGATAAAGGTTGCCCAGCCAGTCTTGATTGGCCCACATAGGCAAGCCTAGATAAAGAGGAAGCTTCATGGGTGCCAGCCTACATCGACAAGATCAAGCGCTAATGTAACAGGTTAAGAGCCTTGCCCGTTAAGCGTGAATGGCGGCTTTTATATAACCTTTGTATGGCTTATATGTATAGCAAGGCGCGGAAAAAGTGAAATTGTTAAGGCGCCGATAGCGCTACTATGTAGGTATAGCCCTTTATTGGCAGTAGCCGTTTACAAACAGGATAGCGCCATGTGTTCAGCTTACGTTAGCAGTGATGAAATCCGCGACCAGTTTTCCCAAGCGATGTCGGCAATGTATCAGCAGGAGGTGCCGCAATACGGCACCTTGCTGTCACTGGTTGAGGCAGTCAACCAGGAGGTGCTAGCCGCTAACCCAGGGCTAAATAACGCATTGCAAAATAGCGATGAGCTGGCGCGTATCAACGTTGAACGCCACGGCGCTATTCGAGTGGGGAGTCCAGGCGAGCTTGCTATGCTGCGGCGAATGTTTGCGGTCATGGGGATGGAGCCAGTGGGGTATTACGACTTATCGACCGCAGGCGTGCCGGTACATTCCACCGCGTTTCGGCCGGTCGCGGATAGTGCGCTCAAGCGTAACCCCTTTCGTGTCTTTACCTCGCTGTTGCGCCTTGAACTAATTGAACAGTTCGAGCTAAGAGAACAGGCGAGTGAAATTTTAAGTGCCCGCGATATCTTCACTGCCAAAGTGAAAACGCTTATCAAGCGTTTTGAGCAGCAGGGTGGCCTAAGCGCCGATGATGCCAAGCAGTTTGTTCAGGAAGCGTTGGAAACGTTCCGCTGGCACGACAACGCCACGGTCGACTTGGCCACCTATGAGCGTTTGCATGCCGAACACCGCTTAATTGCCGATGTGGTCTGCTTCCGCGGCCCGCACATTAACCACCTAACGCCGCGCACGTTAGACATTGATGAAGTGCAGCGGCGCATGCCCAGCGTTGGCATCGACCCTAAAGCGACTATTGAAGGCCCACCACGCCGGGATTGCCCAATCCTTCTACGTCAAACCAGCTTCAAAGCACTGGAGGAGACGATTGCTTTCGCGGACGCTGCTGAAGGTAAACACACCGCCCGCTTTGGTGAAATCGAACAGCGCGGTATCGCATTAACGCGCAAAGGGCGCGAGCTATACGACCGCCTGCTGGCAGCTGCCAAAGAGAACTCGCCCACAGCAGCCAATAATGACGCCCATCAAGCGCATTTATCTGACGTGTTTAAAGAGTTTCCCGATACGTATGAAACGCTGCGTCGTGAAGGATTAGCGTTTTTCCACTACCAGGCGGTTCAGGGTGTATCTGTGCAAGGGCCGATCTCAGTTGAGCAGGTGGATAGCTTGATCGAGCAAGGCGCTCTGAGAGTTACCCCCATGATTTATGAAGACTTCTTACCCGTGAGTGCGGCCGGTATTTTTCAATCCAACCTGGGGGGAAGCAGTCATGACCATTACGCCAGTAGCGCAAGCCAGCAGGCGTTTGAGCAGGCCCTGGGGAGAGCCGTCATCGATGAAATCGAGCTGTATGCCCAGCGCCAGGAAGCATCGCTTGAACAGGCGCTGGCGCAGTTGGCGGTTTAAGTGATAAAACAGGTAGCTACGTCAATTTACCCACTAACGCTGAAGGTTGAAGAGAGTTATGAGTCAAGGAAAGGTATTGGTATTACATGGCCCCAACTTAAATTTGCTGGGTAGCCGTCAGCCAGAAATATATGGGTACGAGACGTTAGACGACGTGAATAACATCTTGCGGGAGAAAGCAGTGATGGCCGACTGGGACATCACATGCCTGCAGAGCAACCATGAAGGCGAACTGATTGACGCCATTCACGCCGCACGCCTGGATGGCACCCAAGCGATTATTATCAATCCCGCTGCCTACACGCATACCTCAGTGGCCATTCTTGATGCGCTCAATGCTTTTGATGGCAAAGTAATTGAGGTGCATTTATCCAATGTTCACAAGCGCGAAGCCTTTCGCCATCACTCCTACGTCTCGCTGCGCGCCGATGGCGTCATTGCTGGCCTCGGGGTTCAAGGCTATCGAGCTGCGCTAGAGGCAGTGATGGTAGAGGCTAATTAATATGCGCCCTTACTTGAGCCACTTTATTTTGTAAAACAGGTAAGTACACATTAATCAACGTATCAAGATCGACCCGGGCAGCGTTAGTGCTGATATTGATTGCGCCCATTAAATGCTGCTTGGCGTCATAGACAGGAACGGCAATGGAGCGCAAGCCGGAGTCAAGCTCTTGATCAGAAATTGCATAGCCCTGCTGCCGCGCTTTTATTATCTGGTTTCGTAGCTCACTCACATCTGTCACCGTTTTATCGGTGTAAGACTCTAGAGCAACCGACGAAAGAAAGTGATCAAGGTCGGTATCGCTGAGTTGAGCGAGCAACATGCGCCCCATGGAGGTATGAGCTGCTGGCAGTCGAGTGCCCACTGAAAGCGTAATCGCCATCAAGCGATGCTTTGCTGCCGAGCGCGCTACGTAGATAACATCATTGCCATCGAGCACACCAAGCGAGGAGGACTCACCGGTTTCAGCGGTAATGTCTTCGAGATGTTGCTGAATAACATCTCGGTAATTATTAGCCGATAAAAAGGCATAGCCGAGCTGAAGCACGCGGGGTGCCAATTCAAAGTAACGTTGCTGTTTTCGCACGTACCCCAGTGCATGCAGAGTGAGCAAGAAGCGCCTAGCCTTTGCTCTATTCATTCCCGTGCGCGCGGCGACTTCGCTTAGTGTCATACGCGGGTGCTCATGATCGAATGCCTGGATAACTTCCAGGCCACTAGCAAGCGCCGTTACAAAGTCGCGATTGTCTTCACTCAGCATTTCTTCCTGCATTTTTACTATCCATTGTCCTAAAATCTGAGATAAAAGATTAGCGTAAAAAAGTTCGCAGTGCGAACGTGCCTCACTCTTCCAGCCAACTATCTCGCCTCTTACTACTAAAGTTGTGTTTTTTAAAGGGTTAGCAACAACGTAATCTCAAGCTAGATATTACGAATACGTGTACGTCTTACGAACAATAGTTAAGTATAAGCAATCGCTTAGCAACGCACAGGAAGATAACAATGAATAAACTCCTTAGCGCAACATGTCTGGCTGCCTTCGGTAGCGCTCTGGCGCTGGGCCTTGTGGTTTCCTCCGCCAGTGCCAATGAGTGGCCCACCGACGATATTCGTCTTGTCGTCCCTTACGCCCCAGGTGGCACTACGGATGTGTTGTCCCGCCGCGTCGCGGATCTTCTTCAGCAAGAGCTTGATGCTAACGTGGTTGTGGAGAACCGCCCGGGGGCGGGCTCTACGGTGGGCACCGGTCGTCTCGCCCGCGGTGGACGTGATGCCAGCCATACGATTCTGATGGCATCACCTGGTCACACCATTGGCGCTGCCATTTACCCTGACCTTACCTACGATCCAGTCGAAGATTTTGTCTTCCTGCAAAATATGATCGATATTCCCAATGTCATGGTGGTGCCCGCCGATAGCCCTTATGAAAGTGTTATTGAGTTCGTTGAAGCGGCCAAAGAAGAAAACATGACTTTTAGCCACAGCGGCGTGGGTAGCTCCATCCATATGTCCGGTGAGTTATTTAAAACGTTGACTGAGTCCAATATGACGGCAGTGCCTTTTGCCGGCAGCGGTGCGTCGCTTCCTGCGCTATTGAGTGGTGATGTCGATGTCTCATTCGAGAACATGCCGACCGTTCTTTCGCACATTCGCTCGGGTGACTTGCGCGCTCTGGCGGTAACCTCCGCTGAGCGGTCAGAGTACTTGCCGGATGTACCCACCCTGTCGGAAGTGGGCGAATATAACCTCGACCAGTTCGTCACGACGGCATGGTTTGGCCTGGTGGCACACAGCTCTTTCCCTGAAGAGGCGCAAAGCGTTATGCAGGACGCCCTGGCTAAAGTGATGGAACGTGAAGAGTTTTTGGACTTTGCTGATCAGTTGGGCGCCGAACCGGGTCAGGTGTCTGGCGAAGAGTTCAAGCGGTTCATCGCCGATGAAGTTGAACGTTGGGAAGGTGTTGCACAACAGGCCGGTATTAGCCAGTAACTGAGTAGTCTTCCGTCATAGCACTGAGGCGAGGGCCGCTGCCCTCGCCTCTCTTGTTTCCCAGGAGAAGGCCGCGATGACACCCTCGGGTTCCAAGCGCAGAGTAAAAATAAAAGACACCAGCGACCTCATCACCGGCATCGTTTTGCTGGGATTTGCCATTGTGTTGGTCTTTTACCTGGTACCCAACTATATAAACGAACCGCCGATCCTACAAAACCCAATGATGTCGCCACGGTGGCTGCCGGCGATTATCGGCTGGTTGATTCTGCTGTTTTCGATTCTACTCATTCTTCAGGCCTTCATTTTGGAGGGAAAAACCGAGGAGGATGAGAGAGCGATTGAGAAAGGCTCTACGCGGCGTTTCGTGCTAATGGTGCTATCGCTGGTGATATATATTGCCTTGTTTGAGGTGATGGGCGCCGTGTTCTGCGGCATTTTGGCAACATTAGTTCTTTTCGTAGCGCACCCGGTTCGCACCTGGTGGGTATATAGTCTGGCATTTCTGTTTCCTGTTGTTGTGGCGCTCTTATTTGTAGAAGTAATGAACGTGCCGCTACCTATAATGCCGCTCGGATTCTGATTCGTGACAACTCTCCTGACACCGGGGTTGGCACAGACTGAGATTGACACACACCGAGAGAGTGCTAGGTGACCTATGGAAAATTTTTCGGAAGTCGTTGGGATATTCTTTAGCCTGGACAACTTTCTGGCCATAGCCGTAGGCGTGGTTATCGGCGTGGTTGTTGGTTCTATCCCCGGTTTAACCGCCACCATGGCGGTGGCATTGGCACTCCCCTTTACCTTCTCCATGCAGCCGGTTGCCGCTATCCTGCTGCTGGTAGGTATCTATAAAGGGGGGATGTACGGCGGCTCCATTACCGCCATTCTCATCAGAACCCCTGGCTCCCCCGCCTCGGCCTGTACGTTGTTAGACGGCTACCCGATGGCCCAGCAGGGGCATGCAAAAAAAGCACTAAAGGCTGCGCTTTATTCGTCGGTGATTGCCGATTTTATCTCCAACATAGCGTTGATCTTTTTTGCCGCCTACTTGGCCAAAATTGCACTGAACTTCGGGGCACCCGAATTTTTCTGGCTGATCTGTTTTTCTCTCACCATTATTATCTCGCTAGCCAGCGGTTCTATGATCAAGGGCCTGATGGCAGCGCTGCTAGGCATTTTGTTGTCCATGATAGGGCTGGATGAGGTCTTCGGTTCCCAGCGGCTTACCTTCGACAACTACAACTTGATGGACAGCATCTCCTTTATCCCCTTGTTGATTGGCCTTTTTGCGATTCCAGAGATTATCGAGTTTTATCGTAAGAAAGCGATCCCTCATATTAAGGCGAAGGCAAGTGGTGCTGGTTTGGCCTTCTCTGAGCTCAAACGTTGTATGAAAAGCATTGTGCGCGGCAGCTTAATTGGCGTCATTATTGGCGCTATCCCCGGCACTGGGGCGACGGCGGCAGCGTTCATCTCCTACAGCGATGCACGTCGACGCTCTCCCAATAAAGCAAATTTCGGCAAGGGTGAGGTAGAAGGGGTGGCAGCGGCTGAGGCCGGTAACAATGGCGTGGCCGGGGCAACACTAATTCCGCTGTTATCGCTAGGTATTCCAGGGGATGTCATCACCGCCATTATCCTGGGGGCTTTTATGGTGCATGGGTTAACGCCTGGCCCGCTTATGTTCCAGGAAAATCTGTCGCTGATCTATGCACTGTTCCTGGGTATTATGTGCAGCTCGGTCATCCTGCTAGTGGTGGGTAACGTTGCCATCAAGTACTTCTCGTTAATTGCTGATATCCCCAAGTCAATTCTCTTTCCCATCGTCTTGATGTTCTGCGTCTACGGCGCTTATGCGGTCAATAATACCACTTTCGACGTGTGGCTAATGCTGGCTTTTGGGGTGTTGGGATATATCTTCAATCGTGCCGCCATACCGGCGGCGCCTTTTCTGATTGGCTTCATTCTGGGGCCGATGTTCGAAGACAACCTGCGTCGTTCTCTGCTCATCGGCTCCAACGACCTGTCGATCTTCGTGCGTGGGCCTATCACCTGGGCTTTCATCGTGCTGACGGTGGGTTCTATTGGCCTAGCCGTTTATCGCTTTGCTGCATCCCGACGTGGCGCGCGAAATAGCACTGACGAGTCACGCCAAACCTGAGTTGCCCGGTCTAACCGACCGTGACTCCACCGCAGACAAACAACGTCTGGCCGGTAATGAAACTGCTGCGCTCGTCGCAAAAGAAACTGACAGCCTGAGCCACGTCTTCAGGTTGTCCCATTCGGCCTAGCGGAATGTTATCGATGATACGTCGGGCGCGCTCAGAGTCGGGCGGGTTGTTCTGCCAGAAGGCACTGGTGGCGATAGGGCCGGGTGCCACGCAGTTGACCGTAATACCGTGCTCAGCAAGCTCCAGCGCCCAGGTGCGGGCCATGGATTGCAGTGCTCCCTTTGTCGCGCTGTAAATAGTGCGCGCCTCTTTACCGAGCACCACACGACTGGCATTCATGACGATACGGCCCATGCCCTGTGCCTTTATAGTGGGCAGTAGCGCTTGAGTGCAGACCAGCGCCGAGCGCACGTTCAGATGCATGAGCTTATCGAAGTCCTCAATCCGTGCCTCTTCAAGCAGCGCTGGTGCCACAATACCCACATTATTGATTAGCCGGGACACCGCATATCGTTCGGCGATTTCCTCCATCACCCGGTGAGTAGCGTTGGCGTCGGCAAGGTCAACTCGGTAGGCGTCTTCTTGTAAAGAGTCGACCTCCGGCGCAACGATATCCGCCACGATAACGCGATAGCCATCCTGCTGGAGACGCAAAGCAATGGCTTGGCCGATGTTTCTCGCTCCGCCGGTTACCACGGCGCAGTCCTGCAGATCAGAGTGTTGGTACATGTTTGTTTTTCTCCGAACACTTTTGCTATTTAAAACGCCATGAGCCCTGACAGTGTCATTAGCCAGATAATCAAGCTAAGGGTAAAGAAAGAGGCTACCGTCGCCACAAGCATTGAGGCAGCACTAACGCCACCTAAACCATAGCGTTGGCCAAACAGTGGGTAAATGCTGATCATTGGCGAGGCCGCAAACAGCAATGCACCGGCCATATAAAGGGGATCAATGTCTGGAACAAAATAGAAGGCGATGAAAATGACCAGCGGGTGAATAAGCAGTTTGCCGACAACGATCTGACCAACATCATTCGCCATACCTTTAACCTGAAGGCCAAATAGTGCGCCGCCGATCACAAACAGCGCCGCTGGGCCCGCCGCTTCGGCGAGCATATCGATGGCTTTAAACAGCGGCGCGGGAATCTTGACGCCGGAAACGGCCAGACAGATGCCGGTTAGTAAGCCTACCAATATGGGGTTTTTGATGAGGTTAAGGGCTGTCTGCTTAAACGTTTTCCATACGCTGGAGCCTTGGTGGTTATCCATTTCGGCCAGAATCAGTGCTGCGGGAATAACCAGCAGGTTTTCAATGAGCATATTGAGCGCTAACAGAACTGCCGCAGGCGAGCCAATCACCATGGCTGCTAAGGGATAGCCAACAAAACCACTATTAGCCGCTGCCATACCGAGTGCCTGCATGGCACTGGCGTTAAGTGGTTGGCGCTGTAGTTTTAAGCAGAGCAGTAACCCCGCACCGAAAACAGCAATAGAGCCCAGGCCGTAAGCAATCAGATAGTGGAGCTTGAAAATATCTTCCAGAGGCTGCTGGGTTAATGCACGAATCACGAGCGCGGGCAGCGCGCAGTAGAGCACAAATACGCCCACTCCTTGCATCTGATCGCGCTGGATAATACCGCTCCATCTCGCTATATACCCTAAGCCAATCAGTAGGAATATGGGCGTGGTAATCCCAAGTATAGCGAGCATGGCGGCCCCTTAGCGCATGAAGGCAAATGGTTAAGTTCGAATAACGAATAATTGTACGCTATTTCTCTTGCGCTTCATGGCATGGAGTGAACAGAAGGCGTGACAAGTTGCTCGATATAATGCGTACGCAGCGGTATCACATGCGGATCGATCTGTTCAGAGGTGATGCAATCGGTGTTTTCAGCCCGCAGACGGTCAGGGTCAAACCGCAGCATCTTGAGCGCTGCCGTTAATTTTCGCTTCCAAGCGCTGCTGCGCGGTGACGCGCACAAAAGCATTCGGCGCACCCAGCCCTTGGTACCCTTCACGCTGCACCAGCTCAAAGAAGAACGCCTGGCGGCCGGGTTGGGTATACAGCTGATGGAAGTCACCGTCGCTGTCCTGATCAAAGAGGATGTGGTGCGCTTGCATCCATTGCAGGGTTTGCGCCGGTAGGTCGAAGCGCGCGGCCAGGTCGCGGTAGTAATTCCCGGGAATCGGCAGTACCGGCGTGCCCGCCTGCTGCAGCGCAGCGCTGGTGTCGCGCATGGCGTTGGTGCGCAGGGCGACATGATGAATCCCCGAGCCGCCGTATTGGCGCACAAAGCGGTTGCTGGCGGTATCCGGCGAGGCGCTGGCGTTAAGCGCCAGGCGAAAGCGGCCGTTGTAGTTCTGCAGCACTTGGCTCTGGATCAGCCCGCGGGGATCGGTGACATCGAAGGAGGGTGTTGGCGCCAGCTGGAAAATAGCGCGGTACTGCAGCATCAGCGAGAGGTAGTCGTGGTAGGAGAGCGCCACGCTGATATGGTCGATATCCACCAGCGCCCCCTGAGGAACCGGCTGCACATCGACAGGGAACTCGCGATC
>CEGE01001926.1_pt1 | contig 12898 bp, 13 predicted proteins | sample 306311 | NCBI WGS metagenome assembly CEGE01 (sample SAMEA2755654, study PRJEB7226) | microbial mat metagenome | biome: microbial mat; feature: hypersaline; material: grass silage | place: USA | collected 2014-02-19 | depth 0 m | reverse complement strand
CCCGCCGTGACACCCTGCCCAGCGCCTTTGTCCGCTACGAGCAAGATTTAGCCTCAGCACCGATCACCTGGTATGCCGGTATTGGGCATGTGGAGCGCTTCCCCGACTACTGGGAACTGAGTTCCAGCCAAGCAGGCCCGGCCGGTAGCGTGAATGCCTTCGACGGTGTTCAAGCCGAAAAAACCACTCAGCTGGACATCGGCGCGCAGTACAACGACCAGCGCTTAAGCGCATGGGTGTCCGGATATGCAGGGTATGTGAACGATTTCATCTTGTTTGATTACAACACCGCGAGCATAAGCCGTACTCAAGTCGATAACATCGATGCCCAGATTGCGGGTGCCGAAGTAGGCGCCAGTTATCAACTGACCGACAACTGGGTAAGCAATGCCTCGCTGGCCTATGCCTGGGGACGTAATGCCGACGATGATGAGGCATTACCTCAAATCCCGCCGCTGGAAGCGAATATAGGTCTGACCTATGCACGTGATGCCTACTCCGTGGGTGGCCTATGGCGTGGCGTAGCGGCACAGAACCGCACAGCCCTAGAAAAAGGCAATGTCGTCGGCCAAGACCTAGAATCGTCCTCAAGTTTCGGAGTGTTCTCGCTCAATGGCACGTATCAAGCGAGCAACCACCTAACGCTAAGCGTGGGTGTGGATAACGTTTTCGACACCACGTACACCGAGCACTTAAACCTGGCAGGTAATGCAGCCTTTGGCTATCCCGCTGATTTGGATCGCGGTATTAACGAGCCTGGCCGAATGGTGTGGGCGCGAGCCGATTTCAGCTTCTAATTCACTCAGGTGCTCAATAGAGCACCTATTTGCCCTTATTGATTAGCCGCCAGGCTAGATGCCTGGTGGCTTGGAGAGACCGCATGTCGACTGCATCACCCCCACAAGAAGGTAAGCGCAAGACCTTCGATCTGTATCGCGCCGTTTGGCGCTGGCATTTTTACGCTGGCCTGCTGGTGCTGCCGTTTATGATTACCCTGGCGATCACCGGCGGGCTGTATCTGTTCAAGGACGAACTGGATGCACTGATACACGCCGATATGAAACGCGTGGCCGTTCAAGAGGCAACGCAACCGCCCTCTTCGCTGGTCAGCGCGGCCCTGACGGCTCACCCAGGCACCGCTGTAAAATTCACCGACCCCGCTACCCCGAAAAGCTCCGCAGAGATCACCGTTAACACAGCGGAGGGCGAGCGGTTAGCAGTTTACGTTAATCCTTATACGGCTAATGTACTGGGAGCACTGGATGATCGTGGCACAGTGATGTGGACCGTTCGCTATTTACACAGCTTGAAATACTTTGGCTCAACGGCGCGCAAACTGATTGAAATCGCCGGTGGCTGGTCGATTCTACTGGTGCTCACCGGGATCTACCTGTGGTGGCCACGGCGTAAAGGCGCGAGAGGTGTGATTAGCGTGCGCGGCAACCCCAAAAAACGCGTTTTCTGGCGCGATCTGCACGCTGTAACGGGCATTTTTGTTGGTGGGTTTATCCTCTTTCTGGCCATCACGGGCATGCCCTGGTCAGGCGTGTGGGGCGCGCAGGTTAACCAGTGGGCTAACGGTAATAATTTCGGCTACCCCGCCGGTGTTCGCGTTGAAGTGCCCATGTCGGAGGCGCGTCTAAACGAGCAAAGTCCAACGACTTGGTCGCTTGAGCAGGCTCAAGTTCCAGAATCCATGCAGGGGCCAGACCAAGCAGCGAGCATCAGCCTTGACCAGGCTGCCACCCTCTTCAAAGAACTGGGGCTACATCACGGCTATACGATAAGCCTACCGACCACGGAAACCGGCGTATACACCGGCTCGGTCTATCCAAATGACCTTAGCCAACAGCGCGTGGTGCACCTTGATCAGTACACAGGCGAGCGCTTGGTCGACATGAGCTATGCCGACTATGGCCCCTTGGGGCGCTGGTTGGAGTTTGGTATTAACGTGCATATGGGCCAGCAGTTTGGATTATTCAATCAACTACTATTTTTGACCGTCTGCCTAGCCATCATTCTGCTGGCAGTCTCAGCGGCGGTGATGTGGTGGAAGCGACGCCCCTCAGGCGCGATGGGAGTGCCCCCACTACCGGCCAATAAGCAGGTGTTTCGCGGCCTGATTGTCATTCTGGTGATCGGTGGAGTTATTTTTCCGCTGGTCGGGGCCTCATTGGTCGTTATGCTTATCGTTGACTGGTTTGTCGTTCAACGCTTACAGGAACGGCGTTTAGCTAGTCAAGCCGTCTAATTATTGCTCAACAACTCATTCGTCACCATCAACCCTATGAGGTAATTAATGAGGCGCAGGGAAAATTGTGCCTTTACCTCAATGCGCCATTTCCCCATGCGCCTCATGTTCATGATCAGCATGGGGAGCCTCGCTCTCAGGTGAGGCGCCAATGGGTACCACTTGAAGCTCAATCTCAATACTCTCGGCGTCTTGGAAATTCAGTATTACGAAAAGAGGTTAGTCTTCCATTATCGGTGAGGATAACGCCATAAACATTAGATGCAGGCCACCGGGAGCAAACGTTACTGCTTCACCTAACGGTGTTGCTCGCTCCCATGGCTGAGTGACGACCAAGCGGGAATCCTCTGATGAGGACGGCTCACCATGCGACCAGCCAGCATGAGCAAAAAGTGAAGTGCTAATTAACAGCAGCAGGATAATAAGAAGGTGCGAAGCATAGTTAACTCCTTTGCGGAAGAGTAATGCGGAAGAGAAATAGGTACAGCTATAAATTAATCATAAGGCTAAATAGTGCATGCGCTAACACACAACGACCCGATCTCGCCCGCTGTGCTTCGCTTGATAAAGAGCTTGGTCGGCCCGCTGTAAGGAGCGGTGATAGTCGGGGTGGCCGTCGTGGAGTGCGACTCCCACGCTAATCGTCAGGTTAAGCAGCGTATCGGCACCGGCGAGCATCGGCTCCTTAGCCACCGATTGGCGTAAACGCTCAGCAAATAACCGGCTGCCGTCATGGTCAGTATTGACCAGCACAATCAAAAACTCCTCGCCGCCCATGCGAAACACGTAATCACCCCCACGGGTGGAGCGATCAAGGATGCTCGCCACCTGCTGCAGCACGTTGTCGCCGGCGTCGTGCCCATGGGTATCGTTGATCGATTTGAAGTGATCGATATCTACCATCAACAGCGCAAAGCAGTGCTCCGAGTGGCGGGCAATGTCTATTTCGCGACTAAGCACCACTGACAAAAACTTGCGGTTGAGCAACCGGGTTAAGCTGTCGCGCCCTGCATCCAAACCGGAGGCGCGCTCTAATACATTGTCGAGCAGCATCAACACCGTACGGGCGGCATCACGAATCTCGCCCAGCGCCTTAAGTCGCTGGCTAGCATCTTCATGCATCAGCACTTCCAGCCACTCACGATCCACTTACTGAATATGGCGTGAAATAGTGGCAATCTCCGGCACGCCCTCGAACGCATGGCACGCTTTATGGAAGTACCACAGACCAAAATCGGAATTGGATAACCGCGGCAGCGTGGCGATATCCTGCTGGGCAGCTATGGCAAACATCAGCGCATTCTCCCAATTCAACAACGCCGAACGCTGGCGTTCACGCTCGTCGCCAATGCTCTGGGTGAGTGAAAACAGCTTGTACGCCTCTTCAGTGCGCGCATTACGGTCACTGGCCACCGAGTAGGCGTGGCTCATGATCTCCATGGCCATATCGATATGGTCGGAAACGTACACCGAGGCATCCCCCGGCGATAGCGGGCTTTTGAACGTGGCGTTGATCTGCTGATAAAACACCTGCTTCAGTTGCCGCGCTCCACTTAGCACCAGGTTGACCGGAATATCGATGCGGGCATGCACCTGCCCCACTTTTTCCTGCTGCTCAACCAGGGACTCAAAATCGGCGTGCTCAACGGCAAACATGGCCTTCAGCCAGCGCTGCATTGAGGGGTGTAAACGCTGCTCCACTTGATCGTTGGAGAGAAACAGCGAAGCATGCGGGTCTTCCAACATCACCCGGTAAAAGTGGTCAGCAAAGCTTTGCCCGTGGTGCTCTACCAACGTCTCGACTGCTTGCCGCAACGGTTTGGGCGTACGCTCCAGAAGCGCTTGCCACTCGGCGGCGAGCTGATGTTTATCTTTATAGCGCATACCCCACCTGCTTCTTATTGATCAACAGCCGATATTACACGCCAAGCAGTTCTGTTAACCAAACACAGAACAGGGTTTTAGCGAATAAGCCCGCCAGATACCTTCTGCCATGTGCATCACTTGACGGCGGTAAAAGCATCATGTATATCAAATGATAGGCTTTTGAAGTATCAAATGAGGGTAACGTTATGGATATCCACTTCACTCAATACCAGCCACCCAAAGCTTTGGCGTCCGGTTTCTGGCAACAAATTGGCTTGCCAGCCAGAGGCCGCAAGTTGCATGAGCTGTTGCATGAAGGGGTGGAGTATCGTGTTTATCCCCAGATTGCCAAGGTATCAGGTATTGAGCAGAAGGCACTGGCGCGTTACGTGGATATTCCCTCTGCTACGCTTAGCCGTCGTGCCAAATCGGGCCGTTTCAAAATGGCAGAGAGTGACCGGTTGTATCGCTTTGCTGAGCTTTTCAAGGCGGCGCTGGATCTGTTCGAGGGGGACTCAGAGGGCGCCCGCGCCTGGCTACTCAAACCCAATGCCGGGCTAGGCGGTCGTCGCCCTGTCGAAATGAACGCCACATCGGCAGAGTATCAAACGGTGTTGAACCTGATCGGGCGGCTGGAGCACGGGGTCTCGGTATGAGCGAGGTCACCGCCTATCGGCTGGTTAAGCGTAAGTTTCAGGAAACAGCGCTTGATGGCGAAGGCGCACGGCTTTACGGTGGGCGCTGGAACAGCCCAGGGAATGCCTGTGTGTATGTGGCAAGCTCCGAGTCGCTGGCACTACTGGAAATTATGGTGAATCTGGAAAGCTATCGGCTGCTCAATGCGTATGCGCTGCTGCGCCTGACGCTACCAGCCGACAGTATTCTAAGCGTTGGCGCAGAAGATCTACCAGAAAACTGGCAGGAAGCCCCAGCGCCCGCAGAGACCGCTGAACTTGGCGATGGCTGGCTAGCATCAGGCCAAAGTCTGGCACTGGCAGTGCCAAGCGTGGTCGTGCCGAGAGAGCTCAACTACATGCTCAACCCGGCACACCCCTTATTCGATCAAATCGTCGCGACAGCTGAGGCACTGCCATTTCAACCCGATCCAAGACTTTGAACCAGGTGTGGATAACTTAAACCGTTCTTAGCAGATTTCAAAGGCGCGTTAGTAGCCCGTCTTACGTTTATTCCCGCAATACTCAGATACCCCTTTCAGCTCACCTCAGCGTCTTTTATCCGCTTGACATTTCATGAATAGCGCCACAAACTTAGCCAAGGCTATACTTCTTTCCTCGGGACAATCAGTTTACACAAAGCAATTTCAGCCCATCTACCTCATGACGAGTCTGGAGCTAAATAATGGCAACAAAATATGCCGTGATTCTATTGGGAACGCTGCCTTTTAGTGCGTTGGCAACTGCCGATGAAACGCCCTTAAACGTGGTGGCAACGATTGGGATGATTGCCGATGTAGCGCAGGAAGTAGGCGGCGAATGCGTTAATGTGGAAGCCATGATGGGCCCCGGCGTAGACCCCCACCTGTATCAGGCAAGCGCTAGCGACGTGGCCTTGCTGCGGGGCGCCGAACACATTCTCTATTCAGGCTACTCATTGGAAGGACAGCTGGGGAGTGTGCTGGAGAATTTCTCGGCACGAACACCCACGCTTGCCGTGGCGCCCGCTTCCATTGATCCGGCGTCGTTGATCACCGCTCAGGATGTCTACGGAGTCGACCCTCACCTGTGGATGGATGTCTCTTTATGGGCCCAAACACTGCCCACCCTAAGCGATGCATTGAGCGAAGCACGCCCTGAGTGCGCCACGACGATTGAAACCAATACCGAGCGTTATCAGGCTCAGTTGCTAGCCTTGCATGAGTGGGTTAAAGAGAGCATTGCCAGCATCCCCGAAGAGCAGCGTATTCTTGTCACCGCCCACGACGCTTTCAGCTACTTTGGTCGTGCCTATGACATTGAGGTGGAAGGGATTCAGGGCATCAGTACCGAAACCGAAACTGGGATCGCCGATATTCGCAGCATGGCGGATAGCGTTGTTGCCCGTAACGTGCCCGCCATATTTGTCGAGAGCACCATCAACCCGCGCACCATTCAGGCAGTGATCGATGCCGCAAGGCAGCAAGGCCATGATGTGACCATCGGCGGCCAGCTTTATTCCGACGCCATGGGCGATGAAGGCACGGTAGATGGTACCTATATGGGCATGATCTACCGTAACACCCAGCACATTGTCGAGGCGCTAGGCGGTTCGCTGGCCCCGCTGCCAAAGGCACTGGATGACTGGGCCAGCGAGTGGCAACTCGCTCAATAAGCATTCGATAAGGCAGTGCATCCATGGCGATATTCAACCCTACAGACACCGCACTGAGCATTAAAAACCTGACGGTGAGCTACCATAACCAGCCCGTGCTATGGGATATCGATCTGGATATCCCCGCCGGTGTCATGGCGGGCATTGTCGGCCCTAACGGGGCGGGCAAGAGTACGTTGATCAAAAGCCTGCTTGGGCTGGTGCCGTCGTTGTCGGGAGAGGTGATGGTGCATGGACGGCCCTACGCCACACAGCGTAAACGGGTGGGCTACGTGCCCCAGCGCTCAAGCGTTGACTGGGATTTTCCCACCACGGCGCTGGATGTGGTCACCATGGGGCTTTACGGGCGCTTGGGCTGGCTCAAGAGACCGGGTCGCAAAGAGCGCCATGAAGCGCAGGAAGCACTTGAAATGGTCGGTATGAGCGCCTTCGCTGAACGACAGATTAGCCAGCTTTCTGGTGGCCAGCAGCAGCGCGTGTTTCTGGCTCGCGCGCTGGTGCAACAGGCCGATGTGTATTTTCTTGATGAACCCATGGCTGGCGTCGATGCCACCACCGAGCGGGCCATTATCGATATCCTGCGCCACCTGCGCGACGCGGGCAAAACGCTGATTGTGGTACACCACGATCTGCAAACGGTTCGCACCTACTTTGACTGGCTACTGCTACTCAACGTGCGAGTCATCGCCAGCGGCAAGGCCGAGGAGGTGTTCAAGATCGATCACCTGCGCCAGGCTTACGGCGGCCAAATCGCGCTACTTAACGACAATGAATCGTTAATGTTTGCCGCCTCAAAGGTGAAGTAACCCATGGTGTGGCTTGAGCTTTTATCTGACTACACCTTTCAGAATGTAGTCATTGGCGCCTCGCTGCTGGGGCTGATCAGCGGCCCGCTGGGCTGTTTTGCGGTGCTGCGTCGCCAAAGCCTGCTGGGAGACGCAATTTCCCACGCAGCCCTTCCCGGCATCTGTTTAAGCTTTATCATCACCGGCAGCCGGGATATTGGCGGGATTATTATTGGTTCACTGATCACCGGCTCCGCCGCCGCGCTGATTATGCTGATGCTGACGCGCTTAAGCCGCCTGAAAACGGACGCAGCCCTGGGCACCTGCCTGAGTATCTTTTTTGCCGTGGGTATCGTTCTGCTCACCTATATCCAGAGTACCAATAACGCCTCCCAGGGCGGTCTTGAGGCCTTTCTTTTCGGCCAGGCCGCCGCGACGCTGCGCTCCGATTTATGGGTGATGGGCAGCATTACGCTGGTTACGCTGCTGCTGCTTGCCGTCTTCTGGAAACAGGCCAAGCTGGTCACCTTTGATGCGGAGTACGCCCGCACGCTCGGCATGCCTATCACCGTGATTGAAGCATCGCTCACCGCTATGGTTGCGCTAGCGGTCGTCGTCGGCCTGCAGATGGTCGGTGTGATTTTGATGGCCGCCATGATCGTGGCACCCGCGGCCGCCGCCCGACAGTGGAGCCGCCACCTAGGCGGCATGCTCACCATCGCCGCAGGCGTCGGTATTGTCAGTGGTGTTTCAGGGGCAACCATCAGCACCCTATCGCGTGGCCTGGCAACCGGCCCGCTGATTGTCCTTACCGCAACCGCCATCGTGCTTATATCGTTGGCATTGGCGCCCGGCCGTGGCCTGCTGTGGGGTGTGATAAAGCACTATCGCCAGAAGTCAGCGCTGCAGAAACAGCAGCTACTTTATGCGCTATATAAACACTCGGCCGATCCCTCATGCGCCCCCTCAACACTCGGTTCACGCAGGATGCTCAACAAGCTTAAGCAGCAAGGCTACCTAATCCGCTCTCCACGCGGTGCCACCCCAAGCGACGACGGCTGGGGGCTAACGGCACAGGGCCAGGCGGAGGCTAGAAGAGTGGTCGCGGCCTTTGAGGAATTAGCATCATGATGGCAGAGCTACTGACCACAACTGCCCTGCCCATTATGCTAGTGGGCGCGATGGTAGGCATCGCCTCCTCGGCGGTGGGCACCTTTTTAGTGCTGCGCGGCAACAGCATGTTATCCGACGCAATCAGCCATTCGATTGTGTTTGGCATCGTCATCGTCTGGCTGCTGACCAAGCAACAGAGCGGGCCGGTACAACTGATCGGGGCCGCCCTCACTGGGCTGTTAACCGTCCTGCTCACCGAAGCCTTAGCGAGCACCAAACGGGTCAAGCAGGATACCGCTATCGGCCTGGTCTTCCCGGCTCTGTTCTCTATCGGCGTGCTGCTGTTGAATATTTATGCCAATGATGTGCATATCGACACGCATACCGTGCTGCTCGGGGAGATCGGTTTTGTCTGGCTGGATACACTCGACATCTTCGGCCTGCCCATCCCTCAGGCGCTGGTATCGATGAGCGTGATGACGGTGCTCAACTACGCGTTTATCGGACTCTTTTATAAGGAGCTGAAGCTGGCCACCTTCGATCCGGCGCTGGCCAAAACGTTCGGCTTTATGCCCTCGATTCTTTTCTATGTACTGCTAATGCTAACTAGTTCCACTGCCGTAGCGGCCTTTGATGCGGTAGGCGCGGTGCTGTTTATCGCCTTTGCCATTGTTCCCGCCTCCGCCGCCTATTTGCTGACCGACCGGCTGTGGATGATGTTTATCATCGGTGCGCTAATTTCTATCGCCTCGAGTATTTCTGGCTACTACCTCGCAGTGTATCTCAACGTCTCCATTGGCGGCATGATGGCCGTCATGACTGGCGTATTCCTGATGCTCGCCTTTCTGGCAGGGCCACGCTACGGAGTGATTACCCAACTGGTCAAACGCCAACGGGCACGCCAGGGGCCGGTGGAGCCGCCGCCCAGCGTTTGAAGCCCAGCTTTTGGAAACACGGCTCATCCGCGCGCAAAAAAGCGACCGCCTTTCGACAACCGCTTGGCCGGGCAGACGGTAACCGGGTGTGGATAACTTAAACCGTCAGATGCTGCTTGATCAGCTCATTGGAGAGCTCGCTGATCTCCCCTTTGGCCACCGGTCGGCCGCGATCCATGATCACAAAGCGGTCGGCGTATTTACGGGCAAAGGGCAGCTTCTGCTCTACCAGTAGCACCGTTAGGCCATCTTCGTTGATCAACTGGCGAATCACCTGGCCAATCTGGGCGACGATATTGGGCTGAATGCCCTCCCCTGGCTCGTCCAAAATCAGTAGTTTGGGTTCGATGACCAGTGCGCGGCCAATCGCCAGCTGCTGCTGTTGCCCGCCGGAGAGATCGCCGCCACGGCGGTGTTTCATCTCTTTTAGCACTGGGAACAGTTCATAGACCCGCTCTGGGATTTTCTTCAGCCCGTCACTGCGGGCGGCAAGGCCGGTGCGCAGGTTCTCCTCTACGGTCAGCAGCGGAAATATCTGCCGCCCTTGGGGCACGTAGCCAATTCCCAACCGCGAGCGCGCCTCAACGGCTTTTTTAGTCAGCTCGATCTCGCCTGCCTCGGCGGTATAGCGCAGCTCGCCACTTTTGACGGCCACTTCACCCATCACGGCTTTCAGCAGCGTGGTTTTACCCACGCCGTTGCGTCCCATCACGCAGGTACACTGACCGGCGGGTACCTCAAGATCGAGATCCCAGAGGGTGTGGCTTTCGCCGTAAAACTGGTTGAGCTTTTCGATCGCTAGCATCAGGCGGCCTCCTCGTCATCGGCACCCAGGTAGACCTCGATTACTTTGGGGTCGCTGGAGACTTGATCCATGGTGCCTTCCGCCAGCACGCTGCCCTGATGCAAGACCGTCACCTGGCGGGCAATCGAACGCACAAAGCCCATGTCATGCTCGACCACCACCACGGACTGTTTACCGGCCAGCCCGGTGAGCAACTCGGCAGTGCGCTCCATCTCCTGCTCGGTCATGCCCGCCACCGGTTCATCCACCAGCAGCAGGCGCGGGCGCTGCATCAGCAGCATGCCGATCTCCAGCCACTGCTTCTGGCCGTGGGAGAGAATGCCTGCTGGCTGATGGCGCAGCGCTGTCAGGCCGATGGTTTCCAGCACTTCATCGATGCGGTCTTTGATCTCGCCGGTCATGCGGGCGGTCAGGGTAGGAAAAATCCGCTTGTCCGCCGCCATGGCCAGCTCCAGGTTTTCAAATACCGACAACGCTTCGAATACCGTGGGTTTTTGAAACTTGCGGCCAATGCCCAGGCTGGCAATATCGGGCTCGTTCATGTGCAGCAGGTTATGGCGGCTCCCGAACCATACGCTGCCGCTGGTGGGGCGGGTTTTGCCGGTGATGATATCCATCATGGTGGTTTTGCCCGCCCCGTTGGGGCCGATAATGCAGCGCAGCTCGCCGTCGTTGATGGTTAGGTTGAGGTTATTGATGGCTTTAAAGCCATCGAAGCTCACGGTGACATCTTCCATGTAAAGGATCGGCCCGTGGCGAACGTCCACCGGCGAGGCTTGGGGCGCCATAAAATCGAACACCCGGTCACGCTGGGACAGCGATTGCAGCAAACTCATGCGGAGGCCTCCTCGGGCGTGCTATGGGAATTATTAGGGTCAGAATTCGCCGAATCGTCGCGCTTGCGACGCTTGAGGTAGCGAAACAGCCCCGCCACTCCTTTGGGCAGAAACACCGTGACCAGTACGAACATTGCACCCAGGGCAAACAGCCAAGCATCGGGCATGACGCCGGTAAAGATGGTTTTGGCGTAGTTAACTAAAATGGCGCCTATCACCGCGCCATATAGCGTGGCGCGACCGCCCAACGCTACCCACAGCACAATCTCGATGGAGAAAATCGGCGAGAATTCACTGGGGTTGATAATCCCCACTTGCGGCACATAAAGCGCCCCCGCCAGGCCTGCGAGCATCGCCGAGACCACAAACACAAACAGCTGAAAGCGCTCGACTCGGTAGCCGAGAAAGCGCGTACGCGCTTCGGCATCCCGAGTGGCCACGCTCACCCGACCCAGCTTGCTGGTGACAATCGCACGGCACAGGATATATCCCAGCGCCAGCGCAACGCCGGTGGCCAGGAACAACCCTAGGCGCGTGGCGTCGCTGCGCAGGTCAAAACCGACGATTTCGCGGAAGTCAGTCAGGCCGTTATTACCGCCGAAGCCCATCTCGTTGCGGAAGAAAGCCAGCATCAAGGCAAAGGTCAGTGCCTGAGTGATAATCGACAGATATACACCGGTGACCCGTGAGCGAAACGCCAAAAAGCCGAATACCAGTGCCAGCAGCCCGGGGGCCAGCAGCACCATGGCAAAGGCGAACCAGGCCATATCGAAGCCGTGCCAGAACCACGGCAGACTGTCCCAGTTCAGGAACACCATAAAGTCGGGCAGCACCGGGTGGCCGTAGGTACCGCGATCGCCAATCTGGCGCATCAGGTACATGCCCATGGCGTAACCGCCAATGGCGAAAAAGGCGCCGTGGCCGAGGCTCAAAATGCCCAGATAGCCCCACACCAGATCCACCGCCACGGCCAGCAACGCGTAGCTTAGGTACTTACCGAACAGGTTGACCGTATAGGCACCCACATGCAGTGGGTTATCCGGCGGCACTGCCACGTGCAGGATGGTGACCAGCGCCAGCGCGGCCAGTAGCACGCCGAGAAAAATCTGCGTAGAGCGCTCGCTGAATGGGCGTGTTAGCCAAAAATTCGTCGATGATTCGGTCGTTAAAGACATCGTTTAGCCCTCCGCAGCCCGGCCCTTCTGCGGGAAGAGTCCACGCGGGCGTTTCTGAATGAATAGGATAATAAAGACCAACACGATAATTTTGGCCAACACCGCGCCTGCCCAGGGTTCCAGCACCTGGTTAATGACCCCCAGCGATAGCCCGGCCACCAGCGTGCCCCACAGGTTACCCACGCCGCCGAACACCACCACCATGAAGGAGTCGATGATGTAGTTCTGCCCCAGGTTGGGGCCGACGTTGGTGAGCTGAGAGAGCGCGACACCGGCAAGCCCGGCTACGCCGGAGCCCAGCGCAAAAGTCATGATATCCACACGAGTGGCACGAATGCCCATGGAGCGGGCCATGGCGCGGTTCTGGGTTACGGCACGCACCTCAAGCCCTAGCCGCGTGCGACGCATAATCAGCATCAGCCCGGCAAACACCACCAGCGCAAAGCCGAGCACGTACATGCGGTTAAGCGTTAATGACAACGCATCATTCACCACTAGCGAACCACTCATCCACTCGGGGGTGATGACGGTACGGTTAAGCGGTGAAATCACCGTGCGCACCAGCTGCTGCAGAATCAGGCTGATACCAAAGGTCGCCAGCAGCGTCTCCAGCGGGCGGCCTTTGAGGAACTGGATAACACCGCGCTCGATCGCCACCCCGGCCAGGGCGGCGACCATAAAGCCAGCAGGAATCGATAGAATCAACGCCAGCCCCGGTTGGCCGGGCAGCAGTTGCTGCATTGCCCAGGTGGTGTAGGCGCCCAGCATCATCAGCTCGCCGTGGGCCATGTTGATCACACCCAT
>CEGE01002131.1_pt1 | contig 13024 bp, 10 predicted proteins | sample 306311 | NCBI WGS metagenome assembly CEGE01 (sample SAMEA2755654, study PRJEB7226) | microbial mat metagenome | biome: microbial mat; feature: hypersaline; material: grass silage | place: USA | collected 2014-02-19 | depth 0 m | reverse complement strand
GTGGCGCGCTTTGTCGCGGATTTGCCGTAGCACATCGGGGTCGGCGTCTTCGGCGGGCTGAGCCAGCAGGTTTTCCAGCTGATCGCACAGCGCTTCGCGGGCTTGAAGGTTTGCCTCACGCTCTTCGCTGAGCTGGTCTCGCCAAGGGGCGAGACGTTCGTGGATGCGATCCGAGGCGCTGCGGAAACGGGCAGACTGTTCGCGGTTAGCCGCCGCATCTCCCAGTGATTTCCACTCTTTGACCAGTTGGCGATGGTGGCGGTCAAGTGCTTCTTCCGCCATATGGCGGTCATTCGCGAGGGTTTCGATGCTGTCACATAGCTGCTCGCGCTTTGGCCCGGCGACAAACCCCCGCCAATCGCGTAATTCCGCGAGCCGGGCGGCTAAGTGCTTTAAGCGCGTTTTGAGCGGTTGAGCGGCTGGGCTTTCCAGCGCTTCAATGCGCGGCTTTAGCCGCTGATGCAGACGGCTGGCACTTTTAAAGGCGCCGCGCTCTAACAAGTGCTCAAAGGTGTCGAGTTCTGCGCCATGTGCTTTTAGGGAGGCGTTGTCTTCTGTCGGCTGCGAGGGCGTAGTGTTTTCAGCGTTGAGGGCCGCTTGGGCACGGCCGAGCAGCGCGGGCGGCGTTAAGGCATCCGGCCATTGGCATTCGCTCATCAGCGTGGCGAGGGTAGCGTGGTCGCCGTTGGCCAATGCGGTTTCGATGGGGGCGCTTGCCGCGCACCAGCGCTGCCATGCCTCTAAGCACTGGTCGTAGTGATGAATCGCCAACGTGTAGCGCTGGCGCATGGTCTCACTGGGCGGATGGATATCAGAAAGCGCCTGCCAGCGTTGGCCTAATAGTTGGCGCTGGGCGCGCAGGCTGTCGATATCCTGCACGGTCATGGCTGAGGCGTGGCGCAGGCCATCAAGGGTTTCTTCGATGCCTTCAAGCAGCTGTTCGCGGGTGTTTTCGGCTTCTTCACGGCGCTCGTCGCTCTGCTGGCGCGCCTGCTCCTGGGTTTCGTGGTCGTGAAGCGTCTTGCGGCAATTGAGCACCGCTTGATGAAAGCGCTGCTCTTGCTCCACGCTTGGCGGCTGGTTCAACTGTTCCCACTGCCGTTCAAGGTGGCGAAAGCGGCCGCCATAGAGGGGTTCCCAAGGCGCACGGGCGTGCTGCTCTAATTGATTCAGGAGCGTTTCGCGTTGCTGCGCTTCTGCTTCTAGCCACTGGGCGTCGCTACGCAAGCGGTTGAGGCGTTCCCGTGCCAGACGCACCACTTGGCGGTCGCGGCGGGCCTCTTTTAACAACCGTTTTAGCCCCTCTTCGCCCTCAATGCGTTCGGCAGCCTGATGGCGAACGGCGGCCACGCCGTTGTGGCAAGCTTGATGAATCAGATCATTTTCATCGCCCAGCTTGCTCAGTGCGGTCAAGCGTAGATTCAGGTTGTCACCCTGCAGGGCCACCGCGCTCAGTACCCGCGGCTCTTCGATCTGTTCCACCAAGGATTGGCGTTGGTGCAAGTCGGTATGGCCTTCACGCCCGCTGAGCCGTTGGCAAATAGCATTGAACCAGGCCTCATCCTGCTGGTGGTGCGAGTAAGCGTCGACCAGGCCTGCGCAGTCATCCAGGGCTAGCAGCGCGGCTAGGCGAATCTGGCTGTCGCTATCTTGAGTGAGCGACTGCAGCGCTTGGCGCTGCTCTGCTTGCTCAGGGTTCAATCGCTGGAGGGCCTGACGGCGCACCTCGGGGTCAGGGTGCTGCCACCGAGGTGCGAACAGTCGTCTTAACAGTCCGTGCATGAATCATCCTGCTAGTATGAAATGCGTAGCATGAAAAAAGCGGCTCAGTGGTTGCAGTCACCGGCGCTGTCGCTTAGCTTGGCCTTACTATGGTGTGATAAACGTCTATTTTCTAGGCCACACTGCTTCTAGACCACACTGTTTTTAGACTACAGTGTTTCTAGACGACGAAATGCGTGATAGTACGCTACCTTTATCTTATCTGAACATGACGGGGAGTTCGGCCATGAGCCTTAACGTGGATAGTGCCGTAGTGGCCTTTACCTTCAAAGGGGGCATGTTGCCGATGACCGTCATGGAGCTAAGTAGTGCTGATCCGGAGCAAATCCGGCAGCAGTTGGCTGGCAAATTCTCCCAGTCTCCTGCTTTCTTTCAGCATACACCGGTTGTGCTCAGCGTGGAAAAACTCGATGAACCCCACTTAGCCCTTGAACGCATTTGTGCTGTGTGCCGTGACCACAAGCTGTTGCCGGTGGCCGTACGCGGTGGCACCGAGCCGGTGCGCCAATCGTCCTGGGCGCTGGGGTTGGGGTGGTTTCCACCAGTGGCAGAGGGCCGTGCCCGGGGGCTTGAAAGTGTCAGTAATTCGCCAGTGCAAGAAGTCTCCCGTGAGGAGGCAGTAAGTGAGGCGGAAGCGCCAACGCTCGCTACGCGGCTTTATCGCGGTACCGTGCGGTCGGGGCAGCAAGTAAGCGCCTCTGATGGAGATTTAGTGGTGATTGGGGCGGTGAATGCCGGTGCAGAAGTGCTGGCCGCTGGCAGTATTCATGTTTATGGCGCGCTGCGTGGCCGTGCGTTGGCGGGCATTCATGGCAATATCCAAGCGGGTATTTACTGCCGCGAATTGGAGGCTGAACTGCTTTCAGTGGCAGGTAATTACAAACGCTCTGAAGATATTGATGCGCAGCTTCTGGGGCGGCCCGCAGAAGTTCACTTTACAAAAGAACAGCTTGAAATTAAGCCACTGGGCTAAGGTATTTGTATGAGGCTGCGTTGGTGCTTCATGCCTAGCGACGCCGAAGACGCTATCCGTTACAGTATGGCATGTTGATGACATTGACGTTCCCGTTATGCGCAGAGCGCCAGCTGTCTCGCGCTCGCGACGAACGACTTCAAGAAGGAAGTGACTCTTGGCCAAGATAATTGTAGTGACCTCTGGTAAAGGAGGGGTCGGTAAAACCACTAGCGCGGCAGCCATCTCTACGGGGCTTGCGCTGCGCGGTAAAAAAACAGTCGTAATTGATTTTGATGTGGGCCTGCGGAATCTCGACCTGATCATGGGCTGCGAACGACGCGTGGTGTATGATTTAGTCAACGTGATTCAAGGCGAAGCGGGGCTTAACCAGGCGCTGATTCGTGATAAGCGCGTCGAGAATCTGTTTATTTTGCCAGCTTCTCAAACCCGTGATAAAGACGCCTTGACCCAAGAGGGGGTCGCGGAGATTCTGGAGAAATTGAAAGAAGATTTCGATTTCATTCTTTGCGATTCACCTGCCGGTATTGAGCGTGGTGCACAGTTGGCCATGTACTTTGCCGACGAGGCGATTGTGGTCACCAACCCGGAAGTGTCGTCAGTGCGCGACTCTGACCGTATTTTGGGGCTGCTGGCCTCTAAAACCCGACGTGCCGAACAGGGCGAAGACCCTATCAAAGAGCACCTGTTGGTGACTCGCTATAATCCCGAGCGTGTGACCTCAGGCGATATGCTGACGCTCGATGATATCCGCGAAATTTTGGCGATTAACCTGCTGGGCTTGATTCCTGAGTCTGAGGCCGTGCTGCGTGCCTCTAATCAGGGCGTGCCCGTTACCCACGATATCTCCAGCGATGCGGGCCAAGCGTACAGCGATACGGTATCGCGCCTGCTCGGCGAAGACATGCCGCTGCGTTTCCATGAAATGCAACGCAAAGGCCTGCTGAGCCGTATGTTCGGGGGAGGTCGTCGATGAAACTGCTTGAGTTCTTGAAGCGTGAGCGCAGAAAATCCGCCTCGGTAGCCAAAGAACGTTTGCAAATTATTGTGGCGCATCAGCGTAGCCAGCGCGGGCAGCCCGACTATATGCCGATGCTTGAGCGCGAGCTACTTGAGGTGATCCGTCGCTATGTCCATGTGGATGACGACGCCATTCAAATCTCCTTGGACAGCGAAGACAACTGCTCAGTGCTTGAACTGAACGTTACGCTCCCCAAAAGCTAACCCTAAGCGCTGAAGACGCGGCGAAAGGGGCGGCGGGTGTGCTAGGCTTGGGCTTTTAACTGCCCAGCGGAGTGATTGTTCATGGCGCCACCCAATGCTGCCCCTGCCAGTTTTCTATGGCATGACTATGAAACCTTCGGGGCGGATCCGCGTCGCGATCGGCCCGCTCAGTTCGCAGCCCTGCGCACTGATGCTGACCTGAACGAGATCGGCGAGCCGATCGAGCTCTACTGCAAGCCCGCCGATGATTACCTGCCTCATCCTGCCGCCTGTTTGATTACCGGTATTACGCCTCAAAAAGCCCAACGCCATGGTTTGCCCGAAGCAGAATTCGCGGGCGAGATTCAGCGCCATATGAGTGAGCCGGGCACCTGCGTGGTGGGTTACAACAGCCTGCGTTTTGATGACGAAGTCTCCCGCCATCTGTTTTACCGCAATTTGCTCGACCCTTATTCCCGTGAGTGGCAAAACGGCAATTCCCGTTGGGATTTAATCGATGTTGTGCGCGCCTTTTATGCGCTGCGTCCTGATGGCATTGAGTGGCCGCTGCGCGAAGACGGCGCACCCAGCTTCAAGCTTGAGCACTTAACTGCAGCTAACGGCATTGCCCATGAGGGTGCCCACGATGCGGTAGCCGATGTACGGGCCACGATCGCGTTGGCCCGCTTGCTCAAGGCGCGCAATGCGAAGCTGTTCGACTATTTACTCGGTTTGCGCGGTAAGCGCGCGGTGGCTAAGCAGCTTGACCTGCCCAACGCCAAACCGCTGCTGCATATCTCCCGTCGTTATCCCGCCAGCCGGGGCTGTAGTGCGTTAGTCATGCCGCTGGCCGAACACCCGACAAATCCTAATGGGGTGATCGTTTACGATTTGAGCGTTGATCCTAGCGATATGCTGAGTATGTCGGCGGAGCAGGTTCGTGAGCGCGTGTTTGTCAGTCAGCAGGATCTAGCCGAAGGCGAGGCGCGGATTCCGCTGAAGGTGATTCATATCAACCGTTGCCCGGTGGTGTTTCCCGCCAGTGCTTTGAAAGACGTTGAGGGGCCTCAACAGGGTGAGTATGGCACCATCGTCGCGCGCTTAGGCTTGGATGTGGTGGCTTGTCGGCAGCACTGGAAAGCCCTGCGCGATGCCAGCGGTGTCGCCGCAAAAGTCGCAGAGGTATTTAGTGCTGGCTACGACGATGCGCCACAAGACCCTGATCTAATGCTCTACTCAGGCAGTTTCTTCTCGGCTGCCGACCGTCAGCAGATGGAGCGGGTGCGAGAGATGGAGCCGTGGGATTTGGTAGGGCAGCGCTTTGCGTTTCAGGATCCGCGCTTGGAAGAGATGTTGTTTCGCTTTCGTGCACGCAGTTACCCCGACACGTTGGAAGGCGAAGAGCGCGAGCAGTGGGAAGCGTTTCGCTGGATGCGGATCAATGATCCGGCCCTGGCGGGCTTTACGCTTAAGGCGTTTGCGCGGGAGATCGCTCAGTACAATCAGCAAACCCTCACTGATCGTGAGCGACAGATTCTGGAAGAGTTGGTAATGTTCGTGGAAGCCATGATGCCGGCTCAGGCATTTGACGCCTGAGCCGGTACCCGTTTAGGTCACTCCTGTAGGGAGTTCTCTTTACGCATTGTCATCACGCACTTTGGGTAGGGGTGAGCGCTCTTCACGATAATCGCTGACATCGCTGGGTTCGTCGCCGGGGTTGAAGCGTATGTCCAGAGTGTGCTCGCGCAGCGATGGCCATAGGGCCTTAATATCCTCAAGGCTAACGTTCATCACCAGTTCGGCCAGTTGGTCGCGGCGATCAAAGCGCACATCTTCCAACGCGGTGGCTTGCCAATAGCGGTTGGCCATGCCCGCAAGGCTGGTATCGCGTTGGCGTAACTGGTCGTGAACAGCCTGGCGATAAGGCGCTAAGTCAGCGTCGCTGAGTTGTTCAAGGCGCTGGTTAGCCTCATCAAGAAACACATCCATGCGTTCGGCGATGGTGCCGCTGTCTACGTCGGGTGATTGCACCATAAGGGCAACCCCTGGCGCTTCGAGCAGCGGCGAATAGCCGGCATTCACGATGTAGCCGAGCTGCTGCTCGGTGCGCAGTTGCTGGTAGAACGGTGTTTCCAGCCACTGGGCGATCACCGCGGTGGTGGCTTGTTCCTCTGGCGTCTGATCGCGGCCTTGCAGATAGCGCAGAACCAAGGACTCATCCCGAGAGCTGTGAGGGTGCAGCACGCTGTGCTCATCACTTGCTGCAAGTGGGGTGAGGTTAGCAATATCGTCGCGGTTTAACCGCGGTTTTAGCCTGGCACGCATCAGCTGTGTTTGTTCACGCGCCAGGTCAGCGTCCAGGTTGCCCACCGCCATGGCATCGACGTACAGGTTATCTAGAAAGCGCTGGCGAAAATCTTCCAGGTGACCACTGTCAAAGCGCTCGCTGGCGGCGAGAAGTTCAGCGGTAGACCATTGTGGTGTGAGTAGGGCTTCGCCCAGCGTGCGGCTAGCTTGACCGTAGAGCGATGCTTGGGGCGCATTGCGCCACTCGCGCTGCAGCTGATAACGCACCCGCTCGAAAGCGCTGTCGGTAATTTCTGCGTGCGCTAATTGCTCAAGCGCTTGTTCAATCAGCGGGGTTTGGCCATCACGCCAGCCTGAGAACGATAGTGTCATGCCCCTGGCGTGGGGATAAGCGCTAAACGACTGCCCTGCCAACCACGCTGGGTAGAGGGATTCATTCAAACTGTCGTTAAGCCAGCTGGCGAGTAGCCGAGTGAGCACTGCTTCATGGGCGGAGTAGCTGGCGGTGGGGCTTTGCAGACTGACCCGCCACTCAACTGTGGGAGTATTAAAGCGCTCATCCTGCATGTGCCAAGCGGTAAACGATGGTGTTTCGACCAGCAGGCTGGGGCGCTCATCCTGGCCTTCCAACAGCGTCAGGTCACTGGCGATAAAGGGGTTGGGCCCCGGGAGTGCCAAACCGCTCAGGGGTTGGCCCGGCTGTTCGGGTACTTGCTCGTCCCATTGGGTATTGAACCAAGGGGAGACAGTGTCGCTTTCGATATCCGGTGCTGAGTAGAAGCGCAGCATGTTATCCGGCGTTAGCGCGTCAAGATAAACCTGCTGGCGCTCTGCATCGGGGCCATCCATACGGTAGGCCGCGTACTGCACGTCCTCTACCGGGTAGCGAGATAGGCTCATTGAAAGGCGAGTGGCTTCCTGCTGTGGGGCGCCATACTGCTGAAAGCGGAAGGCCTGCTCATTGAGTTTTGCCTGCTCTTCGTAGCGCCATTCGGCGAGGGCATCATTACGCAGTTGATCAATGGCGGCAAACAGGGTGGCTTCAATATCGTCCAAGCGTTCGGCGCCTGCGGGCGTCAGACTGATGGAAATAGTGAATAGTGCTTCGTTGCCATCGCCGCGCCCCACACCGGCGGAAAGCCCATCGGCCAGTCCTGCATCGCGCAGTACCGCTAACAGGCTACCTTCACCTTCATCGCCAAGCAGGTGGGCGATTACCTGGGTCGGCTTTGTACGGTAGTCCTCAGTGGGGTCGGGTACTGGGAAGTAGAAGCGTAATTGACGACGATCCTGCAGCGACTGGCGCTCGATATAGCGGGGTAGCGTGTCTGAATCAACCAGCGGCGCGTCAATCGTCGGCACGCTTAAGTCGTTGTCGGGAATATCGGCAAAGCGCTCGGCTACCCACTCCTCCAACTGATCCAACGGCTGTGGTGCCACAATCGCCAGGTTCATTACATTGGCGTCGTAATGCTGGTGATAGAAATCGATCACCCGCTCGCGTAGCGTTGCCTCGCCTTCAGGCGGGCTGGCTAAGGTTTCCCGGCTACCCACGGCAAATCCGGTGGTGGGGTTGTCAGGGTTGAGCAGTTGGTTGAGCACATCGTTTTCGCGACGGGACTCATCACGAATACGCGCCATGTACTCCGAGTGAACGATATTGCGTTCGCTCTCCAGGTGGTCGGCGTTAAACAGCGGCGAGAGGAAAAATTCGCTGAAACGGTCAAGCGCGCCCGGCAGCGCCGATGGCTCAATATCAAAGAAGTAATTGGTATCCTGCTGCGCGGTGAAGGCGTTGTGAGAGCCCGCGTTATTGGAAATATAGCGCTGGTAGGCATCAGATTCCGGGTAGGGCTCGGTGCCTAAAAACAGCATATGCTCTAGAAAGTGTGCTAACCCCTTAAGGTCATCAGGATCTTGGGCGCTGCCTACTCGCACATTCATCGACGCTGCCGCCTTGTCTGCCTCCGGGTCGCTGACCAGCAGCACATTGAGGCCGTTCTCGAGCGTCAAAACCCGGTAGTCGCGGCTGTCATAGGGGCTAATGATCGGGGTGACTGTGTCAGCAATGGCGTCGGCAACGGCGTCATCGGTGGCCGCGAAGGCCAGTGGTGTTAACGCGATGCTGGCGATAACGCCAATCACTGCGCACTGTGGGAAAACACGCCAGCGGGTTATGCAAGTGGATCGCAACATTACAGCTCCTGTGACACAGCCCAACGCAGCATCGACCCGGTAGGATGGGCACAGGCCGGTGACTGGTAGGCGGGATTATTGACATGTTTAGATACCGGAAAAGCGCCCAACAGTTCCAATGGTGCGGGTGCTAGCAGTGAATTAAGCGTTTCGGTATCGGTGTCTGGGTTGAGCCAGGCGGATAACGCATGGCTGGGTATAGTGACCGGCAGGCGGTCGGTTAACGGCGATAACAGCAGGTTGGCGGGCACGGTGATCAGTGCGGCAGAGTCGGTAAACGCCGTTAACGTGGTGTGGTAGCGGCACCATAGTGCGCCCAATAGCAACGGCGCCCGGGATACCTGGGTCACTAAATAGGGTTGCTTGCTGCGGGGCTGGGTTTTCCATACATAGAAACCGCTCACCGGGATAACGCAGCGGCGCGCGCTAAAGGCATCGCGAAACATCGCCCGTGATTCAAGGGTTTCTGCCCGTGCGCAGTGGGGGGCGTGATCCAGCACCTCCAGCCAGGGCGGCGTCAGGCCCCAGAAAAGCGACGAGAGCCGGTACTGCCCCTGCTCTAAGCGAATAGCAGAGATTGGCCTACGAGGCGCTAGGTTAGGCGACTCAATCAACGGTTCAGGAGTGGCTAGCGTTGGCAATAAGCGGGTCAGCGGTAAATTTTGCACATGCAATCGCCCCGTCATTAGCTATCTCCTTAAGCAGAATCGTCGTGGAAGTGTACCTGGATGGCGGGGGACTGCGCGCAATAAAGCACGAAATGTAGCGTTTTAGTGTCGAAAACAGTGTTCGATGTAAGGTATCCTATCTTATCCCTTGCTCCCGCTAAAGCGCAGTGAGGCTTCCTTCTTGTTTGCCGTTGACCTTAAGAGATCGCCATGGCCCGTCCTAGACAGCATGCGCCCGATGCCCTCCACGCGCAGGTCATGCACGCTTGTGATGAGTGGTTGGCTGAGCAGCCAGTCCATGGTCTCTCACTGCGTGCCCTGGCCAGAGAGGTCGGCTGTGCCCCCAGCACCCTATTGAAGCTATATGGCAGCTTCAATAATTTATTGCAGCACGTCAATGTGGAAACCTTGGCGCGTTTACAGCACACCATTACCAGCCTGATCGACGATGACCCTGAGCCATGGCTACGTTCGCTGGCGCGTGCCTACTGGCGGTTCGCCGAGCAGGATTGTTACCGCTGGCAACTGCTGTTTGATTACCCGCTGGCCCAAGAGGGCGAGCTTGATCAGCGTCAGAGCGATTTGATCGAAGCGCTGTTTACCCAAGTAGAAGCGTCGCTTAAATCCTACCAGCCAGCGCTGGATGATCTCGAAGCCCGCCGTTTGGGGCGCACGCTGTGGGGCAGCGTGCATGGTTTAGTTCAGCTAGGGCTTAATGAGCGATTGGGCTATTGGCAGGGTCAGCAATTAAAAGTAGATGAGCTGCTGGATCAACTGATGAGTACCATTCTGGCGGGCCTACGCCATCGTGAGGCGGCGACGTGAGTGGGTGGGTCAATGCGGCTCGTCAGGCGCTGCGCTGGCTGATCTTTGTCTCAATGCGCCTCTGCTACCGGCTGCAGGTGCATGGGCGTGAGCATATCCCTAAGCAGGGGGCCGCGCTGGTGGTGTGTAACCACGTCAGTTTTATGGATGCCTTGGTGTTAGGTGGTGCTAGCCCCCGACCGCTGCGCTTTGTGATGGATCAACCGATTTTTGACTCGCCTTGGCTTAAATGGTGGTTTCAGCTGGTTGGCGCAATCCCTATTGAGTCTGAACGACGCAGCCCCGGCGCCCTGAGACGCGCTCTGGATGACGTGAGCTCAGCGCTGCGCCAGGGGCAGGTCGTGATGGTCTTTCCTGAAGGGCGATTGACCCCTGATGGCGAAATTCACGCCTTTCGGCGTGGCCTAGAGGCTATTCTCGCCAGGGACGATGTGCCGGTGGTTCCGGCAGGGTTAGCAGGCTTGTGGGGGTCGTGGACATCTCACCATGATGGCAAGGCGCTAAAGAAGTGCCCTAAGCGTTTTCGGGCGCCGGTGAGCCTGCACTTTGGGCCCCCGCTCAACCGTCTGGACGCCGATGACATAGCGCTGCGGCGGTTTCTCGAGGCGCGGGTTAGAGCACTAAAGGCGGCGGCTGACCAGGATCTGGCCAACCGCCATTAACTCGCTTATCATTGATTAGCGGCGTGGCGCCCGCAGCTTTTGCCAGCAGCGTGCTGAGGTAATGAGATTATCGCGGATCTCCAGAATCTCCATGCGCATATTGCCGATCTGTAGGCATGCTGGGCCTTCTGGGAAAGCTTCAAGGTGCTCAAGAATTAACCCGTTGAGCGTTTTGGGGCCATCGGTAGGCAGCTGCCAACCGAGCATCTTGTTAATCTCACGAATATTGGCGGTGCCTTCAATCACATGGCTGCCGTCGTCCTGCTGGTGAATCTCTTCATCTTCAGAGACATCGGTGGTGAACTCGCCCACGATCTCTTCCAGAATATCTTCCAGGGTGACCAAGCCCTCTACGTCGCCGTACTCATCCACCACAATGCCGATGCGCCGTTTCTGCTTTTGAAAGTTGAGCAGTTGGGTATGGAGCGGTGTGGACTCGGGAATAAAGTAGGGCTCCCGTGCCTCTTGAACAATCGATGCCTTGGTAACTTCGTCCCGGGAGAGAAAGCGTGCCGCGTTGCGCAGATGCAGCATGCCGATAATATTATTGATATCACCTTTATAAACCGGTAGCCGGGTATGCTGGCTGGTGCGAATCTGGGTCAAAATATCTTCGAGCGAATCATCCAGGTCGATACCCAGCACTTCGTGGCGTGGCACCATGATGTCGTTCACGGTGACGTTCTCAAGATCGAGAATAGATAGCAGCATTGCCCGGTGGCGGTAGGGGATCAGCGTGCCCGCTTCGTGAACCACCGTGCGCAGCTCATCACGGGTCAGGCTATCGCCCCCGTTATCAACGCTTTTAACGCCCACCAACCGGAGCAGGCCGTTAGACATCACGTTAACCAGCCATACGAGCGGGTAAAGCAGCTTTAGCAGCGGCTCAAGGGCGTAGGAGGTCGGGTAGGCGATCCGCTCGGGTTTAATCGCGGCGTAGGTCTTCGGCGTTACTTCGGCAAAAATAAGAATCGTGATGGTCAACAGAGCAGTAGAGATTGCAGGCCCAGATACGTCGCCGAAGAAGTGAATGGCGATAATGGTCGCAATTGAGGCCGCCAGGTTGTTGACGAAGTTGTTACCGATCAGGATAACGCCAATCAGGCGGTCTGGGCGGGTGAGCAGGCGCATGACCCGTTTGGCTCTGCGGTCACCGCTGTTGGCTTGATGGCTCAAGCGGTAGCGGTTAATCGACATCATGCCGGTTTCAGAGCTGGAGAAAAACGCAGAAAGCAGTATCAGTAAGGCTAGCAGGCCGAACAGTAACCCCAGGGGGAAGTCGTCGCTCAAGTCGAAAAGTCCTTTGTGGCGGATTAGGCTCGATTTGTAGAAGGTAGCGAGTAGTGTGTCAAGACAACCAAAGGCGTGGTAACGCCCGCGGTAGCGGTTGAGCCGCTATCGATTGAGTACAACCTCAAGTACGAACTTACTGCCAAAGTAGGCCAGCACCAGCAGGCCGCAACCGCCCAGTGTCCAGCGCACGGCACGCATGCCGCGCCAACCAAAGCGATAACGACCAACCAACAGGGTCGTGAAGATTACCCAGGCCAGTAGCGAGAGTACGGTTTTGTGCGCCAAGTGCTGGGCAAAGAAGTTATCCAGGAAAATAAGCCCGCTCGCGATGGAGAGCGTCAGCAGGATAATGCCCGCCCACACCAGTTCAAAAAGTACCCGCTCCATGGTGGTGAGCGGCGGTAGCGACTGCACAATGCCGCGAATATGATGGTGGCGCAGCGCCTGGTTCTGTAGGCCGACCAGCACCGCTTGGACGGCGGCAATCGCCAGCACGGCAAACGCCAGCGCTGAACTTATCGCATGCAATAAAATGCCCGGTGTAAGCCCGGTATGGCCGCCCTGATTCGGCAGCCACGTGGCGGCGAGTAGTGCAATACCCGCCAGCGGGAAGAGTGCAATCCCGGCGTTAAGCACCGGTTTAAACAGGCTGGCAACTAGCACGACGTTGACCGCAACCGCCATCAGCAATGTGGCGCTGGTGGTAAAGCCGGGCAGTAGGCCAGGGGATTGGCCGACTAATTTGACCACCACAGGAATGTGCAGCAGTAAGCCCAGCACAGCGAGCAGGCGCACCATGCCCTGGCGAGGCGGCACACGCCGGAACAGCGTCATGCCTTGCCAAATGGCAGCGGCAACATAAAGAACAAAAGCAATCGTGGCGAAAGGTAGCGCCTGCATGATGCTATCCGTGCGCCTTGCAGCGCGTTGCGGTGAATAAATAAACGAATTAAGTGTGATTACGACGAGAATCTATCCAACTACTATAACTAATCCAAGCGGCGTCGCCCAGCGGGGTAAACGCATGAAAATAGTTAAAGACTCGGAGTAAGTATGCAGGAATGCCAGGGAAAGCTGTAAGCAAGGGTCTTTCGCCATGGATGGCGAAAGTAGCG
>CEGE01000271.1_pt1 | contig 13027 bp, 10 predicted proteins | sample 306311 | NCBI WGS metagenome assembly CEGE01 (sample SAMEA2755654, study PRJEB7226) | microbial mat metagenome | biome: microbial mat; feature: hypersaline; material: grass silage | place: USA | collected 2014-02-19 | depth 0 m | reverse complement strand
ATGCCCTGTGTGTCCATCTCCAGGTACCAGCCCTCTCGGTCCCAGTCTCCCAGCACAATGCGCTCGCCGCGATCACCGTTTTGCCGGTGATGCAGGGCGGGGCGGTGGGTGTGGCCGTGAATGATCAGGTCGACCTGCTCATGCTGCATCAACGCGCTAACGGCAATGGAAGACACATCGGTAATGGTTTCGGTCTTGTTGGCTGTTTCGCTGCGACTGGTCTCACGCAGCTGCTGGGCTATCGCCTCACGCTCGGCAAGAGGTTTGGCGAGAAATGCCTGTTGCCACTTGGGGTCACGCACCATGGTGCGAAACTGCTGATAGTCACGGTCGTCAGTACACAGCTGGTCGCCATGCAGTACCAGAAAAGGACCCTGTTCCGATTCAAGGCGTACCACTTCAGGCAGTAATGTAACCTCAAGGCGTGTAGCGGCTGCCTGGCCGAACAGAAAGTCTCGGTTGCCGTGCTGAAACAGAATACGTGTGCCCAGGGCAGCAAGTTTGCGCAGTGCATGGTAAACCGGCTCAAGATATTCCGGTGCACCATCATCACCCACCCAGGCTTCAAATATATCACCCAGCAGGTAGAGTTCATCGAACTGCGGTGCCTTTTGCTCAAGCAGGATCACAAACGCCCGGATAATGTCCGGGCGTTTGTGATGCAGGTGCAGGTCGGCGATAAACAGCCGTCGCATTACTCTTCCGCTTGTTTGATGCTGGCTGACTCAATGACCACGTCTTCAACCGGAACGTCCTGGTGTCCGGCGCGCATGGTAGTGTTGACTGCCTTGATCTTGTTGACCACATCCATGCCATCGACAACCTTACCGAATACGGCGTAACCCCAGCCCTCGGTGGTTTTGGCTGTGTGGTCGAGAAAGGTGTTGTCGGAGATGTTAATGAAGAACTGAGCTGATGCAGAGTGCGGGTCCATGGTGCGGGCCATGGCGATAGTGCCAGTCTGGTTGGACAGGCCGTTATCGGCTTCGTTCTTGATCGGTTCGCGGGTCTCTTTGGAGATCATACCGGGCTCGAAGCCACCACCCTGGATCATGAAACCGTCAATTACGCGGTGAAAAATCACGCCGTCATAGAAGCCATCGCGTACATACTGCTCGAAATTAGCTGCTGTTTCCGGCGCTTTTTCGTGGTCCAGTTCCAGTGTGATGTCGCCGAAATTGGTTTGCAGGATGATCATATCGGTTTCCCTGTTTCTCTTATGTGTAGAGCTATTATACTCAAGTCTTACATCGCTGCATCCACATGATGTCGCTGGCTGCGATTTGAGCCGGTGTCCGCGTGCGTGCAGGGCTGATCTGCGGTTATAATGATCGGCTTCAGTTCCGGCAATCGGCCGGCCTTTTTCAGCTTCGACAAGACATGGATATGACCAGAAACGACAGTCCCAAGCCGAACAACTTTATCCACCAGATTATTGAAGATGATCTCAGCAAAGGCCTGAACGATGGGCAAGTGGTGACTCGATTCCCGCCTGAGCCCAATGGCTATCTTCACATTGGTCATGCCAAGTCGATCTGCCTGAACTTTGGCACGGCACTGCGCTTCAATGGTCGGTGCCAACTGCGTTTCGACGACACCAATCCCGAGAAGGAAAGTCAGGAGTACATCGATTCCATTATCGAAGATGTGCGCTGGCTCGGGTTTGAATGGAGCGGTGAGGTGCGTTACACCTCTGACTATTTCGAGCAGCTGTATGCTTGGGCGATCCATTTGATCAATGAAGGCAAGGCCTATGTGGACAGCCTTAGCGCCCATGAAATGCGTGAGTTCCGTGGCACCTTGACTGAGCCTGGCAAAAACAGTCCCTACCGTGAGCGCAGCATAGAAGAGAACCTGGCCCTGTTCGAAAAGATGCGCAACGGTGATTTCTCGGAGGGTGAGTGTGCCCTGCGTGCCAAAATCGATATGGCTGCACCCAATATGAACATGCGCGACCCGGTGATCTACCGCGTTCGCCACGCTCATCATCATCAGTCCGGTGACAAGTGGTGTATCTACCCCTCCTATGACTTCGCTCACGGTCAGTCCGATGCGATTGAGGGCGTTACGCATTCCATCTGCACACTGGAATTTGAAGATCATCGCCCACTGTATGACTGGTTCATTGAGAATCTGCCGGTCCCGGTCAAGCCGCGTCAGTATGAATTTGCCCGTCTCAACCTGAACTACACCATCACCAGCAAGCGCAAGCTTAAGCTGCTGGTTGACGAAGGGCACGTTAATGGCTGGAACGACCCGCGTATGCCGACCATCTCCGGTATGCGTCGCCGTGGCTTTACACCAGCTTCAATCCGCAATTTCTGCGACATGATCGGTGTAACGCGTTCCAACGGCACGGTTGATATGGGAATGCTGGAAGCGGCTATCCGTGACGATCTGGATGCCAATGCACCCCGGGCCATGTGCGTTATCGATCCGATAAAGGTTACCATCAGCAATCTTGCCGAGGGTGAGCAGGAGTGGTTTGAACTGCCGGCGCATCCCAAGGATGAGTCCATGGGGCTGCGCAAGGTGCCGTTTACCCGCAATCTGCTGATTGAGCGTGAAGACTTTGCTGAGGAAAAACCGAAAAAGTGGAAGCGTCTTGCGCCGGGTGATGCCGTGCGCCTGCGTGGTGCCTATGTGATTACCTGTAACGAGGTGATCAAGAACGAGCAGGGTGAAGTGGTAGAGCTGATCTGCAGCTATGATGCGGCTACCAAGGGTGAAAACCCTACTGGTTACAAGCCTAATGGCGTGATTCACTGGGTGTCGGCTGATAACTCTGTAGCGTGTGAGGTGCGTCTGTATGACCGCCTGTTCACCGAGGCCAACCCTGGTGCGGACAAGAATCGCGACTTCCATGAGTTCCTCAATCCTGAATCGCTCAAGGTTATGGCCAATGCCCGTGCTGAGATCGGACTCAAACATGCAGTGGCTGAAAGTCGCTACCAGTTCGAACGTAATGGCTATTTCTGCGTTGATCCTGACTCCAGTGAACAGCATCTGATCTTCAACCGCACGGTCACCTTGCGAGACTCCTGGGCCAAAATTCAGGCGAAGTGATGTGATTATGCAGGCAAGGATGCGTGTCGGCTCGTTGGCAGCACTGCTCAGTGTAGTGTTGCTGACCAGCTGTGCCAGTCACCCTGTTGCGGGGCCGATCGATTCACTGACGGTAGAGCGGCGAGCCGTGTTGCCGTTGGAGGTGATAGAGTCATCGGGTCTTTCTCAACATCAGGGTCAGCTATGGACCCATAATGACAGCGGTGATAAGCCTCAACTGTACCGCCTTGACCTGATGTCTGGTGAAGTGCTTTCAACCCTGCGTGTACGGGATGCGCTGAACTTTGACTGGGAAGAGATGGCGTATGATGCCGATTGGCTACATGTGCTGGATTGCGGTAACAATCTGGGGCGGCGGGAGTGGATGCAGATCTACTCGATACGTTGGCAGTCACTGCTGCAGGCCTCGGTTGGTAACGAAGTTCCCTCGCGGCTGCTGGAATTCCGCTTTGCCGATGCCGGCAAGTCAGCGGGTGCCTATGCTCATAACAACGACTGTGAAGCCGCCGCCGTGGTCAACGGCAAGGTATGGGTGTTCAGCAAGAACTGGCAGGATCAGTATACCCGAGTATATCAGGTCGATCCGGCAGGGGCGTCACGCCAGGTCGTTGAACCCGTGGGGCGTTACCCGGTTGGTGGTTTGATTACGGCTGCGGACTACGATCCCCGGCGGCAGCGCCTGGTGTTGCTGGGCTATACCAAGGGGCGAATCAGTTCGCGAGCCTTTGTCTGGACGGTGCCTGTCGAAGATAACCTTCCGGACTGGGAGGGGGCTCAATATCACAGTCTTACACCTGCAGGGCAATGGGAGGCTGTTGTCTGGACCCAAGATGGCCTTCTCCTGACCCGTGAGAGCAGCCTGCTGGGTCAGGCCTGGTTGGGTACCGTATCATTGCCATGATCACAGGCCGCTTTCACGCTATAATCCCGTTTTTGCGCTTTCAACTCATTTCAGGTCTGGCGGATAGTAATGCTTCAAATCTATAACACTCTGACCAACAGCAAGACAGCCTTTACTCCTATTGAGCCCGGCAAGGTCCGCATGTATGTGTGCGGTGTGACCGTGTACGACTACTGTCATATCGGTCATGCTCGGGTAATGGTTGCCTTCGACCTGATTACGCGTTATCTGCGTGCCCGTGGCTGGGACGTGACCTATGTGCGCAATATCACCGACGTGGATGACAAAATCATCCGCCGTGCAGCTGAGAACAGTGAGTCTGTTGATGCGTTGACCGAACGCATGATTGCGGCGATGCATGAGGACGAGGCGCGGCTGTTTGTGTTGCGTCCCGATCAGGAGCCCCGTGCCACGGCGCATATCGGCGATATTATCGATATGGTGTCGACCCTGATCGAGAAGGGCTATGCCTATGCGGCAGCTAATGGCGATGTCTACTATCGGGTCGAACGGTTTGAAACCTACGGCCGTCTGACCAATAAGGTATTGGAAGACCTGCGCTCGGGTGCCCGTGTGGAGGTGGAAGAAGCCAAGGAAAGCCCACTTGATTTCGTCCTGTGGAAGGCAGCCAAGCCTGGTGAAGTTAGCTGGTCTTCCCCCTGGGGTCAGGGCCGCCCCGGCTGGCACATTGAGTGTTCGGCCATGTCCAAATGCTGCTTGGGCAAGACCTTTGATATTCACGGTGGCGGCCCAGATCTGCCGTTTCCGCATCACGAAAATGAAATCGCTCAGTCTGAGGCGGCCAATGGCTGCACCTACGTCAATTACTGGATGCACGCAGGGCCTGTTCGCATGGGGCAGGAGAAGATGTCCAAGTCGCTGGGCAACTTCTTCACCATTCGTGAGGTGCTCAAGCACTACAATCCTGAAGTGGTTCGCTACTTCCTCTCAAGTGTGCACTACCGCAGCTATATCGATTACTCGGAAGATGGGTTGCGGGAGGCGCACAGTGCGCTTGAACGTTTCTATCAGGCACTGAAGGCGGTGCCTGAGCTGGCGCAGGAGATGACGCTGCAGAATGATTATGAGCAGCGCTTTGTTGAAGCCATGGATGATGATTTCAATACCCCGCGCGCATTGGCGGTGCTGTTTGAAATTGCCAGCGAACTGAACAAGGCTGCGCGTGATAATGATCCTGTAGCGCCCCAGCTGGCTGCTCAGTTGAAGCAATTGGCCGGTATGATCGGTCTGTTGCAACAGGAGCCGGATCAGTTTCTGCAGGGGGAAGCAGGTGAGGGTGATCTGTCGGCGGAAGAGATTGAAGCCTTTATCGAGCAGCGAGCTCAAGCGCGCAAGGACAAGGATTTTGCCGAAAGCGATCGTATCCGGGATCTGCTGGCTGAGAAGGGTGTTGTCCTGAAAGACAGTCGTGACGGCACAAGCTGGTATCGCGAAGGCTGATTGTTGGCAGGCAGTTGAGGTTCCTGGCGGCTGCCTGCCATCCCTTCCTTACTGGCTTAGGCCGTGTGTCTGAGCCAGTTGTTCCTTTAGCGCCTGCAGCTGGGTGTAATCAAGGCCACGTCTTTGTTCAGTTACATCTCGCATCAAGCAAACATAATGCTGGGTTTGCTGTTGTTCGTCCTTTACAGCGGTAATGTTGGTCTCCTGGATATAGAGTCGTCCTTCGCGGGTGCGATTGACAATATCACCGCTCCATTCGCCAGTATTGATCAAGGCCATCCACATGCGATGGAAAAACGAGCTGTCGTGGTGGCCGGAATTGAGTACTGAAACGTTGCGACCTGTCATGGCAGCCGGAGCGTACCCCGTCAGCTTTTGGAAGGCTGCATTTACCAGCTCGATTCTGCCGCGCCCGTCCGTGACCATGATGGCGTCATGACTGTGACGAAATACCGCTTGGGCAATTCGTGACTCCTGACGCTGCGCCTTATCCGAAGTTATGTCACGAAACATCACCTGAATGGCCTGTTTGCCGCGATACTGGATCATTGTACTCGAGACCTCGGCTTCAAAAGTGGAACCGTCCAGCCGCATCAGTTTTTGTTCAGCGGGTTTCAGGGCTTCGCCACGTTCCAGTGCGGCACCACGATCACGAACAAAACTCAGGCTGTCGGGGTGTACCAAGGTATCGATACTGAGTTGTAATAATTTATCCGGTGAGTTGCAGCCGAACAGAGCAGCGGCATGTTCGTTGGCCAGCTCAACAACCCCGTTGACATGTACCACGATTGCTTCGGGCGATTGTGTGAACAGTGTTCTGTAGCGCTTATACATCTCGTCTGCTCGGGCGGCCATATGGTTGCTCAGGCGCAGTGCCTGATGCCGTGCCTGAATAAAAAACAGCAGCAATGAGGCGACTAAAAGGGTCAATGACAAGCCTGATATCAGCGTTGGGCCGTGGTACTGGCTGGATGCCTCTCGGTGCAGGTCGGGGTCGAGGGGGCTGATCTGAAGGTGGATCTCCTGTCCCGCCAGTGTCAGGCTTGCGGCGTGTTGCAAACTTGGTTCGGGCTGACCCAGTTCAGGGTGGGAGTCATAGCTGATTGACTGACTGCCTTGTCGAGGATCTATCAGCTGAATGCGCAGTGGGTTGGTCAGGTCGTTCAGGCTTTCCTGCACTAGCTGACTCATGCTGAAACCGAGTGTTACCCAGCCCAGAAAAGCTGCATTGGTCTGCACAGGCAGTAGTAGAAGGTAATCCAGAGAGTTGATGTCGGTTGGCAGCAATGACAGGGGCTGGGTAGCGCTCATTGTACCGCTGGTCATAGCCTGTAAAGCGGCTTTGCGTCGTGAATCACCATTATAGATATCATATCCAAGCATGCGGCTTTCCACGGCAGCCGGCGTCAAGTGCATGACCAGAAAGCTGGGCTGGTTGGGGGCAGGCGGTGGAAAGATTGTCAATTTGCGCGGACTTTCTTGATTGAAACGATCAACAAAAGCCTGGCGTTCGTCTGGTGCAAGGTAGCGAGTGTAGGAGAGCCCAATGATTCCGAAATCGGAGTATCGCATCTCGTAGGAGTCAAACATCTGGTGCCAGCGTCGATTCAGCTGCAGGGTGGGGGCGTCAGGATGGTTCAGCACCAGTCCGCGGCCCGCTTTCATCAACAGCGTAAAACGATCAACCTTTTCCTGTAGCACGCGGGTGGTTTGCTGCACGGTTGCCTTGAAACGGTCTTCCAGCTCCAGTCGCTGTCGGTTTGCCTCGTGTTTGGCCAGGCTAACGCTCAGCACTGTGCCGACGATGAAAATCGCAACCGGGAGGCCGAGCTGGCGCAGCCGGTACTGAAAGGGAGTACTGTTTTGCTTGGGGAGGGTGTCCTTGTCCATTTGCATCCTGCAATATTCCTGCAACGCCTGTCGATAAAACTAGCAGATTTTTGCTGTTAAAACAGGTGTTTTTGGGTGTCGATATTATCCGTGATCGACACCCGCCTCCACTAGCCTTCGAGCATGGCAGATGCTTCGAGCGTATTTTCCATAAGACTGGCAACGGTCATTGGTCCTACACCACCTGGCACAGGAGTGATCCAGCCTGCACGTTCGGCAGCGGGTGCGAATTCAACGTCTCCAACCAGGCGGCCGTCATCCAGCCGGTTAATGCCGACATCGATCACAACCGCGCCGGGTTTGATCCATTCGCCCTTCACGAGTCCGGGGATGCCAACGCCAACCACAACAATATCGGCGCGGCGGACATGGGCTTCAAGGTCGCGGGTAAAGCGGTGCGTGGTTGTAGTGGTACAGCCTGCAAGCAGCAACTCAAGCGTCATTGGACGGCCAACAATATTGGAGGCGCCGACGATGACGGCTTCCTGGCCATGCAAGTCGACGCCGGTGGACTCCAATAGTGTCATAACGCCTTTGGGAGTACAGGGGCGAAGAACCGGCATACGCTGAGCCAGGCGACCAAGGTTGAAGGCATGGAAGCCGTCCACGTCCTTGTCCGGGCGAATCTGCTCCAAAACTTCGGTGGCATCAAGATGACGTGGCAGAGGCAGCTGCACCAGAATGCCGTCTACATTTTTGTCATCGTTGAGTGTGCTGATCAGCTCCAGCAGCTCTTCACGACCGGTTTCAGCCGGCAGATCATAGGCGCGTGAGGTAATGCCGACCTCTTCGCAGGCATTTTTCTTATTGCGAACGTAAACCTGGGAAGCGGGGTCGCTGCCGACCAGAATCACGGCGAGGCAGGGTGCGCGTTTACCCTGTTCCAGGCGGGCCTGAATACCTGCGCGTACTTTCTGTCTGACCTCGGCGGCGATTTGCTTGCCATCAATAATGCGGGCGCTCATGGCTGGGGAATGTTCCTTTAAGCTGCATATATAAGTGGGAAATGAACAATGCAGCTGATTTTCTCATCTTTGGGCTTGCAGGGCCAATGCACTTTTCTTTTGGTGGTACTGATACAGAGTGTTGTTTCTGCTGAAAAATATTGATTCCGGGTGTTGACCTTACCGAGGCACTGCCTTAGGATACGCACCTCCTCGAGACGGGGTAGATACTCAAGACGAGGCGGCGTATTATGCGCTCGTAGCTCAATCGGATAGAGCAACGGCCTTCTAAGCCGTAGGTTGCAGGTTCGAGCCCTGCCGGGCGCGCCAGTATGCTGGTTAAGGTCGTCTAAAAGGTTGAGTATACAAGGTTATGGTGGGCGTAGCTCAGTTGGTAGAGCCCCGGATTGTGATTCCGGTGGTCGTGGGTTCGAGCCCCATCGTCCACCCCATTACCTTGGAAGCTTCAGCCGCTGGCTGAAAAGTTGGCGGACGTGGTGGAATTGGTAGACACGCTGGATTTAGGTTCCAGTGCCGCAAGGTGTGAGAGTTCGAGTCTCTCCGTCCGCACCACACAGGCAACACACTATATGGTGGGCGTAGCTCAGTTGGTAGAGCCCCGGATTGTGATTCCGGTGGTCGTGGGTTCGAGCCCCATCGTCCACCCCAGTGTGCCCTGATATTCTGTTATGCCTCCCTTCTATCTTTATGATTCTCAAGGCTTTGCCTTCATTAATACATTCTTTTTCATTTTACTGCTGTTGGGCTTTTGCTTGACTAATGGCGGCAGTTGGAAGAAAATTTCGCGCTTTAGAATTTTGGCTCTGCTGGTCGGTCGTCATCAGCCGCATATTGATCCCTGAATCAACGGGATGAATATTACGGAGGGCGAGCCTGCAGGTCGCAACATCATGCTGCAAACTATTTGTGAGGATCTCCATGCAAGTTTCTGTTGAAACGACTTCCGGCCTCGAGCGTCAGATGACCGTAACTGTCCCGGCTGCACGCATTGACCAGGACGTAGACAAGCTGGTTGCTCAGCAGGCGCGCACTCGCCGTCTGGATGGTTTCCGTCCGGGCAAGGTTCCGCCCAAGGTGATCAAGCGCATGTTCGGCAGCGCGATCCGTCAGGACGTATTGGGTCAGGTCGTTCAGGAAAGCTTCTATACCGCTGTTGAGCAGGAAAAACTGCAGCCGGCGGGTGGTCCCAACATCGAGTTCAAGAACGACAAAGAAGGTGAAGACCTTCAGTACGTGGCTACCTTTGAAGTGTACCCGGAGATTGAACTGAAAGATCTGTCCGGCGTTGAACTGGAACAGCAGACTGCCGAAATCACTGATGCCGACATGGATCAGATGATCGATACCCTGCGCAAGCAGCAGGCAAACTGGACCGAAGTGGATCGCGCTGCGGCTGAAGGCGACCAGGTCAAGATCGACTTTGAAGGCTTCATCGATGGCGAAGCATTCGAAGGCGGCAAGGCAGAAGGTCACAGCCTTGTGCTGGGTTCCGGCTCCATGATTCCTGGCTTTGAAGCCGGTCTGGAAGGCAAGAAGGCGGGTGAAGAGTTCGATCTGGAAATCACCTTCCCGGAAGACTACCACGCTGAAAACCTGAAAGGTAAAGCGGCTGTTTTCAAGACCAAGGTACAGAGCGTTTCCGCTCAGGAACTGCCTGAACTGAACGAAGAGTTCTTCTCTCGCTTTGGCATCGAAGAGAAAGAGCTGGATGGCTTCAAGGTTGAAGTGCGCAAGAACATGGAGCGCGAACTCAAGCACGCTCTGAAAATGAAGCTGAAAGATCAGGTCTTCACTGAGCTGCTCAAGGCCAATGAGATTGAGGTGCCTGCAGCCCTGATCGACAGCGAAATTGACAACCTGCGTCGTCAGGCAATTCAGCAGTTCGGTGGTCAGGATGCCAACATCGACCCGAACATGTTGCCGAAAGAAATGTTCGAAGCTCAGGCTCAGCGCCGTGTAAGCGTAGGCCTGTTGGTTCAGGAAGTGGTCAAGGCCAACGACATGAAAGCGGATGAGCAGCGTGTGCGCGAAACCGTTGAAGAGATGGCTGAAACCTACCAGGAACCGCAGCAGGTTATCGACTGGTACTACAGCAACGACCAGATCCTGAACCAGATCAAGAGCCTGGTACTGGAAGATCAGGTAGTTGATCATCTGCTGGCTTCTGCTACAGTCACTGAAAAAGCGGTTGCATACGAGGAGGCTATCAAGCCTGCTCAGCAGCAAGCTGAAGAGACCGAAGCCTGATCCGGAACAGCCGGTCAGGGCGTAAGCCGTAAAGGAAACGACAGTTGGCCTGGCTGACTGTCGTTTTTTCGCTTATCAGGGTAAGGAGAATTCTTGCATGGCAGATATCTATTCCGGGCGTTCCACCGAAATCACCAATTCCGGGCTGGTCCCGATGGTGGTGGAGCAGAGCTCACGAGGCGAGCGCGCCTACGATATCTACTCCCGTCTGCTCAAAGAACGGGTCATTTTTCTGGTGGGTCAGGTCGAAGACCATATGGCCAACCTGATTGTCGCCCAGTTGCTGTTCCTTGAAGCCGAAAATCCGGACAAGGACATCCACCTGTACATCAACTCACCGGGTGGCTCGGTTACGGCGGGCATGGCAATCTACGATACCATGCAGTTCATCAAGCCCAACGTCAGCACCATGTGTATTGGCCAGGCGGCCAGCATGGGCGCTTTCCTGCTGGCGGCAGGTGAGCCGGGCAAGCGCTTTGCGCTGCCGAATGCGCGTGTAATGATTCATCAGCCGCTGGGTGGCTATCAGGGCCAGGCGACCGATATTGAGATCCATACCCGTGAAATTCTGTCAATTCGCGAAAAATTGAATCGCCTGCTGGCTCACCACACAGGTCAGGATTTTGAGACGATTGCGCGTGACACGGATCGTGACAATTTCATGGATCCGAAAACGGCTGCTGAATACGGGCTGATCGACTCCGTACTTGAGCGCCGTATCGAAAGCGAATAACCCTTTGTAGTCGCGGCCGGGTTGAAATTCGGCCGCCTCGGGCGCATAACAAGTGTAAATGGTTTTTTTGAGGTAAGAAGATGGCAGACGAGACGACCGGCAAGGGGGGAGAGGGCAGTAAGCTGTTCTGTTCCTTCTGCGGCAAAAGCCAGGATGAAGTGCGCAAATTGATCGCAGGTCCCTCTGTCTTTATCTGTGACGAGTGTGTTGATCTCTGCAACGATATCATCCGCGAAGAGATTCAGGATTCGGACGAGCAGGAGCCCAGTGATACTCTGCCGACTCCGGCCGAGATCAAGGCAACCCTGGACGATTACGTAATCGGGCAGGAGCGTGCCAAAAAAGTGCTGGCGGTTGCGGTGTACAACCACTACAAGCGTCTGCGGTTCCAGAAAAAGGGTGAAGTGGAGCTTGGCAAGAGCAACATTCTGCTGATCGGTCCCACCGGCAGCGGCAAGACCCTGCTGGCTGAAACCATGGCGCGCCTGCTTAATGTACCCTTTACCATTGCGGATGCCACCACGCTGACTGAGGCGGGCTATGTGGGTGAAGATGTCGAAAACATCATCCAGAAGCTGCTGCAGAAGTGTGACTATGATGTCGAAAAGGCCCAGTTGGGTATTGTGTACATCGATGAGATCGACAAGATTTCACGCAAGTCTGATAACCCCTCCATCACGCGTGATGTGTCCGGTGAAGGGGTACAGCAGGCGCTGCTGAAACTGATCGAGGGTACGGTTGCTTCCGTTCCTCCTCAGGGTGGACGCAAGCATCCGCAGCAGGAATTCCTGCAGGTGGATACGTCCAATATCCTGTTCATCTGTGGTGGTGCTTTCGCCGGTCTGGAAAAAATTATCCGTGACCGCAGTGAGCGCAGCTCCATCGGCTTCAGTGCCGTGGTGAAGAGCAAGGACGACAGCCGTCTTAGCGAAGCACTGCACGATGTCGAAGCGGAAGATTTGGTCAAGTTTGGTTTGATTCCCGAGTTTGTGGGGCGTCTGCCGATGATTGCCACGTTGTCCGAGCTGGATGAAGAGGCACTGATTCAGATTCTCACCGAGCCCAAGAACAGTTTGGTCAAGCAGTATCAGGCCCTGTTCGAGATGGAAGGGGTCGATGTGGACTTCCGTGAAGACGCTTTGAAAGCGGTCGCCGAAAAGGCGCTGGAGCGTCGGACCGGGGCCCGTGGTCTGCGTTCCATTCTGGAGGCGACTCTGCTGGATATCATGTATCAGCTGCCGTCGATGGATAATGTTGCCAAGGTAGTGATCGACGAAGGTGTGATCACCGGCACCTCCGAACCGATCCTGATCTACGAAAATCAGGAACCAGCCAAAGCCTCGGCTGACAGCTGATCCTGTGTTTCGTTATCGCTAAATCCCCGCCCTGTGCGGGGATTTTCGTTTGTGGGCAGGGTAGTGGGTGTAATTGTTTTGCGTCGCTGTCGACAAGCCTCTTATAATTGGTTGGAGCAAGCGGTCAGGATAATGCCGCTGCCATACAACAACAGATAAAAAAGGAAGACATGATGCTGAAACGTCGCACATTCATGGCCGCTGCAGCCGCTACACTGCTGTTCAGCTCTGTTGCCAGTGCCGAATACAAGGCTGAGTATACCGTCTCTACCGTTCTGCCTTCCGCCTTTCCCTGGGGACAGGCTGCCGACAAATGGGTCGAGCTGGTAAAAGAACGGTCTGAAGGCCGCATCAACATGAAAATCTACAGCAACTCCCAGCTGGTCTCCGGTGACCAGACCAAGGAGTT
>CEGE01001472.1_pt1 | contig 13034 bp, 13 predicted proteins | sample 306311 | NCBI WGS metagenome assembly CEGE01 (sample SAMEA2755654, study PRJEB7226) | microbial mat metagenome | biome: microbial mat; feature: hypersaline; material: grass silage | place: USA | collected 2014-02-19 | depth 0 m | reverse complement strand
CGATAACCCGGTGTTTGCCGAGCAGCTACAAGCTATGGAAGTAGCAGCCAGAGCGGCTGGCTACTCACTGATCGTTACCACCAGCGAATACTCGCCCAGCCGCGAGGGTGACATTGTTGAGGAGATGCTGCGCCAGCGCGTGGACGGCTTGGTGCTTACCGTGGCTGAAGCGGATAACAGCGCCGTGCTGGAGAAGCTGCGTTTGGAAAAGACGCCCTGCTTACTGGTCTACAACCCGCCCGGCAATAGTGGTTTCCCCTCCATCGGCGTGGATAACCGCGCCGCCAGCGCTGATGCCACCCGCCATTTAATCAACCTGGGTCATGAGCGAATTGGCATGGTTGCTGGCCCGCTGCTGCAGTCAGACCGCGCCCGGCAGCGCTTTGACGGTTACTGCCACGCTATCCGCGAGGCAGGCCTGATCGCACGCCCGTTGGTTGAGATGACCCGCCATACCCAAGCTGACCTGAAAAGCCTAACACCTGCACTGCAAGGGCCAGAGGCTCTCAGCGCGGTGATCTGTACCAATGATCTGCTCGCCATCAGCCTGATGGGCGAATTACAACGCGCAGGTTTTAACGTGCCTGGCGACCTTTCTGTGATGGGCTTTGATGGCATTGCCTTAGGCAAGCACCTCTACCCATCGCTATGCACCATTGAGCAGCCTCGCGCCGACATTGGGCGCACCGCGGTTCACACCTTGTTAGCCATGATTCGGGGAGAAAAATGCACGCCCGCTCCCCTGCCCCACGCATTGCGTAAGGGCGAAAGTGTCGGAATCCCGGCATCCCGCAAGTCCACGTTAAGCACTTTATAGAGGAACTTGGTATGAGTCTTAAACGCATGAACCTTAAGCATCTTTATCAAGCGTTACTGGCCACGGCGGTTATCAGTGCGTCAGGGGTCGCCACTGCCCAGTCAAGCGACAACGCTATCTGCTACAACTGCCCGCCTGAGTGGGCGGACTGGGGCACTCAGTTGCGTTTGATCGAACAGGAGACCGGCATTCGCGTGCCGCAAGACAACAAGAACTCCGGCCAATCCTTAGCCCAATTGGTTGCCGAAGCCAGTAGCCCGGTGGCCGATGTCGTTTACTACGGGGTGACCTTCGGCATTCAAGCCATGGAAGAGGACGTAGTGGCGCCCTACCAGCCCGAACACTGGGATGAGATTCCTGAAGGTCTAAAAGACCCCGAAGGTAACTGGTTTGCCATTCACTCTGGTACCCTCGGTTTTATGGTCAACGTTGACGCCTTGGATGGCGCGCCGGTGCCCACTTCCTGGGAAGATCTGCTCAAGCCCGAGTATCGCGGCATGGTGGGTTACCTTGACCCGGCCAGCGCCTTTGTTGGCTACGTCGGTGCCGTGGCGGTCAACCTAGCCATGGGTGGCGATCTTAATGACTTCACTCCGGCGATCGACTACTTCAATCAGCTAGCCAAAAACGACCCGATTGTGCCCAAGCAAACCAGCTACGCTCGAGTACTTTCTGGTGAGATCCCGATTCTTCTCGATTACGACTTCAACGCTTACCGCGCACGCCATAGCGATGGTGCCAACGTAGAGTTTGTGATTCCCGAGGAGGGCAGCGTGGTAGTGCCCTATGTTATGAGCCTGGTAAAAGATGGCCCTAACCCCGAAAACGGTCAGCAAGTGCTTGATTTCGTGCTCTCTGACCAAGGCCAAGCGGTATGGGCAGATGCTTACCTACGTCCCGTGCGCGCCAGCGCCATTTCCCCCGAAGCACGCGAAGTCTTTCTGCCCGATAGCGAGTATGCCCGCGCCGAGGCACTTGACTACCCCGCCATGGCGGCTGCTCAACGTAGCTTCTCTGAGCGGTATCTGTCGGAGGTTCGTTAATCATGACAGCGGCATCCAAGCAGCCCTCCGGGGCTGCTTCTTACCTAAGTCGACCATCGACGATGGTAGGCCCAGCCCGGCGTAAACGCTTTATCGCGTTGTTCGCCTTACTGCCTGCCCTGGTGATTTTCTGCGCCTTTTGGCTACTGCCTTTTTCGCGTCTGATCATGATGGGCGCCGAGGCTGATCCAAGCAGCGGTATTAGCGCTTACCTGACTATTCTTACCCATCGTCAGTACTTAATCAGCCTGGCGACCACCGTTGGTCTTTCGCTGATAGTGTCACTGGTAGCGGTTGCCATTGCGGGCGTTGCCGGATTTTTTCTCGCCCGCCAGCGTTTTTTTGGCAAGTCCATACTAGTGGCTATCCTCACCTTTCCGCTGGCTTTCCCAGGCGTGGTGGTGGGCTTTTTGGTCATCATGCTGGGAGGGCGTCAAGGTGCCTTGGCGCAGACCAGCCTGTGGCTGTTTGGCGAGCGCTGGATGTTCGCCTACTCACTGGCCGGGCTATTTATTGGTTACCTTTACTTCTCCATTCCTCGCGTTATCACCACTGTGATGGCTGCCTGCGACAACCTGGATAGAAGCCTTGAAGAGGCAGCTCGCTCGTTAGGTGCTAACACCTGGCAGGTCACCAAAGACGTCATCGTACCCGGCATTGCTCCCGCGCTGCTCTCAACCGGTGCCATCTGCTTTGCCACCAGTATGGGCGCCTTTGGTACGGCGTTTACCCTGGGCACGCAGTTGAGCATTCTACCGCTCAATATCTACGGCGAATTCACCAACTACGCTAACTTCGCCATGGCAGCCGCGCTTTCAGTGGTATTGGGCGTGATCACCTGGATGGCATTGAGTCTTGCCCGCAGGCTGGCTGGCGGCAACTTGGGAGCCTCGGTATGAAATCTCGCCTACGCTTCACGCTGCAATTGGGCTTCACCCTGCTGGTGTGCCTGTTCATGATCGTGCCCGTCGCCATGTCGGTCATGGCGGGGCTGACCGAAAACTACTTTGTCGGCCTTGAGAGTGGCCTGACCCTGCGCTGGGTGGATGAGGTGTGGCAGCTCTACGCCGATACCATCTGGCTCTCAATTAAACTGGCGCTGGCCTGCTTATTGATCACTATCCTGATTGGCGTACCCGCCGCCTATGGCCTGCTGCGCAGCCGTCGCCGCTGGGCCAATGCGCTTGAAGAACTCCTACTGCTACCAGTTGCCGTGCCTGGGCTGGCCACCGCGCTTGCCCTACTGCTTGCCTATGGCAGCTACCGTGAATTTCGTGGCAGCTGGCTATTTATTCTTGTTGGCCATGTGCTGTTTACCTTGCCCTTTATGGTGCGCGCGGTGCTCTCCGTGATGCAAACCGCCAAGCTTCCCCAACTGGAAGAAGCCGCCGCCAGCTTAGGCGCCAGTTTTCGGCAACGCTTTTTCGGGGTGGTCATCCCCAACTGTATGAGCGGTATTTTGGCGGGGGCGCTGATGGTGGTCACCCTATCGATCGGTGAATTCAACATTACCTGGATGCTGCATACCCCATTAACCAAAACGCTACCGGTCGGCTTAGCCGACAGCTATGCCTCGATGCGCCTTGAAATCGGCTCAGCCTACACGCTGATATTTCTGGTGATGGTGGTGCCCTTGCTAGTGGCGATTCAGTGGGCAGGCCGACTCACCGAGCAGCGCCGCTAAGTTTTATTATTTGAGAATCCGTTATGAGTTCATCTGTCAGCATTACGCTACACCAATGCAGCCGCACCTTCGCTGGCGGCAACACAGCGCTCCAGCCGCTTGATTTGCAGGTTAATGCGGGCGAAACCCTGGTACTGCTGGGCCCTTCCGGCTGCGGCAAAACCACCACCCTGCGCATTATTAGCGGCCTGGAAAGCCCCGACAAAGGCGGGCAAGTAATGTTTGGCGAGCGTGATGTCACCGCTCTGCCGATTGAGCAGCGCGACGTGGGAATGGTGTTTCAAAACTACGCGCTATTTCCCAATATGAGCGTTGCCGACAATATTGCCTATGGCTTGAAAATACAGCGTTTGCCACGTGTCGAGATCGCACATCGGCTTGACGAAGTCATGCATATGGTCGACTTACAAGGCTTTGGTGACCGGCGCATCGACGCCCTCTCCGGCGGCCAAAAACAGCGCGTCGCTCTCGCCCGTGCGATTGCTGTTCGCCCCAAGGTGCTGCTGTTTGATGAGCCGTTGGCAGCGCTAGACGCCAAACTGCGCGACCGCTTACGCATCGAGATCGGCCAACTGCTGCGTGAATTGGGCACCACGGCGGTCTACGTCACCCACGATCAAGATGAGGCGATGGCCTTGGGTGACCGCATCGCGGTAATGCAAGCCGGACGCATTGCGCAGTTGGGCACTCCCCAAGAGATTTATCATCAGCCGGCCAACGCCTTTGTGGCCGATTTTATTGGTGCGGTTAACTGCCTGGACGTGATCAGCACACGCGCCGATGGAGGATTGGTCGTCCATGGAGGTGAACTCATCGCTGCCCATTTGCAGGGAGTATCCACTGTCTACTGCCGTCCAGAAGATATCCAGGTGGTTTCCGTTGACCAAGCCGATGTAAAGGGGAAAGTGGTACAAAGCATTTTCCTGGGCCAGACCCAGCGCCTGATGGTGGACACCGGCGGCGCTTCGCCGCTCCAGATTGAGGCCCCCTCCCGCCAGCGCTGGCCAAACGGTACCGCGATTGGTTTGGCACTCCCCTCCAGCGTGCTTTTTCATCCAGATAAGCCCACTGCCCCTGTTAATGCCAAGGAGATGGCCAATGGCTGATCAAGGTTTAAACGCTCAGAAAGATCCTCATGCCCAGCAATGCCTTATCGCCCAGATTAGCGATCCGCATATCAAGGCGGGCGGGAAACTCTCTTACCGCCAGGTAGATACCGCCAATGCGCTGCGCCAAGCAATCAGCACGCTCAATCAGCTAGCGCCGCGGCCCGACCTGGTGCTAATTAGCGGTGACTTGGTCGATTTTGGCCACCCTAGCGAGTACGCCACCTTTAAGCAGATTCTGGCTGAGTTAATGCTGCCCGTGTACTTGATCCCTGGAAATCATGATGACCGCGAGCATCTGCGCGCCGCCTTTCCCGAGCACCGTTACCTGTTTCAGCACCGCGACTATTTACACTGGGTCGTGGATGACTACCCGGTGCGCATTGTAGGGCTCGACTCATCGGTGCCCGGCAAACCCCATGGTGAGCTAAGCGATGAAAGCCTGCAGTGGCTAGACACTATGCTGGCAGAGCATCCCGAAAAACCGACTCTCGTCATGGTGCATCACCACCCTTTTGTTAGTGGCATCGACCATATGGATCGCCAGCCGCTGAAGCGACCAGACGCGCTAGCCGACGTCATTGGCAAACATGCCCAGGTCGAGCGCGTGCTCTGTGGGCATCTGCACCGTTCGATCCAAGCGCGCTTTGCTAACACTTTGGCGATTAGCTGCCCTGGGGTTTCCCACCAGGTGAGTTTGGATCTCACCCCAGACGGCCCCTCCAGCTTTCAGCTAGAGCCTCCCGGTTACCTGCTACACCAGTGGTCGGCAACTAACGGTATGGTGACTCACCAAGGGTTTATCCAGCGCTATCCTGGCCCCTTCCCGTTTTTTGATGCGAACGGGCTGATTGATTAGGTCGTTAAACTGGGGGCGAGCGCTGTGTTATCTGTGTGAGCCAGCGCCAGCTCCCAGGCTTGTACCATCTGCTTTTTCTCTAATCCCCAGCGGTAACCACCGAGTGCACCGCTTTGTTGAATCACCCGGTGGCAGGGGATCCATAACGCGATGGGGTTAGCGCCCACTGCATTGCCCACTGCTCGGGACGATTTAGGTGATCCCAGCGCCTGAGCAATATGGGAATAGCTGGCAAATTGCCCCTCGGGGATCGTTAACAGCGCTCGCCAAACCGCTATTTGGAAGTTGGTGCCAGTGACGTGTAGCGAGACAGCGGTAGCCCCCTCTTCAGGCTCAGTAAACAGCCTTTCCACCGCATAGCGAGTGGACTCAGTGTTATGTTGAAGGGTGCTGCGCGGCCACTCCTTGGCCAACCTTGCCAGTAACTCCTCTGAATTAGTCGTATCGACAAACCCCATTCGGCAGATACCCCGGGGCGTTACCGCGACGAATAGGCGACCTAAAGGTGTTTCGTGAACGCCATAAGCGATCTCCACTCCTTCACCCTGGCGCTTATACTCGCCGGGCGTGACCGCCTCTAACTGAACAAAGTGGTCGTAAAGCCGCGAGCCACCGCTCAGCCCAAGGGTATGGGCGATATCCAGCAAAGAAGTGGACGAATGCATCAACTGCTTACCGCGCTCTAAGGTGAGTGCCTGCAAAAAGCGTTTGGGACTAATCCCCGCATAACGACAAAACAGTCGCTGGAAGTGGAAGGCACTCAAATGAACATGAGCAGCCACCGTTTCCAGATTGGGCTGTTCCGCCGCATGAGCCACCATATAGGCCATGGCTTTTTCGATACGCTCATAGTCATTCATTGTCTTATCTCTCTGACCGTCGGAGCTGCTTAGGCTTTGTACGAAAACTGACTGCGCTCGACAATACTGCGTTAAAAATCGCCTCGAAACGCTCATTTACACCCCGTAAACTCCGCTTTCTCGTTGATTTTTGCCTTGTCTAGTCTTCGCTCGCCGACTTTTCGTACAAAGCCTAGTTCCTTTCAGCCTAAGCCTTCACGGGCGAGTTGCCGACCCGAATCTTGCGCACTGGCAGGTGATCAGACAGTTTATGTTTAAAAGAGGCGTTATGTTTAACAGACATTTCCACCAGTTTTCGCTAGGGTAATGCCCCGCCTCCATTGACGGTACACGATACGCCCATGCAAGACTTGATCAATGACATTGCAGCAGCCATGGCAAACGCCGAAGAACGCGGTAAGGTCGCAGACTATATTCCCGAGCTTGGCCATGTTGACCCACAGCAGTTTGCCATTTCGCTCGCCACGGTGGATGGCAAAGTGTACTCGGCAGGTTGTGCCACCACGCCCTTCTCGATTCAAAGTATCTCTAAAGTATTTACGCTGACCATTGCACTTGGGCAAGTGGGTGATTCGCTGTGGTCAAAAGTAGGCCGCGAGCCCTCAGGGGATCCCTTCAACTCCATCGTGCAACTCGAGCATGAAAGCGGCAAACCGCGTAACCCGTTTATCAATGCCGGGGCCATTGCGGTAGTCGATGCGATCATGATGGGCCACGAGCCCAAAGAGACACTTGGCGAGATTCTTAGCTTTGTGCGCTATATCGCCGATGACGACAGCATTTACTTCGACCACGCGGTGGCCGCTTCAGAAATGGCCCACCGCGACCGCAACGCTTCATTGGCGCACTTTATGAAAGCCTTTGGCCGCCTGCGCCATGATGTCGATAAGGTGCTAGGCACCTATTTTCACCAGTGCGCTATCGCCATGAGCTGTGAGCAGTTGGCCCATGCCGGGCTATTTTTGGCCTCGGATGGTATCAACAAACCCAGTGGCATTCGCGTGGTAGCCCCCCAGCGCGCACGGCGTATCAATTCACTAATGATGATGTGCGGGCACTACGACGCCTCGGGAGAGTTCGCATTTCGCGTCGGCCTGCCTGGCAAAAGCGGCGTGGGTGGTGGCATCTTGGCGATTGCTCCAGGCCACGGTTCTATTGCCGTCTGGTCGCCGGGATTAGATAGTTACGGCAATAGCTTATTAGGCACCCAGGCGCTGGAAATGTTTGTGCAGCGTACCGGTTGGTCGGTGTTTGGGCATTAAAAGAGCAGAGTGGAAGGCATCGATTTAAGCGACCACCTCAATTTTGTTCAATACCTCCAGGGGGCACCACCGCAAACTCCTTGCACTACCGAGGAGGATGACAATGAGCGCTACACTACTGCTGCCTACACTTCTGCCCATGTCCGCATTTGCGCTTGCCGCGTCTATTTCGCCGGGGCCGGTCAACATCGTTTGTTTGAGTAGCGGTACGCACTACCCTATTGCTAAAGGGCTTGTTTTTGTAACCGGCGCCACGCTCGGGTTTATCGCGCTATTTTTAGCCATCGGCGCGGGGCTTTACTCCCTGCTGAATGTGCTGCCGCTGCTGGAAGAGTTTTTGCGCTGGGCAGGCATTCTGTTTTTACTCTATCTCAGCTATCAACTTTTACAGCACGATGGGCGCTTGCAGGAGCGAGGCGGCGTCAAAGCGCCAGGGTTTATGACAGGTGCCATGATGCAGTGGCTCAACCCCAAGGCGTGGCTGGCGTCTGCCGCTGGCATTGGCGCCTACACCACTGCTAATGAGCCCCATCTGCTATGGCTGTTCGCCGGCCTTTATCTGCCTATTTGCTGGCTATCGCTAGCCAGTTGGGTATATGCAGGCGCTTTTCTGAAACGCTATGTTCATCGTCCTATCATCTTACTGACGATTAACCGCGCACTCGCTATCTGCCTGGCGGTTAGCGCTATTGTCTTACTGGTTGAGTAGCGGGTAGCGGTACTGGTTGGGTGTCGCTGCTACCAGCCGCTTGAACGTCCTTTGAAAGTGGGGCTGGTCATTAAAGCCAGCGTTCAAAGCCGCCTCAACGATAGGTTGCCCTTGTTTTAACGCTTGCTGCCCCAGCTGAATGCGCTGATTAATCAGGTAAGCATGGGGTGTTAGTCCGAAGTGCTGTTTAAAGGCGCGAATCAGGTGCCCAGCACTATAGCCGGACTGCTCACATAGGCGTTCTAGCGATATATCAGCGCTACAATTGGCACGCAAATAGGCCGCGACCTGTTCTAGCGCACTGGGCGCTTGGGGCAATACCGCGGGGGATTCCTGAGCAAGCACTTGCATCATGATGGACAAGTATTCGACTAGCGCCGTTTGCTTATCGCTAATCTCGCGGCGTTCATCCAGCAAACAAGCAGCCATATCGCAGTACCCGGCATAAAGCGCTGGCTGGGTAATGACGGCGGTGGCGATATCTTGCCAATACGGCGTATTCAACAGGCCCAATTGGTAACGCAATTCACTCAGCCACTCGGTATCGACGTAGAGCATCATGTACGCCCAGGGCTGGTTCTCGATAGGGTTGCAGGCATGCACCCAGTAGGGGTTCATCATAACGATGTCACCCGCACTAATCTGATGCGTCGCATCGCGATAGCAAAAAGTGCTTTTACCTGCGGTAATGGCCCCCAGCGACCAATGCGTATGGCTGTGCGGCGCATAACAAACTTGTCGCGCGTCGCTAATCTTGCGCAGCTCCACATAGGGCATACGCGCATCGCGCCAGAAAATAGGTGACGAAATTGTACTCATGTTCTGCTCGTGTTTTTCAAAAAAAGCCTTTCACACTTCGGCTTGGCCTAGGCTGGACAATAGCACAGCACAAGGCCAGTATGGGCCGCGGATAAGCGCTATATGAACTAGATTGCATAGGGATGCGCAACGCCTAATATGTCAGGAGGACACCATGGCCAATAGTGTGAATAACCCCGACCACCGTGATGCGATTACCCTTTTCGCCCGCATGGGTTACGCCTCTCGGGGCATTGTGTATGTATTAGTCGGCGGCCTTGCAGCGCTGGCAGCCTTTGGACAAGGCGGCCAAACAGAAGGCAGTCGGGGCGCCTTAGAACGCGTGCTCACCGCTCCTTTCGGAAAAGTCTTGTTAGCCCTTATGGCCATCGGCTTGGTGGGCTACGCGATGTGGCGGACTATCCAAGCAGTTAAAGACACCGACCATCACGGCAACGGCGCCAAGGGGCTGGCAATTCGTGCGGGCTTATTGGCGAGCGCCTTTACCCACACGTTGTTGGCTTTTTTTGCCGCCACGCTCATCTTTCAATTGGCGGGCTCTTCGGGTGATTCAGGTGGTGGTTCACAAGGTGTCGCGGGCTGGCTGATGCAGCAGCCTTTCGGGCGCTGGCTGGTCGCTGGGGTTGGCCTAATCATGATAGGGGTAGGTATGGCCCACGCGCTTAAAGGCTACAAGGCCAAATTCGACAAACACTTCGCTATGCCACCACAAACGCAACAATGGGCCTACCCTATTTGCCGTTTCGGCTTAGTGATTCGTGGTGCTGTGTTTGTGATCGTGGGTAGCTTTTTTATCATCGCCGCTTATCAAATCAATCCCAATCAAGCAGGCGGTATGAGCGAGGTGTTTAGCACCCTGCGAAGCCAGCCCTTCGGTCAGTGGTTGCTTGGTTTTGTCGCGCTGGGACTTTTTGCGTTTGGCCTTTACAGCCTATTAGCGGCTGTCTATCGCCGCATTAATCCCGAAGTGTAGAGACCTGCATGGCCATAACATCCAAATGCACTAAGTAGTGGTTTGAGCGCATTAACCGCTCGAAGAATATGCTGTGTCTACTCGCCACCCTCTCCTTTCTGGAGACTATTCTTCTGCCCATTCCTATTGAACTGGTATTGATACCCTTGTTGCTGTTGCTGGTGGTGTAAGCCGTGAATCGGTGGCAACCAGCTAAATACCGTAATCTCGCTCGACTTTGGCGATACGGGTTTTGAAGTGCTGGTACCACTGCTGATGGCCTAGCCGCTGAGCTTCTTGATGCTCAGCATGGGCTTTCCACGCTTTAATAGATGCCAAATCGGCCCAGTAAGAAACTGTTACACCCACCTCATTACGGGCAGACTCCACCCCTAAAAACCCCGGCTGCTGTGCTGCAAGCTCAACCATTCTTGCGGCCATTGCGTCATAGCCGTTATCGACCTCGGTGCGTAGTGAAGTGAAAATAACGGCGTAGTAAGGCGGTTCAGGGGTAGTGGCAATCAGGGACATGGCATCACCGGGATCCTTGGATCAGAGGCTTCGAAGCATATCCCATGAAACAAAAAATGTATTCAGGGAGCCCACTGCCAGTTGCTGCCAAACCGTACCACAGGCAGTGGGAAGAGCTGTGAGCCTAGGCGTCATCCTGCGCCTTACCAGGCGTCGCTGCCGTATGCTTGGCTTTCATATCCTTGAACGCTTCCATGATGTCCATGGGCAGCGGGAAAACGATTGTCGAGGCATTCTTGTTGCTCATGTCGCTCATGGTTTGCAGGTAGCGCAGTTGCAGCGCAGCAGAGTTTTCCTGCATGACATTGGCCGCCTCGACCAGTTTCTTGGATGCTTGCAGTTCCCCTTCAGCGTGAATCACCTTAGCGCGACGCTCACGCTCCGCCTCTGCCTGGCGCGCAATGGCGCGAATCATGCTCTCATCCAAATCTACATGCTTAATTTCAACATTGGCGACCTTGATACCCCACGCTTCGGTTTGGGTATCGATGATTTCCTGGATATCGTCGTTGAGCTTATCGCGCTCGGAAAGCATCTCATCCAGATCATGCTTACCCAGCACGGAACGCAAAGTGGTCTGTGCTAGTTGACTGGTCGCCTGGGTAAAATTCTCGACTTGAATGATCGCCTTTTCTGGATCGACGACGCGGAAATAAAGCACCGCATTAACTTTAACGGTGACGTTATCCTGAGAGATTACGTCCTGTTCCGGCACATCCATGGTAATGACGCGCAGATCCACCACCTCCATCTTCTGAATGGCGGGGATCACAATGACTAGCCCAGGCCCTTTCACTATCTGATAACGCCCCAGAAAGAACACTACGCCGCGTTTATATTCTGGCAGTATGCGAATAGAGGCAGCGATCAACATCACCACCAGCACGACAGGAACTAAATACGAAATAATCATTGGACACCTCGTTTAGCTGTGGGTCGGTTATGTCAGAAAGTGGGCACTAGCGGGGCGTCACATATACCGTCAAGCCATCAAGGCGCACCACCACAAGCTTCTCACCTCGTTTGACTGGCACATCGCTTACTGCGTTCCAGCGCTCGCCATGCAGCCTTACATGGCCGCTGGTCTCAAAATCATCCAGTGCAACCGCATCTGCGCCGATTAACTGCTCCGCGCCAGTGTGTGCCGGACGACGGCGCAGCGTTGCAAAGCGTGTTAACGTCCATAGCATTAGCCCCCCGGACATCAATGCCACACCACCGATTAGAGGTAGCGAAATGGCAAGATGCTCCGCGTCCATCAGCATTACCGAGCCAAGCACAAAGGCAATGATGCCGCCAACCCCCAGCACGCCGAAGCTAGGCATAAATGCCTCACCCACCATCAACGCCAGCCCGACCACCATCAGCGCAAGCCCGGCGTAGTTAATCGGCAGCACCTGAAACGCAAACAGGGCGAGCAGCAAGCAAATCAAGCCAATGGTGCCGGGGAACAGACTGCCGGGATTGGCCAGCTCGAAAACCAGCCCGTAAAAGCCGATGACCATCAAGAAGAAGGCTATGTTGGGATTAGTGATCAGCGATAGCACCTGGGTGCGCCAATCAGGGTCGAAGCGCTCAATGGTGAGGCCTGCGGTCTCAAGCGTGGCATCACCGCTTTCCATGACCACGCTCATGCCGTCAATCTGCTCAAGGAGATCGTCAAGATCGCGCGCCACCACATTGATGACGTTCTGCTCCAGCGCCTCGCTGGCAGTGAGATTGACCGCATTGCGCACGGCCTCTTCAGCCCAATCGGCATTGCGATCATGGCGTTCCGCTAGGCTGCGGATAAAGCTCACCGCATCTTCCATCACCTTGCGTTCCATGGCGCTGCCCTCGGACTCCTCAGCCGAATTATCTTCTTCGTCTTCATCGCTGCCGAGCAGCCCACCGCCCATCTGTACCGGCGTGGCCGAGCCGAGATGCGTCGAGGGGGCCATGGCAGCCACGTGGCTACCGTAAAGTAGATAGGTGCCCGCGCTTGCCGCTCGCGCACCACTGGGGAAAACGTACATCACCACGGGAATGTCAGCGTTGAGCATCTCGCGAATCATGTCGCGGGTGGTGTCGACCAACCCGCCGGGGGTATCGAGCTCGACGATCACCACCTCACTGCCCTGCTCGCGGGCTTTATCCAGCCCACGCTCAAAGTAGTCCTTGGTAGCCGGGCCGATGGCGCCTTCAATATTAAGCACCAGAACGCTTGGTGAAGCGCTTTGTGCCATGGCCTGCCATGTAAACGACATAGTAGCCATTAGCAAACCGGCAACCATCAACCAGAGCCAGTGCGGTTTGAGAGAAAGGGTTTGCATACCCACTCCTCGCATTCAACGCCTTGAACATTCCCGTCTGAATCTGCAGCCTATCCATAGCAACAATCGAGTAGGAAGGG
>CEGE01001495.1_pt1 | contig 13283 bp, 9 predicted proteins | sample 306311 | NCBI WGS metagenome assembly CEGE01 (sample SAMEA2755654, study PRJEB7226) | microbial mat metagenome | biome: microbial mat; feature: hypersaline; material: grass silage | place: USA | collected 2014-02-19 | depth 0 m | reverse complement strand
GAATTCTTGCTGGGCAACAGCGGCCACCTGCCCTTGGCGGTCAAACAGAATGGCGCGGGAGCTGGTGGTACCTTGATCAATGGCGAGTATAAAAGAGGACATATCGAGTTCGCTTTGTTGTATTGTCTTTCGATTTTGTATACTTACTTTCGCTTTATTATCATCCAAGGCTACTCTAGCCGCCCAAAATGCTCAAGGCTGAAACTACCTCATTATGCAATGTAGAGCGCCACATCGTGTTGCGTCAGCAAACGCTGAATCGCTTCCGGGGGTTTGCGATCCGTAAATAGCGCATCCAGCTGTTCCAGGTTACCTTGCCGAACAACCGGGTTACGGTGAAATTTAGAGTAGTCCGCCGCCAGATAGATGCGCCTGGAATTGGCGATAATCGCCTGAGCAACGCGCACTTCCTGGTAATCAAACTCCAGCAGTGAGCCATCTTCATCGATACCGCTGATGCCGATAATGCCGTAGTCCACTTTGAACTGATTGATGAAGTCGATCGTTGCTTCACCGATAATGCCGCCGTCCCGGGAGCGCACCTGACCGCCGGCGATAATCACGGTGAAATCCTCTTTATGTTGCAGGATAGCGGCAACATTTAAATTATTGGTAATGATCTCAAGGCCCTGGTGCTCTAACAGCGCTTGAGCAATCACTTCATTGCTGGTGCCGATATTAATAAACAGAGAGGAGTGATTCGGGATGTGCTGTGCTAAACAGCGGGCAATGCGCTCCTTTTCTTCCAGATGCAGTGTCTTGCGCGTGCTGTAGGCGGTATTGACTGTACTCGACTCGATTCCTACTCCGCCATGCACCCGCCTCACCCGGCCCTCATTGGCCAGGGTATTTAAGTCGCGACGGATGGTTTGTGGTGTCACGGCAAAATGATCGGTGAGCTGCTCAATACTCATATAGCCGTGCTGACGAACCAGCTCGACAATGGCATCCTGACGAAATTGTTGATTCATAAGCCCGGCCTGTTCGATTTTTATTGATATCTGAACATAATCTAGCAAAATTTTCGAAACCTAATAGCACTATTCATACAATTCCGCAGGTGCCAAACCGACAGACCAAGCGGCGACCTCGCCTATTAAAGCGGCCACACCCATAGGATCATTGGGATAGCAACCACCAGCACCACCAGTGATAGCGGCAAGCCCAGTTTCCAATAATCACCAAAGCGGTAGCCGCCAGGCCCAAGCACCAGCGTATTGGATTGGTGCCCAATAGGGGTTAAAAACGCACAGGAAGCGCTAACAGCTACGACCATCAAAAACGGATCCAGTGAGACGTCAAAGCCATTGGCTAAGCTCACCGCAATCGGTGCCATCAGTAGCGCAGCCGCCGCATTGTTAACCACATTGGAGAGCAGCATAGAGAGTAAAAACAGCCCTATCATGGTCACCACCACCGGCCAATCGCTGCCAAAACTGAGCAGCGCGTTAGCAATCAAATCTGCACCTCCACTGGTTTCTAATGCTTCGCCCACGGGAATCATCGCCGCGAGCAGCACTATGACGGGGCCATCAATGGCCTGATACCCTTCCCGGAGTGGTAACACGCCAATCAGGAGCGAAATCAGTGCCGCACTACTCATGGCCACCGCTGCGGGGAGTAGATCAAACAGCATGGCGACGATTGCCAAGGCAAAAATAGCAATCGACATAGCAAGTTTGCGTGGCTGCCCCAGATGCAGTTCACGGCTAGCCAGGGGTAGACACCCAAGCGAGGCCAGGCTATCTGACATCTCGTTTTCACTGCCCTGGAGGAGCAAAACATCACCGTTTTTAAAACGAATATCCCGCAACCGCTGCTTCAAGCGCCCGCCATCCCGTGCGACAGCCACCAAGTGCAGGCCAAACTGATGGTTTAAGCGTAGCTGGCGTACGCTGCGGTTAATCATCATTGAGTCGTTACGCACCACGGCCTCGATCAGTTGCAGGCCCTCGGTATCCACGGGCTGTCGATCCTGCGCAGAATCTTTCTTATTCACAGGATCCTTATCACTCTCCGTAGGCTCAGCATCCTCCGCCTCAGGGTCTTCCTCCAACTCTGCAATCGCGCTTAGCCCTACTTTGTCTTCCAGCATTTGAAGCTCATCAGGCCCTGCTTCTAATAGCAGAATATCGCCCTCTTCCAGTGCGCCGTGGAAGTTATAGCCTGCACGGCGGTTGTCATCACGCACCACCGCTAACACGGGAATGGTTTCGTCCAGTTCGTCGCGCAACTGTTGTAGCGTTAAGCCTTTGGCTTTCGACTCTTCACCCACTTTCAATTCGACTAAATAGTTGGCGGTATCGAACATTTCATCCGTAGAGGCCTGGCCGCTACGCTTGGGCGTCAAGCGCCAGCCCACCAGAACAATAAAGGCCAGCCCCGCCAGCGCAACTACGATGCCAACAGGCGAGAAGCTAAACATACTAAATGCTTCATCTGTCACATCACGGCGATAACTGGAAATAATGATATTGGGTGGGGTACCAATCATCGTGGTCAGGCCGCCGAGCAGAGAGCCAAACGCCAGGGGCATAAGCAGTAAGGAAGGCGAGGTGTTGTGTTCGCGGGCAAGCCGCATAGCTACCGGTAGCAGCAGTGCCAGGGCGCCCACATTATTCATAATACCTGACAGCACAACAATGGTACCCACCAGCACCAGGAGTTGGAGCAGCAGGTTTTCCCCCACTTTAAGCACTTGGTTGGCAATAATATCGACCACGCCCGAGCGCTCAAACCCTCGGCTAAGCACCAGTACAGCGGCCACGGTAATCACCGCCGGATGGCCGAAACCGGCGAAAGCGCTTTCGGCCGGCACAAGCCCCAGCATGACCGAACCCAACAACGCTGCCAGCGCCACTAAGTCATAACGAAAGCGTCCCCATATAAACGCGGCGAGCGTTAGCCCAAGTACGATAAACACCAGTGTGCTAGGTGTAAGCGTTAACCCGCCAAGATCCAATGCTTCAATACTTACGTTTTCAATACCGGAGCCCTCAGCGCTTGAGCCCTCAACACTTATGTCCTCAGCCGACATCCTTTTCCCACTCCCTTGCTGGCGTTTGAAAGTTCACCATGCGATTGATGCAAAACACGCTTTAACATGACTATTTCTTCTGCACATTAGACGTTTACTATACAGAGGTATAGACCCTGCATACGCAAAGCCTATAAACACATAGCCAAAAGGGACAAAAGCTCGGCAAAGCCGAGCTTCATATCGGTAGTGTAATGAAGGGTAAAGCGGGCTAATAAAAGCGCTTACTTTTGGCGCTCAACAATAATGTGAGCATCAACAATCTTATAGCGATGCGTGCAGCCTTTGAGATATAGGAAACTTCACGGGGCCCTGGCCAACCGCTTCAGGCTGCCCCTGCTGCTGCTCTCAAAGCTCTATCGTCGGATAAAACGAATTCGCTACGGCAAAAGAATAGTTGAGCCCGTGGTCTTGCGGCTTTGCAGGGCGTCTTGGGCTTTGCCAGCTTCTGCAAGTGGGTAGCGGTTGGCGATATCAATGTTGACCTTACCGCTTTCAATCATGGCGAAAAACTCTTCGCACATCATCTCCAAACGCTCGCGGGTGTCGGCGTAGCCATTCAGGCTGGGGCGGGTCACGTAAAGTGCGCCCTTCTGATTCAGAATGCCGATATTAACGCCCTCCACCGGGCCAGACGCGTTGCCAAAGCTGACCATCAGACCACGGGGCTTCAGGCAGTCCAGTGACATTTCCCAGGTGTCTTTACCCACCGAGTCATACACCACATCGCACATATCGCCGTTGGTAAGCTCGCGTACGCGCTCTACCACGTTCTCTTCGCTGTAATTAATTGTCGCCCAGGCACCGTTGGCCATGGCTAGATTCGCTTTTTCCTGTGAACTGACTGTGCCGATCAGCTTAACGCCTAACGACTTCGCCCACTGGCAGGCAATCGAACCTACCCCGCCCGCTGCGGCGTGAAATAGAATGGTTTCGCCACCTTTTAGTTCATAGGTTTGGCGAAGCAGATACTGCACGGTAAGGCCCTTGAGCATACTCGCCGCTGCGGTGTCGAAATCAACGAAGTCGGGTAGCTTGACCACTTTAGCCGCTGGCAGCGTATGCAGTTCAGCATAGGCGCCCAACGGGCCTTGGGCATAGGCCACGCGATCGCCAACCTGAAGGTGTGTGACTCCTTCGCCAACCGCATCGACCACGCCTGCACCTTCGGTGCCTAGACCAGAAGGCATGGAAGGGGTTGGATAGAGCCCGGTACGAAAATAGATGTCGATAAAATTAAGGCCAACGGCTTTATTAGCAATACGTACTTCACCCTGGCCAGGTTCAGCAGGGGTAACGTCGACCAGTTCAAGTACCTCAGAACCGCCGGTGCGGGCAAATTGAATACGCTGAGACATTAGGACTCCTTATTGTGTAATTCGGCTATTATTCGAGTTGATACGCCATCTCTGAATAATGCTAAGCATGGCAACAGGTGCTGCTATACAAGCGCGTCATGGCATTTAAATCAAGCTAGCACGCTAGCGTATTTTTACCCACTAGAACGCGAGGCAATGCAATCCTGCTGTCATGCGCCCATGCTAGTATTAGCGCTTCTTTATCGTCTAAGGCTTAGAGATTTGTCATGACGCATCCCGCTATTCAACTCCCCGCGCTGATTGCCCACCGCGGCTACTCCGCCGCTGCCCCTGAAAACACCCTCGCCGCGGTGCGCGCCGCCTATGAAGCGGGAGCCACATGGGTAGAGCTGGATGTGCAGCTACTGGGTGATGGCACCCCGGTGATTTGGCACGACGGCGATGTAGCACGCTGCTCAAACGGACGGGGCGGACTCGCCTCCATGAGCTGGGCGAAGGCGCAAACCCTGGATGCCGGGGCTTGGTTTGACGATCGTTTTGCGGGTGAGAAGATGCCTAGTCTCAGCGAGATGTTGGCACTGCTTAACGAGCTGGAAATGGGCGCCAATATGGAAATCAAGGTCAACAAAGGCCGCGACCCCATCGCGCTGGTGGAACGCGCGCTGCCGGAAATGCTCGACACTCTCCCCCCCGAGCGCTTGATTATCTCCTCCTTCAATGCCGCGGCTCTTGGCCACTGCCGTCAATTTGCCAGCAAAGAACGGCTGGCCCTGGGTGTGCTGTTCGGTAGCGTGCCCAAAAGTTGGCATGAGCAGTGCGAGGCCATTGAGGCTTTTAGCGTGCACCCCCACTGGCCGCGTTTGAAGCGCGCCCAAGCCGACGCTATGCAGCGCGATGGCTATCAAATATTGTGCTATACCGCCAATGACCCCAGTGCCTTTCATAGCCGCTGGGAGTGGGGCATCGGCAGTGTCATCACCGATGAACCCGCCGCGTTCAAGCGCTTTTTAGACAGCCATTGATAAACTCTAACAACTTATAAGTTCACACACTGACAAGGAGTCCACCGTGAAGTACCTAGGAGCCCATGTGAGCGCCGCTGGCGGCGCAGACCAAGCCGTGCAGCGAGCAGTGGAAATCGGTGCGGATGCGTTTGCGCTATTCACCAAAAATCAGCGTCAATGGAAAGGTAAACCGCTCACCGATGAGGCGATTCAAGCCTTTCGCGATGCCTGTGCCGAGCACAACTTTTCTGCAGAGCAGATTTTGCCCCACGACAGCTATCTGATTAATCTGGGTCACCCCGAGCAGGAAGGGCTGCGCAAATCCCGCGATGCGTTTCTGGATGAGATGCAGCGCTGCGAGCAGTTGGGGCTGACGCTGCTTAATTTTCACCCTGGCAGCCATTTGAACAAAATCAGCGAAAGCGACTGCTTAAAGCGTATTGCAGAATCCGTTAACGAAGCGCTAACGCATACCCAAGGCGTTACCGCAGTCATTGAAAATACCGCTGGCCAAGGCACTAACCTGGGTTGGCGCTTCGAGCATTTGGCCGAGATCATTGCCCACGTGGACGATAAAACTCGCGTGGGGGTGTGTATTGACACCTGCCACGCCTTTGCGGCGGGCTATGATCTACGCACGACAGAGGCCACCCAAGCAACGCTTGATGAGCTAGACAGCGTGGTCGGCTTTGAGTATCTGCGCGGCATGCATTTAAACGATGCCAAAAGCAACCTTGCCAGCCGCGTGGATCGCCACCATAGCCTGGGTAAAGGCAATATTGGCCTACCTGCCTTTACCACCATCATGCAGGAACCACGGATTAACGGCATTCCAATGATACTGGAGACCATCGAACCCGAGATATGGGCCGATGAAATAGCTTGGCTACGCGCTCAAGCCTCCTGAAGTGGATACAAAGAGTCAGCCTACGATTCAGCGGTTTTTGCACGCCCGGTAATGCTTGCCTACGCTTAAACTCCTTTACCCAAGCCCCAGCCTACGTAAGGAGTGTGTAATGAGCGATACCGATCTTGGCAGTTTAGATGCCCAGACCCTAGCTCACTTGTTTGCAAGCCGAGAGGCCTCCCCGCTAGAAGCGACTCGTGCCGCTCTTGATCGAACCGAGCGCTTCAACCCAGACGTTAACGCCTATGTGTATGTAGATGCTGAAGGTGCGGAATCGGCGGCCAAAGCCTCGGCGCGGCGCTGGGGGCAAGGCAAGCCGCTAAGCCCCATCGACGGGGTGCCGGTATCGCTTAAAGACCTGACCCAAGTGGCAGGCATGCCCTGCCGAGAAGGCTCGTTAACCTCTTCTGAAGCGCTATGTGACACCGATGCGCCACCCGCACGCATGCTGCGTGAAGCAGGCGCCGTCATTTTAGGTAAAACCAACACGCCCGAATTTGGCTGGAAAGCCGTGACCGATAACCGTGTCTTCGGTGCCACGGCTAACCCCTGGGATACGCGCTTAACACCCGGCGGCTCTTCCGGCGGGGCCGCTGCGGCCGCCGCGCTCAATATGGGTGTGCTGCACCAGGGCGGCGACTCCGGCGGTTCCATACGTATCCCCGCGGCGTTCACCGGTGTTTTTGGCTTCAAACCCACATTTGGCTGGACGCCCCAATGGCCTCCAGCTAAAGAGCCCAGCCTATCGCACCTGGGGCCGTTAACGCGCACCGTGCGGGATGCGGTCAGCATGCTCAATGTGATTGGGCGCTACGACTACCGTGACCCTTACGCCACCCGCGGGCAGCCCGAGTGCTGGGGGATGGATTTGGATAAAGGTTTAACCGGACTACGGATTGGCTACTCGGCTGATCTTGGCTACGCCAAGGTAGATCCACAGGTTGCCGAACGCGTGTGAGAAGCAGCCGGCAGACTGGAGGCGTTGGGCGCTGAAATCGTCGAAGTGCATCCCGGCTTTTCGTCACCGCTGGATACCTTCCGTAAGCTGTGGTTTACCGCCTCTTTAGAGCAGTGGTCACAAATGGATGATCACCAGCGTACGCTGCTGGATCCCGGCATGGTGGCCAATGCCCGTGAGGCCGAACCCTGGAAAGCCGTTGAACTGTTTCGTGCCTTGGCAGATCGTGCGGAGTTAACCCAGCTCCTGGAGCACTTTAACCAAGAGTATCATCTACTGATGACCCCCTCGGTGGCGATACCGCCGTTTGAAATTAACCAGGAAGTTCCCCTCAGCAGCGATATGCGGGACTGGGAAGAGTGGGCGCCCTTTAGCTATCCTTTTAACCTTAGCCAGCAGCCCGCCGCGTCAGTGCCCTGTGGTTTTACCGATAACGGTTTACCGGTGGGTTTTCAGCTTGCGGGTGGCAAGTATGATGATGTGCGGGTACTGCGTGCCTGCCACGCCTACATGGAAGCGCACCCGCCGCGCTTTCCCAGCGTACCCAACCCCGCCCAGTATGCTTGACAGCTGGGCTGCATAAACTGAGCCGCATGAAAAAGCTCAGCCAAGCATAACGCTCGGCTGGGCTTTAGCGGTCAATTAGGAGCATTACATCGCCGAGAGTTTCTCTTGGTCTAACACGCCAGACATACGCACCATAGCCAGCGCTTCGTCCAAGCTGCCCATCTCTTCGATCATCACTAACTCGCTCTCCAAACTCACCGGCTGACCGGCTGTTTCAGAGAGCAGTTTTTCAAGAGAGGCTATATCCATAGCGTCGTCTAATTGGTGAACATCTACTGAGGCGCTGTTGCGGCCCGGCAAATAGATGGTGCCATTAGAGAAATCCACGGCGTAGGCAATTACTCCGGGTACAATAAAAAACAGCAAGCCGACACCATTGGCGACAGCAATAACCGGATCAATATCACCGCTCAATTGCCCTTTACGCTCAGGGTGAAAAAGCGTACCACAACCACTCAATGACACGATGGAAACGCCAACCACGGCGCCGGTCAACCAGCGACGAACTGCTTGATGCATGAAGGTTCCCTCAAACAAAATAGTAACGATAGTCGAAATAGCATATTGAGCTTTCGTTTTTTGCCGACTATCGCGCCATAAAACTTGCTCAGTCTAGCACAACCATCCAAAAGCATAGATCAATTGAACATAAGCACTATTTTGCCGCTTTAACCGCTAGGCCGTACAATGGCCCCATTCAACGCCTCCAAGCACTTTTTCAAGAATTCAGTTTCAAAAACCAGTCTTAAAAAAACTTAAGGAATGCTCACGCCCATGCGCGCCAGCCAATTACTGATTGCCACACTCAAAGAAACTCCGGCTGACGCCGAAGTCATTAGCCACCAGCTAATGCTCCGTGCCGGGATGATTCGCCGTTTAACCTCAGGGCTATACACTTGGCTGCCCCTTGGCCTGCGCACACTGCGCAAGGTGGAAGCCATTGTGCGCGAAGAGATGAACCGTGCCGGTGCTCAAGAGGTACTGATGCCCGCCGTGCAGCCCGCTGAGCTTTGGCAGGAGTCTGGCCGTTGGGAGCAGTATGGCCCCGAGCTGTTACGCCTGAAAGATCGCCACGACCGCGACTACTGCGTCGGCCCGACCCACGAAGAAGTGATCACCGACCTGGTGCGCAAAGAGATTGCCAGCTATAAACAGCTGCCGGTCAATTTCTATCAGATTCAGACCAAGTTCCGTGACGAGATTCGCCCACGCTTTGGGGTAATGCGCTCCCGCGAGTTCATCATGAAGGATGCTTACTCCTTCCACCTGGATGAAGCCTCGCTGAAGCAGACCTACCAGGATATGTACGACGCCTACACACGCATTTTCACGCGGCTGGGCCTCGACTTTCGCCCGGTAATTGCCGACAACGGCTCTATCGGCGGCACCGGCTCCCATGAATTCCACGTACTGGCCGACTCGGGCGAAGACGATATCGTATTCTCCAACGCCTCCGAGTACGCCGCAAACATGGAAAAGGCCGAAGCCTTGCCTGCCCCAGTGGGCAGCGATATACAGCGCGAAGCACCTACCCAAGAGATGCATCTGGTAGATACACCTAATGCCAAGACCATTGCCGCCCTGGTTGAGCAGTTTGATCTGCCGATCGAGAAAACGGTCAAGACCCTCATCGTACGTGCCGCTGAAGGTGGCCTGATTGCCCTATTGGTGCGCGGTGATCATGAGCTGAACGAGGTAAAAGCAGAGAACCTTCCCCAAGTGGCGGCCCCGCTGACCATGGGCAGCGAAGAAGAAATTCGCGCAGCAGTTGGTGCAGGCTTTGGCTCGCTTGGCCCGGTGAACCTTGATATGCCCATTATTGCCGACCGCAGCGTTGCCCTGATGAGCGACTTTGGCGCGGGTGCCAATATTGAAGGCAAACACTATTTCGGCATTAACTGGGAGCGTGATGTTGCCCTTCCCGAGGTGGCCGACCTGCGCAATGTGGTGGAAGGCGACCCTTCTCCCGACGGTCAAGGCACGCTCTCTATCAAGCGCGGCATCGAGGTTGGCCACGTCTTCCAGCTTGGCCAAAAGTACTCCCAGGCCATGAACGCCAACGTACTGGGCGACAACGGCAAAACCAGCCATCCTTGGATGGGTTGCTACGGCATCGGCGTGACCCGTGTGGTCGCCGCGGCCATTGAGCAGAACCACGATGAATCCGGCATTATCTGGCCTAACGCTATTGCGCCCTTCCAGGTGGCACTGGTGCCGATGAATGCACACAAATCCCAGCGTGTTCGCGAAGAGTCTGAACGTCTTTACCAAGCACTCACCGCCGCTGGCTTAGACGTCTTGCTGGATGACCGAGACACCCGGCCCGGCGTTAAATTTGCCGACTTGGAGCTGATGGGCGTTCCTCACCGCCTGGTAATCGGCGACCGCGGCCTGGACAACAGCGAACTGGAATATAAAGGACGTCGGGATAGCGAAGCCACCATGGTGCCTGCAGATCACATCATCGATTTTTTGCGTGAGAAAGCGAGTAGCTAAGACCGCAACGCTTTGCGGAGTCTTGCCGAGCGGCGCTGGACTTGTCACCACAAGCCCAGTGGCCGCTCAGCCGTTGCCGCAACGACTGCGATGGCAGTTTGGGCGAAACGTGGTACCCGGAGCGGGTATTGCAAGCATAGCGGAGTACCTGGCGTCAGGCAGCATTGCGTTAAGTGTTGGCCTACCGTTAAGCCAAACACATGACTTTCTTGCATAATCCATCCACTATTAAGTTTAATACTGCACGGGCTAACTAAGAGCCAGCTTAATACGGGATGCCGACCTCAATGCCAAAGCCAACACGACTGCGTCACCCTTTTATGGGTTTTGTCAGTGTATACCCACTCCCGCTATTGGCACTGGCGGTTATCAGCCTACTTATCCCCACCGCTAATGCCGCTCAGATAACCGTTAGCAGTAGTGATGGCCAACCGCTTGAGGATGCAGTTGTTGAGGTTTACTACGATTCGGCGGCGGCCAATCCTCCTCAGGAAGAGAGCATCTATCAGCGGGGTGCTGCCTTTCACCCCAAGGTACTCGCCGTACCGACCGGCAGCTATGTGGCATTTCCCAACCAAGACACCACCCGCCACCACGTCTACTCTTTTTCACCGGCCAAAACCTTTGATTTAAACCTCTACTTGCAAGAAACACCGCCACCGGTTCACTTCGACCAAGCAGGGGTTGTCGTCTTAGGGTGTAATATTCACGACCATATGCAGGCGTTTATTGTAGTCAGCGATGCCCCCTACTCGGCGATAACGGGCGCCGAAGGCATGCTTTCCCTGCCCATGCTGCCAGCTGGTGAGCATCGTGTGCGCGTGTGGCACCCGCAACTTGATGACAGCCAGCAAGTTTGGTGGGAAGGTATCATTACCGACAGCGACCAGTTGGAAGTCAATTTAGAACTCAACGCACTGCCACCTCCAGCGCCAACCCTCTCTCCCCTTCAGCAGCGATTTAAAGATGCTACTTAAGACCCTAGCAGGGTTCAGAAGGTGGAACTCAACCACTTAGTGAGGTTGCTATGCGCTTTAGAACGCGCCTAATGCTCGTACTATTGACAGTGGTTATTGTCTCGCAACTCGCTACCGGGGTGGCGTTTCTTCGTGCGACCCAAAACGACGTCATTGCAAAAGGCTCCCAACGTTTAGAAGTGGGTGCCAATGTATTGGAACAACTGCTGGACGCACGCGGTGAGCAGTTAGCTAATAACGTCGCCATTCTTGCCGATGACTTCGGTTTTAAAAGCGCCGTTTCCACCCAGGACACCGATACGCTCTACTCCGTATTGGCCAACCATGGTGATCGAGCCAAGGCGGATATCGTGTTACTCAGCGGCCTGGATGGGCGTATTTTGGCAAGCAGCCATCACGCGCAAAATAGCCCAATGCCTTTCCCGCAGTTGTTCGATCGAGCCAGCCAAGAAGGCGAAGCTGTTAGCGTCGTCATCGCCGAAGGGCAGCCGTACGAGTTTGCCCTGCTGCCAGTGCGTGCCCCCAACCTGATTGGCTGGGTGGGTATGGGCTTTTTAATCAATGAAGCGGTCACGGAAGAGATTAATGTATTAACCGGGTTGGACATCAGCGTAGTCAACTATCGCGACAACGGCGAGATCAGCTACCTTGCCAGTTCTCATCCCGAGCAGCTGGCCCTGGAATTAATGAGCGGGCGTGACGATGAGCTAATCGAAGGTGAATATGCCTTACACAGCCAGATGACGCCGGATGCCGAGTACCTGACCTACGCGTCTCAGCTCTATTCCGATGACGTCAACCAGACCTATGCGTTGTTACAACTCTCACGCAAAGAGCTGCTTGGCGCTTACCGCTCGCTGCAGTGGCAACTGCTGGGAATCATTGCTTTGATCCTGCTGTTTACCGTGCTGATTGCTATGTGGAGCGCCCGGAGTATGAGCAAACCGTTAATGGAGTTGGCGAAGGCGGCACAGCGCATTGGGCGCGGAGAGCGTTTCACTGAGTTACCGATCGGTACTGAGCGCAGCGAAACCGGGCTTTTAGCGTCGACGCTACTGGCCATGCAGGAGGGTATCGCTCAGCGTGAGTCCACTCTTCATCATCAGTCCCGTCACGACTTACTTACCGACCTGCCCAATCGCATCAGCGCCCAGGAAGATATCAGCCTTTTGATCAAACGCGGCGAGCCGTTTACCCTTCTGCGCCTGGCGATTAACAACTTTCGCGACATTAATGACACCTTCGGCTACGCGCTGGGGGATCACGTGCTGGTCACCCTGGCCAAACGCTTGCAGCACTTTGATGGCTCGGAGAGCACAGCCTACCGGATTGATGGTGATGAGCTGCTACTACTCGTCAAGCAGTCAAGAAGCGACTTTGCCTGGCGTACCCGACTGTTCACTACGCTGCATCACCCTATCGATCTTGATAAATCACCCATCACACCCTCACTTTCAGCAGGGGAAACCAACTACCCCGACCATGGCGACAGCCCACAATTGTTGCTGCGGCGATCCGATATAGCGCTGGATATGGCACGCCGTCACCGGCACCACCACCAACGCTACCTGGAGGGTCAGGATGAGCACCATTTGCGCCAGCTCACCCTGATTCGCGATCTACAGGATGCGGTGGGCAACGGTGAACTGTGGATGGCCTACCAGCCCAAAGTAGACACCCGTAACGGCCGTGTCGATCAGTGCGAAGCGTTGATGCGCTGGCGTCACCCGTCGTTAGGTTTTGTGCCACCCGATGAGTTTATTAGCTTGGCCGAGCGTTCGGGAAGCATCAGCATGCTTAGCCACTGGATGTTAGCCAATGTCTGCGCTCAACTGCATGCTTGGCAGCAGCATGGTTACCACTTATCGGTAGCAGTTAATCTCTCCGCCAGTGATGTGGTGGATCGCCAATTAGCTGCTTATTTGGCTAGCCTGCTTGAGCGCTATCGTCTTGCCCCTGCCCTCCTGAGTATCGAAGTCACTGAAAGTGCCGTTATGCAGGACGTTGATGCCGCCATG
>CEGE01001239.1_pt1 | contig 13394 bp, 10 predicted proteins | sample 306311 | NCBI WGS metagenome assembly CEGE01 (sample SAMEA2755654, study PRJEB7226) | microbial mat metagenome | biome: microbial mat; feature: hypersaline; material: grass silage | place: USA | collected 2014-02-19 | depth 0 m | reverse complement strand
GCCAGGATTTCCCCCCCGAGAACGACCCTGGAGTGCAATTCGTACGCGGCGTCTGCGAACGGGTCAGCCAGGGCGGCTTCGACACCGTGGTGATGGGCGCGAGCTTTCGCACTGTCGACCAGGTGCTGGCGCTCGCCGGCTGTCCCCGACTAACCATCTCACCTACGCTGCTTGAGGAACTCGCTACCGCAACGGGCGCGGTGGAACCCAAGGTGTTAATGACACGCAACGGTGGCCCTCGTCCTACCCCACTCTCAGAGTCCGCCTTCCGTTGGGATCACAACAAGGATGCCATGGCCAATGACAAACTGGCCGAGGGGATACGGCGCTTCGCCGATGATCAGGAACGCCTGGAGGAACTGATCGCCGACCGTTTGGCGACTCTCTGAGCTCGTAACCTGAACTGCAACTAGCCGCCGATTGGGAATCCTTACGCCAAGTCCGGCCAACCCGCTATGGGCCAACCGCCACCGCTTCGTGCTCTCCGAGGGTATGATGCACGACGAAAGCTGATGACTATCAGTTACCGCCGGAGGATATAAGTGTGGCGGAGATCACGACCTCACGGCCGGCGGCCATGGGATCCTCAATCTGTTCAAAGAGTATGCGAAATGCCTCGTGCCCTAACCGGTAGGTGTCATGCGCAGCACAAGGCACTGACACCTCGAAGATATCAGCATAAGGCAAACGGTCGACCCCCAATACCATCACATCGTCCCGAGACACACGTGCATCATGCAGGGCACGCATGGCGCCCAAAGTAATCAGCTGATTGAACCCAAACACGGCTTCGGGGAGTTTGCCCTGGCGTAGGTAATCGGCCATATCGCGATAGGCCGGTTGCAAGGTGTAGTCCCCGGGGCGCTGCTCCAACACTAAGGAGACGCCCGCCACGTCAAAGGCTGTCTTCAGGCCGATCAGCCGGTCTTGGGTGATCCGCGAGTCACGCGGCCCCGTCAACGTAAGCACCCGGCGGATGTCCTTCTTCACAAGCAGTTCACCAAGCAGACTCCCGGCAAGACGGTTGTCCAGTACCACACGGCTGAAGTCGGATACGTTCAAGGTACGATCCAGCATAACCACTGGTAAGCGGGTAGCACGCAAGCGATCAAGGTAAGCGGGGCGATAGGCGGCAGCGTCGGAGACGGGCGAAAGGATGATGCCGGCTACCTGATAGCTGAGCAGGGTTTCGATCGCCACTTCCTCGCGCTGTGGCGAGCCATCTGTATCAATCAGAATGATGGTGTAGTCACGCTCCTCGGCCGCACGAGAAACTGCCTTGATCACCTCGCTATAAAAGGGATTATCCACGCTTGCTGTGACTAGGCCAATCAGCCGGTTCTTACGACTCCGAAGATGGCTCGCAAAAGCATTAGGGACATACCCCAGTTCCTTCGCAGCGGCGAGGATCTTCTCCCGAGTCGCTACTTTCACCTTGTCAGGATTGTTCAAGGCACGCGACACCGTCATATTGGTCATGCCCACATGTTCGGCGATGTCGGTGATAGTAACCTTGTGGCGACTTACCATACTTTACTCTGTTGTGAATTTTATCGTTTTGATATGACCCCTCGCTGTACCCAACGAAGTAGCACCAGCGTCGTAAGGATACTACGCAAGGTCTGCTCACGAAAATGGGGATGATTTATGGATGTAACCTACCGGCAGGGATCCGAACCCTGGATAGGCTATTAACCTATGCCGGTTTTCAACACACCGAGGCTATGCTGCTACTTAATCTAACCAACTGATAATTTAATGTTTATTCGTTTGGTGCAACGTGACTCAATGGCATAAAAGGCACATAACGTGCTGTTACTCACGTCAGCAGAGGTGACGCGCTCAACTGTTCAGGAGCGCTCAATCGCCTCCCAAAATATCTATTCTCACCCCTGCCGACCTAAAACAGATTAATGAGGAGGAGATTGAAGGTGCAGAGTGATGACTTTATGACCGGTGAAGAGCTTGGCAATACGCTGCTGGCATCCATACGGCCAAATGAAGCAAGGCAAACCAGCTCGAGAGACACAAGTAGAAGTACTCAAGGCCGCAGAAATTCGCCATCGCATGGGGCTCTCTCAAGGAGAATTTGCTAAGCGCTGGACGTAAGCCCCAGTAGGCTTCGCGGCTGAGAACCACTGTGTGCCTACTGGAAATGTACGTACACTGCTACAAGTAGCTGAAAAACATCCTGAAGCGCTGACTGACCTCCCTTAATGAAGCAGGAAAGCCTTACACCTAAGCCTGGTTCATCTATATAAACAGTTGAAATTTAGCTGCTGTTAAAAAAACCAAAAAATCACCCTAACGCCCAATGAGGCTCGCCCTACTTGTTGCTAAGTCACTGGCAGATATGGCCTCTGTTAACGTCTGATGATTTATCCCCGCTATGCCGACGCCTATCCGCTTCCTGTTCGGCTAGGTCCTCGTTGAGTCAGCGTTTTGCCTCAGGCTGCCTTTAGATATCCCTCGCGAGAGACTCCGCGCAATACTAAATTTCGCCACCTAGGGGTAGGAAGATAATCGTAAAATCCATACCAAAGCGTTTATCAAGCTAGTAGCGCCCTTATCAGGCGGATCATTAAGTCAACGACCCACCACGGCCCAGGAATGGTTCAGCGGTAAATGCGGTTCAGCCGTGCAAGTACCCCCAAACTGACTTCGACAATCGGCGCGACTCACTTTCTCAGCGGCGATTAACGTAAATATGAGTACCACTCACCCTATCACCGCCATAATGCTGTACTATTACCTATTAATAACAAAATAATCTATTCTTATTCCTGAAATAAAAACTCACTTCTCAGGAGCTCGACATGTACAACGAAACTTCCCAACCAGTAATGCCACAAATTAACCGTCCTGCACCGGCTTTTACCGCGAAAACCACTCATGGTGAAAAGTCGCTCACTGACTATTTAGGTAAATGGCTGGTTTTATTCGCCCACCCGTCGGACTTTACCCCTGTATGCACCACGGAATATTCGGCATTTGCGAATTACGAAGAACAGTTCAAAGAGGTCAACACGGAGTTGCTGGGCCTTTCCATCGATAGCATCCACTCACACATCGCCTGGACACGCAGCATTAAAGATAACTTCGGGGTTGAAATTACCTTCCCGATTATTGCTGATCTCAACATGAAAGTGGCAAATGCCTACGGAATGATTCAGCCAGGTGCCAGCGACACCGCTGCGGTTCGCGCTACTTTTGTGATTGACCCAGAGGGTGTACTGCGTGCCATGTTGTACTACCCGATGACCAACGGCCGCTCGGTGGAAGAAGTGCTTCGCCTGGTTAAGTCCTTACAAACAAGCGATGAGCATGGGGTGGCGACACCAGAAGCTTGGTTGCCCGGCCAGCCAGTCATCGTTCCACCGCCCCACACCTCGCAAGATGCGGAAGCCCGTCAATCAGAAGGCTATGAATACACCGACTGGTACTTCTGTAAAAAGACACTTGAATGCTGAAAGCTCCTCACCCTGATATCCCTCAATTCTTAGGAGGACTACGCATGAATACCTTTAAGCTTTCAAAGCACACTGGAACAGGCAAGCCCGATGTCGCCGGTTTTTTTGACCCACGTACCTTTAGCATCCAGTACGTGGTGAGCGACCCCGCTACCAAGCAGTGTGCGATTATCGACCCCGTATTGGATTTTGACGAAAAGTCCGGCGCAACCGCGACCCACTGCGCCGATGAACTGCTGACCTATATCGAAAAAGAGGGGCTGTCGGTGGTGTGGATTCTCGATACCCACCCACACGCCGACCACTTCTCTGCAGCACACTATTTGAAAGAAAAAACAGGTGCTCCGACGGCTATTGGGCAGCATGTCACCAAAGTGCAGACACTTTGGAAGGAGATCTATCACTGGCCAGAAATGCCTACCGATGGCAGCCAGTGGGACACACTGTTTAGTGAAGGCGCCACCTTTAACATCGGTGAACTTAATGCTCGCGTACTTTACTCGCCCGGCCATACGCTGGCCTCGATTACCTATGTGATTGGCGATACGGCCTTCGTGCACGACACTCTATTCCAGCCAGACTTTGGTACCGCTCGGGCGGATTTCCCCGGTGGAGATGCCAAAGAACTGTGGCACTCCATTCAACAGATTCTATCGCTGCCCGCTAACACCCGGCTGTTTACCGGGCACGACTATATGCCCGATGACCGCGAGCCCCAGTGGGAAAGCACGGTCGCTGAGCAGCGTAAACATAACCCACACTTAGTCAACATGAGTGAAACGGGTTACCTCTCTCTACGCCACAAGCGCGATAGTGAATTGCCCATGCCCAAACTGATTTTGCACGCCCTACAGGTCAACACGCGTGGTGGAAGACTGCCGGAGCCTGAAGCTAATGGTAAGCGCTACCTAAAAATTCCTCTGGATGCCCTTGAAGGCGCCGCTTGGGATTAATAAGCCACTAATTTTCAGAACCTCTACGATAGAAGGAGCATGACCATGCAAACGCAGCCTTTAGAGACCGATGTCGAGATTACCTCGGCGCTCACGGTAGAAGAGCTTGAGCAAGTAAAAGCAAAAGGCTTCAAGACGGTTATTTGTAACTGCAAGCCTGGAGAAAGCGCTGAGTTTACGGGTGAAGACGCCTACCGTCGAAAAGCAGCAGACATTGGCCTTCAGTGGGTGCACATTCCTGTCACACCCGGTGACTATAGCCAAGCGGATATTTCCGCCTTTGCTGAGGCGTTACAGCAACTTCCCCGGCCTATTTTGGCTTTCTGCCGCACCGGTAAGCGGGCTACCCATCTATGGGCCTACGCTAAGCGTCAAACGGAGCAGTGCGACCTGGCTGAACTATTTGACGCTGCAAAAGCAGCAGGCTTCGATTTGGAAGAGCACCGACAAGGGCTCGAAGATCAACAAACCTAACAGTGCGACGACATTAGTCGTGATTACGCCATATCAGCAGGCGAGTACGTCACATGAGCATTGAGCGTTGGGTGCCACTGTTCGGCTGGCTACGCAGCTATAACCGGAAGCTACTCTCTCGGGATGCTCTGGCTGCGATAATTGTTACGCTAATGCTGGTGCCGCAGGCGCTGGCCTACGCTCTTTTGGCGGGGCTACCGCCGGAAATGGGCCTCTATGCCAGCATGCTGCCACTGGTTCTGTATGCCATTTTTGGTACCAGCGCTAGCTTAGCGGTGGGGCCTGTCGCCGTAGCGGCACTAATGACCGCTTCGGCGCTGAGTAATTTTGCTTCCCCTGGCAGCCCGGAATACATTGGGGCAGCGTTGGTGTTGGCGGCGCTTTCAGGTCTGATATTGATCGCCATGGGTGTGCTGCGGCTGGGTTTTTTAGTTAATTTCTTGAGCCATCCGGTAATTTCGGGATTTATAACGGCTTCGGGCATACTGATTGCGATTAGCCAGCTTAGACATATACTCGGCGTAGAAGCATCTGGCCATAACGTCATTGACCTTATAGGGGCGCTACTGAGCCAGTGGCAGCAGGTCAATATAACGACACTGCTGATCGGACTAGGAGTGTGGAGCTTTCTGCTAATGTGCCGCAAGCGGTTAAATACGTGGCTGACGGCTATCGGCGTTTCTGCCAGCATTGCCGGGCTCATCGTGAAAGCCGCTCCGATCTCGGCGGTGATTGTCACCACATTTCTGGCCTGGGGGCTAAACCTAGAGCAGCGTGGAGTAGCACTAGTTGGTGCGGTACCCAGCGGTCTACCTGCCCTTGCACTGCCCAACCTGGATCAATCGCTGTGGCTTAGCCTATTACCCGCAGCACTGCTGATTAGCCTGGTGGGCTTTGTGGAATCGGTATCGGTGGCGCAAACACTGGCTGCCAAGCGCCGCCAGCGTATAGATCCTAATCAAGAGTTAATGGCACTAGGCATGGCTAATCTGGGCGCTGGTATCAGCGGCGGCTCGCCGGTGTCTGGCGGTTTTTCCCGCTCGGTAGTCAACTTTGAAGCAGGCGCGGCAACACCGCTGGCCGGAGCATTCACGGCGCTGGGCATTATGCTTTCCACACTACTGCTAACCGACCTACTGGCATTCTTACCCACAGCGACCCTGGCAGCTACCATTATTGTGGCGGTCGGCACGCTGATTGACCTACCGGCGGTGAAACGTACTTGGCAATACTCCCGTAGCGATGGCTTGGCCATGGTGGCCACCCTACTGCTCACTCTGCTGCACAGCGTGGAGCTAGGCATTATAAGCGGCGTAGTGCTCTCGCTTGGGCTGCATCTATACCGTACCAGCCAGCCCCACAGCGCGGTGATTGGCCGCGTGCCGGGCACCGAGCACTTTCGTAACGTCAAGCGCCATCAGGTCGAAACCGATGAGAACGTTGCGATGCTGCGCATCGATGAAAGCCTATACTTCGCCAATGCCCGTTATTTGGAAGACACCGTCATGGCCTTGGCCGCCCGCTCACCCTCGCTTAAGCATATTGTGCTGACTTGCCAAGCAGTTAACGTGATTGATGCGTCTGCGCTCGAAAGCCTAGAGGCGATCAACGCGCGACTAAACGATTCAGGTGCCAAGCTGCACCTAGCGGAAGTAAAAGGGCCAGTGATGGATCGGTTACAACACACTGACTTCTGTCGCGAGCTAACCGGGCAGGTGTTTTTTACGACTTTTGATGCTTGGCAGGCACTGGCCCATCCCGCCGAAGCCAACTCACCACTCTTGCCAACACAACGAGAGGAGACAACGTCATGCAACAGCGACACGCCAAGATAGCCATTATTGGTGCAGGTAGCGCTGGCCTTAGCGCGTGGCACGCTGCACGCAAGCATACCGACGAGGTAGTACTAATAGAAGCAGGAACCTATGGCACGACCTGCGCCCGAGTGGGTTGCATGCCCTCTAAGCTACTCATCGCCGCTGCCAATGCAGCACACAATGCGCGCAAAGCGGAGATGTTTGGTGTCACTGCCAATCAGGTAGTGATCGATGGCGAAGCTGTTATGGCAAGAGTCAAACATGAGCGCGATCGCTTCGTCAGTAATGTACTGAAATCGATGAAAACGATTCCTGAATCCAACCTGCTGAGTGGCCACGCGCGTTTTATTGATCCACATACATTGGTCATAGATGAGCATACCCGGCTTACCGCCGAGGCCATCATCATTGCCACGGGTTCGCGGCCCACATGGCCAAAGCTGCTGGAAGGCGCTGGCGATCGGTTAATCATTAATGATGACGTGTTCAACTGGGAAACGTTGCCTGCATCAGTCGCTGTGATCGGTCCTGGCGTTATTGGCATGGAGCTTGGTCAAGCGCTTAGCCGATTAGGTGTGAGAACTCGTACGTTTGGCGTGGGGGGTGCGATTGGGCCTTTTCAATCTGAAAAACTCCGGCAACTGGCGGACGAGACATTCAATCGCGAGCTGTATCTGGATCCTGATGCCAATCTCGACAAGATTAAACATACCGATAACGCCGTTGCCATTACGTTTTTCGAACGTGACCGGGGGCAAAAACTCACCGAAACATTCGAGTATGTCCTGGCCGCAACAGGGCGTCGGCCCAACGTGGATCAGCTAGCCATCGAGCAGGCCGGACTCAAGCTGAATAAACACGGCGTACCTGAATTTAATCGCTTTACTTTGCAATGCCTAAGTACACAAAACACACCAAGCCATATTTTTATCGCAGGTGATGCAAATCAGTCGGTACCGCTACTGCACGAAGCCATCACAGAAGGCAAAATCGCAGGACGAAATGCCGCTCATTTGGATGATGTGCAAGTGGGTCAGCGTAACGTCCCCCTGGCGATTGTATTTACCGAACCCCAGATGGCAATTGTGGGTGAGAGTCGCGCTACGTTAGACACTCGTTATGGCGGCTGTGGCTGCATAGCTGAAGGCGGAGTTTCCTTTGCTGATCAAGGCCGTGCACTGGTCATGGGGGAACATAAAGGTTATTTCGAGCTATATGCGGAGCACGGCAGCGGACAGTTTTTAGGCGCGGAGCTATTCGGGCCCCAGGTTGAGCACATAGCCCATTTGCTTGCCTGGGCACTGGAGCAAAAGCTAACCGTCAGCCAGATGCTCGCTATGCCCTTTTACCATCCGGTACTTGAAGAGGGTTTAAGGTCAGGGTTGCGCGATTTACAGGCAAATCTCCAACAAGGGCCTGCCATTACTGAGCACTGTATGGAGTGTGGCCCAGGCGATTAAGGAAATGACTAAAATAACTAACCTCCCTCCCTAATCAGCCTCATTCATCTTGGCGGCCAAGTCCTGCATCTGCTTGCGGGGCTTTATTACACTAGGATAGCAATTTTAAGCGGCTAACCGCAGCGCAAAGCCAATAAGCAGCGTTCCAAACACCCATCGCTGAAATATTTGCCGTTTCTGCTGGCTGGCAAACCAGCGTTGCATCTGCGCTCCCAGGCAAGCATATAGCACATCATAGAGTAGCCCCACCCCCACTAGCACCGCCCCCAGTAAAGTGAACTGAAGTGCGACGGCACCTTGCTGGGTATGTATAAATTGGGGCAGTAACACCGAACAAAAAAGCAGCGATTTCGGGTTCAGCAAATTAGTTAGAAGCCCTCGACGCCAAGCTAGATAATAGCTGCCTTTGAGTGATGCTTGGTGATGATTACTATCAGAGCTATGCCGACTACGGATAAGTTGCACACCTACCCAAACCAGGTAAGCTGCGCCCAAGTAACGAACCACATCAAATAGCCACGGGGCGGCGGTAAATAGCGCCGCTAGACCCAACCCTGCTAATGCCACATGCAGCCCTCGGGCTATGCCTAGCCCTAGCGCTGTGGCTAGTCCATGACCACGCCCCTGAGAGCTACTGGTATGCAACACAAGCAACATATCGGGACCAGGAATTAGGTAAACAATGGCTAATGCACTAATAAAAAGACCAATTTCCATCGCTGCTTCCTTAAGGTCACAAATAGTGTCTTCGCAAGCGCTATGGTACCTTTAAAGAGATGAGCGTTTTCTTGCCATTTTGACTTTAAAAATGATATTTATTGGTATTTTGTGTCAATTTTTAACAGGAAAATAATCACTCATGCCAATTGGTCAGTTAGACGCTATCGACCGCCGCATTCTTGCATTGCTCCAAGGTGATGCCCGTTTAACGAATGTGGAGCTCGCGGAGAAAGTAAACTTGTCGCCATCTCCCTGTTTACGCCGAGTGCGACGCTTAGAAGCTAGCGGTATTATCCGTGGTTACCATGCTGAGCTTGATCGGCGAGGGGTCGGGCTTGAGCTAACGGTGTTTGTGGGTATCAAGGTTGAACGTCACCATGAAGAGCAGGCTAATGCCTTCCGTGAGGCAGTAGTCAATCTGCCAGAAGTCGTCACTGCGCACTTAGTCTCTGGGGAGTCTGATTTTTTACTGCAGGTGGTGGTACCTAGTTTGGCGGCTTATGAGGCGTTTCTAACGGGGACACTGCTTCGCCTACCTGGGGTGAGTGATATTCGCAGTAACTTTGCTATCCAGCCCGTGAAAGAGTATGGCACCTTACCATTAGCTAACAACAATAAGACCTAGTTGTGAAACTTATTGATAGTGGCGCGCTCGTTTGATGCAATTTAACGCTAAACCCACGAATACCCATATGAAAAGTGCTGAACCGGGTTAGTAGGCTTTGCTCGCAAACCGCTATACGACAGATGCTGTATGTGCTGCTAGTGACCTGTGCGCTAGCAGGCTTGATTGCGATTAGCTGGTTTTTGGATGGCGTGAATGCACACGTAGGCTCAGTTGCCGCCGCATTGGAATCCGTGAGCCATAGCGACTCGTGGCGCAATACCGCCCTATGGGGAGGGATTACTGGCTTAGCGCTATTTGCCGCCGTGTTGTTTTTACTGACTCGCCCTACCCTGCGCCAGAAGCACGCGCGCGTTGTCCTAACCTCTAGCCAGCCAGCACTGTTTGCCTGGGCATGGTTGCTAGGCCTCGTAGCCATACACATGGGCTGGATGTTCCGCTGGGTGGTGCTGATGGATGTTCAGCATGTGGCCCGCAACAGCGCAGGCTTTCATCACTACGGCATTCCCGCGGGCTCTTCCGGTATTTTAGGCATTGTTGGCACCTTCGGCCTCTGGCTCGCCGCTATTCTACTGATTGAACTGTTTATTCCCTGGCGGCAGGCCCAACAGGGCGGCCTTATAGCAACGCCCACTCACGCTACCCAAGATGCTTCTACTCATTCTCTCACCGCGAAAAAAGGAGCGTCTAGTCATGTCTAAGTCTACTCAAGATCCGTCACGCCGCCGTTTTCTAAAAGGCGCTGCCGCCGCTGGTGGTGCAGCCACCTTTGCCGTGGGCTATGCCGACCCATTGGCAAAAATGGCTAAGGGCATTACTGGTAGCGCGGGTGAAAAACCCAGGCACAATATTCATGGCAACTCGCTGACCCCAGAATACCGAGTCGATTTAGACACTGGCGAACTCACTTTGACCCCCGACCAGCGGGTCGCCTTCACTATTTGCTACGGTTGTACGACCCGATGCGGCGTGAGAGTAAGGATCGATGACACCCTTGGCGAAGTACTGCGGGTATCAGGCAATCCCTACCACCCGCTGTCCGCCGACGACCATTTACCCATGCGTACACCGGTGGCGGATGCACTGCGCAGTGTTAGCGCCTATGGCGAACAGGGCCAGATAAACCGCTCCACCGCCTGCGCCCGTGGCAATGCCATGATGAGCCAAATTACCAACCCTTTCCGTGTCGACCACTGTTTAAAACGAGTAGGCAAACGTGGCAGCCGTCAATGGCAGAAAATCTCCTTTGAGAAACTCATTGAAGAAATCTGCGAAGGCGGCGACCTGTTTAGCGAAGGCCACGTTGATGGACTGCGCGATATTCGCGATCACGACACACTGATCGACCCTGACAATCCTGAATATGGCCCCAAGGCCAACCAATTAATGGTGATGGAAGCCACTGACTACGGGCGCTCAGATCTACTCAAGCGCTTTACCCTCAATGCCTTTGCTACCCGCAATTATGGTCACCATGGCGCTTACTGCGGGTTGGCTTTCCGCATGGGATCTGGCGCGGTGATGAACAATATCGTCACCAACGCCCACGTTAAGCCAGATATCCAAAACGCACGTTTCATCATGTATATCGGCTGTGCGCCCAGCCAAGCGGGCAACCCGTTTAAGCGCCAAGGCCGCTTGATTGCCCAAGCCCGTGCAGCCGGTACATTGGATTACGTGGTGGTCGACCCAGCGCTCAATGCTGCCACCTCCCACGCAGCTGACAACAACCGCTGGGTGCCTATTCGTCCTGGGACAGACAGCGCTTTTGCCATGGCAATCATTCAGTGGCTACTTGACAACCAGGGCTATGCTAGCGACTTCCTAGCCCTGCCCGGCAAAGCCGCCGCCGATGCAGCGGGCGAAACCACCCACTCCAACGCCACTCATTTGGTAATTGACACTTATGAACACCCGCGCAGAGGTTATTTTCTTCGCGCCAGCGACCTGGGCCTAGCGGAAGCGGGTAGCGATGCTGACTCGCCGGTGGTAGTGGCCAATGGCGAACTCGCGCTAAGCGAAGAGGTGATGACCGCCGAGCTCTTAGCCGAACGTCCGGTTGAGCTTGCCGATGGCACCACCGTGACCGTCAAAAGCAGTCTGACGTTGCTAAGCGAATCTGCCCACGAGTACGACCTAGATACCTACGCAGAACATTGTGGCATTCCAAAGGCGACGATTATTGAATTGGCCAGCCGCTATGCCAGCCATGGCAGAAAAGCCGCTGTTAACTGTCACGGCGGCATGATGTCGGGTAACGGTTTCTACGCCGCGTTTAGCGTGCAAATGCTGAACCTACTGGCGGGCAACTACAACATGAAGGGTGGCAGCGCCGTGGGCGGCGGCACTTACAGCGGTACCGGCGAGGGCCCACGCTACGATTTAGCCAACTTTCCTGGTAAGCGCGCGCCGCAGGGGGTATTTCTATCCCGCTCGCGCTTCCCCTACGAAAAGTCTTCCGAGTATCAGCGCAAAGTCGCCGCAGGCGAAAACCCTTACCCGGCTAGAGCGCCGTGGCGCTCGTTGGCGCCGCCGACGCTCACAGAGCACCTACCCTCGGCACTAGATGGCTATCCTTACCCCATCAAAGCGGTGATTGGCTGTATGGCTAACCCGATTTATGGTCAGGCTGGCCTAAAAGGCGTCATTGTCGATAAGCTGAAAGACCCCAAACGGCTGGGACTCTTTGTTGCCGTGGATGGCTTTATCAATGAAACCAACCGCTACGCCGACTACATCGTCCCTGATTCTGTGATGTATGAGGTGTGGGGCTTTACGGGCGCGTGGAAAGGCACCCTGGGCAAGCTGACCACCGCCTGCTGGCCCGTGGTGGAGCCGCGCCAGCAAAAAACCGCTGAGGGCGAACCGGTGTCTATGGACAGCTTTTTTATCGCTGTGGCCAAACGGCTTGGCCTGCCCGGCTTTGGCGACAACGCAATTCCCGATGCCCAGGGCAATCTGCACCCGCTCAATCGCGCAGAGGATTATTATCTGCGGGCCGCGGCCAATATCGCTTTTCAAGAAGAACCCTTGCCAGAAGCCGACGATGCTGATGTTGCCCATGGAGGCATTGCCCCACTGGTGCCTAAAATCGCACGAACGCTAAAAACTGATGAACGCGCTCGAGTAGCCTATCTGTATGCCCGGGGTGGACGCTTTGAAGATGCCAGCGAGCACTTCATAGGTGAAAAATTGAAATACCAGTGGAAGCAAACGCTATGTGTTTACAACGAATCAGTCGGCACCAGCATTGATACCACTAATGGCCTGCCCAATAGCGGCGTCCCCTGCCATAAGCTACCTCAGATGGCGAACATGCAACCCATGCGCGAGGTGTTTTCGGAGCAAGAGTGGCCGCTGTTGGCGTTCTCGTTCAAATCCAACCTGATGAACTCTTACGCTATCGGCAGTGAGCGGCTGCGTATGATCAAGCCTTACAACCCGATACAGATGCACCGCCAAGACGCAGAGCGCTTTGGTATCCAGCACGGCGATACCATTCGCATAGAAAGCCCTGGCGGAAGCGTGGTCGGGTTGGCGCTAGTCAGTGAAAGCGTAATACCTGGTGCCTTGGGCATTGAGCACGGCTATGGCCACCGGGATTTAGGCGCAACGCCACATATTATCGACGGTGAATCTCAACCGGATATGCCTTGGATGCGCGCGGGTATCAATATCAACGATCTAGGCTTTAAAGACCCCACGAGGAATGTGGATGGCACTTGGCTTGAGCCCATCAGCGGGGCCAGCGTGCGCCAGGGTTTGCCGGTAAGGGTTAGTCGAGTTTAGCTGATAATCGTTTTTCAGAGCTGATGGATCATTCGGTGGGAATTGCTGCAGAGCTTCCTACCGAATGAGTGATGAAGCTCATTGAT
>CEGE01001738.1_pt1 | contig 13400 bp, 12 predicted proteins | sample 306311 | NCBI WGS metagenome assembly CEGE01 (sample SAMEA2755654, study PRJEB7226) | microbial mat metagenome | biome: microbial mat; feature: hypersaline; material: grass silage | place: USA | collected 2014-02-19 | depth 0 m | reverse complement strand
GTGTACATGCGCACCGTGGAAGGGCTGCGTCGGGTCGATGTTATTTACCGCCGTGTAGACGATGAGTTTCTCGACCCGGAAGCATTTAACCCGGAATCCATGCTGGGGGTGGCGGGCCTAATGCGCGCCTGGCGGGCGGGGAAAGTAGCACTTGCCAATGCTCCGGGGGCCGGCGTGGCGGACGATAAGGTCGTTTACGCCTTTGTTCCCGCGTTGATTCGCTACTACCTCGATCAAGAGCCGCTGATCCCCAACGTGCCCAGCTACCTGTGTATGTTCGAGGACGATCGCCGCTATGTACTCGACCACCTGGATGAATTGGTAGTGAAACCGGCCAATGAGTCGGGGGGCTACGGCATGCTCATTGGCCCACGCTCAACCAAAGAGACCCGCGAAGAGTTTGCCCGCTTGATTAAGGCGAACCCGCGCAACTATATGGCTCAACCGACCCTGGCACTGTCGACCACGCCTACGCTGGCGAATGGATTACCGCAGCCGCGCCATGTGGATTTGCGCCCCTTCATTCTTTCGGGGCCAGAAATCCACGTCACCACCGGTGGACTAACCCGCGTGGCATTGATAGAGGGTTCGTTGGTGGTGAACTCTTCTCAAGGTGGCGGCAGTAAAGACACCTGGATTGTAGAAACCGACGATAAGGCGGCAGCGGCCGCGGTGAAAGGAGCCTAACGCCATGCTGTCACGCGTTGCAGAGAACCTCTACTGGATGGCGCGCTATATTGAACGTGCGGAAGACACTGCCCGTTTGCTGAGTGTCAATAGCCACCTTATGCTCGATTTGCCGGGGCGCCTGCCGTTAGGTTGGGCACCGCTTATCGAAATGACCGGCAGTCTGGAAGCCTTTACCGCACGCCATAAAGACTTTGATGAACGCAATGTGGTGCACTTTTTATGCGCTGATACTGACAATGATATTTCGATTATCTCTGCGCTTGCCAGTGCCCGTGAGAACCTCAGAACCACTCGGGATGTGGTGCCCCGGGAGATTTGGGAAGAGGTTAACCAGCTCTATCTGAGCGTGGCCGATCATGCCGAAAACGGTGTTAGTCCACGCCGTCGCGATAGCTTTCTCAAAAGCGTCATCCGTAGCTGCCAGGCGTTGACGGGCCTGATTGAAGGCACGTTAAGCCATGGCCCTGCGCGTACCTTTATTGAGCTGGGGCGTCAGTTAGAGCGGGCCGATATGACTACTCGCATCGTGGATGTGCGCTCTGCCAGCCTGCTGCCGCAAAACCCTGAAGAGCTGCTGCCGTTTGAAAACCTGCAGTGGATGAGCGTACTCAAATCGCTCACCGCCTACCAAATGTACCGTCAGCAGGTACGCTTACGCGTTCGGGGCCCGGATGTGCTGCGCTTTTTGCTGCAAGATCCTAATCTGCCACGCTCCATTGCCTGCAGCTTGGAGACGCTGGGCCATGAGCTGACGCTACTGCCAAGACAGGATCGACCGGCAGCGACCGTTTCACTGGTGCGCGCCGATGTGGTGGATGCCGATATTCAAGCGCTGGCCCACTCACCCAGCAAGCTGCACCTGTTTATCGACGAACTGCAGATCGGCTTTGCCGCTATCCACGATACGCTTAGCGCAACCTACTTTGTGAATGACGACAGCGTGCCCCGCGTCACCCAAACCCAGAGTCAGAGCCAGAGTCAAAGCCACGCAGGGGATAACGATAACGACTAACCAGTGGGGGAGCCGCGCTCTAGCGGGCTGGCGGCCTGCACGGTTCGATGCAGGTACGCCAGCTTCTCGCGCACCGCTGGGGCAAGCACTCCTGGGGCCAAATCGAGCAGGCCCATATCCCGGTTGAGCTCATTCACTGCCATCCCTACCTGATGAAAGGCAATCAGCATGCTCTCCAGACTGCCGTCGTACTCAACGGGGGTAATGCCCATGTGCAGTGCGGTATTCAGCACGGCGACCATATCCAAGTAGTAGGCAAATGTTTCAGCAAAATCTTCCCAGGGGTGCATGGTGGCGTAAGCAGAGATGAAGCGATTAGGCCAGTCGCTGGGCGCCCCCTGCTGGTAGTAGCGCTCTAACGCTTCGGCATAGGTTGGCCGGTGGTGATTGCCAAATACCGCACGGCAATTCTCTTCATCGCGATCCTTAACCAATACATCCCAATAGTAGTGGCCGATTTCATGGCGGAAATGACCAATTAATGTGCGATGGGATTCGTTCATGTCGACCCGCAAGCGCTCGCGTTCAACGTCGTCGGCTTCTTTGATGTTGATGGTGATATGCCCTGCTGCATGGCCGGTATACACCTTCTCTGTCTTGGCGGTGGAACGCCATAAGCCCTGGTCGGGGAGGGCATCAGCCATAAATGAGAAGCTTAACGGCACAGCAATGTCGTCGTCTTTGGTACCGTGGGGAAGTTTAAGTAGATCCAGAGTATGAAAAAGGCGCCGTTTAGCAGCCTCTAGTGCCGCCCAACGCTCACGGTGGCCTGCAATATTGAGGTCGGGTATTACTTCGTTGTAACGACAGCAGTCGCAGAGCGTGTCCGCTTGGCCGTGCTCCATCACCACCAGCCGATTACATACGTTTTCAACAGCGTAGTTGTGGCACTTCATTAGCGCTGTATCGCAACCCGGGTGGGTACAGCGATAGCCGCCGTTATCCAAGGGCTCAATGGCCACGATATTGCTACAAGCAGGGCACCAGCCTACTTCTGACTGACAGGCAAGGCAGTGGGTGTTTTCGTAGAACAGCGTATTGCCACAGCGGCAGTGAAAGGTCTGCATAGATAATTCCCTGTGTTTAAACACGAGCTTTCGCCGTGGGCGATCCGCAAGCCTGCGGCACACTGATTAGCCGAAGCATAGCCAGCGCGGTGCCACAATGAAAAGGCTAATTGACGTTCTGGCGTAGATTTTGTTTACTCATGAGATACTTGGTTGACGTTAACGTCAACTTGCTGCTATACCCTGTGTACTTGTCTTACCGCGATGCGTTTTAAAAACAGCTTTTTTTAATACTCGCAACCATAACAACCACAACCATAAATAGGAGCAACGCTATGTCCGTTCGCGAAATTCCCATGTATATCGATGGCCAGCCCGTCCAGTCACAGAGCCAGGAGTGGCGCGACGTGGTCAACCCTGCGACGCAAGAAGTAGTGGCTCGAGTGCCGTTCTGTACCGCTGACGAAGTAGAACGCGCTATCAGTAGTGCCAAAGAAGCGTTCAAGGAGTGGCGTAAAGTGCCGCTGGGGAAGCGCATGCGCATTATGCTCAAGCTGCAAGCGCTGATTCGCGACAATACCGCTGAACTCGCGGCACTGATTACTGAAGAGCACGGTAAAACCCTGCCCGATGCGGAAGGCGAAGTGGGTCGTGGTCTGGAAGTGGTAGAGCACGCTTGTTCGATTACTTCGTTGCAGTTGGGTGAATTAGCCGAAAACGCTGCCAACGAGGTAGACGTTTACACCATGCACCAACCGCTGGGGGTGGGGGCTGGTATTACACCGTTTAACTTTCCGGCAATGATTCCTCTTTGGATGTTCCCGTTGGCAATTGCCTGTGGTAACACCTTTATTCTTAAGCCGTCTGAACAAGATCCTTTAACACCAACGCGCTTGGTCGAGCTGTTTGAAGAAGCGGGTGCTCCAAAGGGCGTTCTGCAGGTCTTACATGGTAATAAAGAGCAAGTCGACTTCTTGCTCGATCACCCCGATGTCCGTGCATTGTCATTTGTTGGTTCGGTACCTGTTGCTGAATACATCTACCGTCGTGGTACAGAAAATGGTAAGCGCGTACAAGCCTTTGCCGGTGCGAAAAACCACTGCGTTATTATGCCGGATGCAAACAAACAGCAAGTCATCAACAATTTGGTTGGTTCTTCGGTTGGCGCCGCCGGTCAGCGTTGTATGGCAATTTCTGTCGCCGTGTTTGTTGGCGCTGCGAAAGAGTGGATTCCAGAAGTGGCTGAAGCTATCGCAAAAGTTCGCCCGGGTGCCTGGAATGACGAGAATGCAGCCTATGGTCCGGTTATTAGCCCACAGGCGAAAGAGCGTGTTGAAGCCTTAATTACTCAAGGTGAAAAAGAAGGCGCGAAGCTTTTAGTCGACGGACGCAACTGTGAAGTTGACGGCTTACCAAAAGGTAACTGGGTAGGGCCGACTGTGTTTTCTAGTGTCACACCTGATATGGAAGTGTATAAAACTGAGATTTTTGGTCCGGTTTTATGTACGACAGAAGTCGATAGCCTGGATGACGCGTTAGAGCTGGTTAATAACAACCCATACGGTAACGGTACGTCTATCTTTACTGCCAGCGGTGCGGCTGCTCGCAAATATCAACACGAAGTTGAAGTCGGTCAGGTGGGTATTAACATTCCAATTCCGGTACCTCTGCCATTCTTCTCGTTTACTGGTTGGAAGCGTTCATTCTTCGGTGATCTCCACGCTTATGGTAAGCAAGCGGTGCGTTTTTATAGCGAAACGAAAACTGTGACGGCGCGCTGGTTCGAGAGCGACATTGATGAAGTCGCCGGTCCAAATATGTCGATTAACCTTAGGTAGTAGGGGACAACGATGAACTTTGAACTGACAGAAGATCAACAAGCCTTTGTCGATACGGCAAAGGCGTTTGCTGAAAAAGAGCTGGCGCCGAATGCGGCAAAATGGGATGAAGAGCATCATTTCCCAATAGAAGTGTTTCGTAAAGCCGGTGAAATGGGCTTTATGGGCATGTACACGCCGGAAGAAGCTGGCGGCTTTGGAATGAGCCGTTTAGATTCAGCGTTAATTTTTGAACAACTGGCTGGCGGTTGTACCGCAACAACTGCAATGATGACCATTCACAACATGGTCACATGGATGATTGGCTCGTTCGGCCAACAGTCTGTAATTGACCAGTGGGTACCAGAGTTGGTTACTGGTGAGAAGCTTGGCTCTTACTGCCTGACAGAGCCTGGTTCAGGTTCAGACGCGGCCAGCTTGCGCACGAGTGCGAAGAAAGATGGCGACGAGTACGTTCTGAACGGCTCTAAAATGTTTATTTCGGGTGCCGGTGAAACCGACGTACTGGTCGTTATGGCACGCACTGGCGAAGACGGTCCTAAAGGCATTTCTGCCTTTGCAGTGCCGGCCGATGCAGAAGGTATTGTCTATGGTAAAGCTGAAGACAAAATGGGCTGGAATGCCCAGCCGACTCGCTTAGTGACGTTTGAAGACGTTCGCATTCCGGCAGAGAATTTGCTGGGTAAAGAAGGCGAAGGCTTTAAATTTGCCATGATGGGCTTAGACGGCGGACGTATTAACATTGCGGTTTGCTCTGTCGGTACCGCACAAGCGGCGCTGAATACGGCTAAAGCCTACATGCAGGAACGTACGCAGTTTGGTAAGCCGTTGGCAGCCTTTCAGGCGCTACAGTTTAAGTTAGCTGATATGGCCACGGAGCTGGTAGCAGCACGTCAAATGGTGCGTTTAGCGGCAAGCAAAGTCGATAACAATGATGCGGATAAAACGACGTACTGTGCAATGGCTAAGCAGTTTGCGACAGACGTTGGCTTTAAAGTATGTAACGATGCGCTACAACTGCATGGTGGCTATGGTTACATTAAAGAGTATCCGTTAGAGCGCCATGTGCGTGACGTTCGTGTACACCAAATTTTAGAAGGCACGAATGAAGTCATGCGTATGATTATTGGACGTCGCATTCTGGCTGATAACGATCGCGAAATCTTGTAAGGAGATTCCATGCAAGACGTTGTACTTTTTGAAGAACTGAACGCCGGTGACAAAGTCATCGGCGTTGCTACGTTAAATTCCGAGAAATCATTGAATGCCCTAAGCCTGGCAATGGCTGAAAAGCTGTTACCGCAGCTGAAAAAATGGGCAGAAGATGACAAAGTTGCTTGTGTCTGGTTGCAGGGCTCTGGTGAAAAAGCCTTCTGTGCCGGTGGTGACATTGTCGCTATGTACAAAGCTATGCAGGCCGAGCCAGGCAAGTTAGTGGAAGAGGTTGAAAACTTCTTTACTCAGGAATACAAGCTGGACTATCTCATTCAGACTTACCCGAAGCCTTTCATTTGCTGGGGTGACGGCATAGTGATGGGCGGCGGTATGGGTTTAATGAATGGAGCCAGCCACCGTATTGTGACCGAGCGATCTTTACTGGCCATGCCGGAAGTTACTATAGGTTTGTACCCAGACGTTGGCGCGACTTACTTCCTGAACCGTATGCCGGAAGGTTGTGGGTTATTCCTCGGAATTACCGGCGCAACCATCAACGCCAATGATGCGCTTTATTTGAACTTGGCCGATCACTTCGTTGGTCATGAGAGTAAAGACGTTATACTGACTCGTCTCAAAGAGACTGAGTGGGGTAATACAGCCGCGCTTAATAAACAAAAAGTGACTGACTTACTGAGCGCAGTAGCGAGTGACGACACAACGGCACTGCCAGCGCCTCAGGTAGAACCGCATCAGTCTCTTATTTCTGAGCTCACAGCAGGTAATGACATTGGTGACATTGCAGAGCGCATTGTTAACGATGAAACTGATGACAAATGGTTAAGCCGGGCACGGAAAAACCTGGCGAACGGTTGCCCGTTCACCTCTCATTTGGTTTGGAACCAGTTACAGCAAGGCTCTGACCTGTCGTTAGCTGATTGCTTCCGATTAGAGTTGACACTGTCGTGTAACTGCGCGGTTCGCGGTGATTTTGCTGAAGGCATTCGAGCTTTGCTGATTGATAAAGATAAAAATCCACAATGGCAGCACCGTTCAGTGGCGGACGTACCCGCAGAAGAGGTTGATGCATTCTTTTTACCTCCGTGGGGTGACAGAACGCATCCGCTGGCCGATCTCGATAAATAAAACGAATGAACAAGAAGGAGTGCCGACATGGCAACCGTAGGATTTATTGGACTGGGTAACATGGGTGGCCCAATGGCCAGCAACCTGGCTAAAGCAGGGCACAAAGTTAAAGCGTTCGACTTGTCAGAAGAGGCGCTAAAAGCCGTTGTCGCAGATGGTGCGCAAGCCGCGAAAACTGCCGAAGAAGCTATTGATGGCGCTGAGTTTGTGGTTTCAATGTTACCGGCAGACCGTCACGTTAAAGGTGTTTATTTAGGTGACAACGGACTTATTAACAAACTGTCTAAAGACCAATTAGTTATCGATTGCAGCACAATTTCTTCAGATACAGCGATGTTTGTGGGTGAAGAACTTGAGAAAGCGGGTATCGCTTTCATTGATGCACCAGTGTCTGGTGGCGTGGGTGGCGCGAAAGCCGGTACCTTAACCTTTATTTGCGGTGGTACTGAAAGCAATGTAGACCGTGCACGCACTGTATTGAACGACATGGGCAAAAATGTGTTCCGTGCAGGCGATGTCGGAGCCGGGCAAATTGCTAAAATTTGTAACAACATGCTGCTTTCTGTATTGATGGTTGGCACATCAGAAGCCCTGCAATTAGGCAAGGCAAATGGTCTTGACCCGAAAGTTTTATCCGAAATAATGCTGGCAAGTTCAGGTCGCAACTGGACGCTGGAAGTGTATAACCCATGCCCAGGGGTTATGGAAAACGTGCCTTCCAGTAACGATTATCAAGGTGGCTTTTTGGTGGACCTAATGGCGAAGGATTTAGGTTTAGCCCAGCAAACGGCCCTGGAAAGTGGTGCCGCAACGCCAATGGGCTCGCTGACGCGTAATCTATACCACAGTTGGTCTGAACAAGGCCATGGTCGTCAGGACTTTTCCAGTATCTTTAACTATGTGGCGCCTAAGTCACAGAAGTAACTTAAGAATTGAGGAAACACATGCAAATTAAAGACAGTGTGATTGTAATTACCGGTGGCGCTCAGGGACTGGGTCTTGCAATGGCAGAAGACTTTGCCAAGCAGGGCGCTCAGTTAGCGCTTATCGACATTAACGGTGACGTATTAGGTGACGCTCAAGAACAGTGCGAAAAATTAGGCGCAGCCAAGGTTATTGGCTATGAAGTCGACATTACTGACGAAGAGTCAGTAGAAACCGTGTTTGAGCAAATTCAGCAAGAGTTTAACGGCATTGATGTATTAGTGAATAATGCCGGCTTACTGCGTGACGGTCTACTGATTAAGTACAAAGACGGAGAACTGAAGCAGAAAATGCCTCTGCAACAGTTTCAGTCAGTGCTGGATGTGAATCTGACCGGAACCTTCTTGTGCGGTCGTGAGGCGGCAGCACAAATGGTGAAAGCCGGTAAAAAGGGCGTCATTATTAATATTTCTAGTGTAGCTCGAGCTGGCAACATGGGTCAGACTAACTATTCCGCAACGAAAGCCGGTGTGGTTGCAATGACAGTAACCTGGGCGCGGGAGCTTGGTCGTTATGGCATTCGCTGTGGAGCTATTGCCCCTGGCTTTATTGAAACGCCAATGACAGCTCAAATGAAACCCGAAGCGGTCGAACGTGCGTTGTCTATGGTGCCGTTGAAGCGCTGGGGACAGCCCAATGAAATTGCCCACAGCGCACGTTACATTATTGAAAATGACTTTTTCAGCGGTCGAGTCGTCGAAATTGACGGTGGCGTACGACTGTAAGTCGCATTAGATAAAGTAATGTAAATAGCCGAATGAAGGGCGTCTCTGTTATAGTAGTGAGTAACTAAAAAACAGAGACGCTTTTTTGTATCGGCATGCGCAAATTACCTCCCTTAAATGCACTAAAATCTTTTGAAGTGGCCGCACGCCACCTTAGCTTTACTAAAGCAGCCGAAGAGCTGTTTGTTACCCAAGCGGCAGTTAGTCATCAGGTTAAAGCGTTAGAAGACTTCCTCGAACTTAAGCTGTTTATTCGTCGAAACCGTTCGTTATTGCTGACTGAAGAAGGTCAGGAGTACTATTTAGAGCTTCGGGATATTTTTGAGCAGTTGGCTCAAGCGACCGATAAACTGCGACTGGTATCAGAGCGCGGAGCTCTGACTGTATCGGTGCCTCCTAGTTTCGCCATTTTATGGTTTGTACCCAGATTAAGTAGTTTCCGTGAAGCTCACCCGGACATGGATATTCGTATAAAAGCAGTTGATGAAATTAGCGGTTCACTGACTGATGATGTCGACGTAGCCATTTATTACGGTGACGGTCGCTGGCCCGGAGTCAAATCCTATCAGCTTCATGAAGAATACTTATGGCCAGTGTGTTCGCCTTTATTGTTGAATAAAGCCGACATAACAGAGCCGGCAGATTTATTTAAACAAACACTGTTACATGATGAAACGCGTAATGCCTGGAAAGACTGGTTTCAGTTAGTTGGTTTGCCACAATATAAAGGCGATAACGGCCCGGTGTTCAGTCACTCGAGCCTGGCGCTGCAAGCAGCGGTACATGGGCAAGGGGTGGCCTTAGCCAATAACGTGTTAGTAAAGCCTGAAATTGACAGTGGTCATTTGGTGAGAATATTTCCCCAAGCGTTGCAGCGGAATAAAGCCTTTTATTTGGTTTGTCGTGACAACCAGGCCGAAATCGGTAAAATCGCGACCTTTCGGCAATGGCTGCTGGACATAGTGCAGCAGGAAGAAAGGGAATTTAAGGAATGATGCGTTATCAGCGGCAAAATCCAGAAGGTGCTATGAGGATTGTCTTTCTGCATGGCTCTGGCGGAGGTCCCGATACTGCGTTTATGAATTATTTCGCTGAGCAATGTGTGGCTTTTGGCGCTGAAGTGGTTCGCCCGGACTTTCCGTACTGGGAAAAAGTAAGAGAAACCGGTAAGCCCAGGCCACCTAACAGAATGCCAACCCTTGTTGAGGCAGTCGAGTCTCTACTGCAAGACCTGCAGCAGGACAACAAACCGTTGGTTTTAATGGGGAAGTCGCTGGGCAGCCGAGTGATGTTGCGCGTGGCGGACAAGTTCAATGCTCAAGCGTCTATTGCATTAGGTTTTCCGTTCCACCCTCCGCAAAAACCAGAAAACTCGCGGTTGGATGAGTTAGCAATGAGCCGAGCTCCGGGGCTTATTTTACAGGGAACTCGAGACCCCTTTAGTAAACCGTTAATGAAGAAGAAAGAGCAGGGTGAATGTGTAACGTTACCTGACAACTGGTCATTGCGTTGGCTGGAAGGGGCTGATCACGGCTTTGAAGCAACTAAAGCAAAATCGGCAGACACGCCCGTTATTTGGCAGCAAGCGGCTACGGCAATTAAGGAGTTTATTTAGTGAGTCAGTTATTTTTAATCGTTGCGGCATTTTTAGGCGCAACGGGTGTTATGTTAGGCGCCTTTGCTGCGCATGGTCTTAAGTCGAAATTGAGTGAGAGTTTGCTGAGTGCTTTTGAGACCGGTGTAACCTATCAGTTTTACCATACACTAGCGCTACTAGCGTTAGCCTTATGGCTTAAACAGACAACGTCTGGATGGTTTGTGGCAAGCGGTTATTTATGGATAGCCGGTGTCATTTTGTTTTCTGGTAGTCTATACGCATTAGCGCTCACCGGTATTAAGTGGTTTGGGCCCATAACACCCTTAGGTGGTTTGCTATTTATCGCAGGCTGGATAAGCTTGCTTATTGGCGCAATAAAGTTAGGAGCAGTGAGTTAATGAGCGGAATTATTTTATTGTGTCGCGCTGGTTTTGAAGGCGACTGTGCCGCTGAAATTCAGGATAAAGCGACCGAGCTTGGTATTTACGGATACTGCCAGACACAGCCGAACCAGGCTTATGTTACTTATAATTGTCAGGCTGAAGAAGCAGAGCATATTGCCAGAAAGCTTCCGTTGAAAGACTTGGTGTTCGCGCGCGAAATGTTCGCTTTGCTTAGCCCAATTAAATTAGCCGGCGTTGAAGACCGAGCCAGTGAGGTGATAAAAGCGTTAAAGCCGCATCAGGAAACCTTCGGTTTGGCTGGCGAGCTCCGGGTGGAAACACCTGATACAAACGAAGCTAATCAGTTATCAAAGTTTTGTCGGAAGTTCAGTGTTCCGCTTCGTCAGGCTTTGCGAAAAGAAGAGCTGTTAAGTAATAAACCGTTGGCAAAGCGTCCTTTACTGCATGTACTTTTTGTTAATTCAGCACATGCCCTGACCGGATATTCATACAGTTATAACCAGACACCTTATGACGGCGGTATTTTACGTCTAAGAATGCCAAAAGACGGGCCTAGCCGTTCGACGTTGAAGCTCGATGAGGCTTTTCAAGTGTTTGTTCCTGAAAGTGAGCAGGAAAAACGCATACATCCCGGTATGAAGGCCGTCGACTTAGGTGCTGCGCCAGGTGGCTGGACGTATCAGTTAGTGCGTCGGGGTATGATGGTACAGGCTGTTGATAATGGCCCTATGGCTGAGGCGTTAATGGAAACCGGGCAGGTTCAGCATATAAAAGAAGATGGCTTTAAGTTTCGCCCAAAACGCAAAAACATTCACTGGTTAGTTTGTGACATGGTTGAAAAGCCAGCCCGAGTTGGTGAGTTAATGACAAGCTGGTTGCTTGAAGGCGACTGTCAGGAAGCTATTTTTAACCTGAAGTTACCCATGCGTCAGCGCTATGCTGCGGTGAAAGAGTATCTGGAGCAAATAAAAGACCAGCTACAGACACAGGGCACGAAGCCATTCGAAATTCAGGCCAAGCACCTGTATCACGATCGTGAAGAAATAACAGTTCACTTGCGCTGGCTACCGAAGCAGTAAAGGGACGAGCAGGCTTTCACCGGGAAAGCCTGCTGTAAACTGATTACAGGCGGTCGATAACCGCTTGAGTAAAGTCTGTTGTGCCGTGCGAACCACCGAGATCGCGGGTGGTGCGATCGCCGGACTCAATAACGTCCGCCAGAGCTTTGGTGATTTTTTCCGCTTTGTCGGCCATGCCTAAGTATTCCAGCATTTGAATAGAAGCTAGAATAACAGAGCTTGGGTTGGCCAGGTTTTTACCCGCAATGTCTGGTGCAGAGCCGTGAACTGCTTCAAAAATGGCGCAGTCTTTACCAATGTTAGCGCCTGGCGCCATGCCCAAACCACCGACCAGGCCGGCACATAAGTCTGACAAAATATCACCAAACAGATTGGTAGTGACAATAACGTCGAACTCTTCCGGGTTCATAACTAAGCGCATACACGCCGCATCGACAATCATCTCAGCAGATTCGATATCTGGGTATTCTTCGGCAATTTCGCGAGCTACTTTCAGGAATAAACCAGAAGTGGATTTCAAAATATTGGCTTTATGTACTGCCGTTACTTTTTTACGGCCTTCGCGACGGGCTGTTTCGTAAGCAAAACGCACGATACGCTCAGCACCTTCACGCGTGATTTTGCTCATAGCCTCGGCTTCGTTACCGTCTTCTGAGACTTTCTGACCAAGACCTGAGTACATGCCTTCGGTGTTCTCGCGGATAGTAATGATATCAATATTTTCGTAGCGTGCCTGAGTGCCTTTGAACGACAATACGGGACGCATATTTGCGTATAGCCCGAAGTGCTTGCGAAGGCTGACATTAATCGAGGTAAAACCTTCGCCAACGGGGGTCGTTAATGGACCTTTTAAAGTAACACCGTTACGAGCGATAGCATCAAGTGTATTCTGTGGCAGAAGCTCGCCAGTTTTTTCTAAAGCGGTTAAACCGGCTTCTACATATTCGTATTCAAAGTCGCAACCTGCTTTGTCGAGAATGGCTGTTGCCGACTTAACAATATCGGGACCAATACCGTCGCCTGGAATAACTGTGATTGTCTTGCTCATTTAAAGAGTTCCTTCAAACCGTGTTACAACTAAATACAGGCAGTAATTCTACCACCCCTACAGTTTATGTGACTAGAAAAGCATTATTCACCAAGTGAATAGGTGCTATAAGGGAGAGTGACAATGACTCTCAAACGCTGCTATCTGCTGCACTTTTTGAGCACTCGTTGGTGTTGCGCCTAATGCTTCATAGCAAGAGTCTAGCAGCTTCTGAGCCGAATCGCTTAATTCTGCTTGTGGGTGATACACCTTAACCGCCAGAAAATGGGCAACGTAGAATAGGGCGGTTAACTTTTTGTCAGTTGTTTGTTCTGGATCAAGTAGTAAGTTTGTCTTCTCGGGCAGTTGCCAGCGAGCAACCAACTGACGACTGCGTCTAAAGTCAGCCGGATCTAACGCTGAGCCGACCCAGCTACTGCAATAAAAGTGCTCGATAACCGATACTTTTGGCCATTTAGATGACTTTAATAAATCCGGATGGCGGAACAGGTCGGCACCTGACAATAATGCTAATAGCGGAGCGGGCGTGGGAAGTTTAATACCGCTACTTTGGCTGAGCTTTTCCAGTAAGGTACACAGCAGGTTAATGCGTTGCATGAGCGCTTTATGCAACGGTATGCTATTTAGCGAAAATTGGTGCTGCAAAAAAGCCGTCGCAAGAATGACGGAAGCGCGCTTGGCGCCCAACCATAGATAGGCCTGCTTAATATCCATT
>CEGE01000591.1_pt1 | contig 13400 bp, 10 predicted proteins | sample 306311 | NCBI WGS metagenome assembly CEGE01 (sample SAMEA2755654, study PRJEB7226) | microbial mat metagenome | biome: microbial mat; feature: hypersaline; material: grass silage | place: USA | collected 2014-02-19 | depth 0 m | reverse complement strand
GGCGACTCGCTGGAGTTTATCGAGCACGTTAAAAACGACCTGTTCCCCGACGATATCTACGTGTTCACACCTAAAGGCGATATTATGGAGCTGCCCCAGGGCGCTACCGTAATCGACTTCGCCTACACCGTGCACACGGATATCGGCAATAACTGTATCGCTTGCCGCATTGATCGCCATTTGGCGCCGCTCTCGACGCGCTTAGAAAGTGGTCAGACGTTGGAAATTATCACCGCCCCCGGTGCGAAGCCCAATATTACCTGGCTAAATTTTGTGACCACCGCAAAGGCGCGTTCGGCAATCCGTCACGCGCTTAAATATCAGCAGCAGACCGAAGCGGTCATGCTGGGACGACGGTTGCTCAATAAAGCCCTGGCGCCATTCGATACCAGCCTGGAAGAACTGGATGAGAGCGCCCTTAAGCGCGCCTTCAAAGAGTTGGATGTCTCTTCTGAGGATGCTCTGTTGGAGTCGCTCGGGATGGGCAACCGCATGACCCACGTGGTGGCACGCCGCCTAGTGGCTGCGGCGCATGGCGAAAGCTATGAGCACCCTGTAGGCGGGGAGGGTAGCAAAGCCGTCATGATCAGCGGCAGCGAAGGCATGGTGATTAACTTTGCGCGCTGCTGCCATCCGCTACCAGGCGACCCCGTGGTGGGCCACCTTTCCACAGGCAAAGGGTTGGTGGTGCATCGCGCTGAGTGTAAAAACGTGGTGGATAAGAACTTCGCCGATAAAAATGACCCTGATAAGCTCTTCGCGCTGGAGTGGTCGGACACCATTGATGAAGATTTCCCGGTCGCGCTGCGTATCGAAATTGAGAGCCGTCGTGGGCTAGTCGCAGAGCTTGCCGGGCTGGTCACCGATGCCGATGCCAATATTGAGCGGATTGGTATTGAAGAGCGTGATGCCCACCTTTCCACCGTCAATCTGACCCTGTCGGTGAAAGGCCGCGTGCATTTGGCACGCATCATTAAACGCATCCGTAACCTTCCCAACGTTGGCAAAATTACCCGACTCGCTAATTAATACTATACATAACAACATGCTGATATAAATCGGCAGCGATTGCTATTTTTCAGTATCAAATAATTAAGTGTTACCCATTACAGGAGCGAAACAACGTATGAGCAATAAGGCCGTTATCAACACCAGCAAAGCCCCCGCGGCTATTGGTCCTTACTCCCAGGCCATTAAAGCGGGCAACACGGTTTATCTCTCTGGCCAGATCCCGCTGGATCCCGCGACCATGGCGATTGTGTCAGAGGATTTTGAAGCTCAGGCACGCCAAGTTTTCACCAACCTTCAGGCAGTGTGCGAAGAAGCAGCGGGTTCGCTAAGCGATATCGTGAAGCTGAATCTGTACCTGGTGGACTTGGATAACTTTGCGATTGTTAACCAAGTCATGGAGGAGTTCTTCACCGCTCCTTTCCCCGCCCGCGCCGCCGTTGGCGTCAAAGCACTGCCCAAAGGCAGCCAGGTGGAAGCGGAAGCGGTGATGGTTATCGGTGACTAGGCTTTGTTTAGCTCTAGAAAGCCGCCCTCTTTGAGTACCTGTGCATAGCCTTCGCGGTAGCTGGGAAAGCGGAACTGATAACCAGTGCTCAATATGCGCTGGTTATCGCAGCGTTTGCTCGTTCGCCGGCGTAAAGGGGACTGCATGGTCTCTGTGGCCTCTACTTTTAACTGCTCGGCCAGCCACATCATTACGTTATGCATGGTGACCGGTTCGCAGTCGCTGCCCAGGTAGATATCATCCAGCGTCTCACCGCGCTCCTGATAGCGAATCAGGTGGGCAATAATACCTGTGCAGTCGTCGCGGTGGATGCGATTGGAGTAGACCACAGGAGTGATCGCAGCCACGCGGCCTTCAGCAACCTGATGAATCAGTCGATCGCGGCCAGGGCCGTAAATGCCGGAAAAGCGAATCACCGTGCCCGGCAGGGGGTGATTGATCAGCGCCTGCTCAGCCTCGCACATTAGGGTGCCAGAGAAGCTAGTGGGGTCGGTGGGGCTCTCTTCGTTAACGACCTCGCCCTCCTGCTGGCCATGCACGCTAGTTGAAGAGACGAAAAACACCCTACGTGGAGGCGTTTTGTGCTGCTCCATCACGCTCAGCACGCGCTTTAAACCTTCCGGATAGGCGCTTTGATACGCGCTCTCTTCGAAACGGTCAGCGCTGACGGTATAGACCACATAGTCAGCCTGGGGCAGGCTTTTGGCATCGGCCTCTTCAAGGCTATCCAGATCTAACGCCAGCGGTGTAATGCCGGTGTCTTTTAAGGCTTCCACGTTGCGGCGTAGGCCAATCACTTGGTGCCCTTCCTCAAGCAGCTCGCGCCCAAGGTTGATCCCTAAATCGCCACAGCCGATAATCAGTACGGTTAGCTTCACCGTGCTCACTCCTCTTGATTAATATTCCCTATTAGATGCAAAGTCTCTACCAACGATGACATTGAACCGAGATATTGTCGGTTGAGAAGACCGACGGCAGAGCTTGCTTGTCCTTTTCCGTCTCGCTGACTGTCATGATGCAAGGCCTTGCATACATCACTTTTTTCATACAAGCCCTAGTCACGAGCTGCTACGAGAGGATGCCACTGGCACCGCTATGACTTTAACAGAACTTCGCTACATCGTAACCCTTGCCCAGGAGCGTCACTTTGGCCGTGCGGCGGAACGCTGCCACGTTTCACAGCCCACACTCTCGGTGGCGGTGAAAAAGCTGGAAGAAGAGCTCGAAACGCCGCTCTTTGAGCGTTCCAAGTCCACCGTCCAGGTTACCCCGCTGGGTGAAAAAATCGTCGCCCAGGCCCAGCGTGTGCTGGAGCAGAGCAGCCTGATTTTTGAGCTCGCCAGTGCGGGTAAAGATCAGTTGGCCAACCCGCTGCGCATTGGGGCGATTTACACCATTGGGCCCTACCTGTTTCCCCATCTAGTGCCTGCCCTGGCGAACGCGGCCCCGCAAATGCCTCTTTATATTGAAGAGGGCATGACCGGTACGCTGCGCGCCAAGCTAAGAAGCGGTGAGCTGGATGTGATTATTGTGGCATTGCCGTTTACTGAAACCGATGTGGTCACCAAGCCAATCTACGACGAAGCCTTTGAAGTTCTCATTCCCGCTAACCACCCATGGGTCGAGCGGGAAGCGATCAATAAAGAGGACTTACTCGAAGAGCGCCTGCTGCTGCTCGGCGAAGGACACTGTTTTCGCGATCAAATTCTGGAAGCCTGCCCGGCGATTACCCAAAAACTCAACAGCCCCAACAATACGCTGATCGCCGAAGGCGGGTCGCTGGAAACCATTCGCCATATGGTGGCCTCTCGATTAGGTATTACGGTGCTGCCGCAGTCTGCGCTGGGCACCGACCAGTATGAAAATGCCATGCTGGCCAGTCGGCCATTTGTGGAGCCAGCGCCGTCGCGCACCGTGGCGATCGCCTGGCGGGCGAGCTTTCCCCGTCCTAAGGCTATTGAGGCGCTGATTCAGGCGATCAGCCACTGCCGCCAACCTACTAAAGCCGTGAAAAGCGCCCTATGAGTGATCTTTCCGCGCCCATCACCGCGCTGAAGGGCGTGGGCGAAGCGCTGGCGCTGAAACTGGGTCGATTGGGTATCGAGCAGGTAAGCGACCTGTTGTTCCACCTGCCGCTGCGCTATCAGGATCGCACGCGGCTTACGCCTATTGGCCTGCTGCGTGCAGGTCAGGAGGCGGTGATAGAGGGCGAAGTGACCGCTTGCGACGTAGTCAAAGGGCGCCGCCGCAGCCTGCTGGTGCGCCTGCGTGATGCTAGCGGTATTTTGAGTCTGCGGTTTTTTCACTTCTCACCGGCCCAGCAGCAACAGATGCGCCCAGGTGCGACCGTGCGCGCCTTTGGCGAAGCGCGGGCTGGGGCGACCGGTTTAGAGATCTACCACCCGGAATACCGGCTCAGTGGCGGTAGTGAGACCTCGGTGGAGGAGTATTTCACGCCTATTTATCCCACCACCGAAGGGTTGAACCAGCCGCGGCTGCGTGCTCTGGCTCAGCAGGCGCTCGGTTTACTGGACAGCGCCCCCGAGGCCTTGCCCGATGTAATACCCGATGCCCTGCTTCAACGCTTTCAGTTGCCAGGCCTACACGCCAGCCTGCACTTGCTGCACCAGCCGCCTCCCGATGTGGATATAGAGCAGTTGACCAGCGGCCAGCACCCGGCCACTCGGCGGCTGGCGCTGGAAGAGCTGCTCGCCCACCAACTAAGCTTGCGCGAAGTTCGCCTGCGTATTCAGGCGGATGGCGCACCGACGCTACCCTCTGGGCGCAGTCTGCAGGCGCGCTTTTTGGCCCAATTACCGTTTGCCTTAACCGGTGCCCAGCGCCGCGTTCTGGAGGAGATCAGCCACGATTTAAGTCGCCCGGCACCGATGCTGCGGCTGATCCAGGGCGATGTCGGCTCGGGAAAAACCGTGGTCGCCGCCATGGCCGCGCTGAGCGCCCTGGCGGGCAACTGCCAGGCGGCGATCATGGCGCCGACTGAAATCCTCGCTGAGCAGCACTACCGCTCGTTTAAAGCCTGGTTTGAGCCGCTGGGGATCGAAGTGGCATGGCTGGCGGGCAAGCTCAAAGGCAAGGCGCGGCTGGATGCCAAAGCGGCGATTGCCGATGGGCGTGCGCGTATGGTGGTGGGTACTCACGCACTGTTTCAGGACGACGTGCACTTCCAGTGCCTGGGGTTGGCGATCATTGACGAGCAGCATCGCTTTGGCGTGCATCAGCGCTTAGCGCTGCGCGAGAAAGGCGAGGCGGGCGGGCTAACCCCGCACCAGTTGATCATGACCGCTACGCCGATTCCGCGCACTTTGGCCATGAGCGCCTACGCGGATCTGGATGTTTCGGTGATCGACGAGCTACCCCCCGGCCGCACGCCGGTGAAAACAGTGGTAGTGCCCGACGAACGCCGCCCAGAGGTTGTTGAGCGTATTCGGCTGGCCTGCAGCGAAGGCCGTCAGGCGTATTGGGTGTGCACGCTGATCGATGAATCCGAGGTGTTGCAGTGCCAGGCGGCCGAGGTTACCCGCGACGAGCTGACCGTAGCGTTGCCTGAGTTGGCGGTGGGCTTGGTTCACGGGCGCATGAAGTCGAGCGAGAAAGCCGAGGTGATGACCGCCTTCAAAGCGGGGGAGCTGGATTTGCTGGTGGCTACCACGGTGATAGAGGTGGGGGTAGATGTACCCAATGCCAGCCTGATGATTATCGAAAACCCCGAGCGTCTGGGGCTTTCCCAACTGCACCAGCTACGCGGCCGGGTAGGGCGTGGCAGCACGGAAAGCTTCTGTGTGCTGCTCTACCATCCGCCGCTGTCGAAAAGCTCCCGCCAACGTTTGGCGGTCATGCGCGAAACCACCGACGGCTTCCGCATTGCCGAGAAAGACCTGGAAATCCGCGGCCCCGGTGAAGTGCTCGGCACCCGCCAAACCGGCCTTGCGCAGATGAAAATCGCCGACCTGGAGCGCGATGCCGACCTGCTAGAGCGGGTAACGGCCATGGCCCAAACGCTGCAGGGCAGCCCAGAGGTTACCGCTGTCCTGGTGCGCCGCTGGCTTGGCGAGGCGGCAGGGCGCTATGGGCAGGTGTAGTTAGCTTGGTTAGACGCTAGCGGTACTTGGCGTATGCTCTTCACTTCCCACCAGACGATTCGCAGCTTCACCCAGCGGGGCGAGCTGCTCGGTAATAAGGCGTAGCTGGCTTTGGATAGGGCGGTAGAGCGTGACGGCTTTTTCATCTGCGGATAGCGCACTTTTCTCTTCTAGCTGGGCTAATAACTCGGCAGCTTGATCCGCTAGTGGCTCAACCGGCTGGCGCTGGTTTAATCGCTCGGCGATTTGTCCCAGCAGCTCACCAATACGTTTTGCTACCGGCACTAGCGTGGCATCGTCTTCATCGTCTGCCAACTGGTGGCGATGGGCGCCCAGTGCAGAGAGGTGGCTGAGTAGGGTATTGGAGAGCACCAGAAAGCGCAGCCCGTTGTCCGCGTCCAGTTTCCTGTAATGCCCCGGCTCATGGAGCATATTGGTGAGCAGGGTGGAGAGCGCTGCATCGGCGTTATGGGCATTGCGCCGCGCCAGGCGATAGGCCAAGTCATCCTGCTTGCCCTCCTCGTACTGGTGGATAATCTCCTCCAGGTAGCGGCGGTGGTTATTGAGCGCGTTGGCGGCTTCGCGATAAAGCCTGCGACCCTGCCAGTCGGGTAGAATAAAAAATACCGCTAAGCCGGCGATGAGTGAGCCAAGCAGGGTATCGAGCAGCCGCGGTAGGATCAGGTTATAGCCGTCGCCTACCTGGTTGAAGCTGCACAGCACGAGCAGGGTGATAGAGGCAGTAGCGATTACATAGTGCTTTTCGCGGTTGGCGAAGAAGGACACCCCCGCGGCCACGGCGATCATGCTCTGCACCAGCGGGTGCGGAAAGAGGCTGATCGACGCCCACCCTACTGTCAGGCCCAATATCGTGCCCATAATCCGCTGTGACAAAAACCGCCGCGTGGTGGCAAAGTTGGGTCGGCAAACAAACAGCGTGGTCAGCAGAATCCAAAAGCCCTGCTCGGGGTCGATCCACTGCATCAGCCCATAGCCGGTCGTGAGGGCAATGGAGAGCCGCACTGCATGGCGAAAAGTGGGGGAGCCGAGAGTAAAGTTTAGGCGCACCCGCTTCCACGCTTCCTGCAGACTCGACGGCGAGCGGTCATACAGCGAACTGTCGCGCCGCTCATCGCTGACGCCGGGGTTGTGGGCGCTGGCGAGTTGATTTTCCAGGGTGGCCAGGTTCTCTGCCAGCGCGCTCAATGGGTAAAGCAGTGGGCGCCACTCGGGCTTGCCACGGCCGCGCAGGTTCTCAATCGAGGCGTGCAGGTCGGCCAGCGCCTCTTCGCTCTGCTGATGATCAAACGGCCTATTGAGTAGCAGCGATTTGGCTAGCTGACGGCAGGAGCGCCCCTGTTGATCCAGTAGCCGCTGGCAGCGAAACAGCACATCATGGTGGAAAAAGGCTTTGCTGAGCGCACTGTAGGGGGAATGGGTGGAGCTGGCGCGTTCGTGAATATCCTGGGCAATAAAGTAGATACGCAGGTAGCGGTTGAGTTTTTGGTCGCCGCGCTGGCCTTCAAGCCGCCTAAAAATCATCTCTTTGGCTTGATTGAGCGCAGCGACGACTTTGCCGTTCTGGCGCGCCAAGGCCACCCGGCGGGCTTCCACATCGACACCGCGCACCGGTTCAAACAGCGCCGATTTCAGTATCAGAAACTCACCCAGCGCTTTGTACACCCGTGCCATGCTCTGCTTGACCGGTTGGCGCGAGAACAGTGCGCACCACACCACCGAAATTAGCCCATACCACACCGCTCCAGCCAACAGCAGCAGTTGGCGCGCCGCCACGTCTTCATCCACCCCGCCGTGCTGCTCGATGTTGATCATCGAGTAGATCGAGAGTATTAGCGTGCCGGAAGCGATGGTGGCATAACGCTGTCCGATTGCTCCGAGCATAATCAGGCAAAAGGTCGAAAGCCCCAGGCCCACTACAAATAGCCACGGCCAGGGAAATAGCCACTGCACGATAAAGGACGCTGACGTAAAACACACCAACGTTACCAGCAGCGCTTGAAGACGGCCTTGCCAGCTATCGTCAGTTTCAGACAGCGCACAGGCGATAATGCCGAGAAAAAGCGGAATGACCAGCGCCACATCGCCCATTAAACCGCTAAATAGCAACGCACCGCTGAACGCTATAAAAACGCGCAGACTGTAGGCGAATTTATCGAGAGTCCAAAGGCGCCGTAGCGGCAAAGATATGGGCATAAAAGCTCTTATAGATGATTGTTAGACTTTAGTATAAATGCGTAGGCGTTGAATGTCGCTACTCAGCACTCAACGTTTGGGTGTTCTAAAAAATAGCGCACTAAAGCCCTATGATTGAAACAGTAACCTTTCGATACTCGGAGTGACTCTAAAAAAAACAGGGACACTCCTATGGATATCAAACTGCTGCTGGACTGGCGTCTTCACCTTACGGTGATTGTGACGTCGATGTTTGCCGAGTGGGTCGGCATCGTACGCATCCCCCTCGGGCCTGGAACACTGTTGTTATTACCGCTGCTCTATGCCTTTGTGATTGGCGTTCTGTTCAACCCCCATCTTTTTTCGGCAATGGGCAAAGTCATTCCCAAGCCGGTCAGCAATGCGGCGGGCCCGATTATTCTAATCGCCATCCTGCCGTTTATCGCCAAATTCGGTTCCACCATTGGCCCAGCGATCGAGCAGATCATCGCCGCCGGCCCTGCGCTGATTCTCCAGGAATTGGGTAATCTGGGCACCATGCTCATAGCGCTCCCCTTTGCAGTATTAGTCCTCAAAATGGGACGTGAAGCGATCGGTGCCACTTACTCTATCGCCCGTGAGCCCAATATTGCCATTATTTCAGACCGTTACGGGCTGAGAAGCCCTGAAGGTATCGGCATTATGGGCGTTTACGTAGTGGGCACCATGTTCGGTACGCTCTACTTCGCCTTAATGGCGGGCTACATCGCCTCGCTGGATATTCTCGATATTCGTGCTCTGGCCATGGCCTGCGGGGTGGGCAGTGGCAGTATGGTGGCGGCGTGTTCAGCAGCTTTAGCTGAAGCGGTACCCGCATCCAAAGACGAACTACTCGCCTTTGCCGGGGCAAGCAACCTGCTTACCTACGCCACCGGTCTGTATATCTCGCTATTTATCGCGCTACCGATCACTGAGTGGATGTACAAGCGCTTAAAAGGCTCGCGCCAGGAGGTTAGCCATGAAAACTCATGAGAGCCCAATCGATCAGTTCGATGCTGAGGCGTTAAAAGAGCTACGTCCCGAAAATCAGCTAGGCAAAACCGCGTTGGTACTGGCGGCAGTGTGTGTGGCGGCGTGGTTTAGCAATATCGTCAACGGTTCACCTTTATTAGATGCGCTGCCCGGCATGTTGATTCTCTATGTCATGGTCATTATCGGCTTGGTGGTTGGGCGGTTTTGCCCTTTTTACCTGCCCAGCGTGGCCTGGGTGTCGCTGGTGAGTATTATCGCGACGCTGCCGTTCTTCCCGGGTAATGGGTGGATCATCGCACGGTTGGCCGAGGTGGATTTCCTGGCAGTGGTCACGCCGGTATTGGCCTACGCAGGGCTGGCGCTTACCGGTCGTGAGTTTGCCATGTTCAAGCAGACTGGCTGGAAGCTGGTGATTGTGGCCCTGCTGGTCTTTACCGGTACTTTTATTGGCTCTGCTGTTGTCGCCCATGTGATGCTTTAAGGATAAGACGATGACTGCTTCAGTAGACTTACCGGATCACGCAGAACTAAAAGCGTGGCGCCATGATTTTCACCAGCACCCGGAAACGGCTTTTGAAGAGCACCGCACCAGCGCACGCATTGCCGAGCTGCTGACTGAGTGGGGCTTTGAGGTAACCACCGGGATTGCCGGAACGGGTGTGGTAGCCGCGTTGGATGGTCAACAAGGTGAAGGTAAAACCATCGGCCTGCGGGCCGATATCGACGCCTTGGATATTCGTGAAGAGACTGCGCTTGCCTACGCGTCGCAAACGCCGGGCAAGATGCACGCTTGCGGCCACGATGGACACACCACCATGCTGTTGGGCGCTGCCTGGGCGTTAAAGCAGCAGCCGGATTTCAAAGGCCGGGTGGTGTTCATCTTTCAACCCGCCGAAGAGAACGCAGGCGGCGGGCGGGTGATGGTTGAAGAGGGCCTGTTTGAGCGCTTTCCCATGGATGCCGTGTACGGCTTGCATAACTGGCCGGGTCTGCCCGTAGGCGTCGCCGCGGTGCACGATACCGACGTCATGGCCGCCTTCGATATCTTTAGCCTGACGCTGACTGGCAAGGGCTGCCATGCGGCGATGCCCCATTTAGGTACTGATACGGTGTTGGCGAGCTGCCAACTGATCAGCCAACTGCAAGGGCTGGTGAGCCGCGAAACGCCGCCAGACAAATCTGCCGTGCTGAGTATTACCAGTATTAACGCGGGGGATACCTTCAATGTGATTCCCGAACAGGTGGCGCTTCGCGGCACGCTGCGCTGTTTTGATATGGCGCTTAAAGAGCACTTGGAGACACGCTTTAAGCAGGCGATTGCCAGCTTGGCAGAGTTTCACGGCTTAACCGTTGAGCTGGATTACCAGCGCTGCTATCCCGCCACTATCAATACCCCTGAACATGCCCAGCACTGCGCCTCGGTGCTGGAAAGCTTACTCGGCAGCGACAATGTGGTGCGCAACCCGCCGCCCAGTATGGCCTCTGAGGATTTCTCGTTCCTGCTGGCCGAGCGCCCAGGTGCCTATATCTGGATGGGCAATGGCGAGGAGTCCGCTTCGCTGCATAACCCCCGCTATGACTTTAACGACGCGTTGCTGCCGCTGGGCACGCGCTACTGGGTGGAGCTGGTAAGGGCGTTACTCGTCTAAATTCCTGACTTAATACACGTTATTCGCTCTCTGATGCCCTCTGGGTAGGGGAGCGTCTACCCGGAACATAGCGTCTTCATGACGTTTAAAGGAGCTTTACTATGTCTTTAGTCACCACCCCTTTATCGATTACCGTCATTGGTTTGGGGCAGATGGGCGGCAATATGGCGCTCACCCTCAAAGCAGCAGGGTTTGAAGTAACGGGTAGCGATGTATTTGAGCAAGCGCGATCGCGTCTTGCTGCTCAAGGACTAACCGTTGTGGCTCCCGAAGAATTACCCGCTAGCGACGTTTACCTGCTGTCGTTGCCCACCTCTGCCCATGTGCGTGAGGTGATCGAGCAATCGCCAGGCCTGCTTGACCTTGCGCCGAAAGGTAGCGTGATTGTCGATACCTCCACCAGTGACCCCGCCGTGACGCGTGAACTGGCCGAAAAAGTAACCGCAGCGGGCCTTCTATGGTTGGATGCCCCGGTCAGCGGCGGCCCGAAAGGAGCTGCCAGCGGCAAGCTAGGGATGCTGTTAGGAGGCGATGTCGCCACCATTGAGCGGGTATTGCCGATGCTGGAAGCCATGTCGGCCAAGCGTACCCATGTGGGCGGCCCGGGCAGCGGCCATGTGGTCAAGCTTGCCAATAACTACCTGTGTGCCGCGCACTTGTTAACCACCGCCGAAGCCGTTGCTATGGCAGTCAAGGCGGGCGTTGACCCCGCGGCCTGCTTGGCGGGCCTTAACAGTGGTTCTGGGCGCAGCGCGGTCAGCGAGGTGAACTTCCCAGAGTGGGTGTTGAGTGAGCGTTTTGACTCAGGCTTTACCACCGGTTTGATGCGTAAGGATTTACGTTTGGCCCGGGATGCCGCTGAGCAACTGGATATCCCCTCGCCGCTGTTACAAGCCGTGGTCGATGCCTGGCACGCGAACCCCGAACAACCAACCGATAGCGATGACTTTAACCATATCACCACGCCGATATTAGCGCGTGCCAGCCAGGCGGAGGAGCAGTAATGAACGCACTTAGCCAACATGCCCAAGATCACCTTGCCACGCTACTCGAAGGTTTTGGATTAACGGCCACCACGCTGCTGAGCAACTGGGTTGATGGCGGTTTAGTGGCGGGAGAGGGGGACGTGATCACCCTGACCAATCCAGCCACCGGCGAAACGCTGGTGAGCTATCGCGATGCGGGTGCTGGACTGATTAAGCGTGCTACCCAAGCGGCACAGCGAGGCCAACGCGAATGGATGGCGCTAACCGCCAGCGAGCGTGGACGGCGCATGAATGCCGCCATACGCGGCCTGGCGGGCCATGAAGAGGCGCTGGCTCAGCTGGAAAGTGTGGTGGCCGGTAAGCCGATTCGTGACTGCCGGGCTGAAGTAGGCAAAGTACGCGAGATGTTCGAGTACTACGCGGGGTGGTGCGACAAGCAGCATGGCGAAGTGATTCCAGTGCCTACCTCGCATCTTAACTATGTGCGCCATGTACCTTACGGCGTGGTGGGGCAGATTACCCCCTGGAATGCCCCGATGTTCACCTGTGCCTGGCAGTTAGCCCCTGCCATTGCGGCGGGCAATGGTGTGGTGCTAAAGCCTTCCGAACTGACGCCCTTTTCATCGGTGGTGATTGCCAAGCTACTTGAAAGCGGCGGACTTCCTAAAGGGCTGATCAATATCGTCAACGGGCTGGGCAAGTCGACCGGCGCAGCGCTGACCGACCACCCTGCCATCAGCAAACTGGTGTTCGTGGGCTCTCCCCAGAGTGGTCGCATGATTGCTGAAGCGGGCGCGAGGAGGTTGGTGCCCAGCGTGTTAGAGCTGGGGGGCAAATCCGCCAATATTGTGTTTGCCGATGCCAAGCTGGATGAAGCTGTCGCGGGTGCCCAGGCGGCCATTTTTGCCGCCGCCGGCCAGAGCTGTGTGGCGGGCTCGCGGCTGTTGATCGAGCGCCCGGTGTTTGAGCAAGTCACCAGCCGTTTGGCGCGGGCGGCGGAACAGATTTCGGTGGGCCTGCCTAACGATGAAGCGACCCGCATGGGGCCTTTGCAGAATCACCGCCAATTTGAGCAGGTCACACGCATGATCGACGCGGCGGTAGCCGCTGGCGCAACGTTGTTAACGGGCGGTAAACGGCCAGAGGGATTACCTGACGAGGCCCAGGGCTATTTTATCGCCCCTACCGTGCTGGTCGATGCCACGCCGGATATGGAGATTGCTCAACAAGAAGTGTTCGGTCCGGTGCTGGTGGCCATGGCCTTTGACAATGAAAATCAGGCCATTCAGCTCGCCAACGAGACCCGCTTTGGCTTGGCTGGCGCCGTTTGGAGCCAGGACGTAGCGCGAGCGCATCGCGTAGCTGGGCAACTGCGTGCTGGTACGGTATGGATCAATAGCTACAAGGCGATCAGCGTGATGTCACCGTTTGGTGGCTTTGGCGATAGCGGCTTCGGTCGCTCCAGCGGCTTGGATGGCCTGCGCGAATATACGGTGCCGCAAAGCGTCTGGGTGGAAACAGCCCCTGAAGCCAGTGTGGCGTTCGGTTACGGCAGTGGTGTTGGTTGATCGCTTACCGAGCCTGGGGCGCGAAACGCCTGCATCCAGCGCTGCAGGTGGCGTAGCAGCAGAATGCTGGCCTTGGGCTGTTGGCGGCCTACCCGCGTGACCATGTGGGCCTGGGAGCGCTGAAAAAGCGGATTATCTACCGGGCGCGCCACTAACGTACCGAGCTCTAAATCGTGGGCGACGGCAAAGGCGGGTAACAGTGTAATGCCCATGCCGCTGCGCACATATTGGGCCAGAATCACCATTGAGTTGGTATTCATCGCCATGCGCGGGGCTATGCGTGATTGCTGGAATGCTTGGTCGACCATTTGACGTACCCCATGAGTGGTGTCCCACATGGCCATGGGCTGGTCGCTAAGCTGGGTAAGCGTGAGCGG